>Ga0247770_1001263_pt1 | contig 20758 bp, 20 predicted proteins | sample UWRJL136409B6_FD_179943 | JGI IMG/M metagenome (GOLD analysis project Ga0247770, IMG submission 179943) | Plant litter microbial communities from Arlington Agricultural Research Station in Wisconsin, United States - UWRJ-L136-409B-6 | ecosystem: Environmental > Terrestrial > Plant litter >... | reverse complement strand
CGCTGACATGGTGCACAGTGAACCTGACCGAGACCCGCAACGCCCTGTCCATCATCACCAAGGCCGGGGTACCCAACAACAAGATCTTTGTTGGCGAGTCTAGCTACGGCCGGTCATTCCACATGGCGGTGGACGGGTGCTGGGGTCCCATGTGCGACTTTACCGGCACCCGTCTCGAGTCGGACGCGCAGCCAGGACGGTGCACCGAGACCAAGGGCTACATCTCCAACGCCGAGATCAACGAGATCTTGAGCAAGACTGGCGCCCAATATTTCCACGACGGAGCCTCCAACTCGGACGTGGTTCTGTACAAGGGCGACTACGTCAGCTACATGACGCCGACAACCAAGTTCACACGCCGCAACGACTGGAAAGCCCTCAACTTTGCCGGCAGCATTGACTGGGCCGTCGACCTGCAAGCCTTTGGCAAAGATGACCTTGACGCCCCAATCGACGCCCCGCCCAAAGGGGCTCAGGGCTGCATAGGGGGCGAGAGCGGGGACTTCAACGCTTACGATCTCTGTCAGTTCAGTTGCGGCGTTGGATGGTGTCCGAGGCCTATTTGCTATTGCACACTCGAAGGTCCCGTCAAGGGTGTCCCACCACCATCCGCTACGGGCGAATTCATCGCCTGGGACGATTTCGATGTGCAGTTGGGTCAGCTGTGCCGTTTCGCGTGCTCGAGAGGATTCTGTCCAGATCATACTTGCGGTCTGCCTGTTGTTGACGAGTGGGAAGACGGATCAACCGACCCTAACAACAACGGCTTGCCATCAGGGGAGGCATGGCACAGGGAGGAGACACGAAACGAAAACCAAATGAAGTGTCCCATCTTCAAGTCAACCAAGTTCCGCGACATCAGCGTAAACACGTGTCGTCCGGTATGCATCAAGTCCATCAACCAGGCTGCTGCCGAGGGCCGAACCACCAACTACGGCTGTGTGGGCCTCTTCCCGCTCGACCAGGAGCTTGACTGGCAGCCGTGGGTGGACGGCGATATGGAAAAGCTGCACGTCAGGGGAAGGTGCTCCTGTGACAACATGTTCATCAATATGCTGGCCGACACGGTCATTGAAGCGCTGCCCGTCATTGCCCAGATCGGATGCTTCATCGTCATGTCGTCCATCAAGCTTGTCGCCGACATTGGGCTCCAGTTCATTCCGGGCGTGGGCAAGATCCTGGACTCGGGGCTCGACGCCGTCACGACGGCGGCTCAGTTGTTGTCGTACGCCTACCCGTCTGGCGAGGATCCGGCCGGGGCGTTTGAGTGGTGGCTAAGCCCGTGTGGTGACACCAGCCTGGTGCCTGAGGAGATCAGGCGCGTCTTCGACATTTTGAGCACCGTTGCCGGCGGCGTGTCCAGCTTCCGAGAGCCCAAGAACATCGGCAAGTACTCGGGCAAGAAGGGTGACTCGACCAATCCGACAGACCGCTCCAAGCCAAAGGCTGGCAACGGAAGCGGCGTCAACGGCCTCGGCAACGGCGGTGGCGTCCAGAAAAAGCGCAAGTGCAGGGTGCCGCCGGCAAAGTCGACCATGATCCAGGGCAGACTCCGCAACACGCTTATGTCGCAGTCGTGCGTGGCCGCCGGCGGCGGAGCCTCGACGACTATGAAGGAGGTCAAGGTGGTCACGTCCGTCGTCTATGGGCCCACGCCGACGATTGTTGAGTTAACATGCAAGAAGGAGTGGGGTCAGGCATGCTACGCCATAAGCTCAGCCGTCGCGCACAACAACCAGTGGGCCGCGATCCCGTGCGTTAACGGCAAGTCCAAACAGGACGAAGATTCTCGGCCGGGTCCCGCGGAATACTACAGGCAACATGTAAGCTCGTGGCGTGACGCAAAGAACCGTAAAGAGCCCGAGTGTGATGTCGACGAGTTCCCCCCACGCTACCTGCTGGACGACAACAGCTTCGAGATGACCAACGTCGGCAAGAAAGGCGGTCAGGTCATGCGATATCTGCCGCATGGAGTCAACCGCGCGTCGGGCTCCGCCATGTGGCCTGGTTCGTGCATCCGCCCTATGCTTGAAGACTACAATGTCGCCGAGTTTACGAGAAGGTGGAACGCCGGCTCCAACAAGACGCCCAAGGGCGGGATCAATACGAACCATTTGGAAGGGACCATCAAGGTTGACTTCAAGCCGAGCATCAGCGTCAAGCATGAGGTCAACCCGCCTCCTGACTATGGTCTTCCCGACAATCCCTGCTGGCCGTCGAATATCGCTGTTGGAGACCCAGGCTTCGCCCTTTACACCAACGACGACTGGTACTCGAGGAATCAACGCAGTCCAAGGTGGCAGTACAACCAGCCTTACGTCAAGGGCTCGAACGGAGACTAACCGTGTGCCTACCATGTGTCTGTTTTGTGAATGTTTTTTTCCCAGGCCGTCAACACCTTTGCATGTTCCATTTATGTGTTGGTATTCTTTCTGGACAGTCTTCCATCTCCAATTCTCTTCTGTATCTATATTTCCACGCCAGACAGTTCAGCGCATGACCCGCAGCATCTGAGGGACCATATCCCTTGCAATATCATTCAGGCTTCCTCCCCCAAACAGCCCTCTGCCGGTACTGCGGTCTCCTTGTCCTACTCCTCAGCTCTCTGCTTGCTTGTTGGATGTATGCCTTGACCTCCTCCATCTTCCACCCGATTGTCGTGGCCAGAAACAGAATGTATCCTCGGTACCATGCTCAAACGCAGCCTGCGCAAACATGCCAATGTCCTTCATCTTGGGATCCCTCGGCCACTGGCCCACCGGTGTCTTCACTTGTTAGCATCATCTTTTCTCTCTAGTCCCTAATCCCGTCGAAGTCTCATTGTGACCAAAGTGATGACACATTCAGAAACTCACCGTAAACTCCCTCCTCCCAATATCCTCAAATCCCACGCTACTCATCGCGCTACCCTGTACGTCGCCATCATACAGATTAAACGATCGTCCAATCTTCTTCCCGACCTCTCGAAACAGCGCAGCCCACTGACCAAAGGCGTCATCAGGCTTGACGCTCTCGTCGTCGGCGTAGATCCGGTGACCTGGCTCCCATATTTCGAGGTAGCCGCCGGGTTTCAGGACGCGGTAGGCTTCGGCGAAGAGGGCGTCCCACGACGGGATAGAGCAGATCAGCCAGCGAATGTGGATGTAATCGAAGGAGTTAGCGGGGTAGGTCCAGGGTTGGGTTGCGTCTTCAATTTCGCTGTTTTATGCTGTTAGTCTTGCATGTCGCGAGGGCCCTACCTCCATTGATCTTGTGGGTAATGAAGTTGAACAAGTCAAGCTACCTCGGTCGAATTTGTGGCGGAGGGAGGAAAAAGGGGAGCGGGAAGTGAAAGAAATAAAATTAAAAAAGAGATTGGAGATTGGAAGAGATTGAAGACAAGACACCAGCGAACTGATAACTTGACATTGGGAGGAACCTAAGTCGGTTGAATCGGCGAGACATCCGTGCCGAAAACCTCACAGTCGGGGCAGATTCCAGTGCCAGTTTCAATATCGAAGACTTTCTGCAATTGCGTCAATACGAAACATCCCAAAGATACACGGAGAATGTGATAGAAGGTACAGTATTTACAACTTTTGCTATAATTCATCATTACTTACCCGCGACTATTACAACACCCCAGCCCACTCTTCTCCCTCCCGAGCCCTCTCCCTTTACCGCTCTCTCCGATCCTTTGCTGCGCCCTGACAGCTCCTGCCTCGCGCTGCTCGGCCCGTGGATAGCGGGTAAGAACGCTTGGGCAGACTAGTCGGCGACCTAGAGCCGTCTTTAGGGGTGATGACCGAACTGTAGGCTCTAGGGATGATGTGGCGGGAAGAACCGTCGCCTCGGAGAACTACTTCTCCGTTCCTTGGGCACAGTTGCGGCCTCTCCGATGACCACCTATATGAAGTAGACAACCAGACGGTTTCTGTTAATCCAGTCTCCCGGGAAGCACAAGGCCCGACTTATATCACGTCTGGAGAGATATCTACGTATTTTTTTAAAAACCGGCGACGGATTAATTACGTCTGGGCCGTAAACCGGGACTATACCATCCTGCCCATATCGGATCGATAGCGTCGGGAAACTGCCTCAGTATGGCCCTCTAAATACTAGTCGAAATTTATCGGTGGCCCATAAGCGTGCTTCATCCAATGCTGGCTCAGTAGGATCGACTCTCACGGCGCGTGCTCGTCACATCTAGCTCCGCCGTCGAAGACTTTATGGCCCTTACTAGGATGGCACTCGATATGAGCCACAAAAACTGGCAGGCTGCTATTGCACCTAAGGCCGAAGGCACCTAATATCTGTACAACTGTCTTGCTGAGAGGGAGTTGGACTTTTTCAACATACCAAGCACGGCAGGGACCCCTGTCCATCCGGTAGTAGTCGCTCGTACGGCCCCCGCGATGGCCAATACTTGTAGGCCGAGTGCAGGTATATATATATATCCCAATGCCAGACCACTAATTATGGACTTTACGCAATGCTTTCCATTCTTCTAGCAAATGTATGAGCCTCGTAAAGTATGGTTTCGAAGCCTCGGTAGGCCCCCTTGTAGGAAGGACGGTCCCTATTAGTGGGCAAACCCTGCAAGAACCCGGGCCAACTGATTACTTCTCCAAACCCCTCTTAGATGTTTTTTAACCTTTTGTGAGCGCAAGATCGATACCATCACGCCTAGACTTTTACCCCTCTCCGTCCTCTTCGTGCGAATGAGGGAGAGATGAGGTCTTGACAATAGGTGCTGACAATCCGACCCTCTAATTCGACGAGCTCTAATTATTTACGGATAAAGTGACACGCATGGGATATATGCGTTGACCCGAAATTGAGAGCCGATGGTATGATGCCTACCCGGTCCCGGAACCAACCGCATTCCTTTCCGAGTAGTGAATCCGCATATTCAAATCCGCGTATTGGAAACATACTGCTGCTGCTGCTGCTGCTGCTGCTGCTGAGATAACATGAACTGCATATTAAGCTCGCCGCCCCGGAGTCTAGTATGTATTGGGGATGCATGGGCTTTCTGCCGAGGAAGTTCCAACCCGGGACTCCGCTCAGGTGTGAATAGCCGGGATGTTGTGGGTATATAAAGCTCACCGAGTCCCAATGTCACCCGAGCCGCTTGAACCCACGTCGAGTCAAATGTCATCCGGACCCACTAACTCGACCAAAATGAAGTTCAGAATCATCACAACCCTCCTGACCGCTAGTCGAGCCTTGGCGAGCTTCGACAAGTGGTCGCCTCCAGGAGCCTATGACGGTAACATAACCAAGAATATGAGATTTTCTTTCCCAAAGAAAGTACTAACATCACACCCACGTCTAGTTCGGGGACCTTGTCCCATGCTCAACACCCTTGCCAACCACGGCTTTCTTCCACACGACGGGAAAGACATCACCCGCGAAATAGCGGCTAACGCGCTCTTTGACGGGCTCCACATCAACAAGACGCTGGGCGGGTTTCTCTTCGACTTCGGCGTGACCACGAACCCCAAGCCCAACGCCACAAGCTTCTCCCTCAATGACCTTGGGAATCACAATATCCTGGAGCATGACGCTAGTCTCAGGTTCGTAATTCGATTTTTCTTCCCTGATATTTTTGCCTGAGGATAGGGAACTACTCAGCCACCGAGTTCTTCGACTTCAAATTGGGGGTAAACAGGAATATGACCAAACATTTGCTAACACACGAGCAGTCGGTCCGACGCACACTTCGGCAGCACTATCGCATTCAACCAAAGCATCTTCGACGAGACCAAGACCTACTGGACAAGCGAGACGGTTGACTTGCAAATGTCCGCCAACGCCCGCACAGCGAGGATCAAGACGTCCAAGGCAGCAAATCCTGAGTACAGCATGTCGCGGCTCGGTGACGGTTTCAGCTTGGGAGAGTCGGCGGCATACGTCATTGTTATAGGGGATAAGAAGACCGCGACGGTGAAGAGGAGCTGGTTGGTGTTCTTCTTCGAGCACGAACAATTGCCCCAGCACCTTGGCTGGAAGAGGGCCGAGACGCCGTTTGAGCAGCAAGATTTGGATGTGCACCTGCAGACTATGAGGAATCTCACAGCGAGGACACCGGTTCAGAGGATCAAGAAGAGGGCAACGCATTTTGGTTGGTAGCTGGACGAAGAACTTGAGCCAGCGCTGATCACCAAAGTCAAAGGATTCATAGCGAGTGTGAAGAAAATTGGCCCTTGATTGTCTCTTGGTTAGAAATTTAGGGGGGTGTTCTTGGTTTTATTGGGTCTCACCAAGACGCCTACGTCTTTCGGAATGGGTTGGTGTGTTTGCGAGGACAAACCTGGGCCTCGTTTTGGAACACCGGCCCCATGCAAGTAACAAGTCGCTTTCCCTAGTCAAGTAGCAGCCGTTTACTACTTTCTATCCTTTTAACTTTTCCATCCAAGATATTACCGTTGCGGGTTAATGAGAACTTCAAAATATATGCGCCCCTTCAAAATATCTAGTATAGGCGTTGTGTTACAAAAGCAGACGACCCAAGGAAAGTGTTATCACGAGCAATGGGAGTGGGAAGAGACGTATCAAGTGGCCGTAGTTTTACACAGCTAAGGTGGTAATATTCCAAGCATATCTGGTTTACTACGATTGACTTTCATGCCTTAACTATATTGCGCCTGTTGCTCAATAGGCTTCCACAGGCCTATAGTACAGGGCTGTGGCTCCCGGAGAAGTAGGGTAGTACTCATCCAAGCCGACCACAGCGCTGCAGTGCTCACGTGGCCGACGTGAATTGTCAGGGACGGCGTAGTTCTACTACATACCTGCCCACTTACCTATCTACCTATGCACGGATGTCTGGCCCAAAGGAAATTACCTTCTACTGTGAATCCTATTTTGGCCCACAGTTCCCATCTATTTTGGCATACGTTACGGCCGCAACGCGGAGGCTTCCAGCACTAACCTTGATGAAAGCCGGCTTCCCAATTCTTCGGAGTAAGTCAGCACTTAAAAAACATCTTAGATAATACGCCTTGCCTACCCTACATAAGTACCGTAGGTACCTTGGTAGTACACCCAGATCGACCAAACGATCAGACCAGCGGTGTGCGTTCCGCGTTCGCAGCGACAGACTCGGGGTCTTCGACCTCCTGTTCCCCACGAGGTGCAGACCGGATCGAACGCATACGGTCAGACAGCCCCTGGAGGATAGGTGAGAGCGATGTTGCGAGTTTCTTAAGGGCGGCGGTCGCGGCAAAATAGAGCGCCATGCCGACGCAGACACCGAGCACGTACGTCGGGTGCGCCACCCAGTCGGGCAGCATGACCGTCACGAAACAGTAGGCGCTATAGCCTACCATTGCGAGTCCGGCAATGTAGAGGAGGATAATGCCAACTTGTCAGCCGTCCATCTCTATCGCGATGTTTCTTGGAGCTTAGCAAGTGTAACGTAGGGTGGGATAGTGAAGTGTAAATAGAGATGGAGCTTTGATACGAGGGAAATTTGTATCCAGCGAAATGAGGGGCTGGGCACCTACTAAACAGTGCTATCGCCATTACTCCAGAGGGGGCAACTTTGGTAGCTCAATACCACCTACGCCAATAAGTTAGCACCTGCAAAAGATAACGAAAACGGCAAGGTTATAGTATGCACCACTTCAATGTGATCCATCTCGGAAAGGGGTGTCTGGCGATGCCATCGGCGCAGATTTGTCCTGAGACTTTCTTAGTTCTTCCCTAGGTAGGCTACCTAGGGTAATTACATAGGCAGCCCCTACACAGCCTTAGAAGACCGTTTAAGTCTCCCAACAGAATTTTCCATTCGATGGAAATTAGGCAAGTAACGCGTAATCGATAGGAATAGCTCGCGTGAAACGTTCATTACTTCCCTGCAGTGGTACTCGCTGTTTAATCCGACAAGACCATTGCGTTCGAAAGTGCGGACCTTTTCTTGCTGCAGCGGAGCCTTCGTCCCTTAACATCGCAGCCAATTCTATTCTTATTACGAGCTGCAAGGCTGCTTGTTACACAGCATTCTCTGTACCATTCTCAGCAGATGCATGGCCTGCACGAAAGCGGGCCGGTAGCTGGAATTTGTTCGGGAGGCGTGGCATCGGCGATTCGACAAACTACGCGCTGTTTCGGTGACTTACTATGGTTGCGAGCGAAAGTTTTAGCCCCCTCCAGGTCACGACTAGGGCCGTGGAAGAAAGCAACAGGGTTACCCCCGGATCGTATCCTGACATACACCAAGGCAGCCGTTGTCGTTGATTTGAGCGCTTAAATCGGCGAATGCAAGGAACTAATAGTTATGGTAACATGTGCAATGGATTCGTTGACCGCTGTTGCTGGGTGGTGGTTAGAACGCACGCAATGCAACCATACCCCCGGAAATTGGTGAGGTATGCCGAACCATGGTTCAGATGCAGGTCAGATGTGACCTCAAGTCCTCCACGTCTGAAGTCGCAGTCGATGTGGAGCAGGGGAGGGCCGAGAGCCGGGGAACCAGAGAGTTGAGCAGCAACCTCAGTTGCCTCCTGCAGACTTTCGATAACAAGGATCAAGAGCCCATGATAATGACCCGGCCAGCCTCCAAGTACAAAGCCACATGGGAACCACCTCTTCAGGAGACTTCGCTTGGCAACCCCCTCTCTTGATTGCCCTGACAGGTCGCTCGTTCATCCCCCCGTGTCCCTCCCACCAAGCTTCATGAAAATGCATTTCAGCCTGACTGTCTCGCTGGTCGTCCTTTGGACCAGTGTCGTGTCCACCCATTCGATCCCCCGGGCTTCTGTCCCAAAATGCGGAAAGAAACTACAGCGGAAAGCATGGCACACACTCAGCACGAAGGAAAAGAAGGACTATATCAACGCCGAACTCTGCCTCATCAACAAGCCGGCCACACTAGGCTTGCCTGACGCGACGAATCGGTTTGAAGAGTTGCAACAAATCCACCGGATTCCGGCTTCTATTTCACACAACGTTGGCGCTTTTCTCCCATATCATCGACTGCATATGCATGCCCACGAACGCGCCCTGAGGGAAGAGTGTGGTTATAAGGGCGCTCAACCGTGAGTCCCCCCCTCCAAAAATTTCAGTGTGCCGTCACTTGGACTATATGCTAACTCCGACTCAGATACTGGGATGAACCGCGGGACGCCGGCAAGTTTTCCAAGTCGGTCGTTCTGGACCCTGCCACCGGCTTCGGTGGCGATGGTAGCGGCCCCGGCAGGTGTATCACGAACGGTCCGTTCATCCACTACGTCAACGGACTCGGCCCCGGTTACAGCATCAGCAACCCAAAGCGCTGCATCCACCGCATCGTCAACGACACGGTGAGCCTGTCGTCCGGCCAGGCCTACGTCAACACGTGCATGAAACTGAAGTATTATATCGACTTTTGGCCCTGTGTCGAACTGGCTCCGCATCTCGGCGGTCACGGAGGCGTTGGCGGCAAGATGCTCGACCCCATCTCCAGCCCGGGTGACCCCATCTTCTACCTCCACCACACCTGGCTGGACAAGCTCTGGTGGGATTGGCAAGCCCGTGACCTGCCCGCCCGCCTGCGTGACATCAGCGGCAGGAATTTGGCCGACCCGCTCGCCCAGCTACCCAATACGGACCCGGCCGGCTTGCCGGTCATTTTCCCCCCCTTGGAAACGTTTCCTCCGTTGGACACTTTGGTTCCGCCGCCTGGTTCTCCCCTGCCTGAGGGTGACCCTGGAAATGTCACCACCCTGTCTCATAAGCTGAATATGTTCGGTGTCATTCCGAATGCTACTATCAGGGATGTCATGGATATTGGCGGGTCGCTGCTCTGCTACGAGTATGTGTGATTAGCCTTCCCTCGTATAAGGTATTGGGAGCTATGGCGAAGGCACACCAATCTATGAATCATAGTAATCATTCATGAAATGGGGAACCAAAATCTCTTATTTCGCATCTAGCCTCTGCTGCCCAGACACGGCAGCGATCCGAATGGATATCGGCACTGCCCGTTGTGGGATTCGTTCTCGGCCTTGCTAACTTATATACGGTTAACTCCCAGCTGCAAATATAGTTCCATGGCGCCGATTTGAGAATTTCGTGACTGTGAAAGTGCTTTTCTAATCGACACGTCTCGGTGCATTGCGTTGCATGCGGCTTTGCCTAAAATTCCAAAACATCTCTAGAATGACCATGTCAACAGGCACTCCTTGCATGTGCAGCGCGGATTCAAGTGAACATACTAAAGCAAGCAAACAAGGCTTCCTGGGCAACTGGAATCCAGGCCATGACGGCCGTGACCTGGCCAAATCCCCACTGGTCGTCGGCATACTGGTCGCCGCTGGCCGCGCGAAGCTGTTGTCGCTGGTGCAATAGGCCGGCTAGCGAGACGGCCGTCAGATATGTTCCGATGAAGGTCGCCAGAGTGGCCAGGGTGATTCCCGCAAATCTGTAGGGCCCGAAGTTGAGGTGCCTGCAAAGGTCGTGGTAGGGCTTATTGAAGGTGGCCGCGATCCCTTTGGACAAGAGATAGACGCACAAGCCGACGACCCCAAAGACAATGGCCGCGACGAAGGCGACGATTGGGAATAAATTAGTTATTCGTCTAAAAGTCACGTACCATGCCAGGTACCATGGCAGTCCGTCGACCCTGAACGCCTCTTTGAGGTAATTCCACTCCTCGGGCTGTTCAGGGGCGATCTCTGCGGCGGGCCAGTCGCGGTCCATGACGCAGAAGGCGGTAATGTCCTGCAGGGCCTTGGCATGGGCGATAGGGTAGGGCTTAGCGGCAGATCTCGACACGTGGATTCACGGCGGATACTCTTGATAGACCTTAGTAATCGTGGCTCGAAACCAAAACTCCGTATTACGTTACCTAGCTAGGTATCCGTATTGTAATCTGCTAAAACCGCCACCTCTATCGCTTCCACGTTCACTCAGCACACTCCGGCCTGTTACCATACCCTAAGGGCCTCATCTACCCCTATTTGGCATAGCGTCTGTAGCCCTCCTCCCAGGCGGCGCCGCTGGCGCTTTAATGTCCTTGTGCTCCCAGTTGTTGCACCAGCCCGGGTCGTCATTAACCATACAATGCCAAACCCTGCGGAACCTCTCGTTTGCCTGGCGCGGGGCGCAGAAGCTCCCCGGATCATAGGTGCAGAAGCCCGTCGGTCCGGGGGGTGCGCCCTGGCTGCCCACAAACTCGAAATAGTTCTCCCACCCTATCCCATCTCTTACCACCTGCTTGAAGCTCATGCTAGCCCCTTGACTGGTCTGATCGCAGAACCAGTACGTGTTCCCGTTCTGGGTGAAGGATGTGACGTTGAACTTCACCCCCTTGTCGAGATTGATCTCTGGGCGGCCAAAAACGCCATCAAATTCCTGCTCTACAATGTACTGGCGGAAATTGGTGTACTCCTTCTGCCTTTCGCAGCTGGTGTGCGAGTCCGGAATGGCTGCGACCGCCACCGGCTCCAATGGTGGGTCGCTCTTGTCCAGGTTGATGTATGAGAGCCAGAAGCCTCCTGTTGGTACCGGTGGTGCAAAGACGGAAACCCACGTGGCGCAGGCGATGCCCGTTACGCACGCCGACACACCTGGCGGAACGCCCAGTGCACACCGCGACTCTGTCGTTGTAGACATGCAGGACGAGCCCGAAGGTGTGGAGATGGTCGTCTTGATCTGGGGGGCGTCGGTGATGGTGGGAAAGGCCGAGGCTGGGATGGTGGTGCAGGCGGCGCGGGGTACGCACGAGGTGGTGATGGTGCTGGTGCCGGAGGTGATGGTGGCGCATGAGGTGGTGGTGGTGGTGAAGAGGCAGTTGAGCGATGTGCTGCTTGAACGGGGCGTGAGGTCGACCGTGACGCTGGCGGGGGTGTGAGAGACGCTGCCCGAGGGTGGTAAGAGATCAGGGCGACCAGGCAGGAGCGGACAAGATGCACCATCCGAGTTCTCCTGACGCTTCTTTGCCTTGCTCCTCTTCCCATTGCCGTTGCCGTCATTGCCCCGCTGGAGGCAGTTGGTGGGGCCATCCATGCCGTTCCAGATGACGGGCACTTTCGGAGGCTCGTCGCCTGCGGCAAGATTAAGCCTGTTCGCGTAGTTTCGAGCGTAGAACGCGTCCGTCATGTCATCTTCGATATCTGGATCAAGTTCGCGGTGCAGATTCACAATCAACCTTTTGACGTTACCCGGCACTGTGAGATCACCTCCCTCAGGCCAAATCTGCGGGGCAGCGCGGAAGTAGGCCACTAGACCTGCAACACGAGGAGCAGCGAATGAGGTCCCTACGCCCCCAAAGTAAAAGTCATTCTTGCTCCTCTGGTCGGGATCTTCGGGGTACTGCCCGCGGTCTCTTTGGGGCGAGGCGATGTAGATATTCACAGCTGGCGCAAACGTGGTGATCCTTTCGTTATAAGGCAGCAGGAGGGCGCGACGCCCCTTCTTGTCGGATGCCCCTACGGTGATGAGATCTGGCACGCGGCCTGTGATTCCGAAGTTGGCGGGATATCTGGGAATGGCATTCAGACCCGGGTTGTTGAGGGGATCGTCATTGCCAGTCGAGCTCACAATGACAATCTTTTCATTGTTGATCATTTCGTTCAAAAGATCGGCTGGGGTTATCATTTGTTAGAAAACGCGAGTTTCTTCCACACAGAAGAAGTGGACGTACCAGCCGAGGATATCCATTGCTCATCGACAACTGCAGGCGGAAAACCGTTGGACAGGTTGATGACGGCTTTGCCCTGCGCCTCCTCCCGTATCACATCTTTTTGGATGGCAGTATACAGGGCGATCTCCCTCGCCGCTAGTAGTCGCAAAAATAGAGTTTAGCAATGGGGCGGTAAATCCGACGGACGGACGAGAGGATCGAGTACGTACCAGAACCTCCGTAGTCGGCCATCTTCCACCTAGCCTTGGGCGCGACTCCAAGGCTATTTCCAACGGCCAGGGATGCGACACCGGTGCCATGTTGCATGCGTGTCCAATCCGATTTGCTTTGAATTCTCCTGACAATGGGATCACCGTCGTCCTGGATGTAGCCGGCGGGCGGGTTGGGTCCAAATTCCTGAGCGAAAACGTGTCAGCACTGTCCAGCCTCCAACACTAGGTAGGATACGAAATCAATCTCACATTGTGGGACTCTAAAACACCCTCATCGAAAATATAGATCAGCTGGCCCTCCCCGTAAGAGTCGTCCCAGTACGCGATGTACTCCTGTGTTCCCGCATCAGTATCATCATCCTCCCAGATACGGTAGTCGGTCCTCTCGCCTGGCTCGGAGGGCGGGTTCCAGTTAACACCGCCGGGAACTGAGAGCTGCGACAACTCCCAGGTACGGGCCGACGTCCGCGTGTCGAGAGCTCTTGGGGAGAGCCGAGACCGCCAAGACCGTCGGGATTTCGCAGGCGGAGGAGGAGTCGAGGAACGGTTATTGTCGAGCTCGGGAATCTGTCGTTTTCCTTGTCCCATGGAGCCAAAGGAGGAGAAGGTGTCCAGCGAGACAAAATCATCATCCTCCCGCACCCGCTTCCGGTCCTCCTTCTCGACCTTGCCCCATACGGCCGGCTGCTTTTCCATGACACGAGCCACCTCGGCGTGCATGTTGTAGGCGAAGAAGAGGTAGGTGGACGTTGTGCCGTTGACCTCCTCGAAGGCGCGCTGGTTCTGCTGTCTGCGCCGCTCCAGCAGATTGCGGATGTCGACGGCCGAGGATTTGCGCGCCTCCTCCTTGACCCAGATGATGTAGGTGTCGTCCGACGCCTTCTCGCAGCTGAAGTCGATGCTCGGCGCATTTGGTGGCTGCTGCAACTGGCGGCGGTTGTTTGGAGCGACCGTGGGCTCCAGCGTGCAAGCGACGGTGGAGGTGCCCGATGTCGCGGTGGCGCTGTCGGTGGCCTCACACCCGGGATATGACAGGCTGGTAGACATGACGGTAGATGACACGGTCTGGGTCGTGGTCGGGTTCGTCGACACGGCGAAGGAGGTCGTGGTGACCTCGATGCTGCCCCACTTGGTCTTGCACCCTTCATTGCCACCGGGCTTCGGCGGGAAGGTGAGTTTGAGGTCGGGTCCGACGCTATGTGGGGGGGTCACGGTTTTGATCAGCAGGGACGGGCAACAGCGATTGGGGGGCTCGCACTGGACTCGAACTCACGTGATGGGTGGCCACGGCGCCAGCGAGACGCTCACGCCGGGCGGGAAACTGATTGGTGGGCATGACCCGGGGCCAAGGCAGGGCGGATAGACGCCGGGGATGAGGTTGGGCCATTGCCAGCCGCCAATCTCGATGCCGCCGAATTTCGGGATGCATACCGGGAAGAACCAAATTTTGCGACAAGAAGTCTTTTTACCACCACCACCACCACCACCGCCTGTTTCCTCGGGCTCTTCTTCCTGCACCGTCGTGCTCACGGGGATCAGCGTCTTGTCGGCTGGCCAGGTCGAAAAGGTGATGAGAGGCGGTGGAGTGGTACACCCGATGCCCCAGATGCGTTCCGGATCGAGCACGATGGTGTCCCGCCCCAAGGTAGCGGTCGAAGTGGTCGTTCCGGTAAAGCAGGGGTATGTAAAAGTTGAGCCACCCGGAAGGACGGTGAAACTTGGCCCCACTGGGGACGGTGGCTGGCCTGTTGGGAAAGGGCTCGGCGGCGTCGTGGTACATCCAATTCCAAACATGCTCGTCGGATCCAGCACAATAGTGTCAGTGCCGAAGACGATTGTGGAGGTGGTGGTTTCGGTGAAGCAGGGGTATGTAAAGGTCGAACCTCCAGGCAACACTGTGAAACTCGACCCCACGGTTGGCCGAGGAGGAAGCGTTGGCGGCGGGGGAAGAACGGTAAAGGTTGCGCCTCCAGTCGTGATGGTGCTCGGTCCCGTCACGCTAGGGAAGGTGAACGGCTGTCCATTTGGCAGCGTCGTTACAATGGGGACAAAAGTATTGCTCGTTGTGGAAACAATAGGAGGTGGGGGAGGAGGAGGAGGAGGAGGAGGGAGGGTAGCAGGACTCGAAGGGAGAAGGGTAAAGGTTGCTCCTCCGCTGGTTATGGTGGACGGTTCCGTGATGGGCGTTGTGGGAAAGGTAAAAGTATTGCCGTCAGGGAGTCTTGTCACGCTGGGTTGTACAACCGGTGGGACAACTGGTGGGGGCGTTGGGAGAAGAGTGAAGGTTGCCCCCCCACTGGTTATGGTGGACGGTGCTGTAATCGGCGTTGTTGGAAATGTAAAAGTATTGCCGTCAGGGAGTCTCGTCATGCTAGGCTGTACAACTGTTCCTGGCGGCGGCGGCGGCGGCGGCGAGGATGGGAGAAGAGTGAAGGTTGCCCCACCACTAGTTATGGTGAATGGTTCTGTGATGGGCGTTGTTGGGAACGTGAAGATGTTTCCGTCAGGAAGCCTTGTGACGCTGGGCTGTACAATTGTTCCTGGCGGCAGAGGTGGAAAAATCGTAAAGGTTGCACCCCCATTGGTCACAGTCGTCGGGGTAGTCAACGAGGAAAATGTCAACGTATTCCCATTGGGAAGTCGTGTGGTCACTGGCTGCGGGACACCGGAAGGTGGGGAAGAGGGAGGGAAGAACGTGAAGGATACACCCCCGGTGACGAGCGTTGAGGGCGCCGTGCCAGTCACTGGCGGAAGGGTCGAGATGCTGGTGCCAATCTGGATCACACTGCCACTCAAAATGACGGTCTGGCCATCTGTTGCAGTTGTGGTAAAGATGCTTGGAGGAGGAGAAGGAGGAGGAGGAGGAGGAGGAGGAGGCGAAGACGGCGGCATGAAGGTGAATGTGTGGCTCCCCGTGGTGACAGTCAAAGGTGCCGTGCCTGTGACGGTTGGAACTTGGATGGTGTCGGTGCCGTTGATGATTATGACAGACGCGCTTGACACAATAGGAGCTCCAGCAGCATCGGTCCAGGTTGTCGCCGGCAGCGTAATTCCAATCGCCGGGGTTGTGCTAGGGACATTGGTAACGGGGGGAAGACCAATCGTAGTGCCAGCGCACGTGGTGAAAGTCACAGTAGTCTTCACGTAGCCAAAAGCCATCCATCTATACCCTCGCGTCGACGTAGTGGTGAGGGTGACAGGGGGGAGGGGTTTAGAAGAGCAGTTTTGCCAGCCTCTAGATGCTGAGGGTTGTGGGGGCCTGGGTGGGCTGGTGAGGTTGCCCGCTGAAGTTGGAGTGTCGCAACCTCCCACTGCGTTGCAAACGCTTCCGGCGGGACAGCAGCCATACTGACAGCAGATGGTTCCTGATTTATCAAGGTTAACTATGTACGGCTTATAACAAGAGGGATGAGAGCCAAGACGCACCCACGCCACAGAGGTTATGCTGCCCGTCAGGGGTTTCGCAACACGTCGTGCCGTACCCATCTGAGCCGCACCGGTCTTGACACCAGTACTCGCCCAGGGCACACTTCTCCGACGAAGGAGAGAACAGAGCTGCGCAGGAGTCAAAAAAAGATAGGAATGGGAAGATGACAAGAAGCCCAAAGGGCAGAGGATCGAGCCTCATGCTGCTTGGGATCTTGGAATTAGCTCCGAGTTCCCCAAGGAGGAGAGAGTTCTGGGAGGTAGAGGCGACGTAGTTGGGAAAAAGCAGAGGCCAACAAGAAGGTACTGAGGTAGCTATTTATTTCGAACAGAAGATGCCTCAGTCTGCTGTCCCCCTACCAGACCCGCAGGCTGCCCGGACTTTGCTATGATGCGGGATGCCATCAAGTCCCTTCGAGGCTGAAGGCCTTGGATGACAGGGACACCAGAAATGGAAACGATATTCGGAGTTCGAGTCTGCCTTGGTCAATGACTCTTGTTCAGACATCACCAGGTTCACCGGCCCTCATCACATCTCGATGTACCTATATCAGAGCCCATCACACCGCTCCTACTATCGGTCTGAGTAAGCTGGGAGACGGTGAACTGCTCAGATGGGGGCGATGATTGCGCGGCCAGGGTTAGGGTGGCCTCGGACTTCATGACCAGGGACCGTCCGGGTTTTTTGAGGTCCCGTGAGCGGCGTGAGCAGGTTTCCGGGTCTTGCGTGGAACAAAGCGGATGCGGTGCAGTAGTCGGAGCCCGCTGATCCGACGGCACCCGATAGTAGCTTTTGCTAGCCCTGGGGAGTTCCAAGAATGGTTGGTTGCTACCCACTATACACTAGTCCGAGTTGCGAGTCCGAGGCTCACGCTGAATCTGTTTGGTGTTGGTTAGGCTTCCTAGTGAGAGTCCCGTGTCGGCTAAAGTCAGGCCCCAATGACACCGGCTGCCTTCATACAGAGTCGACGCAACACAGGCTGTATGGCCACTTACAAAGCATGGGCGAGTCATCAAATCTGAATCCTGGGGGTCATCCCGGTAGTTCTGTTGAAAAGTTCAGGCCAATATACCCAGTGATGGGTTTAAGCTTCAAATGCAAGCTTGGATGCGGTGCAGCTACCGCAACATATCTAGGTAGGTAACAGAAGCGGCTTTGCTTTCCTTGCAACATTTAAAAAATGGAGAGTGTCAATAAAATCTCAGCTTAAGCCTGGCAATTATTGTATTCATGTGATTGAACAGTGTTGCTTGAAGGGAGGTATCTAGACAAAGGAAAACTAGCTACGATAGGCACCTAGCTACGGCCTATGAAGAAAAAGAAAACAGGCAGAAACGATTGTATAACCACCAACTTGAGAAGCCTTTAAGCTGCAACATCCAACCTCTTCAACTGCTGATCCACCATCTTCCGCCCTGTGCATGCAATCGCCCTCTGAAAGGCCTTCGAGCAGGACTTGGAAAATCTGCCTGCCGTCTGCTTGAGGCTCTTCACCACCCTGTCCGGCACGGGATCGGCGGCGGCGGCGTACAGGCCATGCATGGCCTTCTCAGCCCACACGTGCGATGTGCTACGCAGTTTTTCAAAATGTTTCAAGATAGACTCCTTGATATGGATCTGGATAGCGGGAATATTGCTGCGAGACCCGCCGTTGTTGCTGATATTGTCCAAAATTTCGTCGAACGTAACTGTGCCAGCATAGCCCGGGGAGCTGGCAGGTGTTGAAGTACCACTGAACGAGGTAAACGGGCTTGCCGTTGCCGAGTCCGCTTGGGAGGATATGGCCGCTGGGCTTTCGACCATGTCCTCGTAGCGCAGGGCAATTATATGCATCTTAGCTGGCTTCTCTCTGTTGCCGTTCCGCGGGGGTGGCACCAGATCAAGTCGCATGCGCGACTCAGGCCGCTCCGGCTCAGAGTACACAGAAACGGACTGCCCGTCGGCGTCTTTTTCGGTCTTTTCAACCCATACACCAGACACGGAGGGGCTGCTATCGTCGATGAACTCGAAGCGGTTGCGGATATTGGCGACAGATGTCTTGTATTCGGCCGTCATTTTCTCAATCGAAGCGCGCTCGGAAGCCGCCCAGGTACGCGTGCTTGTCGAGCGGCGCAGGGGCGGGTCGGGATCAGGGGAGACAGAGCGCTCAATTACCGATAGTCGGTCGCTCTGGTCCTCGAAGCGCGCCTCGAGACGGTGCAGAGTGCTGAGGATGTCGACAAGTACGTGTTCGTCTTGCATCTTGGTCGTTCTTGAGAGCGATGGGAGCGATGGGAGCGATGAGTTGGGAGTTGGGGAGGAAGGTGCCGCTGTTCGTTCGACACCGCATCGGGGAGTCGTCAAGTATCCCTGATGTCACACCTCGGTCAATTCCGGCGATGCAAGGCACAGAGCGCGGTGCTAAGCTCGGCACAGATAAGCTATACCGAGCCCACGTAAGGCACGAGGAGGGAGTCAGGACCTGGTAGGGCTGAGGCTTAGAACCTTCAAGGGCGGCAATGCGAGGTGCGAGGGCTGCAAGGGCGGCCCGATATTGGTTTTCTCAGCATATCTGGTTGCCTCGGAAGTGTCGGATTGGGCCGGCCAATCAGCTTACACGCACCACCCCATCAGGTAAGCGACCGCCACGAGTACCTCTCCGCCCCTGACTATAACACGCTGATCCGAATAGCTTCAACGCCCATCTTGTCCAACCTCTATCCTTGTTAACGATCTTTAGACAACAGAAAACCGGTTTGTCTCATATGGTACCTACAATTAAGAAAGTTGCCACAGTCAGCAGACCGGGTAGAATCGGTCACCGACGCCATATTGGCTTTGAAAGAGTCCGAGGTCCTTTGAAGGCCTCTTGGCTTTCCCATTTCTTGATTGATATGTTGCTACTGTGGTTGAGCTCGGAATAGGGCAAGTCCGAAACGGGCAGTGCCGACACCGTTTATATTATCGTCACCGACTCCAACAAAACACCATATCGAGGAGCTAGGGCTAAGCCAAGCATAAGAATATATAACTACCTACAGAGCCGTGTCACCGTGCCTCACGCAAAGACACTGGGGCCACCAGCAACAGTCACCCATCTGTCTGCCATATCCCATTCTCTCACCCTCTTTTCCCACTCCCGTCGCCACCATGACTAAACGCCCCATCATTCTGTTGGTCATCAGCCAACTCGCGACCCTCGCTTTCGCGGACCACCCCAGCACTAGCGACTGCTGCGAGTTCACCATATCCTCTACCGTTGGCAACTTCGACTGTCCAGCCGGCGAGCTGCTCGACGGCCAAATCCGCCTCAACGGCACCTATGACACCTCGACCTTCTGCATCTCCCCCGCTGGCGGCATCACCAACGCTCGCGGCTTCGGCTGCATCGTGACTGACGCGCCCACCACCCAGTTCCAATGCGACGAGGGCAAGCCCCCCACGCTGGGATTTTCCATCGGGGACAACAACACCCTTCTCTACGAAGGCTCGTCTCGCTTCCACGTCTGTCCGGCCACCGACACCGAGTACAACATCTACGTCTCGCCTGAATTTGGGCAGACCAAGTGCTTCCCTGTTGTCTTGCAGACGGATGGATGCGGAGCAAAGAAGACGTGCCCGCCACCTCCGGAGCGGGAGACGGTGTGGAAGACGGAGTGGGCGACGAGCACGGTGCAGTACAAGATCACCGAGACTTGGACCTCGCTGGTGCCGTGCTCGACCTCTGCTGCTCCGACGACTGCGCCGGCAAACATGACGAAGCCGTGTATGAAGAAGGATTGCCATCAGAGTTCGCCGATTTGGACTAACGATACCCTTACGGCTCCTGTTCCACCCACCGGTGCTACTGGTACCAGTGGTACCTTGCTACCACCAACGGGGGGTGTGAACTTGCCCGATGCTGGTCCGGTGGGTGGGACCGAGACAGAGATAAGGGCGCTGCCTACTCGTGGGCCTGTTGCGAGAAGGCAATGGTGGGGACGCTAATGAGATGGAGTGGACCCAACTAGGCCTTGGGAGATGTATATGTGGGTGTTGGGGTTTAGTAAACAGAGAGGCTTGGTTGATGCATGTCAGCGAGTCTCCGCGGTCATGAGAAGAGAAGGTGCAATGCCCGAGGTAATGGTTCATGTCATGCTGGGTTGTTAGGCACCAGTCCCCTATTTTATCTCTGATTACGGTTCTTTCATTCGTTCGCTCGGATGCTTGTCAGTGCCCCTTAATGGTGTCACCATCCTCCGGTCACTCCTCCAAAGCACAAAAGACAGCTTGTCTAACCGCCTCGGGCATGCTCAGCATTAGCTTATATGTCAACCACTTGCGTGCTTTCTTGATGCTATAGGGTGTTAGAAGCACTGCGCTCTAGATAGTTGTGAATGGTGGTAAGCTAAGTGGCAAAGCCACCTGGCTATAATTGCGCGTCTGTGGTAATGGTTATAAATCTATGGTGACTCGGGGCGCTTGTTCAGGCCGGCCCTGTCGTTCTTTTTTTTTTTTTTTGTTTTTTTGTTTAATTTTTTTTTTCCCGCT
>Ga0247770_1001262_pt1 | contig 20783 bp, 13 predicted proteins | sample UWRJL136409B6_FD_179943 | JGI IMG/M metagenome (GOLD analysis project Ga0247770, IMG submission 179943) | Plant litter microbial communities from Arlington Agricultural Research Station in Wisconsin, United States - UWRJ-L136-409B-6 | ecosystem: Environmental > Terrestrial > Plant litter >... | reverse complement strand
TAGATAGGGGGAGGTGGGGGGAGTGATGGTAAGGGGAGCATTAGTAGTAAATAAAATTAGGGATATTAATTCTATCTGAGTGAGGTCTTGAATTGAGAATGCCGCAGTTTCATGGGGACAAGATGAATCACGTACTCGCCAGAATTGGGCACAAGTCGGGCATCATCTCCATATCGCCCCCGTCCGATATCCCCCTCTTTCTCTCCCCCCCCCATAGACCGAGTGTGCCCACCTCGAGGACCGCCAAAATGCGTCTCATCAATACAGAGACCCTCCAGTTGGTCGAGTGCTTTAGCGACATCCCCCGTTACGCAATCCTCTCGCACCGATGGGAGGCGGAGGAGGTCAACTTCCAAGCCTACCCCTCCCAACTACGCGTCCTGTCACGCGGTGGCAGCGGCAGCAGCTGCGAGATCCGGATAAAGGGCCTCGACAAGATCGAGCGGTGCGCGGCGCAGGCCCGGTCCGACAGGCTACCGTACTGCTAGGTGGACACGTGCTGCATCGACAAGACGAGCAGCGCTGAGCTCAGCGAGGCCATTAACTCCATGTACGCGTGGTACTGCGACTTGGCCGTCTGCTACGTCTACATGTCCGACGTGGATGTCTCGCTGGACGAGGACCCGGGCGGGGAAGGGGCGGGGGACACACCCAGCGCGTTACAATACCGCACTACCCTCAACCGGTTCGGCGCATCGCGGTGGTTCACGCGCGGTTGGACGCTGCAAGAGCTGATCGCGCCGAGCAGGCGCATCTTTTATGACGTGAACTGGTTGCCGCTTCTATAGATCGATAGGCCTGAGTAGTAGCAGATCGAGATGTACAGCGTTAGCCCAGAGCCGCTGTGGTTGATCTCGGACCCAGAGGTGTACAGCGTTATGCATAAGTCCACTGGTATCGGCTTAAATACGCTGGAGGACTTCTCATCCAGGTCGCGGAGCTTCTTGGTCGCGCTTAAGATATCGTGGGCGTCTAAGCGAGAGACGACCCGCGCTGAGGACATAGCGTACTGCCTGATAGGTCTCTTCGACATTAACATGCCGTTACTGTATGGCGAGGGCGGGGTAAAGGCGTTCAGACGTCTCCAGGAGGAGATCATAAGGTAGACAGATAACCACAGTATCTTTTACTAGCAAGATCTAACCGCAAATCGGTCCACCTTTCGAGGGCTGTTAGCGAGGTCGCCCGCCGAGTTCAGAGATTCAGCTGGGGCTAAGATATCGAGGTTCTCAACTGTCACTTACACGCGAGGTCGGAGTGGTGATAACAGGCTCAAGTTTGATAGGACTTATGGCATGACAAACAGAGGTCTCCGCATCGTCTTTCCTATCGTCTAGGACCGGGGGATATTTCCTGCGCATATAGGGGCTGGCGACGATGAAGCGATTGCCATACTTGACTGTGTTACCCTAGAACCACCTTACGAGCTAAAGTGCTGCTTAGTGCTCGCTCGCCTCAGCGACGACGGCTATTACGCGTACGTTAACTGCTATATTCTCCCGCCAATCAGTCCTGTTACCACTTACAATATGCACATTTCGACGTGCAGCCTGCGTGAGATCCTGGTCAGCGAGCAGCCTGTGTTGTACCCAACTTACTCGAGCTCAAGGGTTACCAAGGTTCTATTCAGAAAGAACCCATATCTTGCATTTGTTAATGTGCAGCCTGTGGAGCTCTGGGATTTCAGTGTGGGGGAAATACGAGTCGGTAAGCCTGATTTCACGAACCGCGATAACAAACGAATCGCAAGAGTCATTTCCAGGCTTTCAGCGACAAGCCCGCAGCGGAAGCAGTAAAAGCCGTTCAATTCTCGATCTCGCTGCGGTGGGTAGGCATCACGGAGAGAGAGGTGGGCAGGTACTACTTCAAGCTGAAGGCGTGGTTCGACCGCGCCTGTGCTCCACATGGGGTGTTGACTGTCAGGCCACAGTTAATCACTTACCGGGCCGGCGAGAGCACCCTCAATATCTATTTACGGGAGGAAGCGTGTCTGGAGAATGATCAATTAGTTCACACATTGGTCTTCCGCATAGAAATAAACAAAGTATCTTGAGCCTAAGAAAGAGTTTTTGAAATGTGAGAATGATATAAGTCTTACCACAAAATATATTAATGTTCGGCCTCTTCTTGTCCTTAACGCGCTTAGTGTAACGCTAAAACTGGAGCTGGATATATTAGTTGTTCTTATAGCGCTTCTAATTATTCTTACTTCAGAAGTGCTTATTGTAGTCTTATAAAGCTCATTGGACGCTGGTGTCGGGTCTCGCCACCGTGGTGGGAAGGGGCGCCACCCTGGTAAGCCAGAGCAATGCCGGGTTTGATGCCGCGGTCGCCTTCCACGCCACCATAACCTCGAAGGTTTGGCCGGGAACTCGTTTCTGGCACATCTATCTACTTCCAATCACCCCCGGGTTCGCATGCAAGCCGGCGGTTGCCTTTTCCTGCAGCTGCATTTCTACTCTGGACTTTGCACCTGCGGATTGGCTCGCCAGGTCCGCCGCGAATACCTACTGCCCAGCCCATCTCGGCATGGCATGCAGTGTATTACACTACCCAAGCCAGTCCCAATTTGTTCTCTCGGCATACGGCGAGCTCCAGACCTGGGCGCAACGGTGGCCATATATGGTATCATAGTGCCTCTCAACGGTTCCAGCCCGGCAGGCGGTAACTCCCTTGAGCAGAATTTCAACGCATGGTACGAGGTATGATGCAGATCTCTACGACTTGACAGTGTGGCAGGAACCAATCGCGGTCATGAGATCAGGTCTGCTAACAGCACCCCCAGACCGGGCATGTTTCTTTCATGCTCACAGCCACTTGCCTGGTCTTGCTCATGATTCCGGCGCCGGATAGAATGAGCGCACCTGCAGCACCTGCGTCCACACATCTCTTGGTTGCTAACACGCGCTTTTCGCGAAGCTTTGTCAACTCGGGCCTGCTGCGTAGAAAGTCGGCCCTGCCATTGATTTCGTTGTCTGTTGCAGCTCTCGCCGTTACCAGCGTCCAGTGGTTCCTCTGAGGCTACTTGCACACGGCCGGTCCCTTCATAGGCGATGTCGCCAACCTCGGCTTTCGGGACGTCCTCCCCCCCCCCCGGGCTATCGTCGCATCCCACCACGGCATGTTGTCGGTGTTGGCAGTGGCTATCGTCGCCGGTGCAGTCGTCGAGCGGGGCCGCATACTCCCATTACTCTTCTTCTTTCCACGATACTAAAACCGCAGTTGACTATCTAGTTTGCTTCGTCATATGCGCCCGTATAGTCCCTCCCCAGCATATTACTCTTCCAAAAGGAAAAGCGACGGTTGAGGGAAGATCTGACCTAATGCGGCACACTACCAGAAAGCATCTTGAGGCTGCATCTTTATGGGTACGCATATTTTGGGGTTGCTCGAATCCATTGGTCGCGCGGTCGACAACCTTGACAGGGGATGACGAAAATATCTAAAGCGAAGCGGAGATACCGAGACAACTCCCGATCTCGCACGACGCGCAAGTGCATTCGCGGTGAGCGACTTCGCACTACGCAGATACGCGACGCCGGAATACGACTTCGGTACTCACGCTCGCCTTTAGATTGGATTTCGATATAGGTAGGCAAGCTGCTACAAATATCCGGATAGGCAAAGTCATTTTATTACAATGTTTTGGCTAATTCCTGACCAATGGTGTTTCTCCTATGGTGGAACCCACGAGATCAAGACAAACGTAAATGATGCGCTCTGGTGAAAAAGGATATAACCGCGGTTAAACCGACTGGTATGGATTTCAGGGTTTTAGTCCCTCGCCATTCCTACATAAAGCTTCATTCCACACATCTGGATGAATAAAATTTACGCCAGCTGCATTTTTTGTTCCTGCTGTGGTGCTTAACGACCATCAATCATGTTGTCTAATAGTATCACCGCCATTATTTTGCCTGGCCTACTCATGGCGTTGTCCTCAGCATCACCCACTCCACAAGGTCAACTAGCTCCTGCCGCATCTGTTTCTACATTGGAAGCGCGGCAAGAGGGGCTAGCCTGCCCCCTCAGGGATATCCCTGGAAGTTGGTGGACCGACGAAAATTGCACCAACCAAAGCAAAGGAATGGCCATTGGATGCTTTCACCCAAATGTCGGTTGCGTCAGTCTCCGCATAGCGGCTGGCGGGTTCCGTGCTATCTATACCCCAAGCTGGCCCCGATGTAAATGGTACTGGTATCCTGATGGGTGTGTGGAGGGTGGCCGGAAAGAGATACTTGATAAGTTTGGAGGGTATGTGTTGTCTCATAACCCACTAGGCTCGACTGACTGTAACTGCGATACGATTTTATGGCTAACATGACTTGGATCAGCTTTGAAAATAAATGCTTGGTCACCAAAGAGTTATCTTCTGGATATTCAATCGAGTGTTGAGCATGGAGTACCAGAAACATCCAGAAGTATAGCTCGTGGTGCCAAAGCGCCACCATGCCGGATAGGAAAGCTACGCCAGTCATCTTGGGGCCCTTAGTTTTGGTCGTTTATTGTGAACTCCTGAGTCAATTGGTGTCTATATGTCTTCAGTGGTTTCCCTTAGAATAGACTATTATCATTTATCTAGCAAATGGTCCCTCTACTCTTTTTTGCTACCTAATGTACAGCAATTACGACGCGTGATCGCCAATCTCGCAACTCTACAGGCGTATTCTTCAGAGATTCAAGGAACTACTGGTCTCGATCACTTGGCTTAGTGACAGTTAATGAGGAATTGCGCCTTCCCAGGCGTGTGCCACAAATGAGTAAGGGGCACAAGCGGTACGATTCCACTGCTCCCGCTAAGAGTTGGTCATGCGTTTATCTAGCAGCCACCAAGCGCAAGCTCGGATGACATACGATGCTGAACCATCGCTAGAGTAGCGAGGGTATCACAAAGACAACTAAGTTGACCCTCGAAAACCACAAGATGCTCCCCATTGCGGACCTGCCGAGAACTCTTGGCATGCTATTCGGCCTATAGGTTCCCTCGGGATTGCTTATATTTGGATCGACCAGCTGTAAATCGTCCACGACGACCGCGAAGACTGGCTGCGCGAGGCTCTGGAAATAGTGGGCATTAACAAGCATTTCTACTTGCCCCACAAACGGGAAGGTGTACCCAGTCATTGGTTATCCTTATCCGCCTCTTCAGTCTTCCCCGAATCCCCATCTGGCACCCCCTTCTGCCCCTCCCCCGGTTTCTGCACCTCAACCTTGCCAGGCTTTCTGCCGACCTGCACCCGTCCCGCCCTAGGGTCCCCCCGCGGACCCCCAGACGATGCAGCCCCAGGCGGCGGCGCATCCTGCCTCGGAGTAGGCGTGTTCCCGTCCACGCCGGCTTCTTATTCGCCTTCTCGACGTCTTCATTGCTTGGGCGGAATTTCAGGTCGTGGTTGAGGATGTTGTAGTCGTGGATGGGCTTTCTTGTGTGCATCTCCTGCACTGTGACAGGTGCCGAATCGCGGCTGGAAAACTGCTCAACATTGGTGTTGCTCGTCTTGAGGATGAAGTACGTCCACTTGTTGATGCTGCTGTCGAGTCGCAAGTCGGGGAATGCTAGGCCAGAGCCTTTAAACTCGGCTTTGGTTGGGTAGTGGTACACGGGTTGGGGGTTGGGCTTCAAAGTGAGATACTCCCAGTTGTCAGTGTTGGTGCGAATGCCAGGGAAGACGGTCCTGGTCGAGCCCCTGTTGACAACATACGAGGGAGGGTTCTCTGTGGTGTTGTGCGAGAAGGTGTAGTCGTGAGTGACCTGCCAGTGAATGGAGCCAATCAACACGATGCACGGTTGGTCGTAGTTGTCATCGACTGCTGGCTGCTGCTGCTTCTTCTTCTTCACCGTGACCTCGTTGTCGGCAGTAGCCCTCCGGTACAGCCAGAACCAAATGACGAAATTGTCCTCGCCCGTGCAGCGAGTCAGCTTGAAGTCGTTGTTTTTCAATGACTCGGGAAATCCTTGGAGTGTGACTTTGTCGAGCGAGGGCGCTTTGTTCGCGAGCTTGATGCCTGGAGCATCGGGGTCGCGAGTCACCCAGCAGGGAATACCACGCTTCCCTGCCCAAATGTCGCTCACATCGTCCCGCCATGCTTCGTCGATAGAGTCCTCGTCGTGAGATGCTTGGGGGGTCATCGGTCCAACAGCTGGCGGCTGCTTGCTCTTTTGCAGAGCCAAAGTGGCAAGGGACTGTAGGTTGGGGTATTCTTCATCACCACCGTCGCTGTAAAATATATCACGGTGGAAGTCAACAATCTCGACAGGAGAGCCGGTGCGTTCGTTTTGATAGTGCCGAGCTCTCTCCTTGTCGGGATTGACAATGTAGGTCTGCGAGAACGCTGGGTACCATCTCTGCCCTCAGTGTAGGTTAGATTGGGGATGCTAGTAACAAGTTGGAAAGGGGAAAAACTGACCATCAGCTCTTGTTGATATTCCTCAGCATCTCCGCCCTCGGCCATATCCACATGAAGCCAGCATCCCGTTTCGACACACCCTGGCGTTCGAATAGCATCGGCGGCGAGCTCTTCAGTGACGATCTTGGCCCACGGTTTTCTCATGAAGCGAAAGTCGATGTTGCCACCAAGACTCTGGCTGCTGAAGAAGGGGGCTTGACGTGTTCCACGCGGGGGATCCATAGCCGAGTCTGAGTGTTCAAATTGGCGAAAAGCTATGCAAAATAAAAAGTAGAAAAAGTTTCTCAAAGAAAGACATGGAATACTAAAAAAGAAGAATGTGCCTCCCCCTTTTCTTATATCTCCCCCGTTGCCGTGTTCAAGAGGCCGCCCGCACTCGCATGTGTGGTTGTATTGTAGACTACGATCCAGCTCTGATGGAGCAAGCCACAACCCCTCAGCCGTAACTTGGCAAAAGCAGAGCTTCAACAGATTAGAGAGGAGCTGCATGCAACTCCGAAGTTGCACATAACAACTAACCAAAAACAGCATTCCGATCTTTAGCCTAATGCAAACGGCAACGAACTACTGCATAGTACGAGGGTCGGCCAAAAGAAAGGGTCCAGCTCCTCACTGGGGTTGCGTCTGTAGGTGCCTCTTTTCCATAGGACATCAAGCGCATGACTGCATTAAGTAAGGCACATACACGTTGGCCTCAGTTGCATTCTAAAAGGCCTGAATAAGATGTATGTAGTCCCCATTCACATTCGAACAGCCCTCGCATTGAACAACTGAATGACATCAAAGCAGTGGTTATTTTCATTCCAAAGGACCTTTCCTTGGCATTTCCGAACCCTGGAGCCGAATTGGAGGTGGGTGATTAGACGCTGCCAGCTTGTCTTTCGCGCTGATTTAGGGGCCCCTTTCAAGTTTCTTTTGGCCGAAGCCTTAGTAGATACCTTGTTGGACTTACTTCTCTCAGGGTGAAACCAATGAATGCTTACGGTATCACTCAGGTAGCTAGGTGCAGCGGGTGACAAACAATTAGTTTTTGGTAGAGATCCTTCAACTATCAGGTGGAGCCAACGTTTGGGGATGTCAAAAAAAAAGAGGTATAGGAAGTGCGCTACCCATTGTGTTTATCTGGTCCCGACGTATGCAGGTAGGCCGAGAAGACGATGGGGTCGCCGAGGTGCTCGCGCACGGGGAGCCAGGGATTCGGCGCCTGGAGCACCTCCCGCAGCGGCTCGTTGAACAGGTCCTCGTCATAGTCTAGGTTACCAAGGATGTCGTTGGCCGAGTCTAGGGCCTCGCGGAAGGCGTAGCCCACTGTGTGGCCCAGCGTCACGAGGACCAGGTCGATCTCGTTGGGCCGCTGCAAGTCACCGTTGGAATAGCGCCGCTCGCTCTGCGGCATCAGGAAGCCCAAGCAGCTCATCGCGCAGCTCCTGGCCCGCGTCATCGTGGCCCTGCGGAAGCGTCTGGCGGAGGCGGCCCTGCTTGGCGGGACCAGCAAGATTTGTCGATGCCCTGCGGGATCTGCACGGCAAAGTGGAGGGCGGACTCGGCCAGCGAGTTGTACGTGGGCTTGAAGCCAATAAAGTCGTTGGCGGGGAGGGTGTCATTTTTTGTGCACTCGTAGTTCCAAGCGTCGATGTGGTTCTCCAGCAAGCGGTGGCGTTGCCAGTGGGTGTAGAATGGACCGCCGCACTGCTCATTGACAAACGAGTAGGCGATCGTGTCGGCGCCGAGGTGGCTGACCCAACCAAGGCCAGATGCCAGGAGTTGCTCGCCGTGCTCACGCTCGAGGGCACTCTCTTGTCGCATCATCTCGCGGGCGTAGAAGATGAGTCGGTTGGGAACGGCCGGGGTGTGTCGGTAGTGGACCATCTCGGAATAGTTCTTCCGACCTCGAAAGAACAAAGCGGTCCGTCACTGAAAGAAAGTTGTTGCAGCCGGGAGTGGCTGCCGCTAGCCTGTGGAACGATGATGCGATCAATGAGAAGTGAAACTGTGGAGGCCACATCCTGGCAACTGGGCCTGGAAGTCTTTTGCTCACATGGCACCGATCAACCCACAATCTGAGCCGTTTAAATCCCCACCCATCTCACGACCGCCTCGCTTTGAACTCCGACTCCTCGGCAAACATCTGCTTCACCCCCTGCCCCACCCCCCTCGCGATGCTCACCACCGTATTCGCGCGTCTCGGTCTCCGCACTGGCTGCGGCGGCAGCGGCGGCAACGGCTTCTCATCCAACTCATCCAAATCCCCTTCCTCCTCATCCTCGTCCTTCACCTTCTCAAACCCTCCACCCGCCCCTGATCCTTTACCCACCGCTGCACTGGAACTCCCTGACGTTCTCTCCGCCGCCTGCTTGGCCACGACCCCCTTCGCGGCTTTTGAAATTGACAACCACCTCCTCAACCTACCGCCCCCATCCCCCTCCTTCTCCTCCTCCGTCATAGCAGGTCCTAGGATATCCTGAAACGTCCTGTTCTTGTACCTCTTCAATCGCGCCCGGAACTTGTCGCCGGAGCTGTCGTGAAAGTCATCGTCGTCGGCGATGAAGCCGTGCGTGCGCTCGCCCGTCCGGCGCGGCTCCGTGTTGGCGCGGCGCATATGACCGTATCGCGCGCCGGGCACGCCTTCGTACATGGTGCCGCTGGCGTCGGCGTAGGTGTAGGTCTGCGTGTCGGCGTCATAGCCAACGCGGCGCATGCCGTGGGGTAAGCGCTCGTCGTCGGTGTCGAGGTACGACCAGCGGCCCATTTCGCGGCTTGAATTTGGTTTCGGATGGTTCTGTGTGTGTTGAAGCAAGTTTGTTATTTCGAGCAGCGTCGTTGTCGGAATGTTGTTTGCGGGTGTGCGACGTCGTCGAGAAACACAGGTGTTCCAAATTCGTTTGCCAATCGGGGCAACCTCGGCTCACTCTGACCCATTGATCAAGTGGGCTGGGTGCTTGGCGAGTTGCTGGGCTGCATCCTTCCGCATCGCTTCCCGGGCAAGCGGTTGACAAAAAAGACCGGACTCAATACCTCGAAGTACCTCGCCATAGAGCTAATCTTTGATGGAATCTAGGTACCTGGCTGGAATCGCACTGTTAGTACCCAGCCATCTGACCATCGCCAGCTAACGCTACCGCCCGCGTCGCAGGACTGCATCTGCCCGCACGTCCTAGCGGTGGGTGCGCATCGACATCCGTCCTAGGCGCCCTGGCAAAATCCCACGCCGTTCTCCCGGCCTGGAATTTTTCAAGCGATTATTCACGGAATAAGCTGATCCCTCAGCGTAGGATGGGTCGGCGCACCGTCGACTGCAAGGTCTGTTGTGTAGGGCGAACCCTTTAAAAAAAAAAGCGCCCTAGTTTTTCTACCCCCAGACCTATGTGCCCCTGGTCGTTAACCCCATAAGGAATCGACGTGGGACTTAAAAGCCGTTATTAATCCATGGTGGGATCTCTTTTAAACGGCACGAGATCAAATAATTCCTTCGCTGTGAACATGTAAGGTAAGATTCACGGAGAATCCGGGCCAGTTAGAAAAGCGATCCAAGTCATCGTTTCCCTTGCCACGCCGTCCTTAAAACCAATGCCACGACTTTCACAGTCCATTTGCAAATTCTACGCGCCTGCCGTTCTCTCCACCCCGGGAAACCTAACATCGACCCTGCAATGCGTCGAATCGTCCTGTGTACCCCGGCTTCGCGGCGTTCGAGGTACGCTATAGGCAGTAGGTAGTGTGCGCGGCCGTTAATAGAGAAGAGTGACTACGACGATGATGCCAACAGCCATCCGGCCGCTGCCGCAGCTACAGCCACAACGACTCTGAGCTTTGGCATCGAAACCCCCGCTGCAGCCCCGGCTTTGGTGGTCGGAATCGGAACTGCCGTTGACGGCAAGTCGGTTGTGTAATGTACAAGCACGACCGGTGTAATCATATGAAAGGCAGGACGCGTCGAGGTAGCAATGTCAGGCTGGACCGTCGTGCGAGTGATCGACTTGGTGATGACACCGCCGGAGCCTGTACGGACGTCGGTGGTGCAGGGTGTGCTGCCCAGAACTGCCCTTGTTTCTGACTGACACAGGAAGCCACCTAAATGGTATGCGCTTTTTGTTCGGGCCGCATATTAGAAAAAGAACAAAGTCATCCGCAGTAGGATGCGGCTACTTTTTCCTATCGCCAGCTGGGACATTCGCCGGGTAGAAGCTCACCTAGGGCAGCAAATGACCAGTGTTTCCCCGGAAACCATCCGCGTTTGCATGATATATTTGATCCTCTCTGTGATTGGCTGTGGATTTGCATATGGCCCTGGCCCCTCCTGCACCAAAGCCGTGGTCCATGCGGCTGGGCAGTGGATGCCTGGGGAGTGGAAGTAGACATCGGGTGACGCGGTAAAGGTAGTCATCGCAGGTGCTGAAAACTGCCTCTGGTCGCTCGCAGGCGGGTAACATCTCGAGTCTGATATGGATGCTGTGTAACACTCTGAAGACCAACGTTGCGGACTGAAGTCTAGAGTTGGTGCTAGAGCAGCTACTGAGAATGCCAGATCTGTTGGCTCGAGGCAGTTGCTGGGCATCGTCCACGTTGTGGTGAGAGGGCCTAAGTTGGAGACCGCCTCAAAAGTGGTATCAACGGCAAACCCAAACGTTATCACCGACTTTGAGATCGCGGTATTCACCATTTTGGCGACGACCGAAAACGGTTTCAGTCTAGGGGCTTTTTGAATCAGACGAGATAAGATAGTGAAAGGCGCTTTGCTTCCAAGACGAAAGCGTCTGATTCCACCCTTGGTAGTCGCTAGTGGGAGATCCGCCTCTCGTTATATGTCGGTCCTCAGTGTTGAGCCTGTCAAGTTGACGGCTGCGCCACTGGAAGCACGCGGGGTAGTTTTACGCCTCATACGTCAGCAATATTGCGCATTGTACGGAGAATAGGCTGAAACGTCGAACAATTTTCCGAGTGCGTAATTCGGGCTAGGGTTAGGCCGTGGGCATCGACGCTGCGAACTCCGTGGGTGAGGTATCGTAGTTAGCCTAGGAGCCTAGGTATCATTTCAGAACTGCTCTTCTCTACATGTCCCGACGCCACCTCCCGTAATCCATTTAAGAACCAACGCGGGATGACTTTGCATTGTAAGCCGGTTGTCAGGCGGCGGCCTCCCGAATGAGACGAGGGCAGCCTGAGGCGGAACACGCTGAGACACGGGGTCGGCAATGATCCTTGGCGCGCTGGCGGGCATGGCAGGGCATGGCGGTTGCCGACCAGACAAAGCGGTTAACGGCACGCGAGTGCCTCCTACTTTCCGCGGACTCAGGAAAATCGTAAAGTACCATCTGGTGCGCCGTCCTAAGATTTATTCGGACAACAGATAGTGGATAGGGTAGACAGGGCGGTATGGAGGAGAAAGATAGACGTGAAGCTGTTTTGGCTGCATGATCTACAGATCTTGCCACTGGGTGTGCCGCCCAAGGGGGTGTTAACGAATGGGTTGGTGACGACAATGAAGAAGAAGGATGCTGTTAAAACGCCTTACGAGAAGAGTTGTTAAGCTTTGAGACATGGTTAGAATAAGCCAGTATTGCATTTTACGTCATAGGCAAAATCTAGCAGTCTTTAGGGGTCGTCGTCGGCCGCTTTACTTACCCCGCCGGGTACTTAAGTCGGCGAATATGCTCTTTAAGCAGACTTAGTTTATAGTGATAACCAGTGGCTCACTGCAATTCATTACTCACTCAAGCCGCTACATTATTTCAGTGTATTTGTTACACGGCTAGTGCCACAGTAGCCGGCCTTAGCCCAAGCCAAGGCTCCTCATCTCCATAAAAGCAGGACCCACCTACCTCTAAGCGTTATTATTACTTAACGGCTCCCCTAAAGGCTCTCTTTATATCTACTCTTATTATCTTTATAGAAACCATAATCGACTTCTACACCAGTTACAGTCCTTACCTGACTGGTCTCTCCACAGCATTCATATCATTTATGCCCCGTTTACTATAACATTACCAGAGACAGAGCCGGCGGAGTGGACCGCACAGGTGCGCAGTTTACTATCAGATTGTTCTACAAATACCGGTGGCAGAAAGCTCTCACTACGAGGGGGCCGGACAGTTAGTATCCGAGCTGCCGTTCGTCTAGGTGTCGAAGGATGCGATCGAACTGGCCCTCGACCGTCGGAGAGAATATGATTAGTTAACTTGTTAGATTATAGTAACTATAGCCGGGTTAAAAATTACTCCCCCGAACTCATCTCTGCTCGGGGAGGTGCTTGCCACACTTCACCCTCAACTCAGGCTCTGCAACTAATCCGGACTTGGTTAGAAAATGTTATAGGGGTGACTAAAGAGATAGTCGGCCTTAAAAAAAAGAGTCTTATCTAATGTGAGAAAGAAAGGGGTTCTGGCCCAGAAAGAAGAGTCTGGAAACCACCAGAACAATAGATTTGTAACCATTGCCACAGACGCGCAATTGTAGCCGCGTGGCAAAACCACGCGGCTTGTCACTATTCACAGCTATAAGGAAAGTTCTCCGGCTCAGCCAGAGAGCCGAACGAGCAATACAATCACGCAGTTGCAACCCTTTCAATTGTACGGAATCCAGAGTGCAGTGCTTCTGACAATTTCGGCACTGTAGATATCTACCTAATGCTTAGTACGGCAGTCAAGGGGCCTATGATGCGAATACCCAGAGTGGCGAAACTGGCACACCTGTCCCATAGGCGTTTAATCTGGCGGACTTTCAGCAACTGTAGCCGGTAATGGCCGGTCTCTCAACCGCGATGGCTTCCGGAAATGCCCTAACTTTCTTCCAGGACCCGATGCAACTTGACTTTGGCACGGTGGACCCGGCGCTCTTGCCTACCGATATGTTGATAGCCGGCACGTTCATGCAGTTTGACTTTCAGCCTCAAGACGGCGTGTTGGAGCTTCCATTAGCGGCGGATGCTGATAACTAGGTCTTCCAAGGCGTGAATACAACATATTGGGCGCTGCTGAACGAAGGTTCTCCACTCGTTTTCGGTTGAGGGGACTTGAGCGACGCTGGTGGCGCTCTGCGTGCCGTGCTCAGCTCCGCCTTGTGAGGTCATGATGTCGGAGTCATGCCGATATTGCGTTTTTTCTTTGGCCGAAGTTAGTGGCCTACATAAATACCGCTGCGTGTGCGTGGCCTCTGTGCGCAAACATCATTCCCGCGACATCCTCACCTTCCGACGCTGATATCGTCCCGAATCATCAACACAGAACTACCAGATCCGCTGTAATGCTGGCACGTCGTGCAGTTGTGGCCGAAGAGGTGGCTGAGCACGAAATGGCTGCCGAGACAGAGAAGCTCGAAGCCGAGGCCAAGCAATGTCGAAGCGAAGCCGCAATCGCAAATGAAGATACCCCAAACAGCCGAAGCCCTCAACAAGTCAGCTGCACAAAGGCGTCATTTCCCAGCAGGAACAGCACCAACAGCCATCAAACCCCAAAGTTTCACCCTGAGATCATCTGGATACCCTCCACACCAGAGCGGCGGCATGAGTTGATGGGGTCGACTAGGACCATGGTCGACGAGGAGGGAAATGGCTGCAGGCATAAAACACTATAGTCGGATGCGTCACACACAGTAAATGGAAGATGAAGACGAGCCACCAAGGATGATGAGTCATGTGGATGTGGGTGGATTGGCGGGGGCCTTAAAGACAGGGGATTGTTAGGGCCATGTGGGGAACGACTGAGTTGGACCGAGGCGTTGGGGAACTAGGTTTTACTGTACTGGTTGGCATAGAGATGATCACGCGGACTATCACATTCTGAAGGATAAACACTAATCACGGTCATAGACCTGCGTTCCATTCTACTTTAAAGGTGCCTATTTCCTAAAATTCCTTGCCGAAGAAGTCAATCTTTAGTGTGCATGGTGATGACCCCACAGTTATTATTGATCTTGAACCTGGATTTCGGGATTACCTTTGTCTGTCTTTGCCGCTGCAATTTTCACCCCCTTCTTTGCCTTTAAGTGAAATGTCATCAGCGAATTCCACGGATACATGTAGGACTTAAACGCACCACCCAAGGAGCCTGATAACACCAAAGTGAGACTCCCTTTTTTTGATCAAGCTGTAAGCGATAGCATATGGGCTCACAGTCAAACCAAAACAAACACCTCCTCGCCACCCCCGTCCCCGGTACCGAGATCCAACTCGACAAAGCACTCTCCCACAAACTGATGCCTTCCCTCATGTGCATCTCCAATAGGCCGCAAAAGATACGGGACCGTAGCCCCCCTTAACCAAACAACCACATCCCCTTCCCTCGCCGTCCACGGACAAAGCCCATACATTTCTTCCCCTCTCTTATCTCGGGTATCCAACACGAAGAAACATCTCTCCAAGCAGGCAGGTAAGTCATAACTATCCTCGCGTTGGTACATGCCTTCTTCCTCCCCGTCCCCCCCTCCGTCTCCATCCACGGTCCCATTCCCTCCTACGCCCCTCGGGATCAAAACATGTTGGCTTGCCCCCTCAGCAACCATGTACCCCCAATGAGCCCCAACATGGCATTCTAGAATATCATGCAACACGGTCGGATCCCAGTATTCCTCGTGATAGTTGACACCTCGCAGTAACCAGACACCCATGCGCGCGGAGGGATCAAAGAGACGGTTAAATACCGCAGCAAGGGTTTTGTGCTTCTCCTCCTCTGGCTTGTCTGTACCCCAAGGTGAAGGGGCTACCATCTCACGGGGGGGATGGTCGAGAGCCATGATGGTACCAACCCCTGTACCACGCAGGGTGAGTTCCAGAGGGTTGTAAGTCGCGTCGGGGTCGGAATATGGGCGGAGGAGGTCCAAGTCCAGCGGTGCGTTGGTCACGGGGAGGTGGGAAAAGGCGGAGGGAAACTGCTCGCGCAGGGTCACATGCGACAGCTGGGCATATCCGTCGGTGGTGAGGGCCCAGGTTGGGTGGTGTGCGCTGATAACTGTCGCGCCGATACGGGGGTCATGTTCGCAGAGGGTGCGTCGCCAGGCGCGCGTGGCCTGGCTGTGAACGTAGGACAGGATGTCGAGCGAGCGGTACTCGAGAACCCACCAGCGCGTAAAATCGGCCATGACCGCATTCACGGGCTTGCTGTAGTCCGGGCGGAGGAGAGGGGGAATCTTGGCTGCCTCGCTGGTTTCGTGGCCGAAGGAGAGGAGCCCCCACAGCTTGTCGCAGGGGTTAGTGGCTTTGAGATCCAGGGCCTTGAGGAAGACCTCCAGGATGGGCAGGGGGCCTTTGCCGTGCGACTCGGTGAGAGTATTCCATATGGCGGGCATGGAGTCGCGAGTCTGGATGCTCCACCGCGCTTCGCCGGCGTACTGGGGCGTGCTAGCACTTTTATTGATCATCAACAATTCCTCCCAGGGGATCTCCTCGTTGGCCGAGTAGACGACTGTCTTGGGCGACAGGATGGCTTCCTGAACGACCCACACGCGCTGAAACCACGGATGGTGAAAGAAGGTCTGCATGAAATACGCCCAGTGGACATCGTGTTGGCCGCCACCGCCGTTTCCCGCGTCGATTGCCGCGGCGCTGAAGTGTCCGCCTGCGAGGTGTAGGGCGAAGACTTCGGGCCCGTACCCAATGGAGTGCCACCCCGTACTCTGGGTGATCTCGTTGATTTGCTCGACCGACAGGGTGTGCTTGGTCCCTTGACACTGACACTGCGTTGCGCCAGGGCAGATTCGCGTGTTGACGTTGGCGATATCCCGTATCAGCCGCAGCGCCTCGTCCAAGCCCAGGACAAAGTCGTCGAGCCAGACATGCACAGCCTCGGCACGGGAGTAGATGGATCCCATCATGGCCACCTGCTGCGCTCGCTCCTCGAGGTCGTCTTGGTTGATGCATATGGCGTCGATCCAGATGCGGAGAGGCCCATTGGCTGCTGCGCCACTAAGTCGGCAGATGGCCTTATGAAGCGTTTTAGAGATACCAACGGTTGATGTTGCGCTGCCTATAATCATGTCTTCGCTGTCGTATATCGGAAACGAGACCTTTGCGGAAGCATCGCCCCAGTAGTAAGAGAGGGCGTGAAAGCCTGTCGTCTGTGTTTCTAGCTTCGCTAGGTTCATGTATTCGAAATGCGCAACGAATTTCTCATGAGTTGCCAATTCACAGGGCTTTATGGCTAGCACGCGGATCTGCTGGCTTGCGTAGTGCAGGGGTCGGTATAGGGTTGGATGGGCGCGTGCATCGTCGGAGGACCAGTGGCATTTGGCAGCACTCGAAGAGGTAGCCTCTGCTGGAGCTTCTGGTCGGGTGATGTACTCGATTTCGATACTTCCCCGCCGAATGATGTTGACCCAACACTTGTACTGCGCTCTCGGGATCAACAGGACGACATCACCTGGCTTGAGAGCCCGTAACCACGCCTCGACGCGCGGGGGAGCTCTTTGGGCGCCCCGAGCCATCGAATCCCACCGCGTGGTGACTCTGGCAAACTCCGGTTCTCCGGCGGCGTTGTTGTGGATTTTGATATCCGCGACATCGCTTCTTCCTTCGGGGCGTCGCAGTGCAACGTCAAACCATGTGAAGGACGTGGATTTGTCGTCAGCCCAACCTTGATCTCGGGCCTCGGTGGTGAAAAGGACCGATGATACCGTCAAGGCATCTTGAGGGACGGCAAGCTCGACGTACGGACGTCGTGGGCAATGCTCGTACACTTGGACGATGTCGCTGCGAGCTATGCTATGCTTCTCCATTTCGATTGTCTAGCTTGAGGGTCGGGGTGTTGGACAAGAGCAGGGTGGTCTTGCAAATAGTTGCAATCGTCCACATCTTCGGCAACCTAAGATGTTCTAGACTCTCGTTCAGAACGGGATCTGCCGCTTCAGCCAGCCACCTGGTTACACCACATTGCGCTGCCGACGCGCTCTGCATGTCAGAGGTATCTCATTTGCCAAGTCTGATGCATGTCTCTCCAATCATCTTTGCAGAGGTGAATTCCCAAGTACGACGTTGCGCTGGCAGACAATGAGCTTTGCCTAAGTTCCGAGCTGCACTGATCGTTATCGTGAGGTTGGCAGGGCGGAAAAGCGAGGTGTCAAGTGGTGTTGCAAAGACAGATTGAGGCACCCAACGATCGGGAATGGTGCTTCAAAGTGATGAAGGGGGGATTCTATGAAGCGACAGCTGCCTGAAATGCGGGATAAAGCGGGGATAGTTTCTTGATTCTCCCACTTCGCTCCTTCCTGTCCATACGCTTTCCGTGCTCAACGTGGAAATTGACAAATGAGTACGAAGGATGGTTGATTGTTCTAGTCTGCTTGGAGCCGCGGCCACGCCCAAGATAATTCTGGAGAGCGCACGGTCCACCTACGCTAGTCCTAATTAGGTAATGACCCTTCTGTGGGGCAACGTCCCTCGCTACGGATTACAAAATGCAGAATGCAGCTCTTTGGTTCAGTGACGATAAAAAGCGGGGTATGCAGAGAGCAGTCTCGAGTGGAATGTGCTGGAGCGCACCCTTCGAAATCGCCTCGCCGGCGACTTACCGATTCGTGAGGCCAAGGCAGCCTCGCAAAAACTATCAGTGGTCTAGGAGGGCTTTCTTGTGGAGTGGATTCTCCACGAAGAAAGCTGTGGCCGTGTCCCCTAAGGTGCAGTTGGGTGCGTGCCTTTGCCAACCGAGTTCTGGCTAATACAGCTACCCCTGTGAGCAAGAACTACTGCGGTTGCGAGCGAAAGTTTTGCCCCCTTGTTATGTACTACGCTAGCTAGGGTCGGCTGGCCCACACCCACAACCCCAGAACTCACCACCAAAAATCCACCCTGACATCCAAAAATCCAGCAAACATAGCTAAATTCGCCATTTTATTATGACTTAAAACGACCACAACGATGCCTCAAAAAGCTAGCTCCAAGCATCTTTCGACAGAGGAGCGGCAACGCGTCAGAACGCTCTACTTTGATGCCCGAATGAGCCGCGCTCAAATCTAAGAAGTAACTGGTTATTCCAAATACCAGATCCGTAACACACTTCGCTCCGAAGATGCCAAAGTTAAGCCACGTTCTGGCCGGCCGAAAAAGCTTTCTAAAGAATAAGAGGAGGAGCTAATCGCCTTTATTACCTCTTTAAAGGAGGGCTGAAGAATAAGCTTTCTTCAGCTCTCTCTCACACTCTTTAACGCTATCTTTAGCATGTGGGCGATTAAGAATACGCTTTACCGCCTTAGTTTCTAACGACGCGTTGCTTGAAAAAAGCCCCCTATTACGGAAGTTAACCGCAAAAAGCGCCTTACTTAGGCCCTTAAATATCGGTATTAGCTGCCAGAGTAGTGGGCACAGATACTTTGGACTAATAAGACTTAAGTAACAGGTAGCTACTATATAAAACAGTATGTAACTTGCCAGCCTAGGGAGGAATAGGATCTAACTTATATCGTTAAGAAATATTAGTGTAAGTAGGGTTAGATATTCTGGGGTTATTTTTCTAGTATAAGCGGTAAAGGGCCTAGTTTATTTTAGGAAAAAGACTGGAGAAAGATTAACGTAAATTTATATTAACAGTATACCGTTCCTCTTATTAATAGCTAGATTCGCCTTTATTAGCAAGAGGGGGAATAATTAACCTTTATGTAAGATAGTGCTCCAAGACACCTAACGGGTAGTACTTAAATAAGATCTACTAGACCGTGGGATTAACGTTATCCTCTAGCCTCTATATAGTCCTAATTTGAACCTTATAAAGAGCTGTTAGGACTGGATAAAGGATTATATCGAGGATAAATAGATATTACGACCTACACCCAACACAAGCCTTAAGAGGATTAGCATAGGTTAAGACAGAACGTATAGCAGGACGCTAACAGGTATAAAGGTGTTCTAAAGACGGCTTATTAAGCTAACACTCCTAAACGGGGGTTTAATGTCACTATAGGTCGTTATCACTATAATATATAGAGGTGAGTCTAAACAGTAGGATATAAATGAATAATTGAATATTAACGTGAGGAATTAAAGTCCCTTACGGTGGTTATAGGCATAACTATAGCTATTTATATTAACTGATTAAGAGGTACTTCGTACCTTACTTAGTCTGTTATGTTTGGTGGTGCACTATGCAGTTACGGCTAAGTAGTTAACTGAATAGTGCTTAGTGTTATTAGTCTTTATAGACTACTAAGCACTTCCTTACTAGTTATAGGGGCTTTAGGTCTTTACACCCCTGGCCTAATGTGCCTAGACAGTATATATTATCCTCTTACATTGTTCCTTTTATAGGGGATTTATCAGGCTGCCCTAACCTAAGTAACAGCCTGTAGGGTCGTCACACAATTTCCCCTCTTTAACATTCTTTTTCTATAAAGAATTACTAAGTTAGTTTCTTTCTTTCTCTACCTTCGTTATGTCTTTTAATCGTGTTAAAAAGCGTAAAAGATAAAGAAAACAGGAGAAGGCTCCTTATAACTATTGTATTTATCTTATAGAATCCCTTAACGCTTTTAGTTTACAGATATCTCTTTACACTCGTTACTAGATTAAGTCTTTACTGTGTTAAGTTATAGCGTAATCTGATAGTTACAGTAAGTGCTAATCTGTTAATATACCTTCTTTATGTAACACGTTTAGTTACTTTAACGAGTTTATTAAGGGTTTAGTAGATAAGAAAAAGGAGCTGGACTCTTTATATAACTAAGTGGTTACTAAGTACTGTAACTTCCTTATAAAGTTATAGTATGTTAAAACTTAGCGGCGCGTTATTGAAATGAAGGTAATAAAAGTGTTTTCCTGTAAGGCTGAGGTTCTGTCTTTCTAGGAGCGGGCAGAGGTAGCGGACCTAGTCTAGGCTGAACTGGTTTCCTGGGACTAGAACTTTTTTCTTACAGGCTTCCCTCTTAAGGGGTCGCCTTAGCTTACGACGTCTTCTTAACTTAGTTTCTAGCCTCTTTTCTTTAACAAACAAAACGGCTTTTTAACGCAGTAACAGCGCACTTGCTTCTTTTAAAGTAAGAGGTTATAAGTTCAGCTTTTATAAAAGTCTTTTATCGCTTTAGATCCTTGCCCCTTAGGGTTAGAGGGTCTAGCGTGACTTTTTTGGTTAGGGTTTTTTTTTTACTGACTTCTTTTCTTAGTAGCGCTTATTCTTATAGATATGCTTTTCTACTATGTATATGACTTTATGTGGAGCTTATTAGGAGCTCTAAAGGCTTAGCTTCCTTATTAGGTTTAAGGTCCTTGTAACTTATAGTTAAGGGTTTTAATAAATGTCTTTCCGTACTTATTAAAGAGTTTCCTGCTGCTTTTTAAGCTCTTAGTCTTATCCTGTCCGGAGGACAATTTGTTGTAAGGGTGGTCCAAAAAAAAAAATTACTATGGGAAATTCAGTCAAAACTGATAAGGAAATTCAACTCGACCTAGGACTGGTCGGTTCATT
>Ga0247770_1001261_pt1 | contig 20812 bp, 20 predicted proteins | sample UWRJL136409B6_FD_179943 | JGI IMG/M metagenome (GOLD analysis project Ga0247770, IMG submission 179943) | Plant litter microbial communities from Arlington Agricultural Research Station in Wisconsin, United States - UWRJ-L136-409B-6 | ecosystem: Environmental > Terrestrial > Plant litter >... | reverse complement strand
AATATTCTTTGGAGGTGGAACAGTTAATGAAGTTAACTCCTTCTAAACGCCGCTTTTATCAACAAGGTATGCGGGCTGCAACCCTTATACAGTCTATCTCGTAGACCTCTTTGTCACCCCCCCAGGTCTGATAATGTTTTGGGCGTAGCGAAATTGTTCATTTTCCTAAAGTACGCGCGTGCGTAGCTATCCCGTAGGGAATCGCCCTTTTTTTCCGAAAGTGCGATCGCCCTTATCTAACTTCTATTCTCCTCACATTACTAAGCAACTGCAAGTTCATATTGCAGAACTAAAATTTTATCAGCTTTCAACATAGCCCTAGCATATTCAATCCCTTGACTATCAGCAAATTTCACTAAATACTGACATTCCTTTCCCGTATTATACACTTCAACAATAGTTCCCACAAGTCCAACTGGCCAACTAGAAACAGAGGCGTGTTCCGATTCCAAGAGCGTTAATCGCGTATTTAAAACAGGCTTCAGAATAGCAACAAAATCCCCAAGTTTAAGGTATTTATGAGAGCTTAAGAAAAGCTAAAATCAAAGCAGGGTTAGAATTAGTTGAAGTAATTTCCCAGAAGTACCTTCTAAAGGTGGGTAGGGGCAGGTTTAGTTAGTAGGATATACGCGATCGCAGCGACTTTACCCCTTTCACGCACCCGCCCTCCCCACCCTAGGATTTACGCCTTACTTAAGCCTTAAGTTCGCGCTGCTAAACTCAGAAGCCACAATCATCGACCCAATCCCCGCATCCGTAAATATTTCTTGCAGCAAAGCGTGAGGAATTCGACCGTCAATAATGTGAGCACCCTTAACACCCTGAGCCAAACTCCGCACACAACAATTAACCTTCGGAATCATCCCCCCAGACACAACTCCCGACTCAACCAACTCTCTCGCTTCCTGAATATCCAACTTAGCAATCAGACTCTCTGGCTTGTGATAATCCTCCAAAATTCCCGCAGTATCAGTCATCAAAATCAACTTTTCTGCTCCCAAACCAGCCGCAATTTCCCCAGCCACCGTGTCAGCATTAATGTTGTAAGATTGACCTTTTTCATCCGCCGCCACGCTCGACACCACCGGAATATAACCGCTGTTCACCAAAGACTCCAAAATCTGGATTTTCACGCTGCTGACTTCACCAACAAACCCAATTCCCTCCCGGCCGTCCGGACGAGCTTGAATCAGATTGGCATCCTTGCCGCACAATCCCACTGCTTTGCCGCCAGCTTGGTTAATTAACGAAACAATTTCCTTATTTACCTTCCCCACCAAAACCATTTCTACAACTTCCATCGTCGCCGCATCAGTCACTCTCAAACCATCCTTGAATTGCGGCTCAATTCCCAATTTTTCCAGCCAAATATTAATTTCCGGGCCGCCGCCGTGAACCACAACCGGACGCATCCCCACGCAAGCTAGCAGCACAATATCCCGAACCACCTTGTCTTTGAGACTGCTATCTTTCATTGCCGCACCGCCATATTTGACCACAATGGTGCGACCAGTAAAGTGTTGAATGTAAGGCAGTGCTTCGGACAGCACCTCTACTCGATTAGTGTCCGAATTCCTAACAAAATCGCTTTGTTTGAGCATGGGTAAATTACAAAAGACTAAAAACTTAATTCTAAACTTTAATGGCTAAGGCACATATCAACAGCCACAAAAATCACTTTTTCCCTGGAAGTTATCGACGCGCAGGCTGGATCGATCGCCCTTATTGAGCCCAATCCTCAAAATTTTAATAGGTTTTTTTAATAAATTCATTTGAAATTTTGTATTATAACTTATAATATTCTTGCTAAAGTCAAGAAATGTATAACTCCCTTGATTTACTTAACGTTTTATGTTAACTGCTGTCGCCCCAGACTCGGAAAACCTTCAGTACAAGCTACCGTTAGAGGCTGACTCCTCCCCCCGGATGACAGTATTTTGCGATTTAGACGGGCCCATAGTCGATGTGTCCGATCGCTACTACGCCACATATCAACAGGGATTAGCCGACACTCAAGCAGCTTATGTTGCTAGGGGAATCAACCTCAACCTCCAAATCCTCAGCAAACAGCAGTTTTGGCAAATGAAACAAAACCGAGTACCCGATGCTGAAATAGCCAAAATTTCCGGCTTGTCGGGAGAAGAAATTCACGTTTTTCTCGGATGCGTGAGTCGGATTGTCAATCAGCCAGACTTGTTGCACTTAGATCGCATCCAGCCGGGAGTGCAATGGGCGATCGCACTTCTGCACTCCCGCGGCGTGCGCCTGATTTTAGTCACCCTGCGGCCGAGAAATCAAGCCGTTCAACTGTTGCAAAATTACGGTTTAGCCAGACTGTTTACCTGCATTAGCGGAACTCAGATGCCCGATGCCGCCTATCACAACTATACAGCCTTAAAAACTGAATTGTTGGCTGAAGTTGCAGAAGAATTTGAGTCATCGCTGGGTTCGGCTTGGATGATCGGAGATACAGAAGCAGACATCCTCGCAGGAAAAGCATTGGGAATACCTACAATTGCCGTTACCTGCGGAATTCGCAGTCGCTATCAACTGCAACAGCATCAGCCTAATTTCATTCTCAGCGACTTGATTATTGCCGTTCATCACTTATTAGGTTCGGGTTAACAAGTAATAGTAGAATGACTACAGTTAAGAGTCATCAGTCAAAAGTTAACAGTCAACAGTTAACTAATGACTGACTAAGGCTTTTCTAAATTCCTGGTCATTTCCCACAAGCGATTGAGGGGAAAATAAATCACCGGAGCCCAAAGACTGCTAAGAATAGCAGAACACAAAGCCACTCGCTGGTGATAGCTCCAAATTTCCAGTAAAGCCCGATCGCCCATAGCAAAAAACTGCAGCCCGATCACCGTTTCCGCTACCACCGCCATCCCAAACACAATTAACGCGATCGGAATCGGATCTCTCTCAACAATATCTGCCGGAATCGACCAGGTTTTCTGCAAAACAACTGTTAAAACTCCTACAACAACTAGACTCACAGCGTGGGTGGGATGAGGAGCCGTCAACGCATCTTGAAGAAACCCTAAAACCAAGCCCATGCTAGCGGCTCCCCAAACTGTACGTTTCCGCTTAATACTCCAAGCAACCAACCAAATTAACAGCCAGTTGGGCCCAATTCCCAGCAATTCCATTCCCGGCATCCGAGTAGGCAATATCAGTATGCACAGCATCACAGAAACAAATGTAACGCCGAAGTTGAGAAATTGGCGCGATCGCGAAGACATCCGAGATAAAGCTTTCATTGCAGCTCTACTCCCCCAGATGGTGCAGAAGATTGACTCTGCGAATCCTTTGATTCGGCTTGCTTAGAGTGGGGGTAAACCACCGCCCACTCCAGAGAATTCATCGGTGCAGAGAACTCAATAACAGCTTCTGGAGCCGGAGCTTTATTCATATCCACCGAAACCACTTTTCCCACCGGCAAACCAGGAGGGAACAACTGACTGAAAGAAGAAGTTGAAACCACATCCCCAGGCTTGACATTGGGAACATTATCAAAAAACTCCATCACAGCCTGATTTCCGCCTTTCCCGCGCATAAAACCCATGTGGCGAGTGCGGGTAATTCCCACACCCAATTGACTCGTAGCGTCGCTGACTAACAGCACCAAGCTAGTATTAGGAGTAACGCTGACAACCCGGCCTACCAAACCGCCGGGGCCCATCACAGTAAAATCTGTTTTGATGCCATCGTTACTGCCGCGCCCCAAGGTTACTTGCTGCCACCAGTGGCCGGCACTGCGGCCGACAATAGGAGCTACAATCCCTGCCGGTTTCTTAGCCGAAACGTAACCTAAAAGCTCTTTTAGCTTCTGATTTTGAGTTTCTAATTCTAATAGTTGCGCTTGCAATTCTTGAGTGCGCGCCGAGATGAGCTGCTCTTGCCCCGAGCCGTTGGATTGAAACGGACGAGTCACCAAATTGTAAACTTCAAACAGTGCAGCACCTTGTGTTTGTCGAACTCCCCAAGCGGCAGTTACAGCTAAACCTAAAAGAGCAATTTGCAGTCGCAGATCCCACCACTTGCGGAATGTATTTTTTAGCATAATTTCAGTATTCTAAAATTGTTATGTCAGGATTTTAGATTTGAGATGGCAGCCCTATTTCTAAATCCAAAATCCCAAATTACTTAACTACATATTGCGCGACGACTGCCCGCTGAAAACCCTTTCCAACTGTTTGTTTTCCAATACCCTACCAGTTCCCAAAACCACGCAGCACAGGGGATCAGCAGCCACGTGAGTGACAATTCCTGTTTCGTGACTGATCAGAGTATCTAAACCTTTCATCAGCGCGCCACCACCAGCGAGCATAATCCCCCTGTCAATAATATCTGCTGCTAATTCCGGGGGGGTGCGTTCCAAAGTACGCTTGACAGCTTCCACAATTACTGAAAGCGGTTCCGACATACTTTCGCGAATTTCTGGACCTTTGATCGTAACAGTTCGCGGCAGACCCGACAGTAAGTGCAAGCCCCGCACTTCCATCATTACGTCGTCATCCTCTGGAGTTGGATATGCAGAACCCACCTGAATCTTAATTTCTTCAGCAGTGCGTTCGCCGATGACCAAATTGTGAACTTTTTTCATGTATTGGACGATCGCCTCATTGAGTTCGTCGCCGGCTACCCGCACAGACTCACTGATCACCGTACCTTGCAAACTCAAAACCGCAACTTCCGTCGTACCTCCGCCGATATCTATAATCATATTGCCAGTCGCCTCAGCAACAGGCAGTCCTGCTCCGATCGCCGCAGCGATGGGTTCATCAATTAACCGCACTTCTCTAGCACCGGCCTGAGTCGCCGCCTCAATGACAGCACGCCTCTCCACTCCGGTGACACCGCTGGGGATGCCAATAATTATCCGCGGCGAAACTAAGCTTCGGCCTTCGTGAACCCTGCGGATAAAAGTCTTGAGCATCAGTTCGGCCGTATCGAAGTCTGCGATTACCCCGTCGCGAAGCGGGCGCAGTGCTATGACGTTGCCTGGCGTGCGCCCGAGCATTTTTTTAGCTTCTTCTCCAACAGCCAGCGGTATTTTTAAATCTTGGTCGATCGCCACTACAGAAGGTTCCTGCAGAACAATACCTTTGCCGGATACATAAACGAGCGTGTTAGCAGTACCGAGGTCGATACCCATATCTCTAGATAACGAAAATCGATTGAGAAGACCCACTGATTCGTACCCCCCCCAAAACTAAAATACTATTGTGTGCAATAATGTTGTTACAAAAGTGTAACCGAGGTGGATTCTATTACGTTTTTCATCCTGAGTCTAGTCAGAAATGTACATTGTCGAGCTCAGGTTGAGCGTAGACTCGCCAATCATCCACCATCAATATGTTCTGGTAACTGGGTGTAAAATCAGGATGAAGCCTTCACAAGCGCTGTTCCAATTTCAGTTTGGAGGCTAGTGCGCGTGTTGACTGTTTAACTACATCACCGATCGACCACATTCCCCAAAAAGTTTATGAGTCTTAATGTTGTGACTTTAGTAGGCCGCGTCGGCGGCGACCCGGACGTGAAGTATTTTGAGTCGGGTACAGTTAAGTGTAATTTGACGCTGGCAGTGAACCGCAGAAGTAAGAACAACGATCAACCAGACTGGTTCAATCTGGAAATCTGGGGCAAAACAGCGCAGATTGCTGCTGACTACGTTCGCAAAGGCTCTCTAATTGGCGTAACAGGCTCTTTGAAGTTCGATCGCTGGCAAGACCGCAACACCGGTTCAAATCGCTCGAAGCCAGTAATTAAGGTAGACCAGTTAGACTTGCTGGGTTCCAAACGCGACAACGAGTCGGGTATGTCGCAACACAACAGCGAATTCTAGTGTTTGGGGAATTAGGGCAGTAATATTTGTGAATTGGGTGGGTGCTCGTGACTTCAGAAAAGTTAGAAATTGTTCAAACTGAGTACCAAGCTGGGCAAGTAGCTTTTGAGAGTGGCCGGTATGCTCAAGCTGTGCAGAGTTTAGAAACAGCTACCGGTTTAGTCGATCGAAATTCCCGGTTGGGCGGTGAGGTGCAGATGTGGCTAGTGACAGCCTACGAAGCCTCTGGCAATACAGAAAAGGCGATCGAGCTTTGCCGCAAACTCACCCGCCATCCCCGCCAAGAAACCCGCCAGCAAGCAAAGCGCTTGCTATTCATCCTCGAAGCTCCCAAACTCACTATCCCTCCTGAATGGATGGTGAAAATCCCTGATTTGGCAGCTTTAGATGAAAATCAATCAATCAGTTTTCAAGCCAATCCGAACGCTGATATCAAGTACGCTAAACCCAAGCCCGCCGTACCAGAACCCGTAGATTTGAGTCAGGTTAATACGAAAGATAATAGGTTTATTTGGGTGGCGTTAATTGCGATCGGGCTAATCTTAGCCGGCTTATTTATTAGTTATTAATCAGTTTTTCATTGGCACAAACTCTATCTCTAGGGTGCGCCGGGCCGCGCACCTTACCGCTACTGAGAGAAGTTAAGCAATGCCTTTTAACAATTATAAAAGTATCAGCGCCGTCGCCAAAGAATTCCAAATTAATTACCTGCGGGATAATTTCATTGTCGAAACAGAATTTGCAGTCAGCGAAGTTTTTCGGAATGAATTAGAATTGATTTTCACTGACGGAGTATTTGACAACTCGGAAATCGCCATTTGTGAAAATATCATTTATCCTGTATAAAAAGAAGTTTGGAAAAATTATCGAAGTAATTTTCTCCTCGGTCGTCACCAAACCTTAGTCTATGATGAGAATCTGTCCGGAATTCCAGATTATATATTGGCCAAGCGCTCACCCCTCGGTACAGTAGTTTTTGACAAACCCTATTTCATATTAGTTGAAGCCAAGAAAGAAAGCGCATTTGATGAAGGATGGGGGCAGTGTTTGGCAGAAATGATCGCCGTGCAGCGACTTAACAATGAACCCGAACAAACTATCTTTGGTATTGTTTCTAATGGGGCAATGTGGCAGTTGGGCAAGCTCAAATTAGAAATGTTTACTCAAAATAAATTTTTCTATACAATTCAGGACTTAGAGCGACTGTTTGCAGCCGTTAACTATGTTTTTAAACAGTGTGAATTACAATTATAGGAGAAGGAAGAAGTAAGGAACGACACTGATTTTGACACGGATACACAGATTAATTATCGAGCATGAGGCAGGAGTCAGAAGTTGAATAGCGATAATTGCTAAAATAAAAAAAAGACCAAACCAGAAAGGCTATTATTGTGAGCGATTCCACCATAGAACAGATTTTGAAATTGGCATCTGGGCGCGCGGATGCCGCTGAAGTATACTACCTGTCGAGTCAAGACACCCCCATCGAATTTGAAAACAATCGCCTCAAATCCCTGCAAACCAAAGCACTGCAAGGCGTAGCACTCCGGCTGATTTACCAAGGCAAAATCGGTTTTGCTAGTTCCACAGATTTAACGCGGATAGACGATTTAGTAGATGCAGCGATTCAAACAGCCGAAATCGGCGACCCCGCAGAATTTGAACTCGCCTCCAACTTCCACCTAAAAAGCCCGGAAATAACCTACACTCCGCCCACAACCGCCGAATTAGTCGAAAACGGCAAAAACCTCATCGAGCAAGTTCACGCCTACAATCCCGATATTATGGTAGATGTCGGCTTTCACGTCCGCAGCGGCAGAGTGAAAATTGCCACCACGCAAGACCTCTATGCCGAAAGAAGCAGCCAAATAGTCAGCGGCTCGATCGCGGGAAATTTGGTACAGGGAGAAGACTTTATGCAAGCATACAGTTACGACGTAGCGCGCGATCGTCCCCTAGACACCAACAGCATCCTCCAATCACTCCTCGAAAAATACCGCCTCGCCGAACATTCAGCCACCATCACCAGCGGTTCCTACCCAGTATTATTTACCCCCAGAGCCGCCGCTAGCACCCTCGGCAGCTTGTTTGATACCATCCTTTCAGGTCAAACAGTAGTTCAAAAAGCCTCTCCCCTAGCCGACAAAATCGGCGAAACCTTATTTGACAAACGCTTTACCTTTTTTGAAGACCCCACTTTAGGCCCTTCTGCTTGTCCCTTTGACGACGAAGGTACCCCCACCACCCGCAAAATCTTGATAGACAAAGGTACTGTCACCGGATTTTATTGGGATCGCAGGTGGGCCGCTCGCGCCGGTGTACAATCAACCGGCAACGGTTTTCGTGGCGGATTGTCTCGCCCAGGCCCTGATTTGACTAACTTTTGCATTTCCCCAGGAAATACCGCCACTCAAGACTTGATAGCTAGCATGGACGAAGGTCTAATAGTAGAGCAGGTTTTAGGAGCCGGTCAGTCCAATCAGTTAGCTGGCGAATTTTCTGTCAATTTGGACCTAGGCTATAAAGTAGAAAAAGGCAAAATTGTCGGCCGCGTCAAGAATACAATGGTGGCAGGCAGCATTTTTGAAGCCTTTAAAAATTTGGCAGATTTGAGCAGCGAAGCCGAATGGGTAGGCGGTGCGGCATACTTGCCGAGTATACTGTTTCAACATTTGGGTGTAGCTTCCAGGCAATAAGTTCAGTGCGGTTTTACTCGTTACCAGGCTCTGCCTGGTAATACATATCATGAGGCTCTGCCTCGAATTTGGATGAAAGCTTGCGAGGCAAAGCCTCTGGGCATGGGTTCCCAGGCAGAGCCTAGGAACCAGTTAAAACCTGCAGAACAAACATAGAAACAGTGTCGGCAATTCAACGCTTTGCTAATTCATGCAAATAGGTAAAAATAGGGAAAAATGTATAATGAAAGAGCAAAATTTCAAGGATGGAACTGGGAAGAAGAAAAAGAATTTTTTCTTTCTTTTACCTTTGGTTTTTTGCCTTTTAACTCTAGTGACTGGATGCGTTCAGTACGATGTCGGGGTGAACTTTGAGAGTCAAACTCGCGGCGAAATCGTGCAGCACATTAAACTAGGGGAAAGGTTGACGAGCTTCAGCAGTGAAACAGTTGCAGAATGGTTGAAAAGCGTAGAACGCAGGGTGAGGTTGCTGGACGGAAAAACTAAACGGCTTTCCCAGACAGAAGTTCTCGTGAGGATTCCTTTCAATAATGGAGCCGAGTTGCAAGACAAGTTCAACCAATTTTACAATCCGATCGTACAAACCGCAAAATCTCGGGTTGCAAGTCCGCTAGAAACCGATTTGCCGAAGTTTGAATCTCACCTGAATGTCAAGCAGAATAATTTGTTATTGGTGCTGCGAAATCGGTTGAGTTTGGAATTGGATTTGCGCTCTCTTTCTCTGCTTTCTTCTAACGGCAGTCTGCTGCTGAGTCCGGGGGGACTTTTGGAGCTAGACTTTAGCTTGAACACGCCTTGGGGCGCAAAAAGTATTGAAACTGTCGCCGGTGCGCTGGTTCCCCAAAGCTATCAGCAGGGAAAACAGTTAGTTTGGAAGCTCAAACCCGGGGAAATTAACTATTTGGAGGCGATATTCTGGATTCCCAGTCCCGTAGGAATTGGGGCGCTGATTATTGCCTTATTTGTGGCGGCGGGCATTGCTTTGAAATATCAAATATTGCCAGCACTGGGCATCGGCAAGAAACCCCAAAACATCGGTCAAACCTAAAGAGGATATGTCCTGGAGGGGCGGGTTAACCAATCTCTTCAATCAACTCTCAGAGTTCCAATAAACCCGCCCCTCCCCGGATATTATGGTTAATTGACCAGATTTGATCTTATCAAAAAAACTGGCAGGATATGCCAAAAAACAGTTGACAAAGGGCTAAGAATTTGCTTAACCTGAATTGAGAATTAGGAACAGAGAAAATGCGAGCGCTAAATTTCTTCTTCATCTTTCTGATTTGCTTGGCTCTAGTATTTTTCAGCATCGAAAATACACAGCCGACCGCGATTCAAGTTATCAACGGCGTCCAAGTTAAAGCTCCGCTGTGCGTAGAACTAATTGTAGCGACCGGATTGGGAGCAATTCTAGCCTGGCTGTTCAGTCTGTGGTCGAGAATGCAGCGAACCCTCGCGTCGCGCCAAGAGCTCCGCCAAGTTCGCGAAAAAGAGCAGCGGATTCAGGAATTAGAACAAGATATCGAACGGTATAAAGCAGAAGTAGAAGCCAAACAACCTTTGTTAGAAGGTGCAGAAACCACAAGTTTAGAAACAGCAGCGACTGAGGTCAAAGCGGCTTCAATGACCGCCAATTAACTTGATATGCTCTCTCGTTTTCGGAGAGGGAAAATCTAAAATCTAAGCTCTAAAATCAAAAATCAAATGGCCGTTTCCCGAGACCAAAATGGCTTAGAAACGATTTCCGAGGGAATCGCAATTTTAATTGACCTAGCAGAACGGGGAGAAATCGATCCTTGGGACGTTAAGGTAATTGAAGTGTTCGATCGATGTTTGAGCAAGCTTACGAACGCCTGCGATGCCGATCCGAGTAAGGATTTCTCCGATTTATCCCACTCCGGCCAAGCGTTTTTGTACGCTTCCATGCTGGTATTGCTCAAAGCAGAAAGTATCGTCCTCTCAGAATCCCCCGCGAATCCCGACTCGGCCGACGAGGCGGAACTCGAAGACCCAGAGCACTCAGGAGGGCGACACTTGCCTCAGCATTTGGAGCGGCAATTGCGCCGTCGCGGTGTAGCTCAACTACCGCAAAAACGCCCGGTGACTCTCCCAGAACTGATAGAGCAGTTGCAGCTAATGAAAGCAGCAATGGAGCAGACAGTTACCCCCCGGCGTCGCCCTACCTCAAAAATGCGATCGCAAGCAGCCCAGGCTATCTTTGACCTAGCTCACCAAGAAAACCTCGTAGAAACTGCTAGCGAACTCGAGCGGTTTCTAGCTCAGCGCGGCCCGGAAATAGACGAGGGTTGGCTCGACTTGGACAAATTGCTAGAACTCTGGCATCATAACGATTTGCACTCTCCTATCAACCCAGAACTTCCGGTATCGAGTGGGGAACTTCACTTGTCAAGTTATGACCGCGTGGGCATTTTTTGGGCGCTGTTGCTGCTGTCGGCTCAGTCTAAAGTAGAGCTGCTTCAAGAGGAGTTTTACCAAGACCTCAAAATCCGGGCGCTTTGAGCTTGGAGCGGCAGAGCGATCGGGTTTCGGGGCGGGTTTACCAGTCTCTCGAACTCTTGAGAGCTATCCCGGCGAACCCGCTCCTACGGCAATTGTACCTGCATTCACCCGGACTTGATATTATTTCTGATTTCTGGTTCGTTAAATCTAGGTAAATTAGGAATAAATGATTGATAGCCTGGTACGATGTCGCCTATAAACAGGTCAGGATTTTGCCGCGATGGATCGATTCGATCGCAACCGCTAGCATCTAATAGTTGAGCTGATATCACTTAACACAGGGTTGAGGAAGTTAATAATGAAAGCGATGATTCTGGCGGCCGGTAAAGGCACTCGCGTCCGTCCCATTACTCAGACAATACCCAAACCGATGATTCCCATCCTGCAAAAGCCAGTGATGGAGTTTTTGGTTGAATTGCTCCGCCAGCACGGATTTGACCAGATTATGGTCAATGTTTCCCACCTCGCAGACGTGATTGAAAACTACTTCCGCGACGGTCAAAAGTTTGGGGTACAAATTGCCTATTCTTTTGAAGGGCGAATTGAGGAGGGAGAAATGATTGGAGAGGCTCTCGGTTCGGCTGGTGGCATGAAACGGATTCAGGACTTCTCGCCGTTTTTTGACGATACTTTCGTTGTGCTGTGCGGCGACGCTTTGATTGACTTGGACTTGACTGCTGCTGTGAAGTGGCATCGGGAAAAAGGGGCGATTGCTACCATTGTGATGAAATCGGTTCCCCGCGACGAGGTTCCCAGTTACGGAGTGGTGGTAACAGACGAGTCTGGAAAAATTAAAGCTTTCCAAGAAAAACCTTCTGTAGAAGAAGCTCTGAGTACCGACATTAACACTGGTATTTATATTTTTGAACCAGAAATATTCAAATACATCCCTTCGGGCCAGGAGTACGATATCGGTTCGCAGTTATTCCCCGCGCTAGTAGAAGCAGGCGCGCCTTTTTACGGGATTAGCATGGACTTTGAGTGGGTGGATATCGGCAAAGTTCCTGACTATTGGCGGGCTATTCAGAGCGTACTGCTGGGACAAGTTAAAAATGTTTCCATTCCGGGAATTGAAGTGCGCCCCGGCGTTTACGCTGGTTTGAATGTAGCTGTCAACTGGGATAAGGTTGATATTACTGGGCCTGTTTACATTGGCGGGATGACGATCATTGAGGATGGAGCAAAAATTGTCGGGCCGACAATGATCGGTCCAAATTGTTGGCTTTGCAGTGGCGCGACTGTGGAAAACAGCGTGATTTTTGAGTATTCCCGTTTGGGTTCCGATGTGCGGTTGGTTGATAAACTGGTGTTCGGGCGCTACTGCGTTGATAAAACCGGGGCTGCGATCGATTTGCAAGCGGCGGCTCTCGATTGGCTGATTACTGACGCTCGCCAAGTTTTACCGATTCACCACGGAGAAGAGCGGCGCGCGATATCTGAAATTCTCGGTCATGCTGAATAATTGCTAATTGCTAATTGCTAATTGGTAAATACTCAAGGTAAGGTGCGCAGTGCGCACCCTACTTTTACAGTTATTATCTCGCCTTTCTATTCTGGTAAGGTGCTTAGGTTGCATCCTACATTTTAAGACTGAAGATAAGTATATTGGCTGAGACTCCGCTCATAATTTTGCAGCAAAAGTTGGGACTCCGAAAGAGTAATTTTATTTTGCTGCAAAGCTGCTTCTGTCTGACGGCGGATGCTTTCAACCAAACTTTCTGCATCGTACTGTACGTAGCTGAGGACTTCTTTCATAGTGTCTCCCTTCACAACGTGTTCGATATGATAGCCAGAAGGTGTTAGCTGAATGTGAACTGCATTTGCATCGCCGAATAAGTTGTGAAGGTTGCCCATAATTTCTTGATAAGCACCTCCCAAAAATAGCGCCAAATAGTAAGGTTCTCCTGGTTTGAGAGTATGCAGTTCCAAAACCGACTTCACATCTCGCAAATCAATAAATTGGTCGATTTTGCCGTCGCTGTCGCAGGTGAGATCGGCTAAAATACCGCGCTGAGTTGGTTCTTCGTCGAGTCTGTTAATTGGCATAATTGGGAACAATTGGTTAATTGCCCAACTGTCCGGTACTGACTGGAAAACAGATAAGTTGATGTAATAAATGGACGCCATCACCTTTTCTAAGTCTTCCAAATCCTCCGATACATATTCTTTTTGCCGCGCGATTCCCTGTATTTTATCGCAGCAAGCCCAGTACAACTGTTCGGTTTTCGCCCGTTCCGCAATTCCCAAATAGCCTAAGTTAAATAAACTGACTGCTTCTTCCTTGAATTGGATAGCATCGTGATAAACTTCTTGGTAATTTTCGGGACTGATAGATTGGTAAATTTCGTAGAGATTGCGCGGAATTTGGTGTGCGTTTTCGTCTATTGGTTCTGGTACTTCTCTGGGGACATCGCTAGTACCGAGTACGTCAAAAACTAACACTGATTGGTGAGAAGCGATCGCCCGCCCGCTTTCGCTAATGATAATTGGTACCTGAATTTTCCGCTCGTCGCAGGCATCTTTCACTCCCGCTACTACGTCGTTAGCGTAGTTTTGCATATTGTAGTTTTTGGAGGCGTGGAAGTTTGTTTTAGAGCCGTCGTAGTCAACCCCGAGTCCGCCGCCTACGTCCAAGTATTTCATATTAGCTCCCAATTTAGCTAATTCTACATAAATGTGGCTGGCTTCTCGAATGGCGTCTTTGATGACGCTAATTGAGGAAATTTGAGAGCCGATGTGGAAGTGCAGTAATTGCAAACAATCGAGCATTCCAGCTTTTTCTAGTTCGGCAACTGCGCGGATAATTTCAGGAATTGTCAAGCCAAATTTTGCCCGATCGCCCGTGGAGCCTCCCCAGCGGCCAACGCCTTTGGTAGTGAGTTTTGCTCGCACTCCCAAAATCGGTTTAATTCCTAATGCAATGCTCGCGGCGATTGCGAGTTCTACTTCCTCAATTTGCTCCAGCACAATTACGGAAGTTTGCCCTAGCCGCTGCGCCAAAATAGCAGTTTCGATGTATTCCCGGTCTTTGTAACCGTTACAGATTAACAAAGCGCCTGGGGTTTTTAAAGTCGCCAAAGCTATCATTAATTCCGGTTTCGAGCCGGCTTCCAATCCGAAGTGATGGGGTTGACCGAATCGCACCAAATCTTGAATTAATTGTCTGTGCTGGTTGCATTTGACTGGAAAGACGCCGCGATAGACATTTTTGTAATTGTAGCGAGCGATCGCTCTGGCAAAACACGAATTTAAGCGCTCGATCCGGTCTTCCAAAATATCAGAAAATCGAATCAGCAGGGGCAAAGCCAAATTTCGTTGTTTGAGGGATTCTACCAGTTCGCATAAGTCGAGGGAACCGCCGCGATCGCCCTTGGGAGACACTGTAACGTGACCGGCTGCATTGATCGAAAAATACGGTTCGCCCCAACCTTGAATTCGGTAGAGTTTCTCACTATCTTCTATTGTCCAAGATTTTTGTGGCAGTGGAGCCACCGTTACCAAAGCACTGTCTGGTGCCGCCAAACTCGTGACTGTTGGGGACTGAGCAGATAGCGGATCGAGATCGGAGAAAGCAGCGGTGGCTGGGGAACTCATCTTATCGGAAACCTCTTTTAGCAGTGGTCAAATAGATAGTTTATCGCACATATCGAGTTTCCTGATGCAGTTTAAAATTCACTTTGGGTGCCAGGCTGGACGATTTGAGATTTGAGATTTGAGATTTTACTCCACAGATGGAGGAGAGTCGGAGATTGAAGTGAATTACCCGACGTTCATCTGAGTACAGATAGAACGCGGGCTTCCCAATTCAACCGCAACAGCCTCTACAGTAGTAGACTTGCGTCCATACCGTTTTGGTCTTACATTGCGTCCAAGGGCAGTAGCGCTGATTCCCAACGCCAAAATCCGTAAGCCTTCATTTCTGATATTGATCGCCGCATTCACATCTCGGTCATGTCGCTGATTGCAACGAGGGCAATCAAACGAGCGGACACAGAGATCCATCTTTGGGATTTGTAGCAGCGTATTTGAGCAAAGGTGAGAAGAGGGAAAAAACCTGCCTATTTCTAGATAAGTCTTGCCGTCAAACTCTGCTTTGTATTTGAGCATGGTGCAAAACATTCCCCAACCTGCATCACTAATTGCCTTGGCAAGGTTATGATTTTTGACCATGTTTTTCACTGCTAGATTTTCCACCACGATAACTTGGTTTTCGTTAACTGTCTTACGGGACAGCTTGTGGAGGAAATCCGAGCGCACTCTCGAAATTTTAGAATGCACTTTTGCCACAGCAATACGAGCTTTACGCCGCTTGTTCGTGGTCTTATCCTTTTTGCGAGATAGCTTTCGCTGTTTGCGTTTTAAGTTAAGCTCATGCTTCTTAAGATGCCGTGGGTTTTGGTATTTTGAGCCCTCCGAAGTGACGGCAAAATCAATCAGCCCCAAGTCAAGCCCAATCGTCTTGCCTTCACTACTGGGTTCTGGCGAGTCAAGACCATCCTCGACCAATAGCGAAGCATAATAGCGACCATCAGGCATCCTCGACACCGTAACAGTCCTCAACTTTCGTTCTATCTCTCGATGAACCTTAGCTTTTACCGTTCCTAAGTAACCTGGGAATTTAATTTCGCCTTGGCTCAATAGTTTGACATTTGCGGGATATTGAAGGGATTGCCGACCATGGCGATTTTTGAAAGATGGATAACCAGTACGTCCGTCAAAAAAGTTAATGAACGCTTGAGATAGATTTAGCACAGATTGCTGAAGACATTGTGAATAGCAAGTTTTTAGCCATTCGTGTTCAGCTTTCCAGAACGGGATCTGCTTTTTCATATCAAGAGCAGACAAACCTTTACCCGTCTCTTTGTAAGCTATTGACATAGCCGCAAGTGACTGATTCCAGACCCAACGGGCACACCCAAAAGCTTGAGCCAAATGAGCTTGCTGTGCATCCGTGGGGTAAAGTCTGACCTTGACTGCTTTTAACATTCCATTATGTTAACACGGTTTACAGAACATGATAAATAATAGGGTGGTGGCATAGATTATTTGCAAAGTCGGCGGGGCATCGAACCCCTTGACTCGCACAGCGAATATCCCGTCGCTCAAGGTCGTACCATGTTTGGCGCGGGGCTTCCCGCGACTAAGCTAAAATTTAAATCGCGATCGCTCTCCACCACTCATCAAGAAAATGGGCGGAGCGAAGCGGACGGCTGAAACCCCGTCTTTCTAAGACGGCTTTTTAATGCCTGGTACAATAGTTGTGGTCGCGGGCCCACCTGGACAATGGAGACATAAAGCCTAACACCAAAGCCTGCGAGACTCGCAGCAGCGAAGAAAAATTGGCACACCAGGATAAGCGTCAGGGGTGGCAAACATCCCTGCATCACGTTAACTGAATAAGCATTGCTTTGTTTCCTTTTTTTTGCGGTGGGACACACCGTGGAGCGTCTGTGGAGCGAACCTAAGACCAAATCTCTTTCTTTCTTAAGCGGCAGTTGCTATGAAGCAGAAACCCAAATAGTGATGTTTGGGAATTCCCCTACCTTTGGAGTGGGGGAGGATGTCAAGTCTTCAAGCAAGTATTTATATGCAGGTAAGCAAGGAAACCGGGTTTCTGAGACGGAACCTAGGCTCAGAGTATTGTCGGGCGATTGATCGCCCGACACATACTAACCAAAAATCACCTCCGGCGGCGCCATGTCAGCCCCCACAATCATTCCCCCAGTGCTAGACTTCTTCAAACCCGGTTGAGGTGCTTTTTCTTGGCTTTTCTGAGCCGGTGCAACTGAGGCTGGCGGTATCACCGGCGTTTGAGGTACTGCCTGTGCTCCTGGCATCAGCGGTTGCTGCGACAGCCAACCCAAACCCCCTACAGCCCCAGCCATCAAAGCGGTGTAGCCGATGTACAAATGCACCGGACGCATTTGAAAGCCTTCGGCTGACTCGGAACCGGAAACAGACAAATACATACTCGGAATTGGGTTCTCAGCAGGTTTGGGCAAAGCATTCGCCATCGCGCTACCGTCTAGCCCCAAGGCGTCGCCGAGCCTGCGGATAAAACCTCTAACGTAAATATCTTGGGGTAGTTTCTCGATTTCCCCATTTTCGATCGCTTCAATGTGGTGCAGCGGCACGAGAGTTTGACTGTGGAGTTGTTGGAGGGATAGGGAGCGAACTTGCCGTCCCTTGCGCAATTCTCTACCCAACTCCCGCAGGCACTCTTCTCGCTGTTGAATTGCTTTTGCTGCTTCTTCTTCTTTGGTGAGTTTTTTCGGCTTCTTGGGAAAACCGAACCCTGGGAAGGATTTTCCGGGGACAGTGACAGTTTCCGGTGCAGCCGACTCGATTTTATTTTCGTCTTGGGGCGCTTGCTTGCTGTCTTCAGAAGTGTTACTGTCTTGAGTGGAATTTTCAGTGTCGGATTCGGTTTGGGCGGGCGCTTCCACACTAGCGCTGCGCCAATAGAAGACAGGAACAGGTACTGGTGGCTCCAATTCTCTAAATTCTGTATCCGTCCCAATGGCGGGACTTACAGTAGCCCAACTCTCTCCGGCTAGTTGCAGTTCCATTTTGTTTTCTTGGGGAAACAGGTCAAATGCGAGCTTGACGGCTTCTCTGCTAACTGCTCTAATTAAAATTTCGGCAGCGGAGGCTGCTGATCCCAACATTGTTTGCAAGCTAGCTAGAGCCTGGCTATAGGTCTCGCTACAGAGGAGTTCAGCTTCTATTTGACTGAGGACAGAACGAAAATTTTCTTGAGGAATTTCAATAGTTGCGTGATCTGTCACCCCAAAATAAGCCTCGGGTTTCAGTGCCATGATATTTATCTTGTCTTACTAGAAGGTATCTGAGTAAGTTCTTCGACAGGTTGGCAGTGATTCCGGATGTCGGTTGGGGGAGAGTGTCCGAGTGGGGGAGAGTGTGCCAGTCGCAATTCCCGATGCCCGATGCCCGATGCCCGATGCCCGATGCCCGATGCCCGATGCCCGATGCCCGATGCCCGATGCCCGATACCCGATGCCCGATTCCCGATGCCAATTTTCTATTGCTTGTGAATGCGATCGAGCAACCAAAGAGCCCCGAAAATCCCGACAAAGTGGGCAACTGTGGCGTGAGTATTAGCGAGTACCACAAATATGTCTAGGGGCTGAATAAATCTGCCCACATCGACTGCGGCACCGAACAAGGCTTGCGGCTGAGCTAGAGATTTGGCTAAAAGCGTGCCACTGATGGCTTCTGCGCCGATCAGCGTCAGCAGCATTCCTGACAAGTTGCTCCAAAGTGCCAGCCGCACCTCTTTGATGGTGTCTGCTTTTTTGGGGCGGACTGCGTTAGCGGGCGATCGCAGTTGTCTCGACAAGCGGGTGAAGCGGAAAGAGCGATATACGCTGTAAGCGAGTACGGCCAGCCCGCAAATGGCAAAAAATACGCCGCCGCCGGTGCCGGCACTGTTTGAACCCCCAGCGGCGGTAGCCCTGGGGATGGCGAAGGGGATGGCAAAGAGCAAAATGATCGCCGCTACCACCCCTAGCACTAACTGTACCCAGAAGCAAGCCCAGCCTGTTGTACGAAGGGCAAAGGCTACTCGCTGTACGGCGACAGGAAGCTTATCGTTATCTAACTGATTAGTCATATTTTGAGCGGGTATAATTAAGTGGCTTTAGCGGGCAGCAGTTTTTTATCTTCGGGGACGGTTGACGGCGGTTAACCCTCTTTATAATATAAGTAGCAATGTTTAAGAATTGTAACTAACATTGGATTTCACATTTGAATAGCGTCGATCGCAAGGTACCCAAAGCAATGACACAACTACAACCCACCGTCACTCCCAAACTGGGACAGCCAAAGTTTGGCTTCAACAGCTACGCGGAACGCCTTAACGGTCGAGCCGCGATGATCGGTTTTTCTTTAACTTTAATTATCGAGTATGTCACAGGGCAGGGGTTGCTGTCCTGGTTAGGTCTCAACTAATTTTAGCAATGGCGCGGTCAGCCTCACACTTTGTTTTGACTGGAACCGGAGCGGGTGTCACTTCTGCTGACCGCGACAACTTCGGGAATTGATTAAAATATTAATTACAGACAAGCCGAGCGACTACTCTGTCGAGAGAGCTCGGTTCCCCGAATCTAAGAGCTGGCTTTTGGAGGTGTTGTATATCGGGTGGAATTTTGATTTGACAAGCTTGGCAATTTTGCCTCGCTCCCGTACAATTCCCCACAGGCGAGAAGATTAATTTAGGTGAAGCTAGTCTCCCTTGCTAGAAATCCCGATCGTTCCGCCAACTCTAAGTTTTAGAGATTGTAAATAAATATAGAACAGAGTAAAACCAAATGAATGCTTCGTGGACGCGACTTTTGAGGTCAGCTTACCGTAGAGAGCCAATTACCAGCTTTGTTGTGACAGTGGGCGTTGTCGATGCAGCCATCGGCAGCATCGGTGCGAGTGGCTCTTTATTGGCTTTTGGGCTGGGTACCGCTGGGGTGGCGATGGCTCTCCGCTGGTGGCAAATTTACCGCTCAGGAGCCGAACAACCCGCACCTGCTGCCGAATACTATCTTCCTCCTCAGTCTTCTCGGCCCCAGTTGCCCGTGCTTAACGTGTCTAAAAAAAATCCTCCTTATTAAGATTACTGGGCAATGGGGGTCCGGCGAGGTGGCGATCGACTCTCTGCATCTGATGCAGTAAAAGATAGGGCAAGAAAAGTCTTTCGATCTGGGATGCTTGGTTTATGAATATTTCTGTTGCCGAGAAACTGTACAAAATTGGCTCCGTAGCTGCCTGTAGCGGTTTGTCGGTGAAAACTGTTCGCTACTATGAGGAGATGGGCTTGCTGTCTCCTGCGGTGGAGCGATCGCCCGCTGGTTATCGCTTGTTTGGCGAAACGGTATTCAACAGGTTAGCGTTTATAAAACGATCTCAGACTCTGGGTTTGAGCCTTCAGGAGATTAAGGATATTTTACAAGTTCGCGATCGGGGAGAGTTGCCTTGCTCTGAAGCGAAGCAGCATCTAACGGCGAAGGTAGAGGAAATTTCCGTGCAAATTTCAGCCTTAGAAACTTTGAAGGGGGAGTTGCAAGGCATTCTGAACTGCTGGCAAGAGCAACCCTCGCCGGAGTCCATTACTCGCACGATTTGTCCGAACATTCAGCGGGATTGAGCAGCAGAAAGATACAAAAAAATAAGGGAAGGAATTATCGGTTTCCTTCCCTTGATGGTTTTGTTGGTGGTTTGGTCGATTTTTTGGTCGATCGTGTTGAGCTTTTAACTGTTTTCGCAGAGTTTGCTGTTGCTTTTTGAGTTGCCGAGCCCTGGCTGAGCCGCCCTTGCCTTTGGAGTTTCTGCCCTCGCTGCGGGGAGACTCCCAACTTTTTAGTCTCATGTTTTTAATTGTTTGTAATACTTCTATATTACACAAACGCAATTTCACTGTCAAGTATTTTGTAGACCGATGTTCGCTAATATCAACTATTGACTGATTCAGATTGGGTATGAGGACTTACCCACCGATGGCCCGAAACCGGATTTTTTAACCAAATACGTGGTTAAAACCCTCAATATCTCTTAAAAAAGCAGGTTTTTTTATGGGCGAGTATGTCAGTCATATAGCGGTTCTCAAGGGTGCATCTCACTTTTGCGAATGTGTCAAAAAAGAGTTAAAATGAAAAAGCTAGTAAAATCGTCAAATAAAGATGAGGTAAATAAAATGACACCCTCAGACCAACAACAGCTAAAAGCCCACTTA
>Ga0247770_1001260_pt1 | contig 20822 bp, 21 predicted proteins | sample UWRJL136409B6_FD_179943 | JGI IMG/M metagenome (GOLD analysis project Ga0247770, IMG submission 179943) | Plant litter microbial communities from Arlington Agricultural Research Station in Wisconsin, United States - UWRJ-L136-409B-6 | ecosystem: Environmental > Terrestrial > Plant litter >... | reverse complement strand
GAGTTTGGTGGGAGGGGGGAGGAGAAGTTGGGATGGCAGAGGGGAGAAGCGCGGGGTTGGTGTTTGTGGGGGGCTAGCCCCCGACGCTGGGGTTCTGTGCCCTCGGGGGGCAGATCAGTTTTGTTAGAGTTGAGAACTGTTGGTTCCACACATCAACCTAGGTACTTTCGCGAGGAATTTGGAAGATCAGGCTCTAAGACTCACTGCTGTAATTGCTGGAGCCTAACTATGACACATGGCATGCGTTGGCTGGTCGGGTGAGGCAATGAAGAGTCATCTACAGTCCATTACAATGCAGCGAAGGCCTCCGATGATGCGAGCAGGGCCTGTTGAATAGCTAGGAGTCCTTGCTCCTTTAACCACAAGGATGCGTAGTTTGTGGGGTTATAGTTCAAGGAGACGTTCTCGAGAAAGAATGTTCTTAAAGGTTTTCAGGGTTTTAGGGTTTGTGTGATATCCTCACGCCTTGCTGTGAAAGAAAGGTTGCCAGGTTGCCGAAAGTCAGTTCTACTCCCCAGAAGTGGGCCCCTTTCTATTCGCGCCGGCTTCGGCTTCCTATTGTGGAAGCTCCGCAGCAGCTATTTCTGGCCGGCCGAGAAGAATAAAAAGACGGGAGAGAGTGGTGGTGTCTTCCGTGGAGGCTCATCCATCTTCGCGCTGAAGGCCAAAGCTGTCTGCTCTCCTTCGCCTTTAGACTAAACCAACCATTGTGGCCAACAGTCGCCCCAAACAACAAACACTACCAATAGCGCCTCAAGAAGATCTGGTGGCAGATGCGCTGACAACAGAAACAGTTGTTTCGTGCGTCCAGTCTGGGCAAACCAAATTTCCTTTTGCGCACCCCAGGAAGGAGAATGGAACCAAGTATATTTCAAGATACTGTTAAGGAATGCAGAACCTCTCATAAGCTAACTATCTTAAAAAATCGGTCTACTACAAAGTTACTAGTAGCGATTACGGGAAGGGCTACCAGTTAAGTCTTCGCTCCGCACACAGTGTTTCCAGAGCCGAAGCTGAATGTTCCCAATGCGCCTTTGCGACCCTGGTTATAGTCAGCTAGTCTGAGCTCCTCACTCGACCAATTTCTGTAGTCTTCCATGCAAAGGATGTTTTGGATAACATTGGTTTCGCCGCCATAGATTTTTTCCCAATGCGGAGTGAAGGCAACTCTGGCTGTGCCAGAGTGATCAATCTCGCCACTTTCCGCCCTGTTACTCCTAGCGCTGGCACCAAATCCGGTCATTGTTGAGCCACTGCCGCCGCCGAAAATACTACCGTTGCTAGTGATCACGCCTGTGGCCATATTAACATCCTTCGTCTGGCGTTCTGGCTCGAGCAATGCTACAGGCTCGGCGGGTTGCTCCTCGTCCTTGAAATCCTTGGCGGCAGTAGACTTTCCCTTCTTCTTTTTGGTCTTCTTATCCCTCTTGCTGGCCCCAGTGAACCAGATGTCATCCACGGGACTTATCTTGCCCTCTTCCAACATAGTCTGGGACTCAGTCGCCTTAACTGGTTCAGGCTCTGCAACCGGCTCGTCCCAAATAGAGGCCTTCTTCTCGTCCTTGGCGGTCACAGATCCCCACGGGAAGCCGGGTTCGATGGCAGGCACCTGCACTTCCTCAGCCACTTGCTCAACAACGCCATTATTCCTGCGCTTCGTCTTGGAGCCAACGGCGGCCCATCCTTCGTCCAGAGTTGGCGTATCTTCCACCCTGCTGGGGCCCTTCTCAACCTTCGTCCCAGTCATTGCAGGTCTCGCCCATTTTTCACCCCCAACCATCTCGCAGTGAACCTCCAAAGCGCTCTCGAGGATGGTCTTTACTATAGAGTCTTTGGCCCCGTTTTCTGGCGGTGAAAGCATTTCGGACACAGTCGGGTCATTGAACGCCTTCTTGACAACCCCTTTTATGTAGGCTCGAAACCAACTCTCCTCGCCGGTGGAGAATGGGTACACCGCATTGACGATGTCGACGACCGTACAGGCGTCTATTCCGTTGCTGAGATGGACAATCTCCTCCTTTGCTAGCTTCTCGAGGCCCGGGATGTCGTAATTGCGTGCGCCGGAGTAGACCTCGAAGCCCGTCTTCAGCTTGGCGGCTACCTCGTCGCCACTGGTTGCTGGACCCACCCACTCCAGCGTGTGGTAGGCGCCGGTGTAGAGGTAGTGGACGAGAACGTGGCCTGCACTGCGCGACATGTGTTGAAGAGGGAAGGTTTGGGAGCTGATCCCGCCGAAGCTGTCGTGAAAAGGAACAAGAAGGGCCGTGAGGCTGGGATATCGTTGGAGGAGGGCTTGGTGGACACTGAGGCGGTCGCCTTGTTTGAGCTGGAGATCAACCATGGCCCTGAAGTGAAGGGGCTTTGGCCGCGCAACCGTCAGAATGCCGACATTATCTTCATGCTTCGTACATATGAATCACTTACGATGTGTCGAAACAATCATTCACTAGTTCCTCTGCATCCATCGGCGCGCCCTCGCCTGTCTTTCTCCCTGAATTTGTTTCTTGCTTCATTGCCAAGATGCTAAATATCACCTGGTTGCAAATGTTGTTGTTGAGGTGTAAAATCTGAAGCCGAAGAGTCGTGTTGGCAAATCTTCGGGTTTCAAGCTACGGTTTTTTGGGTACAGCGTTTATCGATGCCCAACAATGTGCACACCAATAGCTGGCCGCCAAAACTGGACGTTTCTGGGGAAATGAAACGAACGCCTGTTCCGCTTACCAGAAGGTCAGGCGCAGCGGCTGCGATGGGCTGGCGTCTAATTGGCTAAGCAGACGCAATACACCGTGTGAGGGTTAGGGTTGGCCTTTGAAGTGGGGTTGAAGTTCCAAACAGCGACCAAAAGCGGTTGGGAACAGGACGACTTTACCCTGGCCATCATTGAGGCCTATGACTCGACCCCCGACACAGACAGAGGTCTCCGCGATTTGATCGTGGAAATCGCTGGCCGGAACATCGAGAAGCTCGCAGAGAGTGGCTTCTTCGGCTCGGCGCTGTGGGAGGTACCTACCTTTGCATCTGACATGGTATACGCCTTGTCGAGCAAGCTTGAGAAGCTTGAGAAGGTTGAGAAGGTTGAGGAAGTTGAGAAGGTCGAGTGCACGAGCTGCATACATTGCCACCTGCAGCAGGTGAAGGCAATCTATCTGTCATAGTATCAAAAGTCCTATGTAACCTTGCTCTCCCTTACTTCGATCCTCCCATAATGGAAATGACAAGGTAGAGGAGAAACCAAGCAGTAAAACTCCAAGGGAGGATTTCAACAGGAGGATTGTGCAGAAATGATACTTATAGACGGGAGTGAGATGGGAAATGCGCATGTTGGCAACATTAAAGGAACTGAAAGCCTTGGCGTGGACGTCCCGCGGGTTTTCCGCGGAGTGATAGAATAGGGGCTTCCGTGTTTTCTTTCCGCGGGGTTGAATTAGCCATTCCGCGGGGTCCAAGACGGCATGTTGACACTTGCAAGTCCGTGGAAAGCGACATACCTAGTTACCTTGCCTCGCGCATAAAGCCCCGTTTCTGCCCCGGAGATGCAGTGCTTCGACTTTCTTACCACCATCAGCACCAAAGCACCGGGAAGGTACTCCACATTTTCACATGGACCCCGTTTCACCCTTTTCCATCAGCATGGCCGACGCCGAAAAGTCTTCGAAACCCTCTGGCGAAAAGCCAACGCCAGGGAACCAGGTGGTCGGGCCCGACCTCAGCGACATCGAACACTCATCCATCGCAGACAACCCCAACCTCATCACCTTCTCCTCGCCGACCGACCCCCTCAACCCCCTAAACTGGCCGCCCTCCAAAAAGCTCTCCGCAATCCTCATCATAACACTCACCACCCTCCTCTCCCCCATCGGCTCCACCATCTCCGCCGCCGCCGGCCCCACCATAACCTCTTCCCTTTCCCCTTCCTCCCCCCCCTCAGAAACCTTAACCACCCTCATCACAACAATCTACCTCCTAGGCTACACCTCCGGCCCGCTCGCCATCGCGCCCCTATCGGAGCTCTACGGCCGGTCCATTCTCTACAAGATCTGCATCAGTCTCTTCCTGCTGTTCAACATCGCCTGTGCGCTGGCGCCGTCGGTTTCGTCGCTGATTGCCTTTCGCTTCCTTGCGGGAATTGCGGGTTCCTGCCCCGTCACGCTCGGCACAGCGTCCATAGCGGATATGGTAGTCAAGGAGAAGCGAGGGGGTGCGATGGCGGGGTATATCATCGGCGCGGTGCTGGGGCCGGCGCTGGGGCCGGTGGCGGGGGGGTATCTTGTCGAGCAGGGGGTAAGTTGGAGGTGGGTGTTTTGGGTGATGGCGATAGCGACGGGGCCGTTGGCGGTGGTGATTGTACTGGAGTTGGTGCCGGGGATGGCGGAGAGTTATGCGGTTGTGCTGTTGAGGTGGAAGACGGAGAGGTTGAGGAGGGAGACAGGGAATGGGGAGCTGAGGTCGGTGATGGAGACGGGGCGGGAGAGGAGGGGGTGGGATTTGGTGGGGTTTGCGATGGTCAGGCCGGTCAAGATGCTGTTGGGACTACCGATTGTGGGGCTGCTTTCGTTGTATGCGGCGGTTGTGTATAGCTATTTGTATTTGTGTTTTACGACGTTTGGGACGGTGTTTGGGAGCCAGTATGGACTTGGGACTGGTGCGGCTGGGTTGGCGCCGCTGGGGATTGGTGTCGGGTCGGTGGCCGGGGTGGTCTTTTGTGGGTTGGTGTCGGATCGGTTGTCAGCGTACTTGGCGCGGAAGTACGGTGGGGATGTGAAGCCTGAGTATCGGCTGCCGGTCATGGTGATCGGGGGAGTGTGCGTGCCCGTGGGGTTGTTTTGGTATGGCTGGACGGCAGAGTACAAGTTGCATTGGATGCTGGCGATCGTTGGGACAGGGTTCCTCGGCGTGGGAATGGTCATCACATACGTAAGTCCCGACCCTCCTCTCTCCTCTCTCCTCTCGGCTTCGAGTATCTGACACTGACGTCGTCCAGATGGCCAGCACCATGTATCTCGTCGACGCGTATACCATCCACGCAGCTTCAGTGACAGCGGCAAGCACCGTCCTTCGCAGTCTTTCGGCGACGTTTCTGCCGCTGGCGGGCCCCGCCATGTACAACAAGCTGGGAGTCGGCTGGGGAAATTCGCTGCTTGGCTTCGTTTCGTTGGCTTTTCTTCCGCTTCCGTTCATATTTTACCGTTATGGTCAGCGGATTCGCGAGGCAAAGCCCTTCAAGGTGGAAATCTGAAAGACTCGGAGAGTCAAATGGATGAAAAGGACACAGAGCAATCTCTGCTGCGGTAATGTTGGCAGGTAAACTCAAGGAAGGAACTACCAGGCTGAATGGCCATAGACCACACAGTCAATGTTCCACCTCAACCAAGCATCCATCTCTTCACAAGCCTCTCCCATCCTCTGAATCCTTTATTTCAAGATGGCAATAGCCCACACAAAGTTCATGCAGTCATCCAGCCGATCCCGACACCGGACCGGCCCAGCCCGATGCGGCTCGGAGATGCGCGTCTAGTCGGCTCGGACTTGGCATACGCGTGGTGATTCGTCACCCGATTACTTTCCCCATTCAATCTCAGTCCCTCAATCCCCGCACAGCGCACTCCCGCGCCGCGGAATACCCGTGGAGCCGCAGCAACACGCCCAAGGACAAATAACAGCAAGATCCCCGCGGAATCCGTTAGGCTACCATAGACTACCACGACTGAGATTCCACGGAGCACTCCACGGATTTTTTCACATCACAATGCCAGCACCAGGCACAAGCGTAGGCGCCGGCATAGGCACACGATCCTCCCGAAAGGGCCTATACTCATGCGACTTTTGCCGATTGCGCAAGCTTCGATGTGACAGGCCGTTGCCTTGCACGAGCTGCGTGTCCCGAGGGAAGAAATGCCAATTTGGGCAAGAGCAACAGAAGCAACAAGCGTCCCTCGACACGTCCCAGGCCACCCCCCAACCGCTGCCATCGCCGCAACCTGCCAGTGCAGCCGCAGATCAGATCCGGGGTTCAGATGGCTTGTTGGCTGAGATCCAGGCCTTGAGAAGGCTCGCTGAAGACTTGGAGAAACGAGTTACCATGCAGAATGGTTCCACGCATGAGCACTTACATCCTTCCCTGCTGGCGTCCCCTCCGCCATCCAGCTACACCTTCACTCCGGCGGATGCGGGCCTGTCTCCTGCATCTGGTCTTGTCCAGGTGAGCGAGGTTGTTGCCCACCTGGAGCGGGTATCCATGGGTCGAAGCTCACAGGAGCCCGTCTATTTTGATGACCTGGTGATCAAGGTTGGCCCCATCCGGAACATCGACTTCACAGCCCAGCCGACTCGCGAGCGGTATGTATGGCTGCCTCAGCATGACGAGGCCAGGGTGCTTCTCGACCATTTTATCACAAACGTCAGCTACATCCACCATGTTGTTCACCACCCCTCCTTACCGGTCATCGTCGATGAGATCTACCGGCAGACAACCAGCAGTGGGCCCGTAAAGCCCAGCCACCTCGTCTTGTTTCTCAGCATCCTTGCCAGCGCGACTCACGTGGATAATTCCGCGGCCCACGCTCACGCGCAGACACGCCTTTGGATCAGGGCTGCGTATGATGTGCTCAACAGCGGGGAGCAGGGCCCACCTGTTGCCTTGGAGACAATACAGGGCATTGTTGTCCTGTCCTTTCTAGTGTGCAACCTGGAAGGCGTCTCGCTGCGGTATCGCTCCCTGATCTCCATGGGGTTGTTGCTGAGTCGCGAGCTGGGCCTGCATTGCATCGACCATGTGTCTGCGTCTGAAGCTGGGAGGTCCAGCGGGGCTGTGAGTAAAGTCCAAAGCAGCATTCAGGCCGAGATGGGTCGGAGGGTGTGGTGGTACCTGGTTGCGACGGACTGGTATGTTCTCTGAGGCTCGTCGTCTTCACCATTGTTAACATAACACTCCAGGCTCATGGCTGCGCGGCACGGTGGCCCAGGCGAGGGCGTGTACCTCGTCAACCCACGGCAGATGGCAGTCAACAAGCCGCGCAATATCGACGACGCGGACCTGGTTGAGGGTGTGCTGGGCGCCGAATTTCCCGTCACGCAGCCGACGGAGATGTCGTACTTGCTCCAGCGGATCCGCCTGGCCGAAATCTCCCGCAGCATTGTTGACAACCCGGATACCATGACCGTGGACGCTGAACTCGGCCAGATGATAAGTGAAATTCCCGCCTTCTTGAACATGGACAGTTACGAGGGTACCGGTACAAATGTCACACATAGCAGCAGTGGCATCTTCGTCCAGGCCTACCTGCTCAACTCCATCCTCCACACACTGCGGTGCAAGCTGCACCTCGGATACCTCAACAACAGTACTCGTAGTAATAACGATAGTACTGAGAATAGTACCTCCTCGCGTGAGATCTGTCTGGCGTCGGCACGACGCATCATCCACGCCGAGGCTCAGCTCGAGCGCCGTCAACATCCCTTCGCGCTGATCCGGCTGCGTCTGTCAGGAATTATGTACGGCGTATTCATGGCGGGCATTGTCCTACTCATGGACGTCTGCGTTAATGCCACGAATGGAGAGCAGGAAGGAGACGAGATCGAGATGCGTCGCAGCGAGGCATTCCAGGCGCTACACATCATTGAGAATGCCACGAGCCATTCGCTTGCCGCTGCGAATTTGCACGATTCACTGGTGCGCGTTTTGGACAAGCATCGCGCTCAACAGCAGGAGAAGGCACAGGACTTCGTCCCCGAATCCGCGTTTTTGCCACACGGCAATCAGCTCGCGCAAAGCTTGGAGGAGTTGATGGACTTCGATGGCTTCCAGTGGGATGACCTTTTCTCAGGCGGAAGCTCAACTTCATTTTTTTGAGCCACGGCACATGACGACTTATCCCCCGAAAACAGAAGGGAGTTAAAGTCAACCTTACAGTGGCACGCACTAGATGAGGCCGGTTTGGACATCATCAGGCGTTGGTGCAGTGTTAGGTTGACATTTTCCCCTAGTGCTGAAAACTTCGTGTCAGCAGGCTAATTTTAGACGACAGCGCATTCCCACGCTTTCCCCGATGAAGTTGTATCTCTCGTGTTCGGGGTGAATGCGGAGCTGGGTTAGGGTTCGTTGCCGCTGTGCCACTGCCAAGCACGCCATATTGACAACACTGCCGACACGAGCTAATCTATCTCGGATTCGCAACTGCGTCCATCCTCTCAGTCCTGAGTGGCGATTCAACTCGCAGCGCCTCATCGGGTGCGATGGGCTGCAACGATACCTCGGATCCTGTACGGCTGCAACCATAAGCTGATCAAGATGCGAACACGATACAGCCCTAAGGCAGTTGAATTTCGAACTTGAACTGTATAAGAACGGCGTTGAGTCTCAGGTTCATGGCCTGCTTCTTTTTACATCATCATCAAACAATCTCAACCAACCCCCACAGCACCACTGCAATACAAAACACAACATTCTCACTAATACCTCATCTCAACACTCAACAATCAACATCAACATTCAACACCAACACCACCTTCCCACCGCAAAAATGCAGTACACCGCCACCGCCCTCCTCGCCCTTTTCGCGGCCACCTCCGTCTCCGCCGCCCCCACCGTCCAGGCTCGCGCTGCAGACTGGACCATCACCTCGTTCAAGCGCACCTGCAACACTGCCAACACTTCCTGCACTATCTCCTTCGGCATCGACACCCACCTCGCCCCCGTCACTGCCTGCGCCTACACTGTCACCGGCGCCGCTCCCGTCAGCCGCGCGTCTACCGGCCCAGTCACCTGCGGAGCGTACACTGTTACTTCGAGCTGGAGCGGCCAGTTCGGTGACGATGCGGGCTTCACTACCTGGGCCGTGGCTGATGGCGCGAAGAAGCTGATTGCCTTCCCGGCCTATGCCGATAAGGAGATCGTCAATGAAGCGGTTGTCACGCCTAACAAGAGCTTTGCTGTCGATGCTATCTCTTGGTAGAGAGTGAGATGGGGTGAGGCCTGGGGTTGAGGTTTCCTTGGTTGTTTGGGATGCATGGACTGGATAGCATGGGCGGGATTGCATGGATGGGATAGCATGGAAGGGATAGCATGGGATGGTTGTTTGCGCTTTTGATCATAGACGGTGAGGTTTGTCGAGAGTAATAGCCTGCTAGGTACTTAATCTGATAATTACAAAGTCTGTTGGACTATCATCTGTTTTCGGAGATAAGCGGTGATATTTGGCATGTCAGTGAACCAAAGACCAAAGTCTCTTGTATCTAAATTGAGGGGACCGAATCACCTTTCTCTTCGTGGAAACCAATTATGCTAGGTACGTTAAGCTGTTTTGCACATTTATCAGGTGTTTGTCTTGCATGACCCATCCATGTGGATACAATCATGAACGGTCAAAAATGCTAATTCCTTCTCCTTTTGACAGTCATTGGCCGAGTTTGATGCAATGGCAAGCAAAAAGCAAGCAGACAGGTTCGCCATGGTTGCCACACGTTATGTATTTCTGGTGTCATCTAAAGGACTGGCGATGTAATTAAATACCCCCTTTTGCCTCCTGGGTTCCATCCACACATATGAGGAGGAACAGGAGTCTCTCTGCGCCATAATATTAGGTGTCTGTCAGTAGTTACTCACTGGCAAAATGAATCAACTCCCGCAAGAAATTATTGATATGATTGTGAGAGAGATTCAAGTTGCACGTGCCCGCCCAGGGAAGCTGTCTCCGAATGGATATGGTAAACTCAGTATGCTACGTTATCTCGGGCTTGGCAGTACGGAATAGAGAGGGAGCTCTTCAACTCCCTTCAGGTGTTTCATCAAGACTTTCCAATGTTAGAACAGGTGCTCAACACGTCTCGCCGCGCCTACTTGCGCCATCTTTCCTATTACATTGAGGATCCCAGCCTCATTGCGTCACTGACGAATCTGTGCCCAACTTGAAGAGATGTGCTCGTATATAACGGCAAGATGTGCAACGGTGCCTTGAATGATGTCAGCAGCAGCGACGAATCTGATATCGACCAAGCAACCGATTGCCCCAACAAGCACGAAGAATCCAATTGTTTCCACCAGTGTAATTTTCAATCCAAACCCTGACACCCCTCCGCAAACTAACACCTCGCAGACTTGATAAGCACCTACCGACCTCCCAGTCACCTCAACATCAGCATAATGTGCTTCGGCTTCGGCCGACGAAGATGTGGCGGGGGCTACGGCTACGCACAACCCATCCGCCCCGTCGTCGCCGAGCCCTTCGCCTTCCACGGGCACCGTCACGGCTGGGGCAGGGGACACTGTGGTCCATCAGTAATGGGCCCCCGTCCCATGGCAGGATGCCACCGCGGCGGCATGGCATTCCGGAGCAACGGACGTCGGTACGGATGCTGAAGGAGAAGCAGAAGTCGAATGAGCAGAGGAAGAAGCGGCTCGCAGGATGAATCAGGGTTATTACTACCAGATCAATGTCTAATTACAAGCATAGTTTTTTTGTGACACCGAAAGTGATGCTCCCTCCCTCATAGGAAATGTTGTCGTGAGAATGGCTGGCGGTTTGGCGTATGTCTATTTACTTGGCGACGGCGTTGGTGGGCGCCAATGCCGGTGGCAGGACCTTGGCCTTGTCTTTGCCGCCCCAGTGGTTCCAGTCCATGTAGCGGTAGCCCTGGGTCATTTGTGCGCCGGCGTTAACAAAATGGCAGGCAAACAGGAGGTAGTTCTTGGGGGTGACGGCGAGCGAGTAGCGCATGAAGGTGAAGGCGTAGATGGTCAGAGCGCCCGTCATCTTGCCCGAGATGCTAAATTCGCACTATCAGCACGTGACCTCAACAAAGAGCTTGCAGCTGCGCTGCAGGGTAGCGACGTACAGATCGGGGCTCTTTTGCGTGTCGAGGACAGCAGCCAGCGGGATGCCGAAATTGGAGGCCGGGCCCCAGAAGTCTGCATTGATGTCAGCGGCGGGCGTGCGTGGATCCGCGGGCAGTTCGGGGTTTCTGTTGGGACAACGGGGGACGGTCCGTGGGGGAGGGCCGGGGATAACCTTCCACTGCGCCTTCCGGCATCGGTGGGCACCGCGTCACGCAATTGAGAACTTACGGGTTGAGCAGAAGTAGTCCGACACCGGGTTGGACCGTATCTTTGCGTTTGCCGCCTTAATGAGAGCCGCCATTGTCGTGGATGGGGAGGTGAATGAGCGCGATGGGGTCGGTGTGGGAAGGAAGAAAGATTTGTTTGCCGCGTGGAAATAACCGACGCGCTGGCTTCATGGCGCTCGCCGCAGCCAGCTTTTTTCAGGTCCGGCACGTGACTTCCCGCATTTCCGGGACGAACCCCTGTCACGAAAATGCCTACAGGCAAACTTGCCTCAGCTTCAGCAGGGATGGCACAGGCACAAATGAGATCCACTAAATTAGACTTCACAGCATTTGAACCTGAGATGAGAAAAAGCAGATGCAAGAGCAAATACGAGAGCAGATGCAAGATAGCCCAACCTTCCAATGCGTTCTAAAGAGTATCATTTGTCTCAATGCCCATTTGCGCACACGCGCATGGCCAAAACAAGTAAAGCACCCCACAACGAGCAGTGACCTTGATGGCTCAGCCGCCCCGCCCCTCCACTCCAGCGCCTCACCACCCCAACAACCCCTCCACCTCCCACTCACTGGGATTCCCCGCCGTCGTTCCGGGCACAACCACCCCCGGAAAATACTGCGCAACCAAATACTGCTCCTCGGCCCAACCTGCGCCGCCGTCACCAACAACCGCTCAAACAGCTTCGGCCAGAAGATGCTCTGTCGACCTCCACTTCCCATCACGCGACCGCAGCACCGTTGCGCCAAGATGCCCTTCTGATACGAGGGCTACTTTCCCGCTATATGCAGCGGGGAGGTGAATCCTGTTCGGGGAGCCGATTGTCGATGGTGGCGTGCGATGCACCAGCTCGGGAGTCCCCTTGGGCTTCGTCAGATCGAAGCGGTAGACCTCTGCGCTGCCGTTCCCGCCGGGGAGGTCCTCGCCGTAGAGTACCAGGAAGACGTCGCCCGTCACCGCAGCGCCGGTGTACCCTCGTATAGTGGTGTTGGCGTCTGTGGAGGATACCACACCTCGATGCGGCGACCATGCTTGTCGACCTTGAGGATGCTCTTGGGAAAGGTCCCGATGACGTAGGAGTTGCCCTTGGTGTCAACCACAACGTCCTGAAGGCGCTGTACAGGCCGTTGGTCACGGCGGTGAGGTTTGCGCGCCAGAGTTCGCGGGGGCGGGGGAGTACTTAATGAGCGAGTTGTCGCCGGAGACATCGCGCCCGCCGGTAAGGAAGGGGGTCTCGGAGTTGGTGATGATGGAGAGGAGGCCCGAGTTGGAGCTGTAGTGGAGGCCGCTGGCGTGCTGGCCTGGGTCTTGGGTGATGTTGGGGAAGGTGATGATGTTGGTGATGGCGTCTTTGTAGGGGCCGTAGACGGCTACGCTGCCGTTGAAGAACGCGCTGTGGGCGCTGTTAGAAGGAGTTGTGGGAAGGGTGCGAACTGAGTGACTGACCTGAAGTACACGACACAGTTTTGTGTGTCCCAGAAGGCATTTTCGGGGTGGAGTTGGAACTGCTTGACTGTGAAGTTGCCCTTTTCGAATGGCCTGCGCTTGTCCCCCGTGCTGTGACCTCCGGCTTGTCCTGGGGAGCTGTGTGCGATATCGAAGAGGCAGCTGGCGATCAGTAGGCTAAACATCATCATCATTTGACGGTTTGGCATGGTTAGATGTTGAAGGTTGCACTTTGAGACTCCCTTGCAATGACGCTTGTTGGGACGGGAGGCTTCAATTTAAGAAGTTTCAACCCACCGGGAAGGATCCAAGGATACAGTTCAGATGTGCTTCCCGCAGTGGCTTACCTTATATCGAAGCGCAATGTAGCTCGAGGTGCATAATGTTGCCCCTGCACAAGTACCAAGCAATGCGGTATCTCCTCCCCTCCCACGCGGGCGTCTACGGAAATTAGTACACTGCCCTGATGTTTAATCACGCATAGTCGACCTGTCTATGGCCGAGGAACAGTGCAATCCCTATTTCTTGAAGGAATCTTCAATTTGGTAGATAATGTACCTAGATTTGCACCGTACTTAGGTAGGTAGTCATGTCTATTTTAGAAATACTTTCTCGTCAATTATCCAGCCCTCCCAACGGGCTGGGACTTGAGCCACATGACAGCTGACCTGCAGGCAACATGTGGACTGTTCCCCCCTAACATCTTTACAACTTCCGTGTAATAGGACCTCGAACTCCCCTCTGTAGCAGCCAGTTCGCCGACATAGCCGCGCAAAGACTGTTGAGCCAGCTTGTACTTGAGCTTACGCTCCCAATGGTTCTCAAATTCTTTCGGCATTTGTTTTCCTCGTGTCATCTTGGTCTGCTCGACACCCATTTCCAATAGAAACCTCACCATCTGCAGACGTTCTTTGGTGTGGATCTTCGGGTCTAAAGCTTCGTTGCCCGGTTTTTCGGCGGCATAGAAGCGGTACCCGAAGATGGCAGACTCGAGAATACCAATCGCCTTCCTTGTCCCCCTTTGGAAAAGGATGCGTTTGTTGGTTGCAGCTTTAACCTTGATATAGGGGAGCACTGCGAACTGGGCGGTGTATCCAATAAATGTGCTCTGTTTTCGATTATCGTTTCCAGCTTTCAAGTTGATTGCTCCACCACCTCCATAGTAAATCGATGACCAGTGAGCCATGTTAGCGATACCCCGTGACGGATGGCGGCTGCTTGTAATCTGCTCAAGCGCTGCTTTTGCTCTTTTGTCAAAAGTATCGAGGGCCCGGACAAGAGCGTCTATGTTTTCGCGTGAGCCAGTGTCTGAGACGCGACTTGCGCACCGAAGTGTCGGCTCAACAATGTCATCAAAGAAGTCAGGTTCGTTCAAGGCAGTGACATTGAATAGCGATCGAGATGCCGTTTTAACCGTCAGCATCTCCACGATTAGGAGGTTTGGGTCAAAGTCGGAGCCACCGCATTCTTCCGCCAGTCTCCTCCATACATCAGGCTGAGTAGCCCACTCACTGGCGGTGCGATGAGTGAACGAGACGACGTTTCCAGTTATGACTAGGATACCTCTAGTCCGAGAGGCCAACTTCCTTTTGAGGGATACCTGAATTCGCTGGACGAAAGCATGTCTATCCTCCAAATGGGTGCCTTCCACTGCAAGGAGTTGATCTGCTGAGATGTCGTGTTTCCGGCTTGCATACTCATCTATCAGCCAAAGAAAGGTGGGATCAATGTCGAATTCGGCAGTTTCGACAACTTGAATAAAAACAGCCCCCCGTTGCCGATTCCGCGTTGGTATTCTGGCCCAGAGAGCATCGTAGAGTGAGCACATGTCAGCAGGCAAACCCTCGACGATGTCGCTGAGCTCGGATATCCCGGATCCATCTGTTGCTGCTGACTCCAGAGCGTCAACAACCAACCTTAGCCAGATAAACACGCCGTTCGCTTTTTGTGCCAGGTCATTTTGGAGTTTCAAGGACTTGGCGGGGTGAATGGCAGAGAGTTCGCTGAAAGCCCGGCATTTCCCAAATCTCTCTGCCACAAATACCCCCATGTCTTTTGCCGTGTATAGATCCATGCGAAGCTTGGGGACATCGCAGTATGCGTCTTCGAATTCAACCCACGGCCGGCTTGCTGCACAGACCTTGATGTTGTTCTGGGAGAAGGATGCGATGGATTCGACCAAGTTGACGATCTCATTGGGGGGTACCTCGAGCTCGTCCAGTCCATCAATGAAAACGGCGACTGAGACTTTTGTGTCAACGACACGCAGGAGGTTGCTAAAACATTCCTCAATCTCCTGACCAGTAACAGCTCGCATGTGTATTCTGTCATTTGTACCAAGTAACCAGAAGCTTGTCCAGCGCCTGGGCGCCACAATTGGCAACAGCTGTGGGTTTTGGTCTAGGACCTGAAAGATCAAGGTTCGTTTGAGCCCCAGGAGGGACTTCTGGGCCGATGTTCCAGCATTCCAGGCATAGTAACTCGCAATTACGAGGGGCAGGTCGCCTGACCACGCTTCGAGATGGGGCCTGAGAGCTGCATTGCCAAGAATGTACTTCATGATGGTGGACTTGCCAGCACCAGGCTTGCCGGTAATCCAGTAAACGGGGTCCGAGGGTCTCTCCAGCCAGCTGGGAAAACTACTCCATGGGGGCGTTGCGTTGCCTGTTATTGGATCGCGGTGATAAATCCAAGAATAGGTGTCCGAGATACTGGGAGAAACCGCAATCTCCCTTGCCGTAAAGCCGTCGAACCTGAAAGCATGGCTGATACGCCGTGCAACTGAGGAAAATTCAGCGCCTTGGGTTATCCGTGGCGCGAAGGCTTCATCCGCAGGATTATCCAACTTCCCGAACTTGTCAGAATCCATGTCCCAGAGGTTTTCATGGAGCTCACGGCGTAAAGCATCCATGTCGAGTCGGCTGTCGCCGCTTTCCAGGATCAATGCAGAGTTAACCGGGGCCCTAGTACCAGATTCTCCAGAAACGTGGTGGCGGCTTGTTTGCGTGAGGGGTGCATGGTGAGGGATGGAAGGTTTGTGTCCCCTACCCTTGGCCTGGAGCTTTTCGTCCGCACCCTGTAGCTTGTTGGTGGCATTGTTTAGGGTTTCAGTCATCTTCACAACTTTCTCTTTCGTTGCTCTCGCATCTTCCCTTTGAAAGGAGTCAGCAAGTGGGTTATGAACAGCCAGGAGTCAGATTGGTTACCAGATGCAAAGCAGGACTGCTTCCTTGACAGGCCCTTTGAGAAGCTCCAAGCGCGCTTGCATACTCTTGAAGTCGCTGCTGCTCGGAGGTGACCTGGATGGTACAGCGTGTCCGGGAACCAGAAGCTGCTGAAGCTCGGCGGCTAAAGAGTCGCACTCTTTGCAAATAACCTCTAGGCGACGGTGCGGAACAGAAGCCGACGTCGCATCCAAGTCGTCTAGGGCTTCGTGGAGAGCTGTCATCAATGACGATAGTTGTTTGGACTGCTCTGCAAGCAGAGCCTCTTGGCCCTGACCGCGGAGACTTTTCTTCCATCCCTTGGATAGCAAACGTCCGCCAAGGTCGGCAAACTGAACTACCGCGGCCACAATTGCCAGAGCGCTCAAAGGGTCCATCTTGTCCTAAAGCCCGCGCGGGCGTGGTGACTATCGCGCTTCGGCAGTGTCGACGCCAGAGCCTTGCGACACTCAGGTTTTGCGCTTCAAGTTCGCAGGCTGCGCGACAAGACCCAAGAATTGGGGCCGGTGTCCTTTCGCCCGCCAGATAGATCGGGATTTACCAAGTCCGTTCTCGATAGATAGGCGCGGCCGTCAGATCGGCACCAGACGCGGTGGAATTGGTGAGGATGACGGAGAAGATTAATCCATGTTGAAAATTTCCCAGCTCAGCCGGGGGGCACTTGGCATCGCGCCTCGCAGTCCGCCTTAGGCATCTCCTCCAGTCTCAATTGTGGTGCCTCCGTGAAGGCACCCGCGTCAAGGCCAGCGACTCAGGGAGGTTTGAAGAAAAAGCTCGCAGCCCACGTAGGTCAGGTAAGGAACTTGAATTGCAGAGCTGACGTTCGAGTGATCGCATGCTGTTCCATTCGGGAAGGTACCTTCTTCGCGTCAGTGGGTTCTTGCCAATAATGCCTGAGGCAGAAAATGCTCGCTTGCAGGGGACCCTGGAAAGGCACGACACCTCTCTTCAGTGACAAATGTGCGGTTTATACCTAGGTAGACAAGACAGTCCAGCAAGAAACAACCACTACCGTGTCACCACCTCACGTCAACCCCGTCGTCCTACCATACTTGCCGGCGTATAGAGGGGTATCCCCAATCTTCTTCAGCCCCTGGAGTTGGCCAAGCCTGCCACTCGTAAGCGAGATGAGAGCGTAATCGGGTAGCCACATCTCTTCTAGCTTATCAGCTCCAATGGGTGTGGGGACGGACTCGTGGTGGTGAGTAGATAACGTGGCCAATACGACGATAGACCCGATCATCCAGCTGTAATTAAGTAAGAGAACGTCTATTTACACTATAACCCTACACCACACCGTATAAAACCCTAACCCCCGCCCAATATCTATCTTTACTAGCTAACTACCAGATACCTTGTACCTGCTGCTCACTGTGCTCAAGAGTGAGCACCTGTTGATTGGTCGCAGGGCCTCCAGGTCCCTGCACCTCTGTCTCCAGTGTGCACTGTGCACACTGTTCTTCTTACCAGGACTATCGTCGGGCCGCCCTGGTCCCAGTGATGTCTTGTTGGGGTCGTCACAACTCCATCGAAGAAGGCATCTCCTTCTTCACACTACAAATCTACTGATTTGGCCACTATTTTTACGCCTTTGTGCCTTGGTTGTGTCAATCTCGTCACAGTGCTTAGAGGTTGCACGTGGTTGCGGAGCGTTGCTTTTGGAAGAACCTCCTGCATCTGGGGCCTGAGGGAGGTTGGGGGGGGAGGGGACAGCATTTTGATTATTACAATTTCACTTCAAAACGCGCCGACAAAGGCATGTGCAGCGGAGTTTTTGATTAATTAAAAGGTTCGCGATGCCCTCAATCGTCACAAGCGTTGATAGGCGTGCAAGGCGTTGATAAAGGGGGAGTTGATGGAGCGTGGCTGCAAGGAAAAATGTTTATTGGACTGTGGTTTTAGATGAAGTGGAAGTATTTTTGCTGGCGCAAACTGTGTTGAAATTATGTAAGAAATAGGGAGAGATCGTATCTACTATCAGACCGGCCCGGCACCTCCAACCTCACAATCCCGGTACTCGCGAGGAGACCAAATCATTTCAACCGTGTCAACGTGAACACTGGATGCACTGACTCGTCCGCTTCGAAAGCCAAATGTTTCCAACAGATGCCGCGGGTATCTTGCAGACCTTGTGTTTTTGTCTGTTGGCAGGGTGTTTTGCAGGGATTGGGACTCCAACTCTATGCTGGTGCACTCCTTCTTAGCTTTCGCGTTCGTTGAGCTCTGATGCCTTTGCCAGTGCCGGACAGCAAACGCAGCTGATGGGATGGCTATCACCAAACCGATTATCGAAACAATGGCCTCGGTGGTGATTTCCATGGCTGTTTGTGTATCGTGTGTCTAAAGAAATGCCGAATGGGTATCAGCGCTTTGACTGGGACGTTGACGGGGTCCTTGATTGGGGACAGCTGTGGATGGGATGGGGGGTTTGCCTATCGCGCTAGCTTGAGAGTAGGAACGGCGAAAGCTCCGCTTAAGTATCTGGGGGGTACCGTGATGGCAATTGCGGTGGGCGCTCAAAGCGTTGCCAACTGGTGAGGTTGAATGACCCGGCACAGTTCGCACGACTGTACCTCAAGTGCGTGAACCCAACGGTTCCCGTATTATACTGCTAAAGCAATGAGCTGGTTAGTCAGTCTCCATCTCTTGCCTGCCGTCAACATGGATAAAACGAACCTTGACCCAAAGAAGAGCATCAACTGCTGGTATGGCTATCGTGTGTACCGTATCTTGCATCCGCGGCGATGTTAGGTGGAAACGAGACGCTGTTTTCGGGGGGTGTGGACCCGCCCTTATACCTGCTTGGTCATTTTCAAAATGCCCTCCTATTTTGACCAAATGTCCGTCGCGCTCGATTTGCCTCACTCGCCTAGGGTTAGGGCTGCCCGCCCCAAAGTACACCACTTACACCCATGCGCGCGAGGGTGGCCAGTGGGTCCGAATTTGGATCCAGCCATTCAAAGCGCAGTAGAAACGTTCTGCAGTTTCATTCTTCGTGACAGCCTGGCATTCGATAAACGTGCCTTAGCGGCTTGGGCCGGCTTGCGCTAGTTGTTAGTGGTCTGCCTTGACACATCCCTGGGAAATCCTGCCGTGGCAGTGCGGAGGCCCTCACTGTGGAAATGACACGGACGTGCCCTGGAGTCACTGCCGGAGAAGCCCAAACCATTCTTCTACCACTGTTCTTTCCAGGGCATAATGGTCCAGTGGTGCACTGCCTGCCGCTCAATTGCTCATCCCGTGCTCGAAAAGCGCATCTTCGTCCGTATCAACCGCATGTGTCCGCAAATTAAACTCGAGCATTAGTGCTGTCATGAAGAATGTCCCTTTGTTAGCACTGCGTGGTTACTCCTCCTCCGGCATAATAAATGTTAGCGCGGCTGGGGGCCCACTGTTAGCTCCAGATTTGGAGACCCGGCCTCCACGAATGGAGGTGAATTTGCCGGAAACACGTACTGGAGCTGTAATTGTGAAATGCCAGCCATGATGGAGGTAGTAGAATTAATTAGTTGGGGGATAGGGTTATGTATTAGGTGTGTTGTAGGGTTATAATGTAAATAGACGTTCTCTTAAGTAATGGGTGTTTAAGGTAAAGTGCCTGGCAGCTTGCTCGGGATATACTTCCTTTCTCTGTTCCCAGAAATCTATCTGATTCTTGTTGATCTTATGGAGAGTAGCTAGTAACTTTCTGACTTGGTTTGGTGCCGAGTAACTTTCTTCCTCCCGTCGCGGCCTTTGGCGGCGTTTTCTACCTTAATCGCCCCACTGTTCCTGATCGGGCCCAGCTTGTCGCTGTGCCCAAACCATTCACCAAACCACAAAATTCCCATAATCAAGAATGTTATTGAGAACCATATTTAATAAGCCGAACCCTTTATAGCCAGTCGCGGTACATCTTGGTACCCCGACTTGAAACTGTAGTTCTTTAACTTTTCGTTCTCAACACTTGATTCATCATACCTTGGAGAGATGATGGCCCTCCGGGGTTCCACTGGCCCACTACTCTCCAGCAATACGCTCTGATGCCAACCGCCGAGAAGGCTAAAGATACGAGGGCGAGGAGCAAGGCCACTGCCATCTTTAGTGCGGCACGAGCCGCACAAGAACCTGCCGCAGCGCCTGGCAGTGCACCGAATCCCGACCAAGATGACAGAGATGAGTCTGAAGAGACCGATGACCCTCTACCTTCGTCGGTCGTGTCTCCGGGCATGATGGCTTGGATCATGGTCAGGTCAGCCTTGTCCCAACGATAGCCAGCCCTCTCTTCGCTAATGCGGAAGAAAACATGCCGAGAAACCAATGCGCATGGCAAATTCCCGGCGCCCACTACAGAGATAGGGTCCCTTCTTTGCGTGGTGTTCGCTCGCTAGCAACGCTCTACCCGTCTATCATCGAAGTGGGCGTGGTTAGGTGAAAGCCACCTGAGAGATGTAGGTACGAAGGCGAAAGAAAGGGCCCCCCCAATCACAGAAGATACATTCTTCCTCTCATGGCGGCTCCTTGTATTTGGCATTACAGGACGTCTCCCATTCTGAAAAGACCTCCTTGCATTCTAAAACGGCCTATTCCATCGTAGTCAATGTCTTGCATGTTACGGTTAAGGCCTATAACATTATCTCAAGCCAGCCAACCAGCATTTCACGGCGGCCCATTCTAATATATTTGAGGTCTTGCCTGATGTGGGTGAGGCCTGTAATGCAATGAGCCAGGCCCATCTACATTCTTGAGCGGCATATTTCAATGCAAAAAAGGCCTTGCGTGATGTGGTTAAGGCCCGTAGTCTAATACACTCAGGCCTTGCTATACTGGCACGGAAATGTGTGAGGATTCCGAAAACGCATAACCCTTTCTTTGGCCAAAGTCCTCGTCCCGGACCGCTCCTCTATCCATTCTTCCTGCCAGAGTATATCCATCAACCCTCATCGTATAATCCGCCACGCCTCATCATCGCTCTCCTCCCCCCTATGTTTCCTCGGCACCATCTGCTCCCCAAACAAATGCACCTCCACCCCTCTCGCCCTCCCCTCCATCTCCGCCACGCCCTCCGCTCCCCTAAACAACCCTGCCATCTCCTCCCCCTTCGCCAAAACCGCCAGCGT
>Ga0247770_1001259_pt1 | contig 20874 bp, 16 predicted proteins | sample UWRJL136409B6_FD_179943 | JGI IMG/M metagenome (GOLD analysis project Ga0247770, IMG submission 179943) | Plant litter microbial communities from Arlington Agricultural Research Station in Wisconsin, United States - UWRJ-L136-409B-6 | ecosystem: Environmental > Terrestrial > Plant litter >... | reverse complement strand
TAAGGAGGAGGGGAAAGGCGGGGTCAAACATAAGAATTGGTTCGAGAAAGGAAAAGAGTGGCATTATGTGTTGCTTGTGAAAAGGCTGGGTGGGGGAGTTGTCGAGAGGGTTGGGGTGGGTGTTCTGTCGAGAGAGGTTTATTTGTGTGCTGGGGAGGGAATGGGGCTGGGGTGGGAGTGGCTGTATTTGATTTGATCTGACTTGAGCAAATGGAGAATCTCTTGAAAGATGGCGGAAAGACAGGGAATGGGGTGGCCTCGAGAGATATTCACATGTCTGGGGGATGCGAGCAGGGGTCTGGTCAGATCTGAGATCGTGGTGGGTGGGTGGTATCGATCAAGTCGCTTAATACTGGATAAAACAATGTTGTTACAAGTACGCCACGCTAAAAATATCACCGCCCTCTATCCTACCAGTATTACTCCCCAGATGCCCCGGGGTCATGGCATATGCTGCAGCTCATACTCCTTATCCTCTCCCGACTTCCGAGTCCGATACTCCACCGCAATCTCATCCTTCCGTACAATCCTCCCTGGACTAGCCTGCTTGTCCAAAATGCTCTTATCGTCGCTCCACTCGTCTGACTTCTCGCGCGAGATTTGCGATCGACTGGCTGTGACCAACACCGTATTGTTGCGGGTGCGTCTCGTCCCCTGACCATAGTCTCCTCCGTTCGTGGCGTAGTACCGCTTGGTCGAGGTCTTGATCTCGCGCGCGAAGACGCGCAGGATGGGGATGCTCGCGGCGATGATGGTTACGCAGGACTCGGCGTTGCCCCAGATGAAGAGGATTACACCGTCGGCTGGGGCTGTGTTAGTGATGGTAGTCAGGGGTGAGCTTATTGGAAGGGGAACTCACCGGAATCTTGGGACAGCATTTTGGGAATGTGCGTTGTCTTAATGATGGCTGTGATGCCGGCAAAGACACCGCAGCTCATGGCTACGGCCACGCCGATCTTCTCCTTGCGCTTCATCTGGAGGCCCCAGATCAGCTTCCAGGGGAGGAGGGCGAGTGTCAGATCCATGACCGCCGAGTATGCTATTGGACACGGGTTAGCCATTGGACTGGTATGATCCCGCTTTTCTGGGCAACTGCTGTGGACAACACTCACCCGCTGAAAAGATGTTGTATTTCACAATGACCTCGGGCGGCCAGCACGTGCCCTCCATGAAAGGATGCCACGCCTTTTGGATCGGCTTGCACTGGATCCAAACAAATAGTGCGCTCAGCCCCATGCCGATGTTGGTCGTGATGATGCAAAACCAGATAAACTTCTTGATCCAGCCGTCGGTGAGACGCAACAAGGTCAGGGCAAAGCTCGTCTTGGACCAGATGGCAGCCGTGATGGATAGCGTCCCGCCGATGCTGATAGCAAGGATGGTCTTTTCGATGGTGGGGATGTCGAACGGGACATCGTAGATGTGTTTCCCGTATCCAAGTGTGGTTGCGTAGGTCAGCAGAGCAGACTCGGTCGCGATGCACAGCCAGGCGCCGATGAGGATGTGGTCGTCCCACCAGAGGCCGCGGTGGCGGAAGAACTTGGCGTACAGCCGGAGGAGAAGGAAGAGCAGCGATATGCCGATGAGGACCCAGATGGTCCGGACCAGGTGCGGGCCGGCGTTGTCGTGTGGGAGAAGGGCGAGCTGGGCCGGTGTTAATGGCGAAACGCCCTGCGGCAGTCCCGGCAGCGGCGGGGTGGATGCCACTTCTGACTGTGGCGACGACGAGAATCCTGGCAGTGGTGCTGTCGTGAGGGTGCCGCCCGTGACTCCCCCGCCAACCAGCTGGCGTGCGACGGCCGTGAATCCCATTGCTACCGATGCTACCGATGCTACCGATGCTTCCGCGGGGTCGTACCAAGCTTTCGACTATCAAAGTCGAGAGGGCGAGCGGGTGGGTCGTAGAGACGGTTGTGGGGAATGCGGCACCGTCCGCGGCCGGCGCCTGGGTGTGTCTGCCATCTTATAATCGGTGTGGTTACCAGCAGCTCCAAGCAGTTCCCAGGCGCATTCCGGCCGCTCTGTGGAGTGAGTGCCGGCTGATGTGCTGAAGAGCTAGTGCGTTGCAGTTTTGCTTGAATTAAAAATGCAACAACGTCTGAGCGCGCAGACTAGCGGTTTCGTATGGCAGATTGGCCACGCTCGCTGCGCTCGACGCCGGCAGCCATAACCGAAGGGGTAGGTTGTTTCCTGTGTCGCAGTCTGGACTGCTGCAGCCCCTGCCACCTTCATGCGCGCCCCAATTAAATCCGGCTGCACACCATCTTCTGCGTCGCCGGCCTCTCACGGCTCTGCGTCGTCCCCCACGATCGACCAGCCTTAAACAGCAACGCTACATTGTCGTTTTTAACCGTACACCGTCATTTTTAACCGGCGAGCTGCGAAAGGCCAACCCGACTTTCCAGCCAACCCCTAACGCTTGGACGGTCATGAGTCGTGAATCTGCCGTGTGTACCGGGACGTCCACGGTCAGCCAATCTATCAGCAATGGGCTGGCATGTACGTCCGAACTATTGGGCGCCGACGAGTCAGCACCTTGCTGGGAAGACCAATAAGGTTGTTGACCGAAACTCGGGATGGCACCCCAAAGTGCACCCCGACGCGCGATTCTGGAACACTAGAGCTGGCCTAGCTCCCGCACACTACGCTTCTTCCAGTTAACACGAGGAATTGACGAGACCAGCAAAGATTTGTTCACCCGGGTCAAATCTCACTGCGAAAAATCCAGCGAGCCACGCGAGCTGACATTGCGCTTCCAGCACTTGGTTCTGTTTCCTCGTGCGAGTGGCGACGGAGGAAGTCGCCGCGATCCTGTCGGTAATTATTAGTCAATGCAAACCCATATCGGAGAATTCGTTGTCTCAACTGACTGCGCATGACTCCCGAGTACGTATGATGTGTGCCTTTCCTAAGCTTGGCTTTGAGGATCCGATTTACGATTGATCGAGGGAAAGATAGCAGTTTGTTGATCAGATAAGAACTGAATCCTGTTCGGCTACTCCGTACTTCTCGTGGTGGACCCCGCCCGCAGGAAAGCGGGGAACCCACTTGGTGGCCGGACCCGAAAGTCCGGAGCAGCGGAGCGCCGCCAGCTCCGTGCCATTGTGAATGCCAGCCGGTCCCCAGCCTGATCGTCAAAAATAGATCGGATGCACTTCATACCCTCGTGGCGATATGGTGTCCCGTCACACTCGAAGTGGGCGGATGTTGGTGCTCACGCAATTCAGCACGTCGATCCCAACCACAAAACGTGCCTTCCTGTTTCATCATTGACCCGGCACCTACCGATTGGGTGCCGCAACAAACGACGATCGGCATCTCCCCTGGGAGCATGATTCGAACTTGGGGCGGTTGAGATCACCTGATGAAGTTGGAGCTAGGGAGTGGTTTGACACCTTTTGCGTGTTCTTCAAGGCAACAGCACATGAGTGTGGTGTTGGATCGTCAGTTGGGGGCCCACGCGGTGAAAGAAATGGGTCCATCTTTTTTGTGAGGGTTATGGACAAAAAAAGATGGTCCCATTTCTTTCACCGCGTGAGGCCTAACCCGCCAGCTGCAGCTCCCCCGCCACCCCGCGTATGGAAATTGGGCCCCACAGGGCTAAACGTTTTCGAGTTGGAGCGTGAGGATGATTGATCGCTGGCTTCAACCCCACCCGTCAACCACCTCTGCGTGCCCACAATGGCAAACCATCGGCAATCTCAAAGCAAAGAAAAGAACAGACGCTCAAAGCTGGAGCCCTTCGAATGGTTCAAATTCATGTCGAACGATGTGTGCGCCGACCGCGGTCATCGCGTCTTTTCGGTTCCCAGTCGCTCACCGATCGCTTTCCCCGGATCGCTTCCCCCGGACCAGGATGGCCAGACGCGAGGGCTGAGTCTCGTCCGGAAGTGGCTCGACTGAAAGATCAGCTTGCAAATGGCCATTCGGAAACCCGAGATCATTATCGTGTCGCCATTTCGAAAAGCGCCGGCATGGGTGTCTAATAGCAAGTATATCACGTGATAACGGTGATGGTACACCAGTGCTTGGCATACAGCTGCGCTGCGACAAACTCGCCAAAGTGGCATTTGGCGACGGGATTCATGCCCAATTCCATTCGGTCTTTCTCGCCCGCCCGCCAAAGCCGACATAATGCGACTCATTGAGGCCAAAACGCTTACTCTGAGGGAGTTTCTCGTCAAACCGCCACCGTATACCATCCTGTCGCACACATGGGGCGACCAAGAGGTCTCGTTCCAGGACATGCAATGGCCCGAGAGGGCGTGCGAGCTTGAGGGATTCCGCAAGATTCGAGGATGCGCCGACATAGCAATCGCCAATGGCTACGACTGGATCTGGGTCGTCACATGCTGCATCTAAGAATGTTCACCTAACCGCTGAGCCCTACAAAAGCGGATGTGTTTGCCGCCGTAATCGTAGGTCGCTTACGCGCGCTCTGAACCTTGCCAAACGGTGAACGGTAACGAGTGGGGGCCGGGATCGCCCACCTAAACGGGGGGCCCTAAACGTGGGCCTGGGCCTTGTTTTTGGCCCCTAGAATACAAGCAATACAAACAATTCACACTCATGTAATTAATCCAAGGGGGCCCGTATTCCTAACAAAGCATGCCGGCATTGTGAATCGCGGCAATGGTCAAGCCGCTGCCCCTCAATAACTATACCTCTTCACAACCTCAATAGCTTTGCCAAGTACCTGCAAGATTAGTTTAAAAGGGTAGTCGACAGTAATGTCTGACAATGGCGATTCTGGAGACTTTATACACTGAACAGCCAGGTTGTGTACTTGGCCCTAGAACATTATGTACCATCCCACAATATATACTGGTATGCTCCGAGAGATCCTCTTATAAACGATCTTGAATTCTGGGCTGGGGTACGGTGTACCATCCCGAACTTTGAGATAGGATATCGTGTTTTGTCCCAAGGTATGTAGTGATATATTCTGGAATGGGGAACCAGTGGCCTAGGAATGGGCACCAGTACCTAGAAGTGGGTATAGTTGGCTATCGAGATTTGAATTGCGACCCATCCTTCGCCTGGGAGCGCACCCCTTCTTGTAGTTACGTGATTCCTTATCACCTTTGATGAATCCAGATCAGCCCCGGCTCAGCTTCGGCTAATATACGCTCACCACTCCCAGAAGGTGCAATTTATACCGAAGAGCCCAAAAATAGTCCCTGTAGCGGCCCAGAACAAGGACATTCGAACCTACAATGGCTACCGCCTAAAACTTGATAGATATTAATTTATCCATCCTTCCACTTGGAATATGTATATCTATCGCTAATCGTGATATTATAATCCTAAGATGCCTTAGCTAGTAGACGTCATTAAGAGACGAAGATATGGTGGCTATACGTCGAGGCCCCTAATACTCGCCAAATAGCTATATTTTTCGGAGCTAGCATGTCTGTCGCGGTCTCAGGGTGGGGATTAAATTACAGCGGACGCAACCTGTGCAACACCGACGAGTTTAGGGAGTTCAACCGCCGGCTGTAGCCTTTATCGTCAATATTCTACCGTATCCGCAGCAGCTTGGTGGCCTCCTTGATGTACAAGCCCGAGTAATCTCTTACGACAAGATGATTCATCGACTTAGTGAAGGGACCGGGGCTGTTCGAGTCGACCCCATAACACAGGACGGAAGTCGGGATGTAGAGGGTGAAGGCGTTGAAGATGGTTATCTTGCGCACAAGCCGCAGGTGCGTAGTCGCTGCGTAACACGAGATGGAGGTGCGAGTAGAGCACAAACAATGGCCCGTCACTATGCATATTCAGCCGGTAAGGAACAGGGCGACGGATCCCCAGCTTACGACCCTGTTGAGAGGTTTACGGATGAAGCCAACAGCGCGCGGACGGCTTTATTATATAACTGAAAGTGTCCCCGAATAACAGAAGGACCGGTCCTTGACGATGCACAATGTAACTGGGATTCTGGGGGTATTCCTACTTATGAACTGGCTTGCAGAAATACTACGAGGACAGCAGCATATCTAGATAGGCGTAGAGAGTGCGTTAGCTCCGGGTTCACGATAAACAGCTACAAGGGGGTCTGGTGTTCTCTTACGCAGCAGTTGCGGCAAGACTTTCGGATGCCTTTGCGTTCGTGGTAGCCGCAACTGCAGCTAGAAAGACAACAATGCAACCAGTGATGACGCCGAGTTTCGCTTCGGTAGTACTGGCAATAGAGAGTGCCCAAAGTGGAGTGATCAACATGCCCAGCGCCATAACCATCAAGATCCCAACCAGGAGCCGGTCAGCTTTAGCGCTATCATGCAGTGTGATGTTGTCCATTATGAACTCCAAGTCCTTGGGCAGCTTAGGATACTTGAGAAACATAGGAAGGAGCGAGACGCAAAATTTCCTGAAACCATGGCGCAAGCTGCCATAGCTCTTTTCGGTAACGTAAATGAGGTCGTCGTTGTGGTCTAGGTATCCAACTTCTTCGTCGCGGATTGAGTTGGGCCATGCTTGCAGCCAATACCGTACGCTCATTACGTCTCTTTGATGAACCTTGTTTCTGGTCGACAGCTGCGAGTAAGATAGAATGTAGTCGTTGTAGTCTTTGAGCCGTTTCCGCAGTTCCCAGATGAGCTTAAATCGTTCCTTGGAGGTCTCGAGACGAAATGTGCCGTTGTGGACATTATCTGATGCGCCTACCGAGCTAATCTGAGCTTCAACGTTATCCAGCTTTTACTCAAGTACTGAGATGTGGTCCTGCATGGCAAGGATAACACGGGCGTTTAGTGTGCGAAATAGGCGGACATGGAGGAAATGTTCATGTGACGCCAAGACGCGAGAAAAGCCTCGGTAACCAACATGCTTCCATGACTTTTCGTAGGCGAGATCGGGCGTGATGGCGGAGTTGGTGGGTTGTCTTGTCTTACTTGCCGCTGCCGCCGAGGACAGGCTTTGTCCAGGTTCTGCCATGGTTGAGAAAATGCATTGAAGGAACTCAAGCCTCGAAAACCGTGAAAGCGCACACGAAGAGTGATAAGTGGGAACAGGGGGCATTGCCACGGTGTTTACGGATCCGTAAACCAATCAAATTGCTGAATGGGGGCGCGGCGCACTATCACAGTGTTTAAGCCAATTACGACTGCTGGATTAGGGCACTGCCACTGTGTTTAAACCAATCATGATTGCTGGATTGGGGCACTGCCACGGTGCTTAAACCAATTAAGATTGCTGGATTGGGGCACTGCCACAGTGTTTAAACCAATCAAGATTGCTGGATTAGGGCACTACGTTTACCCGCAGCTGTCTTGGACCTTCGAAGCGCTCCGCCACTTAACTTGCTTGACCCTTGACCAGAGATCGGCCGTTAAAACGTGAGAATATCCCATCTCGACAAGGCGCAGAAGGTCACCCTACTGACTCTTTCTCTGGACGGCTTATACTATAATACTACAATAAGTGTTGCGCAACTCCTACCTCGAAACCCCGTCCCCCTATTAACCCTCCATTCTCCCTATCCAAGGGGATGGCCATGGCCTGGCAAAGGGGTCACAAAGGACTCCTAGTAAGTTCCCAGTATTGAGGTCGTCGTACACTGTCATGTAGAGGTTAACTAACACATGGGCGCCTACGCAAGTTTAACGAAAAGGCTAATCCTAGGCCAAGGCCTATCCCTACCCCAGTGCCTCCTCCGGACCCAGAACCGATCGTTACAACGGAGGAAACGAGTGAAGCTTGGGGTTAATATGGCAACCGTGCAACACCCAGGACCTGGAGTGGTGTGCAGTGCGCAGTACGGCTGATCGGAGCTGATCGGAGTTGCGTAAGAACTGAGCGGCGCTGAACTTCAGCCGCTTCAACACCATCTTTGTCACAAGTATAATACGATCTCTCTAGCAGTGCTAGAGAGCGAGGAACACAGGCTTCAATTGATCACCAACTAAACAGATCCCAACTTACCCTCGATGTGGAAGCGATCAATGACGTACTTAATGACGCGATTAATTAAGACCTTGAGCTGGAGGCTTTCGACTGTCCTCGAGTTAATGGCCATGGCAAAGCTGTATCCCGACCCGTCGGTGTGCTGCACGAAAAGGTGCCAGTATTCCACTAACTGCTATTGTGCCCGCAGTACGCGGCAAAGGGATAGTTAAAGTCGCCTTTACAATAGACAAACCACCCCTTGGCGTAAGTTGGCCTGTGGGTGGATGGGACCCACATAGTTATCTCCGTCCCCCACCAGAATATATCCTTCTTTCGGAGATTATCAAAGTATAGTTTAAGTTAAAGGTAGACGTACCTACAGGTCGGCCTGGTAGCTAGGTTTATGTATAATTCTTATTGTTACTATTTTATTATCTTACAGTACGGTAGGCCAGAGTGGCTACATTTACCACTTTACTACTCTGCCTGTAAAGGTCCCAGAGTTATGAAAACGAGAGTTAAAAAAGTAGGGAAAGAAAAGGAGATAATAAAATAAGGGGATGGTACAAGGTGCTTTTAAATAAACTTACAGGTATTAACTTCCCTAAGGTAGGCTCCAAAACGTATTATACGTGAGGAGAGGCGGGCGCCAGTTAAGGAAGCGAACACGACCCTCTGTTTACCTTCGTCTCACAAACTATCTATTTAACGGGGAATTATGGTGGGGTAAATGGCTCCGGAGACCTCGGCGCGGGTGATACAGTCTGCATCGACAAGACATCCAGCGCCGAGCTCTCCGAGGCCATCAATTCCATGTCCGCATGGTACCGTGACGCCGCCATCGGCTACGTCTACCTCGCCGACGTCGCGGGCATTACGCGTGCGATGCTGTATGATTTCCACATGGAGGGCCCCAGCATGCCCTACGTGCGTCATCTGATCGGCTTCATCCGCTGGTTCTAACGCGGCTGGACTCTGCAGGAGCTCCTGGCACCTCACGACGTTGAATTCTTCTCGGCTGAATGGGAGAACCTCGGAACCAAAGCTGGCTTCGAGGTATTACTCTCCGTAAAGACAGGTATCCCGCGCGCCGCTTTGGCAGGGGACCCGCTGTCAACCTATCCGGCCGCCGAAAAGATGTCATGGGCGAGCCAGCGTGTGACAACGCGAGAGGAGGACACGGCCTATTGTTTGCTGGGTATCTTTAATGCCACATGCCACTCTTATACGGCGAGGGCAGCTACTAATTTTTCCGGTTGCAGGAAGAAATCCTGAAACGATCTGAGGACCTATCCTTGTTGGCGTGGTCCCTTCCAAGCCAGAGCCCATATCGAGGTTGGCAGAGGGGCGTGCTCGCACCCAATCCCTCGGCCTTCTCTGATCCCCGTCTCGCCGAAGCAACACTCGATTCGACCCCCGATTTAACAAACTTGCATCCCTTTGTTTTCCCGGTCGAGCGGAACAAGCTTGGGTTGGTGCAAAACATGGAGTAGCAGCTGCGGTACCCGCCCCGGTCGTCACAAATCGGGGCACTCTTGCCACACTGCTGTTCTCGCCTGATCGAACACCAGTGAAGACGCCATACAACTCAGTCACGACCGGTGAACCTAAACCTACTGTTGGCCCTAGCGCATTTCCACACAAGCTCTTCGCATGGACCTTCTCAACAGGCGAGTTACATCTCTGTGACCAAATGATGGAGCGACAACGGTCGGTTTGCATGATTAGGATTGCCCTCAAAGCCGACATCGACTTGACAATCGATCATACTGAAGGCGATGAAGCCCAAGCCAAGAACCAAATGGAGTCGCTACGGCAGAGCTCGCGTCCGTTCGTGGCATGGCGGTCTCGAGATGAAGACTGCTATGCCTGAGCATGAGCGAGGGCACTCTGTCCCGTCTCGTACCTCATCAGGTGTACTCGTCTTTACAGAACGACCGAGAAACCGCGACCGATGACCTGGCGCAGCGTCGAAAGAATTGGCGCTATGTTTCAGGTAATCCGCTCCCAGCAGGTACTGAATTGGACTGGTATTTTTTCTACCACGTCGAAACGATGACCAGGCTACTCCCATGTGCTCCGCCGCCATGTGTCTAGAGGGGGCCCTGACGGGATTCTATCATGGTCAACTATCGGAACCAAGCTCACTGTCGTAAAACTTACGACTGTGAGCCTCCAAGACGCCTCCGCTGAGCTGACACGCATCAGTCTTTTAGACCTAAAGGTTGTTTGCCAGCAAAAAGGGATACAGACGGAATCGCTACTGACAATGGGATTGGGTCTTCTGCGTGCGTATCGCCGGGCGTCCGGCGGATGCATTGCTTCGTGTCCCGCTCATCCGACTCATCAGCTCCAAGTACAATGACCGGGTATACATACGACTCGAATGCGGCCATGTGTTGGGCGTGGCTGTGAGAGGGTCCTGGAGTGGGGTTCCGGAGAAAAAGCATGACTGGGTGGTCCAACCTAGCCTCGAGATTACCATTTCCTAATTCGGTAGAAGGGAAAAGCTGCCGACTTTGCCAGCAGTCCTGCACCCTTCTTGCTGTCTGGCGATATTGTACCTGTCAACATGATTGGGAGCAATGATTCGGTTCCGTAGTGGCTCACCAACCGCGGTTTACGCATTGCAGTGCCAATGTATCGGGGAAACGGTGTGCTGTTCTGCCGACGGAGGATTGACCACACGGCTCTCATTACGATACCTCTTGCAGAGCTACGTGAGGGTGTCTACATTCACGTTCTCCGTGGCGCGGACGTGTCGTATGACACCAGCTCGCAGACAGGGACTAGAGGTGCGCTCAAGAACGGGCACAGCACACATTCCAAGGTAGGAAGAGGCTTCTAGAGCTTGTATCCAGGCCCTCTGCTGACGAGGTTTGCACCTAGGACGTGAATTTTGAGAACCGGGTATCTGCACACCGCAAGTGTGAAGAAAATCTGACAAGCCATACAAAAGTAGGCAGAACTTGGTCGCATTGTCTTACTCCCGTGGGCTTTTTGCAACGCAAAAGTGTCCCGGAGTTATTCGTCAACCACCAGTCGCCGATAACGATGGGCGACGATCCAGATACAATGTCATCTTCGAGAAGTTTACAGACACTTGACAACGCGTCCCACACCGTTTTCTCCACTTCCGATTCTTCATCAAATGACGATGAGCTTGAGGACTTATTTTCGCCCAGTCAAAAAGCCCTATTTGTTGAGTTCATGGCTGAACAGTACTTCAAACAACTTCCTGTCGGCGGCGTAACGAAAGACAACGCGGGAACATCGACTCACACAGCCTACTCGGGAACGTCAGTCGGGGGTTCTACCGGCGGTCAGCCCACCGGGGAATCTCGGAAGAGAAAGTTTCCCGATACTAATGACAAAGGGGAAGATGGGGATGGAGAGAAGGATATGCCGTCTGGGCGTCACGACAACGACGGCAACGACGATAATGGACCGCTAATGGCATGCCCATACTACAAATGGAGACCTCTCACTCACAAGAACTGTCAGTCCAAGGTACTGAAGGAAATATCTAAGCTTAAACTCCATCTCTGGAGGTGTCACGACATCCCCGTCCATTGCCCCATCTGCTTCGACCAGTTTCCAGTCGAGCGTGATCGGGATGCTCACGTGCGAAACCAAAGCTGTCATTTGAGAGATAGACCATCGTGGGGTGGGATCACACTAGAGCAGAAGGTTAAGATCAAAAAGCGCGCTGATCCCAGGAGAAGCAGAGTAGAGCATTGGTTCGTGATTTTCAGAATTCTCTTCCCTGGAAATCCCCTGCCTTCCAGCGCGTTTGTCGAGGTTCTCCTCTGCAATGAGCTGGCCACGCTCCGTAACTTCATTTCGCAAAGCTGGAGACCCACTTATGATTCGAGAGCCGAGGAGCAGCTGCCAGATCACTTGAGGCAACACGTATCGGCCATCCAGCAATTCTCACACGCTGTCTTTGAAGATACGGTTGCGCTGTTGTTGGATCAATTTCAAAGCGCTAGTCAGTCGGAAGCATCAGGATCAGGCCGGGCAGGTGCTCCGTCGTCTTAGCGTGCTCCGTACAGAGCAGGAAAACCATACGGAGTAATTGCTCTGTTACTCTACCTTAACATCAACAGAGTAACAGAGCAGTGTATAAGTTACTTCTGGAAAACAGTAGTATATGTATCGCTGTTTAGGCCGCAGTCAGGGAGGGACCCTTCTGGTTCCTCACGTTAGTAATATAAGCATTGTTCCAGAGATATTATTCACACATTCTGATCTGCGACCTGTTAACATTACACTTAAGAGTTACAAGCCTTTATCCAGCCATCTTACATCTAAAACCCGTGGCCGTATAGCTAACGACTTGTCTTTATCACACCTGACCCGTCAGCGTGAGAGCAGGCCGTAACAGTACTGCTCTGTGGTCTGAACCTTGCTCTGTGACAGAGCACTGTTGCCAAGACGGAGCGCCTGCCGGTTGGTCCGCCCTCCAGGCCCACGCGTGCTTGCTCCTCTGGGTCCTGTGCGTTTACACGGTTATTTCTGCAATCCGGAAGGGGTCGGGCCGTAAGGACCCATGTTGCGGCCCCTCGGATCGTCACATGGTCACGATGATAGCTATTTATACTTATTGAAGAAAATGTGTACCTTATAACTTAATCACCGTGATTATTACCAAGACCCAGTGATCAGAGTGATCATTCCGTGTGGGGGCTTAGTGTGTACTTTTCCTGGCATACTGTCCCTTGCGTGGGGTTTCCTTTGGTCTGCGCTGGCCTGTGCGGAGACCGTAGGTTGTCACACATAGATGAAGGCCCTTTGAACATCTGAAAGCTCTTTCCGAGCTATAGTAAACTGCAGAAGCGACTGACAAAAAAAAACAGTTGGAATGGTGAAAAAGCGGTCTGGAGGTTGAAGCATGGAGAGGATGGTTGGATTGGTGGGGTGGCCGAAAATGGAATAGTTGGGGCGCTAGGGGTCTGACACTTTTCGGCTTTCCATTGCACGGATCTGTACACAACGTCCTGGATAAGTTAGACTCGCCATGTTGAAGGTTGCGCGAAGGAAACGTGTGATTGGACGCCATTCCAGATTCCCAGCCCCCAAAATCGCAGCAAACTGCCGATTTGTGGTAGTGCCACGTCCTGACCAGCTCATGTTCTCCGCACTTTCGGGGTTTCGGTTCTTCACCACCGCACGGGCCCACCCTGTCAAGACTACAATCCAGCCTTCAGCAACGACCAGAATATCTTTCCATGATGGGCCTTGAGAAGCTGGCCGCATTGGTCGGGCTTTCTTTTGTCGCGCATGCCACACTACGAAAAGCGCAGCAGCAGCGACTTGAGCGTAACGAACCTTCGGCGAAACGGCTTGCTCCACTTTGCAAACACTGTGCAAAGATTCCATTCAGAGATATCGCCGAAGGGACCGCTACTTCTCTCCCCCGCGCCTGGGTTCTCCCACGGTTCCAAGAAGATTGCCCGTTCTGTCGCCTTGTCAACCATGTAATCAAGAACAAAGACGGTCCGTGGATGCAGCCAGGCGGAGGCGTGTCGATTGAATGGGAGACGTATCTGGCTCCTGGTTGCCGCCCTGCTTTCCGCATCGCGAAGCGGCATGGCGCTTGGATTGCCTTTGGAGATCCACAGCGCGGGCCCGATACGAAGACTTCCGAGCCAACATACCTTTGTGCGAGCGTGGAGTCGCATCTCAACGTCAAACGCGTGTCCTCCTGGATCGACCACTGTACGACTCAACACGCATGCATCACTCCCTCTGACAACTTCTCTATCAGCTTCCCCGGTCTTGAGGTTCTGCGCCTGATCGATGTGAGGAGAGCCTGCATTGTCGAGACCAAGATACGACCCGCGATGTACGCCGCCCTCAGCTACGTCTGGGGTGATGTGACCAGCTCTCACCTCCTGTCGTCAACACGAACTCGACTGATGAAATCCGGCGCTCTTGAGCGGGACGTCACTCTCCCTAATACCATAAGAGACGCGATCGACTTGGTCGACGATCTTGGCATCCAATACCTTTGGGTCGATTCGCTTTGTCTGGTACAAGATGACCCAGCAGATCTTCACAAGGGTCTGAGAGCCATGGGGCGCATCTACGAACTTGCAGGCCTAACTATTGTCGCCGCTTGCGGTTCTGATGCTAACGCTGGTCTCCCTGGAGTTGGGGCCCGTCGTAGGAGACGAAGCAAAGTTCTCAGAGAGGTGCGGCCCGGGGTTCACCTCGGCGTGATCCACAGTCCGGATCATCTCCTCAAACGATCGATCTACCAAACTCGGGCATGGACGTATGTGGACGCCAGCCTTTTATCCTCCTGCCACATCGGAATGCAACTGACTGATTTCACAGCATGCAAGAGTACCTCTTCTCGCGACGTGTACTTTGCTTCATCGGTGACAAAGTCTTCTTCCGGTGCAGAGAATCCGAGCGCCTCGAGAGCTGCCACGATGCTTCGGCTTTTCCGAAGAAGCCCGACTCCAACCTCTCCTCGAGAATGACGGAAGCCATGGAGATGGAGTATCCACTCGACGACTACGGAGACCTTCTGATGTACTACTCTCAGCGAACCTTGACAAAGCAAAGTGACGCCCTCCGTGCCATGGAAGGCATCTCCGCCCGATTCTCAGACAAAATGGGTTACGGGATGCTTTTCGGCCTTCCGGTTGGAGCCTTGGACTACTTCATTCTTTTCTCAGGCGAGCACAGTCTGCGGCGTCGTCCTGAATTCCCAAGTTACTCCTGGGCCGGGTGGAAGGGTGCCCTTTCCGCGTTTCCATCACCCGGGGACATCTCACAATGGCTCAACACCCACACCTGGATAGTCTGGTATACCATGGATGGCAACGGAAAGTGTGATCTCTGTCTCTTCTGGAATTCTTCCCAGGTAAACACGCTCCGGCCGCAAAGAAGCGACCGTGTTCTCTACGAAAATCGCGCGAGGTTGCCCTTTTATTGCAACGGATTAGACTTGGGAGACACCCCCACGGCGCCATCCAACTCGTCACCAGTGGCCCGCCTGTCCCATTCTTCAGTCTGCCTTCGGTTCTGGACCATTTCGGTCTTTTTGTCAATATCTGATCACCGGAATTCGGATGGCAGCCTGACGCTTTTCGACAACGATGATCGAAAATGTGGCCAACTGTACTTGGGCCACCTCTGCTACCCGATGAAGGCCGCCGGCACCGGACCATACGAAATCATACTCCTCTCCGGGGTCGCAGAGCTCGACATGCCATCCGTCAGCCGCTTTTCAGCAGGAGATCACGCCGAGTACCATGTCATGTTGCTGGAATGGGACGGGCACGTGGCCGAGCGACGTGGTGTTGGCAAGGTTACGAAGGAAGGGTTGTTCAACAGCTTCAAGCCTGGTCCTGTCTGGAAAGAAATTATTTTAGCCTAGGGCTGGGAGCATCTCGCTCCCCTGGCCGAAGAACCAGCAAAACTCAACATCGGCTCGTCAGCAAGAGCACAATCTGCACGTCTTGTGACGAATGTCAACCATGATTCGGGCGTCGAGCTACTCGAGGAGCTGTGGGGTGGCTTCAGGAGAATGATTGTTAGCAGGCCGTCTGGCTCAACATGTTGGGTGTCGCCAGTATACTCACCGGTCCTCTGCATCGCGTCTTGTTTGGTGACGGGGTCGCAGAAGCGAAAGGCAAGTTGGCAGCGGGGACAGGGAATTTGTAGATCCTCTCAATCGACCCACCGACGCGGTAGTCTTTACGTATCTCTGCAAGAGCAAGCCCGCCAAAGGTTAGCCATGAGGCAAAGATTGCCACCTTCATCGCGATCTTGACGGTTGGTTCATGGTTCGAGAGTGGAATTTGTCAGTGCCGACACCACCGAGTCGCGCCAAATGGGGATTTATTAGGAGCACATGGGCTTTGGGGGACTGGGAAAATTTGTTGTCAGGCCCGCGCTGCCCCTTTCCCAGGGACATTGGGGTTGGGCGCCTTGTCCACTCATCAGCCACTTCGCACCGTGAATGGCTTGAAAAGGCAGCGATCGACATCCCGCTGGTACATGCAGCACTAGATCTGTTTCTAAGAGCCAAACGGCTTGCTCTAACACCCTGCTTATTCGACCCGCAATTTATACCGCGTTAAGGTGATGACAGCAGCGAAGTTGAAGCAAATCTAGGACACCGACGCAATCAGAACTGCCGATGAGTCTTGACTGTAGAGTTGACACGAAGCTTGTGCCGAATCATACCGCTCGTTTGACTGAGCAAACCGATCTTTGATTCCATGCTTCACGACGCATCCTCCAAAGTCTTCGACACATTGCTCTTCTGTTGCCGTCCTCCATCAGGACAAAATCAAGTCGAACCCGCCCAACAGCCCCGTCAACACGGACGCTCCGAGCAACAGGGCGTATAGGCGTAAAGATGACATCGACTTGTACGACCAGCCCCGGATGGCGTTGGCGTCGGCGTTGTTGTGACTGCAGTGATCTTCGTCGCTGGGACTCCATCAACCCAAGTCATCATGCTCGAGATGCTCTTCGCCTGTTCCGGCCCGATCGTCACACGACATGAGCCTGGGCTTTAGGCGAGAGGAAGAATCGGATATGGATGCCTTCCTTCCAGGGGACGAATAATAGGGTGTGAGGTTTTGAGAGCTAGCAGCAGTATCGAAACCGTGGTTAGAACCAAATTCATTGCTTTGGGGATGCAGTTTGGCAAGAGACATCGGTCGGGCGGAGGAGGGTGACTAAACAGGACGAAAAGGGGAAGAAAGCAAACGCAAACGGTCCAGGGTCGGTCCCACTAACCTTGGCCATCAAATCCGCCGCTAGATACTGAAAGCTTAAGCTTCGGCACAACAACGAGGTCGCCATTTCCCGACGCGTTAACCAGCTTGATGGCCTCGTAGGCTTGTTGGGGGCCGCATCCAACCAGCTGCTGGAGGGCATCGGCGAGGTAGATGTGGAAGATGTCGATGGGCTGGTGCAGCGGGCCTGCCGAGGGAAAGTCCGGTATCCCGCCGAGGCCCAGACCTTGCAAGAGCAATGTCAATCCAGCTAAGGTGCAGGTCGTCATTTAGGCCTGGTGCAACCGGAAGCGAGGGTTTCGTGGCTTGGGTTTGACGGTGCGTGGGAGAGAGGGGCAAGACCACAGGACGAGTAAGTTGACACGCTCGGGGCGAGGAAAGTGGAAAATGGCAAGATGAGGGGCCGGGGTCGGGGCGCTGTGCAGAACAGCACAGGGTGGACTAATGTGCACTGTGGAAGGGTAAGCCGGGTTGTGAGTGGGAGGAAATCCGATATGCAGAAAGGCATCGAGCATTAAGGAATTCGTGCATTCTGATGTCACTGGCCAGTGGAATGAGAGAGCCAAACCCCAAACGTGATCAAGGTGCTATTGGGACCATTGTGCGTTAACTTTGCAGCATTGGGCACTCAGCGTAAGGCGACTTGCAGGTGGAGCCATGGGCCGCCCAGTTCATCATTGGGTGCAGAGTCAGCGATTGGGCAAAAAAGTAACCGCGTGCTCACCCAACACAGCCTCATTTACGTGCACAGAAAGAAGCGATGCATTGGCAAAGCATCTTCCATGCATACGACATGGGAGATCACTGTGGCTCCTTCAGATGTCATGTGACTCTCTGAGAGCGTAGTGTGAGTCATGGCTGCTGAAAAGGATCCCTCCATACCGCACAGGGGTAGTCTGCTCTGCTGAGGCAGAGTTCTTAGAGAAGTGGTACAATTATTGTCATGACAGTGATGTACCTATACTATGCAGTAATACAGACCTAAATAGTGCCCAGAAGCCCGAAAGTCACCTGAACCGTATAATGTGGTGATACAAGTGCCCAGAAAGAAAGAGCGAAACCGGCCGTTAAACTGGCAGAATGCTACCCAGATCCCCCTGATGCCGTCGCCCCGCAAGCCAAGTAAACAATGCAAATGGGTGCTGGTAAACCCGTTCCATAATCCTCGCCCTCAGAAGATGAGCTCTGTCGTGTGGGCGTAAATCTTCCTCCGTCTGCGTCATGTCCAGCACAGTTGTATTTTCGACTTTAACTGAAGGTTTAGGCTTGTTGATTGCGTCCGACTCTCGGTTAATAAGCTGCCGAAACTTGGCCTCCGTGGTGCTGGCGCCAAGACCAGCTTTGTCACATCTAGCCTACTGAATCAGTAAGAAGACGCAAGCAGTGTATAGAGAAGCCATGAAGACTAGACTCCAGGTGAATGTCAGCAAATTCTGCCTAAAAGGTAGAACATTTTCGTCCATGTTGAACAGGCCAGTAACCTGGCTGAGGGGTGCAAAGATCTACGGAGGCTGTCAGTTGGATGCAGACCTTATGATGGTAGGCATTATGGAGTTCTCACCATGGCGAGAAGGGCGTATCGCTGCACATGCACTATAGTCTGGTAGTTCTCTATGGCGATAAATCTATCGACCTACTTAACAGTCAGACAACTAGCGCCTATGCAACCTGGAGACAAAGGAAGTTAGCTTACAGCAGGGCTCTTAGCTTCAGTGAGCCTAGCCTTCAGCATTTCCAAGTCCGCTAGCTTTTCCGCCAGGGTTTCGCCCGCTTTGAGAATGTTTGCCACGTGGTTGATGTACGTATTGGATGGGAAATGAGTCATGTACCCCTTCTGAAACTAGTTAAACGTCCTTGTTGTCTTGGTTAGGCACAGAGTGGGCGACGAATGAAAATATTCTAAAGCCGGCTCGGCCCGACGTAACCCCGTGGAAACCACAGTGCGAAGGAACAGTGCCATAGCCAGTTGCGTACAGATTGCTCAGTGTGCTTAACGTGCTTAGCATTAAACAGCGATAACAGATTAAGTAAACACTTAATTGCTTAGTTATCGCAGACATTAAATAACTAAGTAAAGTACGAGTTACTCAAATTTTTTAGTAATATAAATAAGACTAGAGAAGCCATTGTCAGTAATGAACTTCTCTTAGTTCTTTATATTAGTAATAATACATTATTTATAAGATCTACTGTTTAGAACCTTTTAATCTTCTACCTGCTTAACACTGTATTCTCTTAAAAGTTATTAACTCTTAATCAGTTATCTCATATATTAAACCCTGTGGTTTTACGTTTACGACTTATCTTTACCTAAGTTTACCTTATAACTTAAAAGCAGGTTATAATATATCATTAACGTTTTTTTACAGAATCGCTAATTGTTAAACTTTTAAAACCTCTTTAAAAGGTAAGTTAAAAGACTTAAACTTAATCTTAATCATTGTAATTATAAAAAACTTATTTAATAGTTAAAGAACCTCTACCTTAACTAAAAGAAGGTAAAAACTAAAGTTAAAGTTATTAAAAGTAAGGATTAGGAAGTTAAGAAATCATAGTGTAAGTTTATAAAGTTACGTACCGTTTTAATGCTTAATATTTAGTTAATATAACCTTAAAGCTATATTACTTATAACCTAATCTAGTTTAAAGATAATAAGTTAAAAACTATCTTTCCCAGGTCTCTTCTTAACGGAACTGCCGTTAAGTAATATAAACTACATGTTAAGCATTATTTCTAGTTCGACGCTTTGGTTAACGATACGGACGAAACCTTAACTGAGAAACGGGCCTAGTTCCAAGTACAATATATTATTTTATACGTTATATTTAATAACTTTGAAAACTTCGTTAAAGTTATCACTACTAAGTTTAGGTAATTAGACACTGATCAATGAGTTAAATAAAAACTCCTTTAAATAGTTTAAAAGACTTTAGTTATTAAATATATAGCAGAATTCTGCGTTAAGGTAACTATTATAAACTTAAGTAAAGAAGCCTTAATGATGCTCTTCTAAAAAGGCTTAAAGCGGTATGTTACTAACGAGCTGTACTGACTTAAATAACCTAGAAAACTGTAAGAATTGGTCGAAATGGCTATAAGGGCTGATCATAGGTACTTTAACTATATAAAAGAAATCAGCCGCTTAAAACCCTAATACACGTTTAAGGATAAATAATTTTAAAAAATAACTTTAGCAAAAAAGACTCGGGGAATAAGACGATAACCTTCCTTTAATACTGTATTTAATACTTATACTGGATTTGTAAATATCAGTATAGTTTAAAAGGATTAAAAGAGAATTAGACGTTTTAATAATCTCTTCTTAAAAAAGAATAAGTTTAAAAATAAGTGTTATAACTGCAGTAAAAAAACACTTTACTAAGGAGTATTATTTACTAAAAAAAGGTAAACAGGTATACTGGAAACCTATATCTAAACCTTTAACTACAGTTTAAACGATAAACATTACTGTAATTAAAATAACTAATTTTAAAGATAACGACTAGATAAACAACCTTTTTAACTAAAATAGGTATTACTTTGCCTTTAAAGTTAGCCCTATACTGTTAAATTAGAAATAACTAACAGTTGAGCAGTAAGGCCTAGACTTAAATAATAAGTGAAATTTAAAACCTAAATAGAACGTTTATAACTATTATAACTTAGATAAAGACGATATTAATCTAAATAACTAAAAACATGAAAAACAATATAAAAACGTGTTAGAAATAATAGAATGAATAACTCTTTAGGAATAAAAGTTGTAGGAGGAACAGGTTGTAATAACCTGGGAAACTTCACTTGTTTAAAACAACTCCTTAAAGGTATAAGTTGAGGTTAACCGATTTAAGAAGAGGTTTAAGTTTACAGAGTCTCTGGAAGTTATCTAAACCTCTTGTTAACTTAAAGTATGTGAAGATAAGACCGTTTTAAAACCTTTTATGGTTTTAGAACGGTGGGTCTTAGAATCGAACTAAGCTATATTTATATGTAGCCTTTTTATTTTTCGTATATTAGTTAGTATTAACTTAGGGCGTTTGTTCAGGCCGACCCTGTCGTTCTTTTTAGGCTCTGTGTGTAATACTACTATAGCTGTTGATGTATATAGCGATGCGTTCTCTAACGCGTGCTACTGTTAAAAAGGGGCCGCGCCGCGCGGTTCTTTGAACCGTGCTTCTTTCAATCAACAATCGATCCGACGATTTTCACCACGAAGACCTCCCA
>Ga0247770_1001258_pt1 | contig 20886 bp, 15 predicted proteins | sample UWRJL136409B6_FD_179943 | JGI IMG/M metagenome (GOLD analysis project Ga0247770, IMG submission 179943) | Plant litter microbial communities from Arlington Agricultural Research Station in Wisconsin, United States - UWRJ-L136-409B-6 | ecosystem: Environmental > Terrestrial > Plant litter >... | reverse complement strand
ACTACCTCAAATTCTCGGACGTTCCCATTCCATATTCAAGTAATCATTTAGATACTCTGATTTGAACGCTATTCGACCTGAACTGCCAGGGACGGTCGGACGACCATACCTCAATTCAGCAACGCCCTCTTAAAAATGCTTTTCAACAGAAAAAGCACCGACGACTGGCCGTGTTTCGTCTCGGTGCTTCTTCTGGTTCGCTCCTCACACGTCCATCAATATAGCTGACTCAGTAAATTGTGTCAATACTTTTTACAAAAATTGTTTTTTGAGTCGGCTGCTGCGGGGGTGCCGGTGCGGTGGAGAGAGGCAAAACTTTTGCAATGCAAGGGTTTGAGTCGATCGCCCAAGGGTTGCCTCGATCGGAAAAATTTTACTTGACTTCCACCAGCCAGTCCAAAATCAGAGCGTTGACTTCACTGGGCCGCTCGTCGTGGGGACAGTGGCCTGTGTTGGGAATTGAAACAAATTTCACTGGTTTACCGTTGGCGGCCAATTGTTGATAAATCTGGCTGCCGGCGATGGGGGTCCAGGGGTCGTCTGCGCCCCAAAGTACCAATAACGGACGATCGACTTTGGGCAGCAGTTCTGAGGGTTGAGGGCCAGCAGGGGCTGTGAGAATTGACGCAAACACTTGTTGAGCTCCGGGCTCGCAGGAGGGGGCGTGCAGGAGTTCTACGAGTTCGTCGGTGATGGCTTCGTGGTTGCTGTAGACTTGGCGCAGGGTGTTGCGGATGCGGTGTTTTTGGCGGATGTTGTTGAATACAAACGGGCCGATCAGGGGCGATCGAACTAATTTAGTAAAACTCCCCATCACTACTCGCAGCGGGAAATTCAGTTCCTCCGGCCGGTGGCTGAGCCCGCCAGCACAGTTGATTAAGACACCGCCGGCTGATATTTCTGGATGGTTGGCGACTACCATCAAACTCAGCAAAGCGCCGATCGAATTCCCGACAAATACAGCCGGTTCTTGTACCAGATCCGCCGAGAAATCAGTCAGCAATTCTTCCCACAATTCCAGATTGTAATCTAGGGCTGGTTTGGCGGAAGCACCGAATCCCAGCAAGTCCAAAGCAAATACACGATAGCCGCCCGCCGCGAGTACGGGGATATTTTGCCGCCAATGTCCGATCGAAGCCCCAAATCCGTGAATCAAGATCACAGGGCGGCCGGTTCCTTGAACGGTATATTGGATTTTGTGACCTTTCCAAGTCCAAATTAGCTTTTCAAAACTCGTTGCAGATACTAATTGTTGTGCAGTCACGGCTATTATGTAAAGTTTCGTTAACTACTTTCATCATAGCAGCACCATCTCTTTAGGAGCGGGCTAGAAGCAATGTCCCACAAGAACATTATTCCCAATGCCCTGTTTGGCCTGTTTGGCCGATGCCCCATTCCCAATTCCCAATGCCCTGTTTGGCCTGTTTGGCCTGTTTGGCCGATGCCCCATTCCCAATTCCCATTTTTACTTTTTTTCTAGCAACCAATAAGTCATCATATTCCCCTTACCTTTTACCTGAATTACGCCTCGCCTCTCCAACAAATACTTATCTTTCAAAAGCTCATAAGTAACATCAGTAACTTGAATTCGACCTGCAAAACCCGTAGCTTCCATCCTCGCCGCTACATTCACCGTATCTCCCCACAAATCATAGGTGAACTTGCTCACACCAATTACTCCCGCAACCACCGGCCCGGAATTGATGCCGACGCGAATTGCCAGTTTTTCCCCTGTGTCGGCGGACAACTTTGCTATTTTTGCCTGCATTCCCAGGGCCATTTGGGCGATCGCCTCGGCGTGGTCATCTCTCGGCATAGGCAATCCCCCGACAACCATGTAAGCATCGCCAATAGTCTTAATTTTCTCCACACCGTACTTTTCAGCTAACTGGTCGAAGTGGGAAAAAATCACGTTCAAGCGCTTTACCAACTCCGTCGGAGACATTCTAGCCGACAACTCAGTAAAGCCAACAATATCAGCAAATAAAACACTTACCTCGGCAAAACTGTCGGCAATTGTACTTTGCTGCGCCTTCAAGCGTTCTGCTATTGGTTTTGGCAAAATATTTAACAGCAACTTCTCGCTTTGTTCCTGTTGAACTTTGAGCGCTTCTTGCGCTAATTTGCGCTCTGTAATGTCAGAAACAGTACCCTCATAGTAGAGCAGCTCACCTTTTGCATCTCGAACAGCCCGGACATTTTCTGACACCCAAATCCGGCGCCCGTCTTTGCGGCATACCATAGATTCAAACCCCGAAACGGCATTGTCAGCCTCCATAGCAGCCACGAATTCGAGGCGGCGTTCCGCGTCAACGTACAGTTGCTGAGAAATATTTTTAATGTCGGACATCAGTTCTTCTGGCGAGTCGTAACCGTACAATTTTGCCAAAGCTGGATTAGCGCTGATATAGCCTCCTGAAGGTGTGCTTTGAAAAATGCCTTCCATCGCATTTTCTACAATGCTGTGATATTTCTCTTGAGCAATGCGCAGCAATTCTTCTGCTTGTTTGCGCTGAATCAAAGAACCTAATTGAGTGGCGACTGCATTAAAAATGTCTATAAATCGCGCGTCTTTCCGACAAGACGAAATTTTAAAAAAAACTAGCACTGCCAATACTTCATCGCCTACCAAAATCGGCACGCCAAAACCCGCTTTAAATCCGATTTCTAGTGCTATTTGACTTTCGAGAAAATGCGGGTAGCCCTGGGAAATATCTTCTACCCATTCCGGTTGCTTGGATGCCCAAACTCGTCCCGGTAGCCCTATATTCATGGCAAATGTTAGCTTTTCGCTTTGGCTGCGGAACGAATCCATCCTCGCATTGCTGGCATACCAGCCCGGGGCAGATTGCAGCACAGTTCCTTCTGCATCGGGAATCCAAGCTTCTCCTACATCCCATCGGATTGTTTGGCCAACTTGGTGCAGAATTACTTCTAAAGCTGAGTGAAAGTCTACAGCTTCGCCGATCGCCCGCGTAGTTTCCAGCAAAAACCGGATTGATTCTTCAGCCCGCTGCCGTTCTGCGATTTCTTGCTGCAATCTAGAATTGCGATCGTGCAGTTCCCTAGCTTGCAGTTGCAGTTGGGATTGCAGCAAACGAAGGGAAAGTTGGTTTTGGACGCGGGCTAAGACTTCTTCTATTTGAAACGGCTTAGTAATATAATCAACTCCTCCTACTTCAAAAGCTTTAACTTTTTCCATCACGTCATCTAGCGCACTAATAAAAATTACCGGAATATCTTTAGTTTTTTCACTTAACTTTAACTTCTCACAAACTTCATAGCCGTTCATTTTCGGCATATTAATATCTAGTAAAATTAGATCCGGAGGAGATATTTCCGCCCCTTGCAGAGCCAGTTGTCCGTTAATAGCCTTTCTGACATGATACCCGTAACAGGTCAGCATAGTGGATAAAAGTCGCAAGTTGTCCGGCATATCGTCAACGATCAGAATGTCTTTAGGTTCTGCTGGCAATGGATGGTCGTTCATCATAATATAATTGAGTTAAATCTATAATGATATCTATCCGAAAATTATCGACTAAATCTCTTAAAGCCTTAGCGAGATTTACCTTAGTTTCGGGAATTTGCTCGATGAGTTCGAGGATGCGGTTGTCGTCAACGCAAAGTGCTGCTCGGTGCAACTCGATTACCCAGTCTGTGGGCATTACACTCAAATCCTCGGTGGTCAAACTTTTAACCAGCGTCGGTGCTGAAAAAGAAGTAGAGGAGTTTTCTTCCTCATAAATATAACGCAGGTTCAGGTGATCCGCGATCTTTTCAAACAGTACCTCTTCCCGAAACGGTTTACAGATCAAATCGTTACAACCAGCAGACAAAATTCTCTGCCGCTGCTCGTCAAAAGCACTGGCAGTCAGGGCAATAATTATTGTTTCTCTACCTTCTAGAGTTTGCTTGATCTGTCTTGTCGCTTCGTACCCATCCATTACTGGCATCAGCATATCCATTAAGATCAGGTGCGGCTTCCAAGTTGACTGCAAAGCAATTCCTTCTTGACCGTTAGTTGCTTCGCGGACTTCAAATCCCAGCGGTACGAGGAGCTTAACCAGCAGTTGGCGATTTTCCGCTACATCTTCAACTATTAATATCCGATAAGTTTGTTGTCCGGCTTCTAAAGCAATAACTTGTTTAACCGCTGATTTGTCTTGTGCGTCACTTTCTGTTACTAAGTTAACGTAGATATTAAAACTGAAAGTTGTGCCTTTATCGATTTGACTTTCAACAGCAATATCACCTCCCATAATCCGGACAAACTGTTGGCTGATCGGCAATCCTAGACCAGTTCCCTGCATTGATTTCCGACCTGTTTCGGTTTGTACGAAGGGCTTGAATAATGTGGAGATTTCCGAGGGAGAAATGCCGGGTCCTGTGTCGGCAATTTCAAAATACAATTGGGATTTTTTTTCTTCTGTGGCGTTGTTTTCTACTTGGCTGCTGACGCGCAAAGTAACGGTTCCGTGCTGAGTAAATTTAATCGCATTGCCTAGCAGGTTAATTAAAACTTGCCGCAATTTAGCTTCGTCTGTTTGAATGTACTCCGGCAAATAGTCGGTAGTTTCAAAGATTAGGCGCAAACCTTTTGAGTTAGCTTTTAGCTCCAGCATTTCTTTGATACTGTTGAGAAAGTTGTAGAGATTGAAGCGGCTTTCATTGAGTGTAATTTGACCTGCTTCTATTTTGGACATTGACAAAACATCATTAATCAGTTCCAGCAAATGTTCGCCGCTGCGGTTGATAATTTCTATGTATTCTTTTTGTTCTTCCGTGATAGAACTATTGCGAGCCATGACTTGAGAAAAACCGAGAATGGCGTTGAGAGGCGTGCGGAGTTCGTGGCTCATGGCAGCGAGAAATTGGCTTTTAGCGCGGTTGGCAACTTCGGCGTTTTCTTTGGATTTCATCAGTTCCATTGACTGCCTTTGAGTGCGGGCGAGCAATTCCGCTTGCTGTAATGCTACTCCTAGCTGAGTGCTTACATCAACTGCAACGTTGATTTCAGCTTCGCTCCACTGGCGGGAACCTGAATTTTGATAAGATCCTAGTAATCCCCAGAGATTTTTGCCGCAGAAAATTGGCACAATAATGTAGGATTTAGCTTGAAATTTTTCTAGCAATTGGATGTAACAATTCTCGAAGCCCTGCTTGTAAATGTCTGGGACACAAAGGTAAGGTGTACCTCTGCTGTAGGCTCCGCCTTTGGTTTCTTGCAAATAGGTATCGCATACTTGTGAGGTGCTATCTAAGTTTGGGACGGCGCAAAGTTCGCTGTCTAAAGCGCCGTCAGTAAGGTGAGAATCGAGCTCCTGTTCTTGGACCAAAGAAACCCACTTGGGGTGACGGGATTCGGCTACAAATTCGCCACTCCAGTCTGGATTGAAACGGTAAATGGCGACTCGATCGCACTTCAGGGTTTGGCGCAATTCTCGGGTTGTGGCCTGAAAAATTTCTCGGATATCTAAAGTCTGCCGCATTCTTTCAATGATGCGGGCGAGCGCTCTTTGTCGTAAAGCACTTTCTTGCAGTTCGGTTTCTGCTTGCTTGCGTTCGGTAATATCTACAGCCATTAATGCAATGCCGATCGCTGTACCGTTATCATCAATTAGCTGAGTATTATACCACTCGCAGGTGATAATTCTGCCGTCTTTGGTCAGATTTTCGGAAGTGCCGCTGGATTTGGCGTTCGGGCCGTGATTGAAAATTTCAGAAACTTGCTGGTGGTAGCTTTCAGGTACGATCAAATCCGAGGCGACTCGACCTATCGCTTCTTGCTCACTGTAGCCAAAAATAGCAACGGCCGCGGGATTCCAAGTGATAATTTCTAAATTGAGGTTTAACTCAATAACTGCGATCGGCGTTTGCTGCAATAAAAATGAGATTCTTTGCTGCGATGCTAGCAGTTTCTCTTCGGCTAATTTGCGGTCTGTGATGTCATTAGCTGTGCCGAGAACTTGTTTGGGTTTACCATCAGTTGTTCTGAGAAATACTGTATCCCAACTGTGCATCCACCGCCATTCACTGTTTTTGTGTTTCATTCGGTATTGACATTCAATGACATCGCCGTCTTTGGCTTGCTCCAATTTTTGAACCCTTGCCAAAAAGTCTGACAAATCCTCGGGGTTGAGCAGCGTTGACATGATTGCTGGACCCATATCTTCTATTTCTCGGGCGGTGTATCCGAGCATCGTCGAAATTTGTCGGTTGCTGTAGACATTCCGCTGTTCAATTACATCGTAAACGTACAATAGGTTGGGATTGAAATCGGCGATCGCTTGAATGAAGTGCTGGGTTTCTCTGAGTGTGGCTTCGGTTTGTTTGCGAAGGCTAATATCTCGCGCTACGATAATCACTGAATCTGGAGTAAGCACAGAAACTTTAGCGTCGATGCAAACTTCGCCCTCTCCGAGATTCAAGCTATATTCAACATTGATGCTTTGCTTCGTTTTTAGAACTTGTTGGATGGCATTTAATACCAAATCTGCCACAGGTTTCGGCAAGACTTCGTGGGCGGTTTTGTTAATCATCTCGCTTGGGGGTTTCACCAAAAGCGTTGTTGCTGTCGGGGCGATTTTGATGCAGCGCCCTTCTGCATTTCTCACTAAAACTGTGTCAGTCATGGCGGCAAAAATAGCCCGCAATTCTGTTTCAGATTCTTGCAGAGCTTGCTCAGCGCAGATACGGGTGCGGATTTCTGCTTGCAGCAGTTTATTTTGCCGATCGAGCTCCTGAAGCCGGTTTTTTTCTCGATCGATCAGTTTAGCTTGAGCGATCGCAATCCCTACTTGAGCCGCCACAGCTTCTAACAAGTCGATTTCATCGTTAGTCCATGAACGGTAGCGATCGCACTGGTGCAAACAGATAGCGCCGTTTGCCCTGCCTTGGTAGGAAGTGCGAATTGCCAGCATCGATTTCAACCCAATCTTGTGGCAAATCGGTTGAACAGCTTGCAAAAGAGGGTCTGAGTAAACATTGTTGGAGGCGATCGCCATATCTTGTATCATCATTTGTACGACGTGAGGATTGCCCCAAATTGGAACGGGTACGTTCCCAATAGATTCGCACTCGGGTTCGATATACTCGGCCGCCAGAGGAATATGGACTTGGGGGGTAGTAACGTAAGTATGAATCAAACAGCGATTGACGCAGAATGCCTGACCGATTTGAGTTGCAGCTATTTTCCATATTTGTTGGGGCTGCAAGCTTGAGCGAATTTCTTGAGTTATTTTTGCAATCAGCAATTCTCGCTGAACTTGCCGTTCTAAAGCAGCTTTAGCGGAGGCCATTTCAATTTCTGCTTGCTTGCGATCGCTGATATCAAAAAGTACGCCATACCAAACTATATCGCCATTGTCGCGAATTTCTGGTCGAGAATTAGATTGCAGCCATTTGAGTTTACCCGACGGCGTAACAATCCGCCATTCCCAGGCAAAAGGTTCTAAACTTCGAGCGCTAGCAGCAATTTGTTCTTCCAGATATTGTCGATCATCTGGATGATTTTGATCAAAGCACAAGTGAGGATTTTTAAATATCTCCTCACACTCTAATTCGTAAATCTCCCGACAAGCAGAACTAATATATTCAAATTGGAAACTTCCCTCTGGCTTCTTTATAAATTGATAAATAACTCCCGGTATATTGGTCGCCAATTTCTGCAACCGCGCTTGGCTTTCCCGGAGTGAGTTTTCTGTCCGCTTGCGAAATTCTACCTCTCGTTGCAGTTTGGCATTCTGCTGTTTTAATTGTTTCGATAGCTGTTGTATAGTCAATTGACTTTCGATCCGCACTAAAACTTCTTCCACTTGAAAAGGCTTAGTAATGTAGTCAGCACCGCCGACTTCAAAAGCTTTGACTTTGTGAGAAATTTCATTATAAACGCTCAAGAAAATAACCGGAATTTCCCTAGTTTTTTCATTCCCCTTCAGTCTTTCGCAGACTTCGTAGCCGTTCATTTTGGGCATGGCAATATCTAGCAAAATCAAGTCTGGGAGAACAGTAAAATTAGCATTTACCGCCATCTCTCCCGAAACCGCCCCCTGAACTTTATACCCTTCTTTCGTCAAAATATTTGATATAAACCGGAGGTTGTCAGACAGATTATCAATAATTAAAATGTGAATCCTTTCTTTTTCAAATATCATCTTTTGTCTTACCTGTATGAATTTTCTAGTGCTAGCAGCAGAGTAATGATTTAATAGAAATAGGGATTCTATTGCCGCTAAAATAATTCATCAAACCTTTTTAACCTCAGCAAACAGAGGATTAATTTTAGATATTAGCCCAGCCACTAATGCACCTTCTATTCGTCCAATTTTTTGACTGCTTGTCTTAAATTCGCCACTCAAATCCACCGCATTTTTATCATTTTTTATTGCAAAAATAAATCTCATTATTCGCTGCAAAAATTAAGTATGCCGAAAAAAAATCAGGACTTACGCACTCCGAACCAAAGAAACCGGTTTTTTTAACTCTGTTCAAGGGCTGCGACAAAGTATTTTCGTACCTCAAACCCGGTTGATGCGTTCGGGACTGTTTTTTGGTTGACTTTAGGGTTAAAAGTCCCTGGAGGATCGCGCCAGCTTCTTGACATTCTGCTGCCACCTTACCTTCAAAGGGTTTTAGCAGAGATACAGCCCGCTACGGCGGCCAGACGCGAAGCAACCGGATTTTTACTGTTACCCCGGGCTGCAACGCGTCTTTTCGTGAAAAAACCTGGTTGCTTGGCACCCGCGCGTCAGTCTTAAGATATTTATAGGTAACTAAGAGTATAGATCGACCAGCCTGCACTTAATGCTAACTGTATCAACTCTTTTCTCGGTCTTTTTTATGCCAGCAAATCCTTAAGTTTAGCAAAATTTTCAGCGCTGAGGGAGATTTTAATTTCCAGTTCTCGGTCAGCCTCCCACAGCAGCAAAATATTATCTCCCCCCAAGGCGATTTCGGGATTGTTCAATTCAAGTGTTTGATATTTAACTTCGGGAAATCCTATGCAAATTACCATTTCTGATTCTAACTGAGGATAGATGTACAATTGCTGTAGCAGGTTGTCTAGTTCTAGTTTCAGAACAGTGTTGTTACGTTGGACAGGAGAACCGCGTTTGTACCAATAGAGAGTATCCTCACGAATTTCTGGATTGACTATCACAAATGTTTCGTCAAAACGCTGGGGGTGCCAGTGAATTTCGCTGAGACCGCCGATTTGCGGAATCAGTCGCTCTACCCAGCTAATTTCTTTGCCGTTGAGGTTTCCCCACCACTGACTGATATTATCGAGGCTGTCAGCATTTTCGGGGTTGTTGCTGCCGGACTCCCAGACTGTTTTTAGTGGTTGCATATAATACAGGTTCTCCAGATAATTTAAATTTGAGATTGCAGGCTTTCCATTGGAGATTCATTCGTTCTACAATAATCTTAATGGACTTACCAATTATTTACCACGAAGATTACGTTGCACCCCTGCCACCGGATCACCGCTTCCCGATGGCAAAGTTTCGGATGCTTTACCAGATGCTGCTCGCGGACGGGGTAGCAGATAAATCGCAATTTCACGCTCCGGAACTTGGGCCTCAAGAATGGATTGAATTAGTCCACGACCACGGCTACGTTCAAGCTTACTGCAACGGGACGCTCGATGACAAAGCGATGCGGCGAATTGGTCTGCCTTGGAGTCGGGCCCTTGCTAATCGCACTTGCACTGCGGTTGCAGGGACGGTACTAACTGCCAAGCTCGCTTTAGAATGCGGTTTGGCTTGCAATACAGCAGGCGGAACTCATCACGCCTTTCCTGCTTTTGGTTCTGGTTTTTGTATTTTTAATGATTTGGCGATCGCCTCTCGCGTTTTGCAAAAAATTGGTTTAGTTCGCAAAGTTTTAATTGTCGATTTAGACGTGCACCAAGGAGACGGAACCGCCGTGATTTTCCAAGATGACAGCAGCGTTTTTACTTTCTCGATGCACTGCGAGGTTAATTTTCCCGGCACTAAACAAAAGGGCGATTTAGATGTACCTTTGCCTGTCGGTATGGAGGACGACGAATATTTACAAATATTGGATAAATTCTTACCAGATTTACTTTCAAATGTCAAACCAGATTTAGTTTTGTACGATGCCGGAGTAGACCCTCATCACGGTGACAAACTGGGAAAATTAGCTTTAACTGATACGGGCTTATTTCGCCGGGAAATGCAAGTTTTATCTACTTGTTTGGCCAGGGGTTATCCAGTTGCCTGTGTGATTGGCGGTGGCTATTCAGATGACATGAATGGGTTAGTTTATCGACATTCGCTCCTGCACCGAGCCGCAAGCCAAGCCTACAGGCAGTACCGACTTTGATGGAGAGCGGCGAGATTTTAGAAATATGGCACAAAAAACTGTCTACCTCACCCAAACAACTAAAAATACTATTAGCGATCGCTCCAGCTTGCTATATGGGTACAACTTGAGCTAAAAAGTTGTTAAACAAACAACCGCACTTATGTCTAATTTCAGCGCTCCCAATCACCCGTATCCACTGCTGGTTGTCATTGTTAACTACCGAACCTCTAGTTTGACAATTGACTGCTTGCGTTCTCTAGTTAGCGAAGTGCCATCGCTGCCCGGTATGCGGGTTGTAGTTGCCGACAATGCTTCAGGCGACGGTTCTGCCGAACAAATACCAGCCGCGATCGCTTCAGAAGGCTGGAGTGAATGGGCATCCTTCGTTCCCCTAGACCGCAACGGCGGATTTGCCTTCGGCAACAACGCCCTCATCCGTCCCGTCTTGCAATCCACCAATCCGCCCCCTTACTTCCTGCTGCTCAACCCAGACACCATAGTTCGCCCCGGCGCCCTAAAAGCCCTCGTCGATTTCATGGACACTCATCCCGACGCCGGCATCGCCGGCAGCCGCTTGGAAGATCCCGACGGTACTCCCCAGGAGTCAGCGTTTCGGTTTCACTCCCTAGCCAGCGAGTTCGATTTCGGCTGGCGTCTTCGCCCTGTGTCGCAGTTATTGAAAAACTGGGCCGCAGCGCCTCCCATTTCCCAAGAAATCTGCCAAACAGATTGGGTAGCTGGAGCCAGCATGATCGTTCGTCGCGAAGTATTTGAAAAGATTGGCTTGATGGATGAAGCTTATTTCATGTACTGCGAAGAAATGGACTTTTGCCTGCAAGCTCACAAAGCTGGCTGGAGTTGCTGGTATGTACCTGAAAGTCGCGTTGTCCACCTAGTCGGTCAAAGCTCAGGCGTTACTGACACCAAAAAGCCCCCCAAGCGGTTGCCGACCTATTGGTTTGATTCCCGGCGTAGGTACTTTATCAAAAACTACGGCTTGGTTTACACAGCATTAACTGATGTATCCTGGGCTTCGGGTTTTGCAGCCTGGAGGGTGCGCCGCGTACTTCAAGGCAAACCCGATGGCGATCCACCAAAATTTCTCACGGATTTTATATTGAATAGTGTATTTCTTAAGGGGGGTAAGATTGAAAAACCCAAAAACTTTTAAAGAGAGTTGGTAAATCCGTCAAAGCAAAATAAACCAGGTTAACCTAGGCAAGCAAAATATTTTATGAGGCAGCCCAGAAATTAGTATTCTTGCTCGATAAAACCGGGTATATTCTTCCTACAAAAGCTGATAAACCAATTAATATCGTGGGCATCGAGCAAGAGAGTAAACAACAAATAGTGTGAATTAGAGCTTATGGTAACTGAGCAAAACTTAATAACAAGTGAAAATCAAGTAGAAACCCCGGCCCTGGGACTGTGGGAGCAAATTAAAGAAGACTGGATTGCTCATGGTCGGGATTGGACAAAACCGGGATTTCGTGCCGTAGCAGTTCAACGCTTCGGTGTCTGGAGAATGAAAGTTGAACCTAAGCTTCTGCGGGCTCCTTTGAGCATTCTTTATCGCTCGCTCTACCGCAAAATCCGTAATACTTACGGGATCGACTTGCCGTACAGCGTGAAGCTCGGCCGCCGGGTGGTGATTGAACATCAGAGCGCCATTATCATCCACGGAAACTGTACGATCGGCGACGACTGCATTATCCGCCAAGGCGTAACCCTGGGAAACCGCTATTTGGACAAACCGCTAGAATCGCCTCAATTGGGCGATCGGGTGAACGTCGGCGCCGGCGCAAAAATCCTCGGCAAAGTCAACCTGGGAGACAATGTAAATATCGGCGCCAACGCTGTAGTTTTATCAGATGTTCCCGCAGGCAAAACAGCAGTGGGCATCCCCGCCAAGATTCTTGCATCTACTAATAACCACGAAAATGCTTAAATCAACCGTTCAGGAAATCCTCCGCCACCTTGCCATGCGTTACGGCAAGTTCCCCGGCCTCTACACCAAATTATGCAAACCAAGTTCCGAAGAATACACCGAATTTCTCCGTCGGCACGGCAAATTGTTCGCCCTCAGCTCTAATTGCAGCATCCTGCCGAGCACCGTCTTTACAGATCCCGCCTACGTCCGCATCGGCAACAACGTCCACTTCTCCTCCTGTACCCTGATCGCGGCCACGACGGCTCGATCGCCATGCTCAACGAAGCTTACAATGTTAAACTAGATTCCGTAGGCAAGATAGACATCCGCGACAACGTATTTATCGGCTAGGGGGCGATCATCCTCCCTAACGTCACGATCGGCTCAAATGCGATCGTCGGCGCCGGTGCAGTCGTCACCCAAGATGTTGCCGAGGGCGATATAGTTGTCGGCATCCCCGCCAGACCCATGGATCGCGTCGAAGACTTAGTGAAAAAATTGCAAGCCCAAACTCAAAGCCTGCCCTGGGCAGATTTGATTAACAGTCGCGAGGGCGGCTTCGACCCCGCAATCGAACCCGAGCTCGTAGAGTTGCGAGTGTCGTACTTCTACAGCAAGACACCAACTTCAACTGTGGCGTGATCGGCGGCTTTGCCACAACCAACTTGTAACAAATAACGTTACAATTTTAGATTGAAAATTCAATGAAAACAAACAGAGATCTTAGGGTGAACTTTCTCTGTTCTCTCAAGCAAGTTAACTTTGTGGAGATTCAAGCAATCTCCATACTGAGTTTAGAGAGTCATCTTAAGGTAAACTGCATAATTAGGCACAATTGTCTAGATAATCAAAAAATTGTACAAACAATGGTTGAGTCAATCACTAAGCCAATGGTTTCTGCTACAGAAGCAGACTGGAGTCGCGAACAAGCTGGCAAGTGGTGGGAGCCTAGTCGCCAACTGCTCAAATCTATCCGCAACTATCAAAAGTGGTTGCAGCAGGGTGGGATTTGCGGCTATTTTTTATGCCGTTGGAACGTCATTCAGTATCGATTCTGGAGCGTTGTAGCTGCAACAGACATCCCTTTAAACTGCCAAATACAAGGAGGACTGCTAATGCCTCATCCTAATGGCATTGTCATTCATCCAAGTGCTTCCATTGGCCCTAACTGTCTGATTCTTCAACAGGTGACAATTGTTGCTGATGTCAAAATCGGCGGTCACGTCGATATTGGTGCAGGAGCGAAAATTATTCGCTCCGTGACGATCGGCGATCATGCTTTGATTGGTGCCAATGCTGTGGTGATTTGTGACGTGCCACCAGGTGCAACTGCCGTAGGAATACCAGCAAAAATAATCGAAAAAAAAACCCAGGAAGTCTGAAAAATAATTTCTAGAAGTCGCAGAAAAATTATGAAATTAGCTCTACTTTTATTAAAATATAAAAGAAACAGCTCAATAGTCGAATTCAAAAGGTAAAACTCGAAACAAATTGGATTAGTGGCGATCGCCGCCGATGCCGTCCTCACCAAAGATGTCGCCCAGCGCGCTCTGTTGGCTGCGTCCCCGCCTGGCCTCACGCCCGGGTCTTCGACGAGAGTGAAAAAATTGCTAGCCCAAACTCAAACTCTAGCCGGAACCGATTTAATTAACAGTCGCGACGGCAGCTTCGACCCCGAAATCGAACCCCAGCTAGTACAGTTGGGAGTGTAGCATTTCTACCGCAACACATCAACTCCAACTGCGGCGCGATCGGCTTTGGCACGACCAAATTTTAACAAATAAGGCTAGGATTTTTTTGCATAGAAAATTCAACAAAAGCCCGTGGCTTTGAGTCGTAGGAGCCTCCAAAACCTCAACTTTTTTCTCTCACTTTTTAAGCGGGTTTCAATCTTTCGAGTACCAACTCAGCGCGCCGCCGTGCAACTTTTTCCCACGTAAATTCCTGTGCCCGCTCGCGGGCAGAGTCACTCATCCGAAGCCGCAACTCGGCACAACCAGCTAGCTGTTGCAAGCCCGTCACTAGCCCTTCTTCATCATAGGGCGAAACAATTATGCCATCTTTGCCATCTCGGGCAATGCTGCCCGCTCCCATAGGGGACGTTAGAACTGGCAAAGCGTGAGCCATCGCTTCATAAGTAACCATCGGACCGCCTTCTTCGAGACTGGGAAAGGCAAAAAAGTCAGCTTCGCGATAAGCAAGGGCAATATCGCTGGTGTAATCCCTATGAATTACATCTGAGCGTGCTAAAATTCTGCTGCAAGTTTCAGCAATTGCTGGCTCCATAATTCCGCAAAGCAGTAGTCTGCCTTTAATTCCCGCCTTTTCCCAAGCCCGCAACAGCAAATGAGCTCCTTTTCTGACGCAAACGTCGCCCACAAAGATAACAGTAATCGTGTCTGATAGTGGCTTGTTGATCGAAAAATGCGGGAAGCGCTTGGGAGACCACCCGTAACTGGTAAGGATCAGTTTATGTTCCGGAACTCCCGCTCCCATAAAAGATTTTTTTACCTCTGGGCTCGGACAAAAAATGAAATCAGCCAAACTAATTTCTTCCTCCTCTTGCTGAATCATATCAGCAGTAATGTTGTGTTGGGGAGCGATTCCCAATCGGCTGGAAGCATCATCAATAATAAATTTTGCCTGCTTTGTATAGCAGTTGATACGCTCCAAAAAAATGGGTTTGCTCTGCTGCTTCACTTTTTTAAAGGTTTCGATCGAAGTGTTAGGCCACAAATAAATTGCATCAAAATCCTTGATATCTCTGAGGAAACGCTTTTCTGTAAAATCTATAGGCCAGTCAGCGCTGCGGTAATACAGCCATTTGAGGTATCTGGGTATAGCTTCCACAAGATTCGGTCTGCGACATAATGGAGCGCAATTGGGAACAACCATGCGGACTTGAGAGTCAGGGTAATCCCACTGTTCGCCGAGTGAAAAAAATATATGGCTTACTCCCCGATCGCTACAGTAAATTGTGAACAAAGAACTTAAATTTACCATTATTTTTGACCAAGCTCTACTCAAAATGATGGGTGTGGCTTAATAGAGCATAAGCTACAGGCAGTTTAACACCGAAAACCGCATCTCAAAGTAAGTTACAATATAAAAATATTGTAACTTACTTTGAGTGTCACTAAAGTATTAAAATAACACCTCAGTAGTCGAATTTAAGAGGTAAGACTTGAAACAAGTTGGATTAGTGGCGATCGGACGCAATGAAGGCTCACGGCTTCGCCAGTGCTTAATCGAGGCGATCGGACAAGTTGCCTGGGTCGTCTATGTCGATTCTGGCTCAACAGACGGTAGCCTAGAGTTAGCCCGGTCGATCGGAGCCCATACAGTTGAACTCGACTTATCTATACCGTTTACCGCAGCACGTGCCAGAAATGAAGGCTTTGCCCGCTTGCTGCAAATAGTTCCAGACATCGAATTTGTCCAATTTGTAGACGGCGACTGCGAAATGGTTGACGGATGGATGGAGCGCGCTGAGAGCGAACTCGCCACCAAACCCGACGTAGCAGCAGTGTGCGGTCGCAGGCGCGAACGATACCCCGCAGCCAGCATCTACAACCAATTGTGCGACATCGAGTGGGATACCCCGGTCGGCGAAGCCAAAGCCTGTGGTGGCGATTTCCTGATCCGGGCCAGGGCATTTCAGCAAGTCGAGGGTTTCAATCCTGCACTAATAGCCGGCGAAGAACCAGAAATGTGCGTGCGGTTGCGCCAAAAAGGTTGGAAAATTCTCCGCTTAGATGCAGAAATGACCCTGCACGACGCGCAAATGACCAGTTTCGCTCAGTGGTGGAAACGCGCTCAAAGAGCAGGTCACGCCTACGCCGAGGGTTCTTGGATGCACGGAAGTGAACCGGAGCGCCATTGGGTCAAAGAAACCCAAAGCGCCTGGCTGTGGGGATTAGTCTTACCAGCGCTAGCCTTGGCAATGGCATTGCCGACAGAAGGCTGGAGCCTGTTACTATTGAGTGCCTACCCCTTAGTAACCTATCGCATATATAACTATTGTGTAAAGCATCGGGATATCACTACTAAAGACGCTGCCATCTATGCTTTGTCTTGCGTATTAGCCAAATTTCCCCACCTACAAGGTCAAATCCAGTTTCACCAGCGCCGATTACTGGGGCAGCAGAGCAAGCTAATCGAATACAAAACAACCAATTCTATTAATTCAGCAAGCTAGAATTATAGCTAACGTCGCAGAAAGTTCACCTCTGAGTAGCAAACAAATGAGTAATAAAAAATTAAAAGTTTTACTAATTGTAGAGCAGTGCAATCCTGACTGGGCATCTGTACCTTTGGTGGGGTACATTTTTTTTCAAAAAATAAACAATTTAGTTGATGCGACACTCGTTACCCATATTAGAAATAAACCAGCTCTTGAAAAACACCCACAATATGAAAAAACTATATACCTTGAAAAAGGAAAGTTAGCCAAGCATTATTATATAATAGTCGAAAAGATTACCGCAACCTGGAGAGTAAATTGGCCTATTTATCATGCCTTGAACTACCCAATTTATGAGCAATTCAATCAACAAGTCTATCAAAATTTTAAAGGAGGAAAAATCCTCAATGAAGATTATGACATAGTTCATGCAATTACTCCCATGATGCCGCGCTATCCGTTTAAGGTAGTCAGTGTATGCCAGCAGATTCCTTTTATTCTAGGGCCAGTGAATGGGGGCATTCCCTTTCCACCAGGTTTTCAAAAAACGGCAAGACAAGAATTTGCTCAATTCAACTTTTTGAGAGCAGTTGGTAGAGCATTAATTTCAGGTTATGTAGAAACTTACAAAAAAGCCGACAAAATTTTAGCGGTTTCAAGATATACTTTAAATATGCTAAAAGATTTGTTTACAATCCCTGACCAAAGAATTGATTTGTTATACGAAAATGGCATTCCCGAGGAGTTTTTTAATCAGATCAATATTCTTAATAAAGAAGTTAGCAAGATCAATTTGCTTTTGGTAGGTCGATTAGTTCCTTACAAATGCGCCGATCTAGTCATTGAGTCTATTGGCAAATTAGGTCAGGTAATTCAAAGTAAAATCCGCTTAAGCATAGTAGGAGACGGCTCAGAAAGAAACAGCTTGGAAAACCTAGTGAAGGAACTTAATTTAGGCGAAATAGTCAGGTTTTCTGGATGGGTAAATCAACAAGAAACTCTGGATTATTACAGGAAAGCAGATATTTTTTGTTTTCCTTCGATCCGAGAGTTTGGCGGCGCAGTGGTAATGCAAGCTATGGCTTGCGGGCTCCCCTGCATAGTTGCTAATAACGGCGGTATTGGTGAATACGTGAATGAAGAAACTGGTTTTAAGATCGAGCCGATTTCTAGAGAGTATCTCACCCAGGAGTTGACAAGTAAAATTAAGCTGTTGGTCGAAGATGATCGGCTGCGGGAAACTATGTCCACTAAGGCGAGCGAAAAAGCCCGAGAGTTTGCGTGGGAGAACAAAGCCAGAAAAATCGTCGAGATTTATGAAAAAATGCTCGGTGAGAAAAGTGTTCGTGCATCGGCATAGTAGATAAATATCCTTGAATCAAAATTTAGAAAGCAGGTACGAAATGAAGGCAAAAATTGGATACTTTCTTCCACAATTTCCAGGACAAACACACATTTTTTTCTGGCGGGAGCGACAATTTCTTGCAGAACTTGAAATTGAAACAGATTTGGTATCAACTCAGCTGCCCCTCAGAGCGATCACTTCTCACCTATGGGCAGAAGAAGCTATAAAAAATACTGTTTACCTATTTCCCTTTGCTGCGAAAGATTTTATTAACTCATTCGTAGAGGTTCTCAAAGCTGGTCCCGCTGCATGGTGGCAGTGCTTCACAGTTATTGCCAAAGCGAGAGATACATCCTTATCTCAAAAGGTTTCGCTATTGGTATTGGTTTTTGTTGGTGGCAAACTAGCAGGGTTAGCAAGAACAAAAGGTTGGTCGCACATCCACGTTCATTCCTGTGCCAATGCCGCCAATATAGCTATGTTCGCCTCATTACTCTCAAAAGTATCCTATAGCCTGACGCTGCATGGCCCCCTAACTGACTACGGCCCTAACCAAGAACAGAAATGGCACTTTTCTGCTTTTGCAATAGTCATTACTAAAAAGCTTTATGACGAAGTGAACAAATGCCTTGCGGGTCATCTTCCTCAAAAGGTTGAAATAGCTCCTATGGGGGTTGACCTCTCCCGTTTCCACAGAAAAACACCATACTCCGCATGGGATGGAAGTGATGCTTTCCAGATTTTTAGTTGCGGACGTCTCAACATATGTAAAGGTCATGCGGATTTGATTGCTGCGATAGATATACTCAGAAAACGAGGATTTAATGTTGAGCTGCAAATTGCTGGAGAAGACGAACAGGGTGGCAGTGGGTACCGCCAGGAGTTAGAAAAGCTGATCGAACAGCTTGGCTTGAAAAGTTGTGTTAGCCTTCTTGGTGCGGTGTCTGAAGATACCGTCAATGAGTGCCTAGAAAAAGCACAGGTATTTGTCCTTGCCAGTTGGCAGGAACCTCTAGGTGTCGCCATCATGGAAGCGATGGCAATGGAGATGCCTGTAGTAGTTACAGGGTCAGGAGGAGTAAAGGAGCTTGTAGATGACGGGATTGATGGGCTACTTGTAGAACCTGAAGCCCCCGAGCAATTAGCAGACGCGATCGCACAGGTACTTCAAAATCCAGAACTTGCTTTGAGCCTCAGTCAGGAATCCCGGAAAAAAATCATGGCCAAATTTAGCCACCGCCACAGTGCAGAAACTTTAGCCCAGTGCTTGGAAAAACTTGGAATAACTAACCAGTCTTAGTTAACAGCCAAAGAACAAATTTAATCTAAGAGTAAATAAATCCAGTTGGGTTCAAAACAAGTTATGCGAATTGTAATTGTTGCTCAGAATGCCTCAACTAAATTCGGCGGCGAGGCATTACTACAGGTGAACTACTTCCGGATACTTCGATCGCGCCAAATAGAAACATTGTTAGTAGTTCACGCACGCACACAGGCTGAACTAAAAGCTCTGTTTCCTGCGATAAAATGCACTTTCCAACACTTGGCTGCACCGGCTGCTTAACAATTGCGGACGATTTATCCCTGCAAGAGTGAATGAATTTACTTTTGGGCTGCTCAGTCACCTGTACACCCAAGTGGTACAGCCCACATTCCGCAGAGATTTAGACAAATTTAATAGTTTTAAATTTGAAGGCATAAAGCCATGAAATCAACATATAGCAACGGTATCAAGTATTGCCAAAAGTATATAATAGAGTCGGGAACACAGGTGTAAAAAATCATGAATCAGCCCCCAGTCGAAATAAAAGTCCTCAACATAGATCATTTAGGAATAATAGCCGGAATTATTGATGAAATGGAACTGGTAGAATTGGTGAATAAACACATCGGTATCAAAGGAAAAGAAATCCTAACTCCAGGACAAGTAATGAAAGCAATGATTTTGAATGGATTAGGATTTTTGAGCGCCCCTTTATACTTATTTGAACAATTTTTTGTCGGTAAAGCAACAGAACATCTGATTGGAGAAGGAGTATTACAATCACATTTAAATGATGACCGATTAGCCAGAGCCTTAGACAAATATTATGCAGCAGGCACAACACAACTATTTACAACAATCGCTATAAAAGCTGCCGAAAAATTTCAATTAAAAATGAATAGCATTCATTTGGATGGAACTTCAATGTATGTACATGGGAGTACGCAAAGCCGTCAGAAAAAGAAATCAATTCAGTCAAGATTGAGTCAGAAGTGAAAATTCAAGAATCTGAGCATGAATCAGACATGAAAACCATAGAACTCAAACATGGATATTCGAGGGATCATCGACCAGACCTCAAGCAATTTATTGTTGACATGATTTGTACAGGAGACGGAGATGTACCATTATATTTAAAAATAGACTCAGGAAATATCGATGATAAAAGTGTGTTTGTAGACCGATTAAAAGAATTCAAAAACTCCTGGACTTTTGAAGGGTAAATGTAGCAGATAGTGCCTTATATACCAAAGATAATCTCATCGCTATGAGAGAAATGAAATGGATAACAAGAGTTCCTTTAACTATAAAAATAGCTCAGGATAAAATATTAAATATTGAAGCTCACCAATGGACAGACAGTGAAATATCAGGATATAAAATGGTCGAAAAAGAAAGTGATTATGGAGAAGTCAAGCAAAGATGGTTAATCGTAGAAAGTGAAGCGAGGAAAAAATCAAGTATTGAACAAGTAAATAAGCAAGTAGAAAAACAAAAAGAAAAAGCATCAACCTCTCTACGCAAGATATCCCAGCCAAATTTTGCTTGTGAGCCCGATGCTAAAATGGCGATCAAAAAATTATCAAATTCATTCAAATATCATAAAATCAACAATATTCAATATCAAAAAACCGCCGAATATGAGCAATCAGGTAGACCCAGTAAATTGGCAATGCCCACTCAAATAAATTATCGAGTAACAGGTAAATTACAATACTCCGGACAGTTTTTAAATAGGGATGCTTACGCAATAAAGCACAGAAGCGAAAAAACTGAGTGCTATCTGAACCCAAAATAAACAGAAAAAAAGGCACTCTTTTAGGTTAAGCTATAAA
>Ga0247770_1001257_pt1 | contig 20892 bp, 17 predicted proteins | sample UWRJL136409B6_FD_179943 | JGI IMG/M metagenome (GOLD analysis project Ga0247770, IMG submission 179943) | Plant litter microbial communities from Arlington Agricultural Research Station in Wisconsin, United States - UWRJ-L136-409B-6 | ecosystem: Environmental > Terrestrial > Plant litter >... | reverse complement strand
AGCAGGGGCAGGCGGCGGTGGCTGCGGGCGAGCGAGACGCCGAGCAGGGCGGCGCAGAGCGCGTAGAGCGCCAGGGCGAGAAGATGGAGCGTCGCGGTCATCGCCCCGAAAATGACACGACGCCTCTTCTTTTGGAAGAGGCGTCGTAAAAAACTGCGACGGAAGTGCTTAGTCCTTAGTCCTTAGTGGCTCGCTTCGGATTCGGTGTCGATCCCGATGCAGCTCACCAAGGACCAGGGACCAAGCTCCCTATCTCGCCCTCGGGGCCGGCATCGCCGCCACGCGCCGAACCGGGAGACCGACCGCGACGGCCGGCTGCGACAGGTTCACGATCCGCGCGGTCGCCGTGCTCTGCGTCACCTTCACCACCTGCATGCGGCCGACGGCGATCTCGGGGCGGGTGCCCCAGTCGCGGGCCTCGCGGGGGAGGTAGACCTCGAACTCGTCGCCCTCGCGGACGCCGGCGGCGCGGCCCACGTCCAGGAAGGCCAGCTGCTCCACGGCCTGCAGCGCGTTGGGGACCTCGAAGCCCAGGATGCGCGCCTGCAGCCCGCTGGAGCGCGCCGGCATCACGCCGGTGGGGACGGGGAAGCGCTCGACGGGGACCACCATGTCGTCGACCGCCACCTGGCCGTACATGCGCACGACCACCACCGTGGCGACACCCTCTTCCACGTCGGCGACGGTGCCGATGCCGGTGGAGGCGAAGTGGAAGCCGTGCGGCCGCATCTCGCGCCCCTGCCTGACGAACTGCACGCGGTCGCCGATGGCCATCTGGGCGCCCGGGCGCAGCTGCACGTAGACGCGGTCGTACACCTGGATGGCGGGCTCGCGGGAGAGCGGCACCACCGTGGGCGAGATCAGCTCGGCCACCCGCCCCACGGGCGAGACCTCGGCCGCGGGGGCCACCCAGCCGGCGCGGTAGAAGTCGCCCACGCGCACCACGGGGAAGTTGGCGCTCCCAGCGGGGAGCACGGTCATCCGGTCCGGGCGCTGCTTGGGGCCGTCGTTGCCGCGGTAGAAGATGGTGCGGCCGTCGCCCGAGGCGGCCTGCTGCGCCGGGAGCGCGGCGCCGGGAAGCACCAGCCGGTCGCGCGGATAGATGAGCGCCGGGTCCTCGACCACGTCCGTGTTGAGCCGAAAGATCTCGGGCCAGAGGAAGGGGTCGTTCAGGTAGATGCGCGCGAGGTCCCACAGCGTCTCGCCGCGCTGGACCTGGTGCACGCGCGGCGCGGGGACGGTGTCGGTCTGCTGCGCCGCCAGCGGGACGGCCGCGACGAGACCGGCGGCGGCGAGCAGGGCGGCTCTCTGGACGGGTCTCACGTGACCTCGCGGGCTGGTGCGTGGGGCTGGGTGTTGCCTGGGGCGGGCGGCGTGCCCGCGCGGGGATCCGGGCGTGCTGAGGGGCGCGCCGGGTTGAGGATCGGAGGCAATAGGGTGCTTGGACGCTCTATGGTAAGGCGCGGCAGTGCCGTCCGCAAGAACGACGCGCCGCAAGGCCAGCGCGCGCCTCGTTCCGCGCCGCCGTGCCGGGTCCGTGTGGACCCCGCCATGCCCCCAGCCTTGGAGTGTCCGGTGCGCGCCGCGCCATGCCAGCCCCGTGCCGCCCGGTATCAGATTGTGTCAGGGCGATGGAAGTCGATGAACCGCAGCAGGATGGCCCGTCGGCGCGGTGGTGATGCGATCCGTGAAACGGATGATCATCGTTCCCGGAGTGGAAAAGTTTGCGGCCGTTTGACGGGGATTCGGCGGGGCGCGCGATGCAGATCACGAAAGATCGTGCGCAGTGCAATGCATGACGGTGGCGTGGAGTGCGTGAGGCGGGCTTCGGCGCGCGCCCTCGGCCGCGGCGCCCTCTCCCGCGCGGTCGTCCACGAACCGCGCGTGGACGACTCGCGCGACCTCCCCCGTTCCGGGAGAGGTGGTGGCGCCGCCCGGGTGCTTTACGTTTGGGATTCGCGCGGATTCGGCTGGATGCTCCCTGCGACCTGTTTCCTGTAAGCTGCTGTTCGCATGAGGGATGCGCGCCCGAAAGGCCGGGACGGCGCCGCGCGCACGATCGGCGGATCGATGGCGAGATTGCGTGGCGCGGCGGCGGCCCGGAGCGCAGCGGAGGGACATGCCCCCATCCGCCGTTCCGCACGACCGGAATCCAAGCGAAAGCCCTCTCCCGCGACGGATCGCGGGAGAGGGCTCGTCGTCGTCGTCGGATCGATCGAAGGCGCTACTCTTCGGTGCGGAGGAGGCCCAGGCCGGCGCCGAAGCGGCACTCGGTGAGGTAGCCGGACTCGGCGGCGGCGCACTCGCGCTCGCGGGCGGCGTGGGCGGGGCGCAGCAGCGCGATCTGCTGGCCGACGGCGCGGTAGCAGGCGGGCTTGGTGTGCCCGGGGACCTGCTTGCAGAACTCCAGGCCGTCGGTGGCGACCGCCGTCACGTCCACGATGTTCTTGACCACGCCGACGATGCAGTACGCCTGCGACTCCTCGGGCGCGGTGCCGCAGTAGCGGATGGCGCGCTCGTGGCTTCCGCCCGCCCACGAGTTGGCGTCGCGGCCCAGGCTCTGGAAGCAGGTCTGCCGCATGGCCTCGGGCGCGCGGCCGCACTGCCGGCTGGCGTCGGCGAAGTCGCCGTTGCTGTGGAATAGGATGGCGGAGGTCTGCATCAGGTAGCACTGCTGCCGGTGATGCTCCTTCACCACGTTGCAGGGGTAGAGCGGCTCGTTCTTGTCCAGCGCCTTGAACGGCTCGGCGTCGGCGCTCGCGGTCGCTCCGTGTCCGGCCCCGCCGTGATCGCCGTGTCCCGCGCCGTGCTCCCCGTGGGCCGCCGCCTGGGCGGGGGCGGCCTCGCCGTGATGGCCGCCCCCGTGCTCGTGCCCGGCGGTCTGGGTGACGGCGGTGTGATGGGGATTGGTGGCGTTGACCACGTTCTCCATGAAGGCGCCGCCCCAGCACCCCTGCTTCTCGAAATGGTCTGCGAGGAGGTCGCAGGCGTCCAGCGACTTGAGGAGATGGTGCGCGTTGACGGCCATGAGGCCGTGCCCCGCCCCGTGCGCGCACTGGAAGTCCAGCCAGCGCTTGTCCGGGCTGCGGTAGGGGGCGCAGAGGGCGTTCAGTTTCTCGGCCGTCACGCCGCCCGTGCCGCCGGCGTCGTCGGCGAAGTAGCCCTGGATGACGCCGTGGTAGCAGCCGGACTGGAAGTCGGTGGTGCAGCGCCCGAAGGCGTCGCCCACCGTCTCCGGCGAGGTGTAGGCGGCGATGCCGATGCCGTGCGCGTAGACGTGCCCGTCGCGGCTGATGTCCTCGTCCTTGGCGGCCACGATCAGCAGGGCGGCCATCGACTTGTCGACGCCGGCGGGCCCGATGGTGGAGATGAGCGCCTTCTCCACGCAGTCGCCCTTGTCGGCGCGCCCGCGGCACCCGGCCAGCACCCACGCGGCGATGGAGTCCGGCGAGGACTGCGGCGTCCAGGCGTGGGCCTCCAGGCGGCCCGGCGTGGGCGCCTCGTCGGCGGGCTGGGAGCTGCGCGAGGGTCCGCACTGCGACGCGGCGAGGGACGCGGCGGCGCAGAACGCGACCAGCGCGGCGGTTCTGAGCTTGGAGCGCATGGCTGGGCTGGGTACTGGCGATCGATCCGTCCGGCGTGCCCCGGACCCTTCCGGGAGCCTTCACCCCCGACTGCAAAAAGTGGGTCCGAACGCCCCCGCGCGCAATCCGTGGAGGGCGGTGCGGTCGCGTCGTGGAACGAGGGGGGATGGGAGGCGCAGGGGATTTCGAACTCGGCGCGGCGGCGCGTGCCCGCGGCGGCGGCGCCCCCTCCTGACCGCTGGGGCGGTCTGTCCTCCCCGGTTCCGGGAGAGGTTGGCGGGCGAAGACTTTCGTGCGCGCGGAGGTCGGCCACGCGGTAGAAAGGCTCCCTCCCCTACAGGCGCCCCGCCTGTGGGGGAGGGCTGGGGAGGGGGCCGCCGTGGCATGCGAGATGGCCAGTCGAGCCGCGCCGGACCGTCGTCGGCAGCTCGCCCGCGACTCCTGTCAGTTCGTGGCGCGGGCGGGCTGCGGCTCTCGCGGGGGGAGGCCGGCGCCGCGGCGGCAGGCGGCCACGTGGTCGGCCTCGACGGCGGCGCACAGCTGTTCGCGGCGGGCGGTGTCCCCGACGATGGTGACGAGGGTGCCGCCCACGCGCCCGTAGCACGCGGCCTTGGTGGCCGCTCCCGCCACCGCCCGGCAGAAGGCGAAGCCGTCGGCGGGGTCGGACGAGGTGTCCACCAGCGTGGCGGCGGCGCCGCGCACGCAGTCGAGCTCGGCGGCGGCGCCCACGCGGGCGCAGAGGGCGGCCGTCTTCTCCGGGTTGCGCTCGCCGAAGGCGGTGATGTCGCGCCCCAGGCTGTTCCAGCAGGTGGAGACGTAGCGCTCCGGCGCCCGGGTGCACTCCGTGGCGGTCTTGGCGAAGTCTCCGCCGTTGGCGGCCAGGATGGCGGCGGTCTGGATCAGGTAGCACTGGAGGAGATACTTCTCCCCCACCACCGTGCACGGATACAGCGGATCGGCGGAGTCCAGCGCCTTCCACGGCGCGCGCGCGGCCGCGCCGCCCATCGCGTGCCCCGCGTGCTCCCCCTCCGCCGCGTGATGGTCCCCGTGGCCGCCCTCCGCCCCGTGCCCCTCGTGTCCGGCGGACTGCGCGCCGTGGCCCGCGTGCTCCGCGGCCGGCTTGCGGCTGTCGGCGACGGCGGCGTGGGAGTGGGCGGTGTGCTCGGGGTGCGTGGCGGCGACGATGTTCTCCATGAACACGCCGCCGTAGCAGCTGTCGCGCGCGGCGGGCGCGGTGATCAGGTCGCACTGGTCCAGCGAGGCGGGGACGTGGTTGTCCAGCATGGCCATCAGCCCGTGCCCCATCCCGTGCGTGCACTGGAAGAAGAGCGATCCCTTCCCCCGGTGCGGCTCGCAGAGCGCGTTCATCTCGGCGGCGCCCACCCCGCCCTTCTTCGCCATGTCCAGGAAGTATCCCTGGATCACGCCGTGGTAGCACCCGGCGATCTGCGTGGCCGGGCAGGCGGCGAAGGTGGCGGCCACCGTCTCCGGCGAGCGGTACGCGGCGATCCCCAGCCCGTGCGCCAGCCCGTGCGACTCGCGCAGCATGGCGACGTCGCGCGCCGCGATGCGGTCCAGCGCGGCCATCGCCCTGCCGATCCCCGCCGGATCGATCACGGAGCCCAGGGCGCGCTCCACGCAGTCGCGCCGCGCGTTCACGCTCCCCCGGCGGCACCCGCGCAGCGCCCAGGCGGCGATGGCGTCCGCATCCGACGCCGAATCCCACGCCATCGCCTCCAGCGGCTCGTTCTCCGGGCCGGGACCCGCGCCGGGCGCGCCGCCGGGAGCGCAGGCAGCCGCCGAGAGGACGCAGAGGAGCGCGACGAGCGCCCGCGGGACGAGGCGTGGAGCGTGGATCATGGATGCGATGTGTTGGCGGAACAGAAGCCCGACCGCCGCGCCGGACGGCGGCCAGGGAGAGTTTTCCCGAATCTGCGGCGGGGAGGGCGCATCCGCAATCGACGCGGGAAGTCGCCGCCCAACAGGTTACGCCAGACCCTCACGCGTGACGAACCGCCGCCGGCCGATCTCCAGGTGCTCGCGGATGAACTCGGGGCGATGCTGGCGCAAGAGCGTCCGCTCGTGCCCGCACAGGCGCAAGGCGTCCGCGAGGCACATGGCGCTCTCCGAAAATCCGAGCATCGCGACGGCTTCGATTGCCGAGCCGTCCGCGGTGACGAAGCGCAGGGCGGGGTCCTCGTGCGCCAGGAGGTACGCGATCGCCTCTGCCTCGCCGGGATCGACTCGCTGGCGGAACGGAGGGCGGAAGCGGGCGAGCACCGCCCGAATCTCCGCCGCGGTGGCCTCGTACTCCACGATCACACCGGACTCGACGAGCGCGGGAAGGTCGAGGTGGACACGCCGCCCGGTCTCCCGCGATTCGTAGAACATGGCCTCTGTCCGGACTACGATGGACGGGACGACCACCTCGTACGACGCGCACAGCGCCTCCCAGGCGCCGTGGCGGAACGCGGCGAACACCGCGTTCGCGTCAAGGAGCAGGAGCCGCGGCCGCTTCGCCAAGCTCCAGTCCTTCCAGCAGCTCGTTCGCCTCGCCGATGCTCGTCTCCAGGAACTCCGCGAGACGGCTGAGCGAGAGGGCGCCACGCTCGTGCGCCAGCAGCGCCAGGCGCAGGTAGCGATCGGGGAACGGGACGGGGGGATGCGTCCAGCGATGCGGCATCGTCAGGCGGTCGCGGCGGCGGAACCCCTCGTCCGCCAGCAGCGCCTTCGCCCACGCCGCATCACGCCGCTCCAGGTTCACCAGCCGCCACGCGAGCGCGGAGGTGGAGACGCCGAACTCGCGCGCCATCTCGATCACCCGCATCCCGTCCAGATCGCCGCCGTCCTCCACGCGCGCCTCGAACTGCGCGCCGAGCTCTTCGGCGGGAAGAAGGAGGTTGGAGGCAAAGACGTCGGCCAGCTGCTCCAGGCGCTCGGACCACTCGGGCTCGCCCGCGACGGGCCAGACGCGCTCGACGGCGGACCACGTGACCAGATGGAAAAGCTCGTGCGCGAAGCTGTAGTTGCGCCGCCACGGCGCCTGCGCGGCGTTCACCAGGATCGCCGCGCCGAACGGCCCGCGCACGCACGCGGCCGACTCGCCCTCGCCCATCTCCTCGTAGAAGACCTTGATCCCGAAGCGCTCCTCCAGGACGGAGAGGAGCGACGCGGCGGGGCGGCTCCCCAGGTCCAGCGCGCGTCCGACCGTATGCGCCAGCCGTGCGGCATCCGCGAAGCTGGCGCGCTCGGGAGCGAACGCGAGGTCGGGGAGCGGCTCGGCGGGCGGGAGGCCGTTCCACTCCTCCAGCAATGCCATCCGCTCGGCGCGCTGGACGAGCCGCGCCTCGCGCCCGGCGGAGATGCCGGGGCTGCCGCGCCGCCAGAAGACGCGGACCGGCGCGGTGTCGGAGAGCCCCAGCAGCTCGTCGACGGAGGTCTGGAGCGCGCGCGCCAGGCGCACCAGCTCCCACGCCTTCACTTCGCGCTGTGCGGTCTCGATGGCTGAGACGATCTGGAGGGATGCGAAACCCGCCGCGTCGGCAAGCGCCTGCTGCGTGATCCCAAGCCGCTCCCGCGCGTTGCGGATGGCAGCGGCGATGACGTTCCTGGTTTCCATGAAGCTCCTTCGGCAAAGCTGCCGAAAGATAATCGATCGAGGTCGGCGATTCAAGATTTTCTGGAACCCGCCGCCGGGAGCGATTCGCACCAGAGCAGCGACGGGGTGCGATCACGATCGCGCCTCGTCGGATCGCTGCGATCCTGATCCGGCCTACGCGCGTCCGGCTCCGGCGGGGGCGGTGACGAGGGCCTCCAGCTCCTCGGCGCGGTGCTCGGCGGTGTGCTCGGCGAGGACGCGGGCGCGGGCGGCGAGGCCGATGGCGCGGCGGTCGTCGTCGTGCGTGGCGCGGAGGATCTCCACCACCTCGTCGGTCGAGGAGGGGAGAAGGATCTCGCGGCCGGGGGTGAAGAACTGGTCCAGGCCGGGCCACGGGTCGGAGATCATCGCCGCGCCGCACGCCGCCGCTTCGAAGAGGCGGACGGAGGGCGACCAGCCGGCGGCCACCATGTCGGCGCGGGTGGCGTTCAGCTGCCAGCCGGCGCTGCCGTAGAAGCCCGGGTGCCGCTCCGGCGGAAGGTGCGACAGGTGGCGCACGTTCCCCGGCCACACCGTCGACTCGGGATACTGCGGCCCGGCGACGATGAAGCGCTTTTCCTCCATCCGCGCCGCCACGTCCAGCAGGAACCGCTCGACCACCGGCTGCCGATCGGCCGCGTAGGTGCCCATGTAGGCAAGGTCGCAGGCCAGCTCGGGATCCGGCTCCGTCGGCCGGTATCGATTCACATCCACCGAGCAGTACAGCGGCACCGCCTCGCGCGCCCCCAGCTCGCCCTCGACGACCTCGTGCAGGAACGGGCCGCCGGTGAAGGAGAGGTAGCGGGTGAAGAGCGGCACCTGGTCGCGCCGCAGGTACTCCGCGCCGCCGTTCCGCAGCGCGGCCACGGTGACGGGGGTGTCGATGTCGTAGAAGAAGAGCGGGTCGACGCCGGCCCCGGCGAGCGCGTCGATCACCCGCGGCCCCTCGTTGACGTAGCTGCCGACGATGACCGCATCCGCGTCGCGCGCCTCGGCGACGGCCTCCGCGGCGACGTCGTCCCAGCGCGGATAGAGCCGGAGCGAGACGTAGTCGGGCGCGGGATGGTCGCGGTTGGAGGCGTACCAGGGCGCGTCCCACTCGTGGAAGACCACCTCGTGCCCCCGCGCGGCGAAGGCGCGGAGGAGGGCGCGGTAGGTGGTGGCGTGGCCGTTCCCCCAGCTGGAGGAGATGGAGAGGCCGAAGACGACCAGCTTCATGCGGCGCTCTCCAGGGCCTCCGGCTCCGGCGACGGCACGCCGCCGCGGAGGACGTCGTCCATCTGCTCGGCGCGCATGGCGTAGGTGTGGTCGGCCAGCGCCCGCTCCCGCGCCGCCCGGCCGATGCGCAGCGCGTCCTCGTCGCCCGTCTCGCGGACGTAGCGCGCGACCTCGGCGCCGTCGGCGGCCACCAGGATCTCCGTCCCCGGCGCGAAGAAGTCCTCGATCCCCGGCATCGCGTCCGTCACCTGGCAGGCGGCGGCGCCCGCGGCCTCGAACATCCGCGTGGCCGGGCTCCACCCGTTCTCCACCATCGACTCGCGGTGGACGTTCAGCACCAGCCGCGCGGAGGCGTTCACCTCGTTGTGGCGCGCCGTGGGGACGTGGCCCAGGTAGGTGACGTTCGACGGAAGCCCCTTGTCGCCCCACCCCTCGCCGCCCAGGCAGAAGCGGTGCTCGGGGCAGAGGGCGGCGGCGCGCAGGAAGAACTCCTCCACCCGCGCCTCGCGGTCCGGGAGCCGGTTGCCCATGAAAAGGAGGTCGAACTCCGGCCGTCCCACGCGCTCCAGCGGCCTGTGCTCCTCGGGATCCAGCGCGTTGTAGATGCAGGTGCACGCCTTCGCCCCCCACCGCTCGTACGCCTCGACGACGGGCGGGCCGCCGCCGTAGGTGAAAACGTGGTCGTAGCGGGGGACGTGCAGCCGGAACGGATCGTCGGCGTCCGCGGCCATGCGGGCCAGGGTGGCGGGGGCGTCCACGTCCAGGAACGCCGTCCTCACCTCGCCGCCGGAATACTTCGCCAGCGCCTCCTCCAGCTCGGCGTCCCACACGCCCACGCCGCTGCACTTGATCACCCAGTCGCTGGTCTCGAAGGCGTCGTAGACCAGCGCGTCGCGCTCCGACTCGCCGCGGTAGACGATGACGCGCGCGTAGTCCGGATCTTCCGCCAGGTCGCGGTTCTCCTGGCGCCCGTACGCGTCCGGCTCGCAGAAGGTGATGCGGTGCCCGCGCGCGTGCAGCGCCCGCAGCAGCCCGCGGTAGTACGTCGCGGCGCCGTTCCAGTAGGAAGAGACGAGGGACGATCCGAAAAAGGTCAGCTCCACGCTGTGGCCTCCGTGGCGGTTGTTCTCATCCCGGCTCCCCGGCGGTCCCGTCGGGGTCCGAGCGCAGTCCGTACAGCCGGGGAAGGTCGAGCAGGTGATGTCCGATCACCCGCCTCGCCTCCCGGTCCAGCACCAGCACCATGAACACGTCGCCGTTGTCCGAGTCGAGCAGGACGTGTTCGTATCGCCCGGCCGGATCGCGGTACACGTAGGTCACGTGCCCCGGCGAGCAGTCGAATCCCTCGAAGTCGGCCGCCGGGATGCGGTCGAAGTACGGCCAGAAGTCGAACGGCGGCGCTTCCTCCGGATCCGCCCGCCGCATCGACGGCGCGGACAGAGCCTCGAGCTCCGCCCTCGACAGCCGCGGCATTCAGCCGCCCGAAGCGGCGGCGGCGGTCTCCACCGGGCGCGCCGCCGCTCCCGCGCTCCCGGCGGAGCCCAGCTCGGCGACGATCCCCAGGAGCTGCGCGGCGCGGTGGTCGCAGGTGTGGCGCGCCAGGATGGTCTCGCGCCCCCGCTCCGCCTGCGCCCGCGCGGCGTCCTCGTCGGTCGCCAGCCGCCGGAGCGCGTCGCGCATCTCCGCCGGCGTCGCGGCGACGGCGTAGTCGCCGGGGCGGAAAAGGTTTTCCGCGTCCCGCCACGGCGCGGAGACCAGCGGGATCCCGCACGCCAGCGCCTCGAAGACACGGATGGTGGGGATGCCGGCCAGCGCCTCCACGTAGGCGCGCCGCGGGACGTGCAGCGTCACGCGGCTCTCGGAGAAGACGCGCGGCACCTCCACGGAGGGCGCCCAACCGCGGAACTCCACGCCGGCGTCGGCCAGCTCGGCCAGCGCGTACTCGGGGTACCGCACGCCGTGGGCGACCCACTTCATCTCAGGCATGGAACGCGCCGCGTCGAGCCAGAAGTCGCGCAGCTCCTGCGTCCGCTCCTCGTCGCCCCAGTTGCCGATCCACACCACGTCCTGCTGCTTCGGCACGTCCAGCGGGCGGAAGCGCACCACGTCGGCCGCCTCGTGCAGCGTGTACGCGCGCTCCACGCCGAAGCGGGCGCGGTAGACGTCGCGGAGCACGTCGCCGAAGGCCAGGACGCCGTCGTAGGCGTGCAGGTCGAAGCGGGCGATGGACTCGGGCTGGCTCCAGGGGCGGTGGTGCGTGTCGTGGAAGACGGCGAGCGCGCCGGCGCGCGGGGCGATGCGGCCCAGCGCGTTGACCACGTGCGGGTCGTTCCACTCGTGCACCATCGCCACGTCGGCGCCGGCGCAGGCGGCCGCCAGCTCCTCGTCCAGCGCGGGCGACGCGGGGTCGTAGGTGCGGACGGCGATCTCGGGATAGGCGCGGGCGAAGTCCACCAGCGGGCCCACGCCGTGGTCGGCCAGGAGGTTCTGGAGCGACCAGGCGCCGCGCGGCTCGTACGCCACCACGTCGTGGCCCAGCCGCGTGAGCGCGCTCATCAGCCCGCGCAGGAAGTGCGCGTTGCCGTGGTTCCAGTCCGAGACGGCGCTGTGGACGAAGAAGACGAATCGCATCAGGGCTTCAGCGGGGGGCGATTGAGATCGCGGCAACAACGGCGCGAAGTCCGCCTTCGCGGACTCGCTCGCGGAGATCGGCGCGTCGGGCGGACGGCGGCGCGGTCGTCGAGCGGATCGGCATCACGACGCGACGGCGAGGGCGGCGGTGTGGGCGGCGCGGCGGCGGTGCTGGGCGGCGAGCTGGCGGTAGAGGGCCAGGTACTCCTCGGCCATCCGGTCCGACGTGTAGCGCCGCAGCGCGCGCTTGCGGGCGCCTTCGGCCAGGCGGGCGCGGCGCGCGGGATCGCTCGCCACGCGGGCGAGCGCTTCCGCCAGCGCGGCGGGGTCGCCAGGGGTGAAGAACTCGGCGCACCCGTCCCACAGCTCGCGGAAGGTGCCGATGTCGGAGAGCACCAGCGCGCACCCGGCCAGCGCGGCCTCCAGCGGCGCCAGCCCGAACGGCTCGTAGCGCGAGGGGCCCACGTAGATCGACCCGCGCCGCATCCACCCGTCCACCTCCGCGCGCTCCACCCGGCCGTGCACGCGGAGATTCTTCGCGACGAACGTCTCCCCGTGCGGCGCGATGGTCTCGCCCAGCGCGTGGATCGGCGGGAAGTCGGTGGGCAGGAGGGCGGCGGCCTCGTCCAGCACGTCTGCGCCCTTGCCGCGGTCCCACAGCCGGCCGACGGTGAGGATGGTCATCTCCGTCCGCTCCGCCGGCTCCTCCCCCTCCGTCTCGATCCCGTTGTGGATGACGCGCGTGGGCCGCAGGCGGTGGTGCCGCCAGAGAAGCTCGGCCTGCCGCCGCGTGGGGGTGATGACGGCGGTGGCGGCGGTCAGCCCCTCGCGCACCCAGCGCGCGTACTCCGCCCACTCCTCGGCCGGCGCGTCGGTGCCCAGGATCTCCCGCCACCAGGAGAGCACGTCGCTGTGCACGGCGACGAGCGTCGGCGCGCGGAAGCCGGCGGCGGCGTAGGCCATCTGGTTGAGGTGGACGACGTCCGCCTCCCAGACCTCGGCGAGGCCCTTCAGCCACTCGCCCGCCTCGCGCACGTCTTCGCCCGCGTCCTGCATCCACTCCAGCCGGTACGCGCGCCAGACCACCTGCACGCCGGCGGGGATGCGCGCCAGCCGCTCGTCGCGCGGCTCGCCGATGACGGCCAGGAGCACTTCGTGGCCGGCGGCGTCCAGCTCGCGCGCCAGGGTGACGCTGTGGTCCCACACCCCGCCGACGGTGTCGGTGGTCAGCAGGATCTTCATCGGCCGTAGATCCGGTCCAGGATCGCCGCCACGTCCACCAGCCGCTCGCTCGACGGATCGAAGCGCTCGCCGGCGGCCAGGCGCGCGGCCCAGTCGGCGGCAGCGCGGCCTCCCCAGGCGTCGGGCGGCGTCGACAGCGTCTCGCGCGCGGTGCCGTGGTAGAGCTCGGCGGTGAAGTCGTAGAACGATCCGTCCACGTTCTTCAGCGCCGCGCCGCCGCCGCTCCCGTAGAAGGCCGCCTCGATCACCGCGTCGCGCCCGGCGGACACCTTCCACGAGCAGGCGAGCCGCACCTCCGTCCCGCCTTCGAGCCCGATCGACGCCACCGCGTAGTCCTCGCACCGCTCGGCGCCGCGCTCCAGCAGCTCGCCGCCCGCGAACAGCCGTCCGTTGACCGCTTCCACGCGCGGGAATCCCAGCGCCCACATCGCCAGATCGACCAGGTGGACGCCGAGGTCCATCACGCACCCGCCGCCGGAGAGGGCGGGATCGTAGAACCACGCCTTGTCCGGCCCGTAGGCGTTGTGGAAGGTGAGATCGACCGCGAACACCTTCCCCAGCTCGCCGGAGTCGATGCGCCGGCGGATCGCCCGCATCCCCTCCGTGAAGCGGTAGGAGAGATCGACGGCGAGGAGCCGGTCGGCCGAACGCGCGGCATCGACCACGCGCCGCACCTCGTCCGCGGTGCGGCCGAGCGGCTTCTGGCAGAAGACGGCGGCGCCGGACTCCAGCGCGCGGATGGACTGCTCCGCGTGCAGCGCGCTGGGCGTGGCGATCACGATCCCGTCCAGCTCCATCGCCAGCAGCTCGTCCAGCGATCCCACCACCTCCGCGTCCCGGGCCGTCTCCCGCGCCGCCGCCACCATCTCCGGCGACGTATCGGAGACGGCCGCGATCTCCGCGAGGCCAGCCTCGGCGATGGCCTCCATGCGGTGCCGGCCGATCCAGCCGACGCCCAGGAAGCCGAGCTTCGGCCTGGCGACCGGCGCCGCGTCCGCCGCCAGGAGCGCGGCGGCGGATTCGTCCTGGACCGCCAGGATCTCGCTCACGGCGTCACCAGCGCCTTCAGGAAGCCGTCCGGCCGGTCGCGCGTGGCGTCCAGCGCGTCGCCCAGGCGGTCCAGCGGGAAGGTGTGCGTGTAGAGCGGCGACGGATCGAGCCGGCCGGAGGCGACGGCGTCCACGGCGGCGCGGATCCCGTCCATGTACACCCGCGGGTCGCGCTCGTGGGCGTTGATCACGTCCAGGCCGCGCCAGTTCCACATCTGCATGTTCACCTGCCGCGGGCCGTCCTGGTGGTAGCCGGCGATCACCAGCCGCCCGCGCTCCTTCGTCAGCTCGGCGGCCAGGTCCAGCGGCCACTGCTTGCCGACGGCCTCGATCACCCGGTCGCAGAAGACGCCGCCGGTGAGCTCCTTCACCCGCTCGATGATCGCCCAGTGGTCGTCCATGGGGATCAGCTCGTCGGCGCCCATCTCGCGCGCCACGTCCAGCGAGAAGGGGCGGCGGGAGATGGCGATCACCCGCGCGCCGGCGTCCTTCGCCAGCCGCACCAGGAGCGCGCCCAGGAAGCCCACGCCGACGACCGCCACCGTCTGCCCGGCGGAGATGCCGCTGCGGCGGAAGATGTTCATGGCGCACCCCAGCGGCTCGCCGGGGAACGGCTTCCCGTCCAGCTCCGGCGGAAGCTGGACGACGTTCGACACCTCCGCCAGGTCGTACTCCGCGTAGGACCGGTACGAGAGCGCGGCGACACGCTGCCCCACCGCCAGCCCCTCGACGCCCTCGCCCAGCGCGTCGATGACGCCCCACCCCTCGTGGCCCAGGTCGCCGGGCTCCAGCGGGTACTTCATCCACTCCGCGCCGCCCCAGGGCGTCAGGTTGGACGCGCAGACGCCGCATCCCTCCAGCCGGATGCGCACCTGCCCCGCGCCCGGCTCGGGAAGCGGGACGTCCTCGAAGCGAAGCTCGCCCGGCCCGGTGAGCCGCGCCGCCTTCATGGTGCCGGTGGCCGTGTCCGTGATCGTCATCTACCGTTGATTCGTCGTGTTTGGAGATTCGATGCGTGCAATCAGGTGGCGCGATCTCCGCCGTTTCCATCATCCGACGGAGCGTCCGCCACCGAACCGGATCATGGACGCTCCCAAAGGATCCATAGCCGGGGCCGCGACATCGCCGGTCGCTCCGGCAGGTCTGTCGCGGCCTATGCTATGGATCCTTCGGCCGCCGAGGCTCCTTCAGGATGACACCTTTGCGTGAGATCCGGATCAAACGATGAACCAGTCCGATCCGGATCTCGATCTCTATCTCACCCGATGGCGCTGGCCTGGGCGAGGACGGGCTCCTCGATCTCCCGCACGGCCTCGCGCACCAGGACGGGCGTGGTGAGGCGCGCCTCGTGGAGCCATTCGACCAGCTTCTCCAGCCCCCGCTCCCACGGCGTCTCGGCCTTCCACCCCAGCACGCGCTCCGCCTTCGCCGTGTCGGAGACGTAGATGCGCTGGTCGCCGGGGCGCCAGTCGGCGTACGTGACGGGGACCGCCGATCCGCTGAGGGAGCGCAGCCCCTCGATGACGCCGCGCACGGATACGGCGTTCCCCGCCCCGCCCCCCATGTTGAACACCTCGCCGTGCACCGTGTCGATCCGGCCCATCGCCAGCCGCATGGCGCGCACGAGGTCGTCGATCCAGAGGATGTCGCGGACCTGGCAGCCGTCGCCGTAGATGGTGATGGGCTCGCCGCCCAGGAGCGAGCGGGCGAAGTGCGCCACCCACCCCTGGTCCTCGGTGCCGAACTGCCGGGTGCCGTAGATGCAGCTCATCCGGAAGACCACCGTCGGCAGCCCGTAGATGCGGGCGTAGTCGTGCACGTACTGGTCGGCCGCGCCCTTGCTGCACCCGTAGGGCGAGTGGAAGTCCAGCCGCGCCTCCTCGGTGATCCCCGCCCGCCCGTCCGCGTAGACGTAGCGCGAGCCGTCCAGCGCCACCGGCACGTCGTCCAGGCCGCCGTAGACCTTGTTGGTGGAGGTGAAGAGCACCGGCGGCGGGTTGAGCATGGTCCGCGCGGCCTCCAGCACGTTGAAGGTGCCGATGACGTTGGTCTCCAGGTCGTCGCGCGGGTCCTCCAGCGACGTGGTGACCGCCACCTGCGCCGCCAGGTGGAAGACCTGCCTGGACTCGCGCACCAGCGAGCGGATGCGCGCCGCGTCGCGCACGTCCACCGTCTCGATGCGCACCCGGTCGCCGTGCGTGGCCTTGAGCCACGCCGCGTTCAGCCGCACCCCGTCGCGCGAGAAGTTGTCGGCCACGACGACCCGCTCGCCGTCGCGGAGCAGCGCGTCGGCCAGGTTGCTCCCCACGAATCCCGCGCCGCCCGTGATCAGCGTGTAGTCCCGCTTCCCCATCATCGTCCCCTCCTCACAGCGTGAGTCCGCGGGCGGCCAGCTCGGCCGCGTGCGCCTCGACGGCGCTTTCCGGCCGGTCCTGCTCCCTCAGCCAGCCCACCAGCTCCTCCATCCCCGCCTCGAACGTCACCCGCGGCTCGTATCCCAGGACCTCGCGGGCCAGGGAGATGTCCGCGTAGCAGTTGCGGATGTCGCCCACCCGGTACTTCCCCGTCAGCACGGGCTCCACCTCCACCCCCATCACCCTCGCCAGCGTCTCGCCCACCTCGCGCACCGTGACGGCGCGCCCCGAGCCCACGTTGAACGCCTTCCCGGCCGCCGCCTCCTCCTCCTGCGCGGACAGGAGCAGCGCCTGCACGATGTCGTGCACGGAGACGAAGTCGCGGCGCTGCTCGCCGTCCTCGTAGATCAGCGGCGCCTCGCCGTTCAGCAGGCGCGCGCTGAAGATGGCCGCCACCCCGGTGTACGGGTTGGAGAGCGCCTGGCGCGGGCCGTAGATGTTGAAGAAGCGAAGGGCCACGGAGGGGATGCCGTACGCGCCGCCGATCTGCAGGACCATCTTCTCCTGGTCGGCCTTGGTGAGCGCGTAGATGGAGGTGGGGTCGAGCGGCTTCTCCTCGTCGGTGGGCGCGGGGGAGAGCGGCGTGCCGTCAGCGTCGGCCAGCTCCCACTCATGGCGCTTGAGGCGGTCGGCGGGGCGGGTGTTGACCAGCGGCTCCCGCCCGTCGGGCCGCGTGTAGCGCCCCTCGCCGTAGATGGACATGGAGGAAGCGACCACCACGCGCTCCACGGCGCCGCGGTGGTCCACCAGCGACTGCAGCAGGTGCGCGGTGCCCAGCGTGTTGACGGCGGTGTAGTCGGCGATCTGGTACATCGACTGCCCCACCCCCACCGCGGCGGCCAGGTGGTAGACCACCTCCACGCCTTCCAGCGACCGCCGCACCGCGTCGGGGTCGCGCATGTCGCCCACGATCATCTCCGCGTCGGCGGGGATCCAGGGCGGGAGCCGGCGCGCCGGGCCGTGCACCTGCGGATCCAGGTTGTCCAGGATGCGAACCTGGTCGCCGCGCTCCAGGAGAGCGTCCACCAGGTGGCTCCCCACGAACCCCGCCCCTCCCGTCACCAGCACTCTGCGAGCCGCCACTCCCCACCCCTTGTTCCGTAGTGATCCCTCAGGTCCTGCCCACCCCCTCGCGGCCCTTCCCCCTCCGCGAAACCCTTCCGCGCCGCCCCTGGGCCGAGCCGGCGCACGCTGTCGATCCGCTCGAATACACATCGCCCGGAGTCGCCCCGGACGCGGCGTCAGACCACTTCGCTCTCCACCACCGGCGCGGGTGCCAGGCGGGCGTCGTACGCCTCGCTCCAGCGCTGCACCCGCAGGTTCACCTCGTCGGCCCACACGCCGGCCACCAGCCGCTGGGCCAGCCGCACGCCCAGGCGCTGCTCCTGCGTGCGCCGGGCCTCCTCCTCGCGCCCCTCCTCCAGCATCCGCGCGGCCTCCATCTCCAGCGCGAACGCCAGCCGGTCCAGGTCGGTGAAGACCTGTCCGCGGAGCGCCGCCGCTTCGGGGGCCTCTACCGGCGGAGGGGTGCTGAGCATGAGGGCCGGGGTGCGGGTGAAGGCCATCCTCCTCCAAGCCTGTTCACTCCGAACAGTTTTGGAATGTCGCGGGCCAGCCAGGGCAACATGCATGCCCAGCGTTTTCCCAGGCAGCGCAATGGATTCGGAAGGATCTTCTAAATAGATGATCCTTCAAGGTTTGTAGTTGGATGGACAACGCAAGCAGGTCCCGGCAAGGTGCCTGGACGGCGACAGGGCGGCGGGCTTACGCAGGTTCGGAGCCAATCTGGAAACAGAGAGCACACGCCCTCGCTCCTCCCCTCTTCCACGTGGTCGAGGGGAACGGATGGGGCTTCGGGATGGGAGGACGGGCTTCGGCGGGGCTACCGGAGAGGTGGTGCGGAGGCGGACGATGCGGGGGTTTGGCGCGGAAGACGGTCGGCCCTCACCCGTCGCCGTCGGCGGGCGTGACGGGACTGCTGTCACGCCCGCCGATAGGCGCCGACCTCTCCCACGGGGAGAGAGGTGAAACCCCGGGCGCTTCGCGCTTGCGTGCGGGATGGTCTCGCGCGGTACGACGGATGGAGGCGCGCGGCCGAGCCGGGACGGCAAGTCCGGCATCAACGCGGCGGGCTCCACTCGGAAGAGTCCGCGTGGAGCCCGGGGGATCGAGCGAGCAGATCGTTGTCCTACGATCCGTCATCCGCGCCGGAGCCGATCAGGCGTTGCGGTGGTGGTCGTCGAGGTAGTCGTAGCAGGCGCCGCAGACCAGGACGGGGTCGGCGAAGGCCTCGGCGCGCTCGGTCCAGTCGCCCTCCTGCTCGCGGACGGCCTCGCACTCGTCGCACCAGGCGTCGGGGCGGGGGGTGCCGGGGTCCTCGGCGTCGTGGAAGCCCAGCCGCGCGTGGACGCCCTCGGCGGGGCCGGCGGCCAGGTGGCGGCAGACGTACGCGGGAAACGACGGGCCGTGGCGGTCGCAGCGCACGGGGGCGCGGTCGCTGGCCAGCGGCTCGTCGGGGGCCGTCTGGATGTCCAGCACGTGGTCCGGCGTGAACCAGACGCGCATCCCGTACTCGGCCAGCCCGCCGTTGTGCGGGACGTTGTCCAGCGTGCCCGAGTAGACCGATCCGTCCCCGGCGCGGTGGTCGACGCCTACCCACATCCGCTCCACGTGCCGCGCGGGACGGCCGTCCTCGTCGGAGGCGACCAGGTCGAAGCAGAGCTTGGCGATCTGCCCGGGGCGCAGCGACCGCCGCGCCTCCTCCTCCGGGAGCCAGTAGACGCCGTCGCGGTCGCGGTAGGCGGCCGCCGCGTCGCGCACCGCCCAGCGGTCGCGCTCCAGCGTGGCGAAGCGCGGCTCCCCCAGCCGCGGGGTCTCGCCCCGGTGCACCACCGGCCACACCATCTCCAGCACCCGCTCCACGTACACGCCGCCCCGCTGTTCGGCGGCGAGGGGATGCGCGGCGTCCGTGACGACGAAGGCGGGGCGGAGGTCGGGGCCGCGGGGGTGCACGGACACCTCCAGCCCCAGCGTCTGCGGATAGCCGGGGAGCTGGTTGGCGAGCCAGCCAGGAACGCCTTCCGGCGCGCCGTCCGCCCCGCCGTCGCGCAGGGCGAGGGCGTGCGCCTCGCCCACCCGCGCCCACACCCCCCAGGCGTACGGGTGCGGCTCGCCGGAGACGGGGATCTCCAGCACCCCGCGCACGAAGAAGCGGGCGCCGTCCAGCACCGCCGTCTCGGAGGTGAGGGTCCAGCGCCGTTCGCGCTCGTCGGGGGGCACCGCGAACCAGGCGTCGGGCTTGTCGAAGCCCACCTGCATGTCGCTGAGGTCGTGCGGCTCGCCGCAGCCGGGACAGGAGACGTGCATGGGACGTACGAGGGGTTGTCGCCGCAGAAAGGTCCGGAGAATGAAGGTCTGCCGAACGGTGTCCGGCGTGGAGCGGATAGAATGATTATGAAAAAGACCGCCGGTTGGGAAGTCCTCCCGGGCGCCGGCCGCGCGCCTTTCGTCCCCTCGCGGACCACCGCCCGGAGCCGCCCGGCGTCACCTCGCGCCGCGCCGGTCGGCGGGGGGCGCCACGGGGCGCGAGTCGCGGCCGCGGCTGGTGGCCTGGAGCGCGGGCATGATGGCGAACCCCGTCAGGTTGGGGATCCAGAAGGAGATCACCCGGAACCCCAGCACCACGCTGACGGCGGTGGCGGTCGGCACCCCGGTGGCGGAGAAGATGGCGATCATCATCCCCTCCACCAGCCCCAGCCCGCCGGGGATCACCCCCACCTTCCCCACCAGGAGAGGGATCCCGTACCCGGCCAGGAGGACGCCCACGGAGATGGGGTTCCGCGCGGCCACGAAGACCAGGTAGAACGCCGTCGCGTCCAGCGCCACGCCCAGCAGCGAGCCCACGGCCGGGCCCTTCCACCCGCGGCGCTTGAGGAGGCCCAGGGCGTCGAACATCCCCTCCACGGTGGCCTTCACCTGCGCGGGCTTGGCGGGCTTGCGCCGTAGCGCCGCCCACCGCGCCTGCACGCGGACGGCCAGCCGCTCGGCGCCGGCGTGGTGGCGGGTGCCGTACCACACCAGCCCCACGGCCACGATCACCACCAGGAGCGAGAGGATGAACGCCACCCAGAGCGCGGGGGTGATGCGCCCGATGACGGCCAGCCACATCATCCCGATGATGGCGGCGAGCGCCACCATGGCGGCGTTCAGCAGCGCGGGGAGCCAGCCGGCCAGGACGGCGCCCTCGGTGCGGATGCCGTCGTCGCGGAGCCAGCGGAAGCTGGAGCCGCCCATCCCCACGAGCCCGCCCGCCACCAGCCCCACGCTCCCCGAGGCCACGGTCACCAGCAGCGCGCGCCCCAGCGGGAGCCGCTGCCCGGTGAGCCCCACGATGCGCCGCATCATGTAGGCGAGCCCCACGTAGCTCAGCGACTCGGCGACGATGGCCAGCCCCACGATCCACAGGTTCATCCCGCGCAGGATGCGCATGGACTCGCGCAGGCTCCCCACCCGCGGGAGGAGGACGTAGACGCCCAGCCCCAGGACGGCGAAGATGATCAGGTAGGGGACCCAGTTGGTGCGCCGGCGCTCGGTCTCCTCGGCGGCGCCCTCGGTCTCCACCAGGACGGCGTTGAGGTGCTCCAGCTCTTCGGGAGTGAGCTCCAGCGGAACCTCGGCCTCGGGCTCCTGCGGGGGGTGATGCGCGGGGTCGCGGAAGGGGGTCACGGAGGGCTCGGATCTGGCTCGCGAAATGAACGTCGGCGGCTTCGCGCGGATGGCGACGCAGGGAGCACGCCGCCACGCCCGCAGGCGGTGGCCCGCGCGTCTACGTGAGCGGCGCGCGCCACGTTTCGCCACCCCCGCCCCGCCGAATCTACGCCGCCCCCGCCGCGGATGCGAGATGATCACGATCAACCCGAACGACCGCGACGAACCGAACGATCCCGCCGACGACCCTGAGCACCAGGGACCAAACACTAAGGACTAAGGACACTGCTGTCCGGCTCGTTGGGCTGTCCTGTCCTGTAATCTGTTGAGTGACAGTGACTTACATCGGCATCTCGTCGCACACGATTTGAATTCCACCCCCTCCTCATCGATCCTGTGGCCGAACCCCG
>Ga0247770_1001256_pt1 | contig 20915 bp, 22 predicted proteins | sample UWRJL136409B6_FD_179943 | JGI IMG/M metagenome (GOLD analysis project Ga0247770, IMG submission 179943) | Plant litter microbial communities from Arlington Agricultural Research Station in Wisconsin, United States - UWRJ-L136-409B-6 | ecosystem: Environmental > Terrestrial > Plant litter >... | reverse complement strand
GGCGAGAGCACTTCTCCGCTGGCTTCGAGTTGCTCGACTATGCTCATGAGCCACAATATGTAGTGGCACTAGTGAACAAAGTCTACAATTCTTTTTTGCCCCCTGAACGCTTACTTCGCGGCAACAAACACACGAAGTCCGCCTTCGCGGACTGCTTCCGCGGTATCTTTGATCGAGGCGGACGATCGCGCGGCTGCAGCCCTGCTGAGGTGGTCGACCGGGTGGCCTGATGCATTGCAGCCAGTCCCCCGGAGTCCGCGAAGGCGGACTTTGCGCCGTTGTCGCAGCGAATTCATTCGCCCGCCGCAGCGGGATGGACTTCATCGGGGATTCGTTGCGACGACATCCCCGGGCGTTCTCCTGGACCGGCGCACCGCACGAGATCCTTGCGCTCGCGGCCCTTTGAGGCATTCGTGGGATGCGGTTCATGCGATCTCTTTTTCAGGAGCGGCAAAATGACCACCGAATCGAGCATCGAGGGGCCCGCCGGCGACGCCACGGCCGACGGGAGCGACGAGATCCTGCAGCTGTTCCATCGCTGGAACGAGGCACTCACGGCCGGGCACGCCGAGAGGGTGGCCGGGCTCTACGGACCCGGCGCCATCCTCGTGCCCACGCTCTCGAACACGCTCCGAACCACTCCCGGGGAGATCCTGGCGTACTTCGAGAAGCTCATCGCCGACCTCAAGCCGTCGGTGACGCTCGACAGCGACGACGTCCGGATGTTCGGCAGCACGGCGATCAACTCCGGGCTCTACACCTTCCATTTCGGGGACGGATCCGAGGCGGAGGCGCGGTACACCTTCGCCTATCACCGGTCGGGGGGCCACTGGCTGATCAGCGCGCACCACTCGTCGGTCCTGGCCGACGAGCTGCCCGCCGACAGGGCGGCGATCCTCGCCCCGAGCTTCTGAAGGTATCTCCGGACCCGGAGTCCTCTCCTCCGATTCCGGGTCCGCACGAAAGCAAGACGGCCGCACCCCAGCGTCGGGGTGCGGCCGCCTTGCTTCGTAGGTCCCGCGTCGCGGGACGCGAGCGTCAGCTCTGGTCCTGGTCCTCGCGGGCGGCGCGGATGTACTCGGCCAGCGCCTGCTCGGAAAGCTTCGAGAGCTGGCGCAGGATGTCCTGCGTCTGCTCCACGATGGGCGCCTTCTCGTCGCGGGTCAGCTCGTCGTCGAAGTCGAAGGCGATCGGCTCCTCTTCCTCGTCGTCGCCGGAGGTGGGGTCGATCCCCGCCAGGGCGTGGAAGACCAGCGTCACTCCCAGCGCGCTGGGATCGTCCTCGTACGGGCTGATCTCGGCCTCGGCCAAGTACAGCGCGCCCGCCTCCTCGAAGATGCGGAAGCCCACCGCCATCCCCAGGACCCCGTCGCCCTCGTGCTCGTGATCGTGCGCCTGATCGTTCTGATCCGTCATCTCCCGTATCTCCCCTCGGCCGTTGGTTCTCCCCATCCCCCTCTTCGGGCGAGGCAAGATACGCGCTCGCCGGCCGCCGCGTAAGGCGCCCCCGCGCCCGGCTTCATCTTCCGGGCCACCGCGCCGCGCCGGAAGCGCCCGCCGCGGCAATGGATTATCTTGCCGGCCGGCCGATGCCGGCCGTGTTGGGCCGGGCCCGAGCAGCGAAAGGAGGAGGGGCGTGGAGCACTACATCTGCACGACGTGCGGGACGCAGCACGCGGAGAGCGAGGAGCCGCCGAAGGCGTGCGCCATCTGCGGCGACGCGCGGCAGTACGTCAACCCGGCGGGGCAGGGGTGGACGACGATGGCCAGGCTGCGCCGGTCGCACCGCAGCTCGGTGGCGAGGGAGGACGGGGGGCTGATCGGGATCGGGATGGCGCCGGACTTCGCCATCGGGCAGCGGGCGCTGCTGGTGCGCTCCCCCGGCGGCAACGTGCTGTGGGACTGCGTGGCGCTCCTGGACGACGGGCTGGCGGAGATGATCCACGCCCTCGGCGGGATCCGCGCCATCGCCATCTCCCACCCGCACTACTACACGACCATGGTGGAGTGGGCCCACGCCTTCGACGCGCCCGTCTTCCTCCACGCCGCCGACCGCGAGTGGGTGATGCGCCCCGATCCCGCGATCGAGCACTGGGAGGGCGACGCGCGGGAGATCGGGGACGGGATGACGCTGCTGCGGCTGGGCGGGCACTTCGCGGGGGGGACGGTGCTGCACTGGGCGGGGGGCGCGGAGGGGCGCGGGGCCCTCCTCTCCGGCGACGTGCTGCAGGTGTCGCCCGACCGGCGCCACGTCAGCTTCATGTACAGCTTCCCCAACCATCTCCCGCTCCCGGCCGCCACGGTACGGCGGATTGCGGCGGCGGTGGAGCCGTTTGCGTTCGAGCGTGTATTCGGGGCGTGGTGGGGGCTGGCGGTGCGCGCGGACGCCAGGGACGCGGTGCGCCGCTCGGCCGATCGATACGTGGATCTCGTGGAAGGAAACGGACCCGTTACGTGAGCAAGAGCAATCTCGCCCGCTCCCTCCCGGCGCCGGAGCCCAGGCCGGAGATCCGGCTGGACGCGCCGGCGCCGCGGGGGATGCGGGACGTCTATGTGGCGCTGGTGCTGGTGCAGGTGTTCTTCGCCACGCTTCCGATCGCGGTCAAGTTCGTGCTGCGCGACCTGTCCAGCCCGTCGCTGGCGCTGGCGCGCGTGACGCTGGCGGCGCTCCTCTTCACGGCGCTGCAGCGGGTGCTGGTGGGGGAGCGGGTGCGCGGGTGGCGCGACAACGGGCTGCTGGCGATGTACGCCGTCTTCGGCGTGGTGCTCAACCAGCTGCTGTACATCACGGCGCTGACGATGACCACGGCGACGGCGGCGCAGACCTTCGTGGCGGCCGGCCCGGCCATGACGCTGCTGATCGCCATCCTGCTGCGGAAGGAGACGGCCACGCCGCTCAAGTGGATCGGCATCGGGCTCGCCGGCGCGGGGGCGCTGTCGCTGATCGGGGTGGGGCTGTCGGAGGGGAGCTGGCGGGGGAACCTGCTGGCGTTCCTCAACGTCTTCGCGTACTCGATCTACCTGGTGATCTCGCGCGGGCTGCTGCGCCGCTACGATGCGCTCACGGTGATCACCCGCGTCTTCGTCTTCGGGGCGGTGCTGATCGCGCCGTGGGGGATCCTGCCGTTCTCGCGGGAGATCGGGGGGCTGTCGGGGACGGGGTGGGCGTCGCTGCTCTACATCGTGGTGGTGCCCACGGTGGCGGCGTACTACCTGAACGTCTACGCGCTCAAGCGGGTGGAGTCCAGCGTGGTCTCGGTCTTCGTCTACGTGCAGCCGGTGATGACGGCGGTGCTGGCCGTCTGGCTCCTGGGCGAGCACCTGTCGCCGCGGATGATCCCCGCCGCGCTCCTGATCTTCGCCGGCGTCACGGTGACGGTGATGGAGGGCCGCCGCGAGCGCCTGCGCCGAGGCAGCAAGCCCTCCCCCGCCGAGCAGGAGTGCGCGGAGGCGTAGCCTCGGCGACGGATGGGAGTCCCACGGGATCCGCTCGGACGTGGTGGTTGCGGTCCGGCGGTGTCGCCGCTGCCGCGCGCAGGCTTCGCTGCTGCCGCGGCTGGATTCTCACGGCCCTGCGGTCATTCGTGGAGGCGTCGGCTCTGCGCGGCCGGGCTTCAGAATGACAGCCTGACGGCCGTGAATCATACGGATCCGGTAGCGTGGAACCGGTCGGAATCGCCTGCCGGGATCGCAGAAGGGGCACGGGGGAGACGGAGGGGCATCGGCGCGCGGCCGAATCTCCCTCCATCTCCCCCGTGCCCCTCGCCGATCCGGCGGATGACGATCCGGCGTGGATCAGTCGTCCTTGCCGCGCTTCACGAGCTTGTTGAAGCGGTCGAGCTCGCCTTCCTTGTGCTCCAGGTCGCGGTGCAGGAAGGCCAGGCCGCTCTCCTCGAACTTCTCGAACCACTCCTCCCAGGTGATCTTCTCCAGCGTCCCCTTGCCGGAGTAGCCGGGGAAGTCGACGCGGATGATCCCCGGATCGTCGTCGTCGCCGGTGTCCTTCACCGCCGCGGGCCAGCCGTCGCGCTCCTCCACCCAGCGGCGGATGAAGTCGTGATCGGTGGTGGTGTGGGCGCTGCGTTCCGTCTCGGCCATTCCAATCCTCCCTGTCCCTCGTCCATGACGTCCATTGCGTACGCGCCGCCTATGCAAAAAGCGGTGCGCACGGCGATGCAGGTGCCAGGGAGGAGGAGACGGGGACCGGCTGCAGGGGACAGCCCGCAACGGATCTCCCCCGCGCGAGGCTCAGCAGGCGCCGCCGGGGCAGGTCTCGACGCAGCTGCATCCGGACATGGTGGGCTCGTCCGTCTTCGTGATGGGCTGCGTGACGGCGGCGGTGTCCGCGTCAGTGGACCCGGTGGGCTGCTCGATGAAGAACGACTGGACGCGCAGCTCCTCGAGGTGAAGCGAAAGCGTGCTCATGGCGGATCTCTCCTGCATCGGGGGATGATGGGACGACGATCGACGCACCTCCGCACCTCGCACCTCCCCGACCTCACGCACCGTCGCGGAGGACGTAGTCGAGGATCGAATCACTGACCGCGTGGCCGCTGACGGCGTCGAACGCCACGAACATCGGCGACGAGTTGACCTCCAGGAAGACGAGGCGGCCGGTCTCGGGATCGGTCTTGAAGTCGGCGGCGCCGTAGTCCATCTCCAGGAGGTCCATCAGCCGCCCCAGCCCGGCGGTGACCTCGGGGGCCACGTCGGTGAGCGGGAGGTGGACCACCTCGGTGCTCTTGTCGACGCGGTAGTCCAGCTGCTCGGAGCGGACGTGGAACGCCTCGAAGCGGCGGCCGGCGGCGTCGCCCACGGCGTAGACGCGGATCTCGGGCGCCACCAGCCGGCGCTGCACGATGGCCGGCGCGGCCGACTTCCCCTCGCGGCGCTCGGTGCCCTCCAGCACGGCCGAGAGCATCTGCGTGTAGCCGCCGCCGGTGACGGGCTTGACGATGCGCTCCTCGCCGGCGGCTTCCGCCTCCAGCCGGTCCAGCTCGTTGGTGACCAGCGTGTGCGGGATCTCCAGCCCGGCCTCGCGGGCGCGCTGCAGCATGAACGGCTTGTTCATCTGCCCGCCGTACTTGCGGTTCATGATGCGCACCGGGTGCGCCAGCAGCCAGCCGTACAGCGTGGTGTACCAGGTCTGCGCGCGGTAGCCGGTCTCGGGGCGCGGATCGGCCAGGTTGGTGAAGACGTCGTAGCGGAGGAAGGCGGCGGTGGGAGCCACGTCGCGGCCGTCCAGCAGCAGCCGGTCGGCCTGGAAGTCCCAGGTGACGGCGGGGTTGGCGCCGGCGCCCACCAGCAGCGCCTCGGCCGCGATCCCGCGCTCGCCGGCGCGGCTCAGGATGGAGCCGATGTTGGGGTCGCGGTCGCCTCCGGCGATCAGCAGCAAGGGGCCTCGTCTTTCGTTCGCGGGAGAACTATCGGCCTGCGGGATGAGGAAGGCGGCGGGGACCGGACCGCGCCCCCGCCGCGATGCCCGATCGGCTCAGAACGCGCCGAACGGGCTCGTCACGGTGGTGCCGTCGTACAGGACTTCTTCCTCGCCGGACGTCATCGTGGTGTTCGGGTCTTCCTCGCCGATCGCGTCGGTCGAGTAGACCGGCTCTTCCTCGCCCAGCTTGTAGGTGGTGTCGCTGGCCATCGGGCTTTTCCTCCGGTTGTGGGGTGGGACGGGATGCAGCCACGAGAGGGCCCGGCGCGAGCGCGCGCCGCGGCCCTCTCGCTTCACCGGCCCGGGGCGGGCCGGCCCCGGCTCAGTACGAGCCGAACGGGTTCAGGACCGGAGTGGGGTTCACCACCAGGTCCTCCTCGCACCCGGCGCCGGTGGTCGGGTGGTCTTCCCCGCACGCGAGGGTCTTGTTCGCTGCCATCTCGAGCCTCCTTGTTGGTGGCCGCCCGGTCCACGGATCGCCCCGGTGACTCCGGAGGCATCCGCGACACGACAATAGTATGTCGGGGCACGCTCCCACTCAAGAGTCACCGTCGTGCGGGTTTCTCCGCGCCGGATCCTCACGGCAGCTGCTGTGACGATTACTGGATGATGAACCTCAATCGAACCGATCGAGATCACGTACGACTCTTTTGCGTCTTCGTGTTATGCGTATCGTAAACGCATCACGGCGGAGCCGGGTGGCTCCGCCGTGACGGTGCGATCCGCTGGAAGGCGGATGCCGCTCAGAACGAGCCGAAGGGATTGTCCGTGCCGCCGGGAGCCATCAGGTCTTCCTCGCCCGTCCGGGAGGTGGTGAGCACGGGCTCTTCCTCGCCGCGGAAGCTGGTGGTGGAGGGCTCCTCCTCGCCGATGGCGTGCGTGGTGAGAACCGGGCCGCCCTCTTCGCCCGTGGAGATCGTCGAGAGGACCGGCCCCTCTTCGCCCTCGAACGCGGTCAGCTGGTATTTCGACATCTGGCTCTTCCTCCCATTGAGATTGGACCGAACCGGACCACGGGCCGGACGCCCGCGACACGATACAATATGCGAATGAGAAGCCGTCCTCAAGAGCGAGTGGCGTTCTCTTGCAATTCGCCTTGCATCGTTACCGTCGCTGGGATGAGCCGCGCTGCACAACCAGCTGGACACGGGCTGCCGCTATAGAGAATGCGATCTTTTTGCGTCTCGAACGTCACTCCTCACGCGAAACGATTGCGGCGGAGCCGGATGGCCCCGCCGCATCGTCACGCTTCAGCTCAGAACGCGCCGAAGGGGTCGACGATGTCGGCCGCGGCCGGGGACGTCTCGCCGTTCTCGGGGAAGTGGAGCGTGAGAGGAAGCGGGCTGTCCTCCTCGTCGTCGGCGCCGAGGGTGGCCTGGTACTCCTCCCCCTCGCCGATCCCGCCGCTGGTCACGGTGCTCATCGCCGTTTCTGTCGAGGGTGGGAGAGGCGCGCCGGGACGTCGCCGCGCCTCGGATCGCATCACCAGCTCAGAATCCGCCGAACGGATTGACGATGTCGGCGGCCTCATAGCTGCCGGCCTGCTCGCCGACGAGCGCCGTCTTGGGGCCCTGGCCGGCCTCCTCGTTGGTGGCGGCTGTGGTGATGGGGATGGAGCCGTCGCTGCCGTCGGCGCCGAGGACGGTCTGGTACTCCTCCTCCTCGCCCGGCTTGGAGATCGGGCCGACCTCCTCCTCGCCGCTCGGATAGCTGGTGCCGTCTTCTATGCCGACCGCGAGCGTGGTGATCTTCCAGGGCATGGGAGCCTCCGTGAGAGGAAGATGGGAGAGGGAAGGGAAAGGTCGATGACACATACTCGACCCGCAGCAATATCGATCGATCCGCTCCCTCGCTCAAGCGCCACGATGTACGCTATCGATCCGCATCATCCCCGCATTCGTGCCGGATTCGGTGGATCGGACGGATCTCCGGGCCCACTGCGCCCATGCTCCAAGGAAGGTTGTTTCGCGCCGTTTACGATGCGGATCGACAGGATGACGGGAACGAAAATTCGCGGCGAGGCTGGTCGACCCCGCGCATCCGGGAGCGCGGCTGGAACTCGTCGAAGCGATTCCTTTGATCGATGGACGCGCGACAAAAGCCCGGCCGCGGAGATGATCTCCGCGGCCGGGCTGCTGTCACCAGGGACTAAGCACTAAGGACCAAGCACTTCTGTCGCAGTTCTCAGTGCCGCGCCTTCCGCCGCCCCTGCTTCCCGCCGCCCTTGCGGCGCCCTCCGCCCCCACCGGGCCCCCCACCACGCGGCCCGCCGCCGTTGCGCCCGCCCCCCGGCCCACGCTGCCCGCGCCGCCGCGGACGCTCGTCATCACCCCCCGCGCCGCGCTCGGCCGAGGCCTCCGCGCGGTCGCGGCTCTTGCCGCGGCCCTGGCCCTTGATGGGGCCGCCGGCCTCGGAGAGCTGGAGCTTGGCCTCCTCGATGGTGGCGGCGCGCACCGCCTCGCGCTTGCCGCGCGTCACCGTCCAGTGCAGCGGGCGGTCCAGCGTGGGCAGCTCCTCCTCGTCCAGCCGGTAGAGGAGCTTGGCCGGCACCCGCGCCCGGACCACCGCCGTCTCGCCGTCGAAGGCGTAGTCCAGCGGGTAGTGCTCGCCGTGCAGCTCCACCGTGTCCGGGAGCGCCAGCCACCGCTCCCGCTCCTCGCGCGGCACCAGCGCGTCCGCGTCCAGGCGGATGGGCGCATCCATGAACTCGCGGTACGAGCTCACGCCCGTCAGCTGCGCGGCCACGCCGTCCACCAGCGCCTTCTCGCTCACCTGCTGCGCCGTCCCGCCGGAGCGGCGCCACACCTCGCGCAGCTCGCGGAAGGTCTGGCGGAGCGCCGGGACGTCCGGGTGGTACGCGCTCCCCGAGACCACGGCCTCCGCCAGCGCGCGCCTGGCCGCTTCCTCCACCCCTTCCGGGAACTGGTCGATCGGCTGGTCGTCGCGGTCCAGCTCGAAGCCGTGGAAGGTGCGCGTGCGGATCAGCCGCAGCGGCGTGCGCCGGTGGGCCGCGTCGTAGCGCAGCTCCGGCGGCCCCGGCTCCGCGTGCTCCCAGATCAGCTCGTACGGCAGCTGCGTCCCGCTGATGGACCCGCGCGCCCGCCCGCTCTTGTCCGCGAAGTAGACGATCTCCCCCGCCACCGCCCCCCAGTTCCCCGCCACGCTGGTCTTGGAGACGTGCACGTCCTCGCCCCAGCTGGTCTCCTCGTCGATGACGATGGAGAAGGGCATCACCCGCGCGACCAGCGTCTTCCAGTCGCGCTCCAGCGAGCCGTTCAGCTTGGGCAGCGTGCGCGGGAGCTGCATGTCCATCCCGCGGTAGATGGAGGCGATGGAGAGCGCCGCGTCCTCGATGGAGCGCACCAGCACGCCCCGCTCGTCGCACCACTTCGCGATCTCCTCCTCGTCGAAGACATGGCGCGGGAGGCCGTACACGTTCCCCAGGTTGCCGACCTCCTCCAGCGCCGCCTGGTAGATGCGGTACGCCGTCAGGTGGTCGCTCCCCGGGACCACGTAGCGGCCGATGTCGTTGTCGTTCTGGCGGAGCATGCGGTGCAGCGACTCGATGGAGGCCATCACCGCCACCAGCGGCACCATGTGCGGCTCGCTCTTCACCAGCAGCTCGCCCCAGGCGCGGTCCACGGGAAGGATCTCCACCTCGCGCCCGTAGCGCGTCAGCCGGCCGTTGGCGATCAGCCCGCGCTTCTCCAGCGTCTCCACCGCGCGGCGGTAGGCGATGCGGTCCAGCGGCACCGGCAGGTCCAGCTCGTCCGCGCGCACGCCCATGGCCGCGCAGGTGAGGGCCACCCGCTCCGGATCGCCCGCCAGCTGGAAGTTGGGCGCGGTGGGGCGCAGGTTCTCGAACTCGATGTGGCGCTCCGAGAGGATCCACACCTCGCCGTTCTCCACGCGCCCGTGCACGCGGCCGGCCATCTGCAGGATCTCGTTCGCGCCCAGCGGGAGCCGCGTGAGCACGCTCCTGCCGCGCTGCACCAGTGTGGTGAACTGCGCGTCCTCGATGACCACCGTGTCCAGCCCGCGCAGGTTGAGCGCGCTCTGCCCCGCCGCCGTCATCGCCAGGATGAACGGGTGCGGCGCGCCCTCCTCCTCCAGGAAGGGGCGCAGCTTGGAGACCGGCTCGCCGCCGTGGTAGAACTCGGTCATCACGTGCGGCCACTTCTCCGACACTTCCTTGGCGATCGCCTCCGTCCCGGCGCGCGTGGGGACGAAGACGGCCACGCCGCGCTTGTTCTTGACCACGTGGCGCATGAAGCGGTCGCCCAGGAACGAGAGCGGGTTGGGCGTGTTGGAGACGCGCACCTCCGCCGCCTTGGCCGGATCGAAGGCGCTGGACTCGATGACCGCCGACGAGCCCAGGTACTCGGCGTAGAAGGTGGGATCGACGGTGGCGGAGAGCCAGACGAAGCGGCACCCGGCGCGCTTGGCGAGGGCCAGGCAGAGCTCCAGCTCGGCGCTGGTCTGGTGGATCTCGTCGACCACCACCACGTCGTCGGAGGTGATCAGGTCGTCCTGCAGCCAGAGGCGGGCGATGCCGGTGGTGACGATCACCAGGTTCCAGGTGGGCGTCTCCGGCGTGGCCTCGCGCTCGCGGTTGACCACGCCCACGCGCAGCTCGTGGCCGACGATCTCCTGCGCGATGGGGCGCACTGCCAGCGTCTTTCCCGTGCCGGTGCCGGCCATGATGCCGAAGCCCTTCCCCTCGCGGGCCAGCTGGCGGATCTCCTCGCCGTGCTGCTCCTCGATGAGCGTGCGCACCCCGGTCAGCTGCACGCCGATCTCGATGGTCTCGCAGCTGGCGCGCGTGGGTGCGATCACCACGATGCGCCCCTCGGGGGGCCGTCCGGGATACCGTTCCGACGGGGGGGTGGTCGAGATCTCGACCATGCGGCTCCGTTTCTGTGTCGTTGTGGCGTACGGGTTTGCTCCTCACGGCAGCAAACCGCCCGCCGCGCAATCTACGCGGCGGGCGGATGAGCAGAAAGCAAGCCAGGGGCTGGCGTGGGCGGAGCCGGGGGAGATCCGGTCACTCGCCCTCGAACGACACGTGGGGAGCGGGAGCACGGCGGCGGCGGGCGGAAGCGGCTGCCATGCGTGCGTCAGGTCAGGTTGAGCACCAGCTTGAGCCCGGAATCCACCGCGTCCATCAACTTCGGAGGAAGCCGTCCGATCTGCTCGTCCAGGAACGCCCGATCGAGCGTGATCAGCTGGGACACGTTCGCCACCGAATCCCTGGGCAGACCGGCGCGCCTGGCCGGCAGCAGCACGTTTCCAGGGGCGTCCACCAGGCGCAGGTTGCTGGTGAGCACCACGCACAGCACCGTCGCGATGCGGCTCTGGTTGAACGAGTCTGCCTGTACGATGAGCACGGGACAGCGGTACCCCGGCTCGGAGCCCCGCGGCTCGGCCAGGTCGGCCCACCAGACGTCACCCCGCCGCAGCTCCGGCACCGGAGCCTACCAATCCTCGCGGGCGATGGCCTGGCGCTGGGCACGGCGGAGCCCCGGCTCGAGCTCGCTGGCTTCGGCGGCGTACACCCGGTCCAGACGCGCGGTGATCTCAGAGCTCGAGTGCTTCGCGACGTACTCGGCCAGCGCGCTGGCGTACAGCTCGCTGCGGCTCACGCCCAGGCGACCCGCGAGCGAATCGGCGGCGGAGAACAGCTCGTCCGGGAGAGAGATGGCGGTCTTCATGAATTGAGTATAACCCTGGTCATACTGCAGGTCCACCCTCTCCCAGAGTTGACTGGGGCGAACGTCGCGGCTCAGAATGTCCCGCGCGCCACATCCCCCAGAGAGCACGGAGCTTCCGTCGATGACCGAGATCCCCCGCCGCATCATCTTCACCGGCGCCGCCGAGATCGCCCGCTGCACCGGCCCCGTGCGCGGGAGCGAGGATGCCGATCCCGCCGCGATCCTCCGCGGCGGCGCCGTGGCGGTGGCGGACGGGCGGATCGCGGCTGTCGGCTCGGAGGCGGATCTCCTGGCGGCGTATCCCGACGCGGAGCGGATCGACTGCGGCGGCGGGGTGCTGACGCCGGGGCTGGTGGATTCGCACACGCACGCCGTCTTCGGACGATACCGCGTGGACGAGTACGCGCTCCGCTCGCAGGGGGTGCCGTACATGGAGATCGCGCGGCGCGGCGGCGGGATCAATGCCTCCGTCCGCGACCTGCGCTCGCGAAGCGAGGACGAGCTGGTGGAGATGGCGCTGCCTCGATTGGCCGAGATGCTCCGCTGCGGCACCACCACCGCCGAGGTGAAGAGCGGCTACGGCCTGTCCACGGAGGACGAGCTGAAGACGCTCCGCGCCATCCGCCGGCTGAACGGGATGCAGCCCATCGACCTGCTGCCGACGTTCCTGGGCGCGCATGAGTTTCCGCCCGAGTACCGCGGATCGGCGGCGGAGCGGGAGCGCTACGTGGATCTGCTCGTCTCGGAGTCGATCCCCGCCGTGGCGGAGGCGGGGCTGGCGCGCTTCTGCGACGTCTTCATGGAGCCCGGCGTCTTCGACCGCGCGCAGACGGAGCGGATCCTGCGCGCGGGGCTGGAGCACGGGCTGCGGTCCAAGCTGCACGCGGACGAGCTGGAGGGGAGCGGGGGGGCGGAGCTGGCGGCGGAGCTGGGGGCGGCGTCGGCGGACCACCTGGGCGACATCTCGGAGGCCGGCATCCGCGCGCTGGCGGCGTCGTCGACGGTGGCGACGCTGCTGCCGGGGACGCTCTTCTTCCTCGGCCGCCCGAAGTTCGCCCCCGCGCGCGCCCTGATCGACGCCGGCGCCACCGTGGCGATCGCGACGGACTTCAACCCCGGCTCCTGCCCCTCGCCCAACCTCCAGTTCACCATGACCGCCGCCTGCTCCCGCATGGGCATGTCCCCCGCCGAGGCCCTGCGCGCCGCCACGGCCGGCGGCGCGGCGGCGCTGGAGCTGGCGGACGGCCGCGGCACGCTCGCCGAAGGCGCGCCGGCGGACCTGGTGCTGTGGCGCGCCTCGTCCGCGGCGGAGATCCCGTATCGGCTGGCGGCACCGATCGTCGACGGCGTGTGGAGGGCGGGGGAGCGGGTGGTGTGATCTTCCATCCGCCGCTGACGCAGTACTGGGCGCGTACCCTAACGGCGTGCGCCCCGAGGCTCGCGCCGCCATTCGGCTGGACGACTTCAGCCGCGATCCGGACCGCGACATCATCGACCGGCTGAACCGCCTGATCGCGATCGGCCCTTTCCAGGTCCACATCGCCCGCACCTTCCCGCTGGAGCAGGTCGCCGACGCGCACCGCGCGCTAGGCGAGCACTACCCCTGCAAGCTCGCGCTGCGGACGCGCTAACAGGAATGCGCTGCCTCGGCCGTTCCGGCCTACGAGTGATCCTCGGTGATGATGTTCCGTTCGAATTCAAATGCTTCGCCGTTGATAGCAACTCGGACGCGTGTCTCATCAATCAACTCATAAGTTACGTCCGCGTACTGCAATCGCTTGCGGCATGTTGGGCAGACTACAACAAGATTGTCTGAGCAGTATGAGCCAGGTATCAACCGATGAAGCTCGATGATGTGGTAGGCTTCAGCGTATCGATTCCCATTCTTCTGCGTGAAGCCATCTGTCTGACACAACTGACAACGATAGCTGCGAAGGCGCTTCAAGTAGGTGGCGATAAGTCCCGGGCGAGCAATAGAATGGGATATCGCCAGCCTCTGGTAGGGAGCGACATCTCGGAACTGAGCGTTGAACGCACAGATCCTCGCCTTAACATCCTTGGCTCCGACTTGATCGTGAACGGATTGTAGAACTTCTGGTTCCGAAGTTGATTCACGATTAGCCGATTCGCCCAGCAGGCGGAATTGATTATAGTACCCAGAGATCGCCATCGATCGCTTACTAGTCGTTGACCTGAGGAGATCGTTGACAATCGTTCCGATCCATCGTCCTCGATGGTCCACACGGGATGGGTCAAACACGTCCTGGACGGATCTATATGGCATCACGTAAGCGTCATCTTGTGTTTCTGAACCAAATAAAACCAAGCAGAACTCATCATTGTATCGGGTTCGGTATGCCTCCATCTTATTCGCGTGGAAGTCAAACCAATAATGCTTGGTTCCTGCTTTTCGGACGTAGTGTCTTTCCCCAAGTGAGTGACGGTTGTCGAAGATGAAGCTCGCCATAGCTATGGGAATCGGGTTTAGAGGTCGCCTAAACTTTCCAAGATCCAAACTGGAACTCGGAAGGACAGAACACCTAGTCGCTAGGGCAGTTTGGTTCCAGTGATTGCAGATACAGCGTGTACAAAGGCAATCAGGATCTGCTCGTCACTAAGATCCGAGAAAATAGGAAAGTCCGTAGCGTTACCAGCAGGTCCCGCGCCCTGTTTTGTGATTCGAACCACGTTGAGATACCGCCCGTCAGGTGGCTGTGCCCAATCCTTGGTCGGGTCGCTCTTCCGCTGTATCCAAGCCCGCTTATAACCGCCGGGTGCTTGCTCCCACTCTATGTATGGTTGCCCGATCTTATCATGTTGAACTGTTAGCATATCGACCTCGCTAGTGTGATGCTTTACGGCTGCTCCGAATCTTCAGTGCGAAGAATAGCGGTGCGTGTGGTCCGCCTGCAATCAGCGTTTATCCCGCCGCCGAGATGCCGGACTAATGTTCCCGGCTGATCCGCCGCGCAGCGCCGCGATCAACCCCCGGCTCGCCTCCGTCGCCTGGATGCGCGGGATCACAATCTCCCGCGCGGGCATGTAGCTGAGCGTCAGGCGCTCGGTGCCGCGGGTGATCTCGACGGTGGCGGGGGCGGTAAGGTCGCGGCGGAAGCTGGCTTTGGCGATGACGTCGCCGGGGCGGAGGCCGGCGCGCTCGGCGGGGGAGGCGGGCTCGACGGAGCGGACGACAGCGCCGATGCGGAGGGGGCCTTCGGTCTCGAAGCCCTGGTGGAAGAGCGGGGTGGGGGTGTCGGCGCAGTCGAGGCCGACTTCGGCGCAGAGAGCGAGGATGGGGAGCTTGTCGGCGCCGTGGACGTAGGCGGCGAAGAAGTCGGCCCAGGGGCGGCCGGTGGTCTCCTCCAGGATGCGCTGGAGGTCGGCGTTGCGGTAGGCGCCGCGGCGGGCGAAGACGGCGCGGGTGAAATTGTCCAGCGTGCGCGCGCCGCGGGATTGGTGGCGGATGCGCAGGTCCATCAGCAGGGCGACCAGCGCGCCCTTGATGTAGGGGAGCTTGTTGTAGTCCTGCGACTCCCAGTAGCGCTCGCCCAGGATGGCCGAGGTGGCGGTGAGCGCGTGCGGGTTGGCCAGGTAGTCGCGGATGCGGTCGTTGATGCGCTCGATCAGCGCCGCCTCGTCCAGCACGCCCGCGCGGAGCAGCGTGAGGTCCGCGTAGTAGTCGGTGAATCCCTCGCTGAACCACTTGAGCTCGCCCTCGGGGACCGAATCGGCCGCGTGCGCCACCTCGCCGTTCCAGAGGTGGAAGTGCTCGTGGGCGATCAGGGCGAGGGCCCACGGGTCGCGGCTGACATCCACCTGCGGGGGCGGATAGACCACGAAGGCGTCCTTCACGGCGGTCCCGCCCGCGCTGTTCGGAAGCCCCGGCACCAGGACCACGGTGAGGCGCCTGGCCGGATAGCTCCCCATCGAGCGGACCTGCGCCTGCAGCACGCGCTGCACGGCGTCGGCGAAGGCGGCGTCGGTGAACCCCCACTCGTCCTGCGCCAGGTAGGTGATGGGCACGCCGTCCACCTCGCGCTCCAGGCGGCGGAAGTCGCCGGCGGTGAGCACCGAGTTGCGGAGCGCGTCCATGTCGGCCAGCAGGGTGTCGGCGCCCCAGCTGGGGTGGGCGGTGCGGTACGGCCCGGCGTCCACGCGCACGCGGACCGGGAGCGCCGCGACGGAGTCCGCTTCCGGGCGGACGAGGTAGGCCTGCCCCCACAGCAGCGCCCATCGGTCGAAGAGCGTCGGCTGGAACTGGCCGCCCTCCTCCGCGCCCATGAACGACGGCTTCTGGTGGCGCACGGTGTACGTCAGCCGGAAGGGGCGGCGCGCGCCGGACTCCACCATCCACCGCCCCGCGCCTCGCCTCGCGACCGGGAGCGCCGCGCCCTCCGCCGTCGTCGCGACGATCTCGCTCACGTTCTCGCCGAAGGTCTCGACGCCGGCCCATTCCCCCAGCTCGAACGCCGCTGAGTCCGCCCCCGCGCCGGGGACACACACGCCCACGCGCACGGCGCCCTGCTCCAGCGCGATGTCGTAGCGCAGCGCGGCGGCCGGGCAGGGAAGCGCGGCGGTCTGGGCGATAACGGGAGCGGCGGCGGCGAGCGACAGCAGCGCAAGGCTGGTTCGGGCGATGCGGATCATCGGAGCGGTGGCGATGGGGAGCGGTGGAGGTGACGTCGTGGGTTCGGCGGCGGGCCGCGATGGTTGCATCCGCATCCCGCGGATCGCGATCATCCCGCCGGGGTGCCGTAAACGGCCCGGAGCGCCGCGGAGTTTCGATCCCGCGCGAAACTCCATCATCTCCGCGTACGTTCTCCCATCCGTCCCCATCCGCATCTCAGCCTCCGATCCTCCGCTCCTCATCTTGATCTCCATCCAACGTGCTCGATCGCTCCGCCGCGTTGCGCTCGCGGCGCTGGCGCTGGCCTGCGTGTCGACGAGGGCGATGGCGCAGGGTGCGCCCGGGCCGGATTCCGCCGCGGTCGATCGGTTTCTCCGCGAGAACCTGGAGAGCACGAGGCTTCCGGGCGTCGCCGTGGCCATCGTGACGCGCGGCGGGGTGCGGCTGGCGGCGCGCGGACACGATTCCGAGGGGCGCCCGCTGACACCCGAGACGCCGATGCGCGTGGGGTCGATCAGCAAGTCGTTCACGGCGCTGGCGGTGATGCAGCTGGTGGAGAGCGGGCGCATCTCCCTCGATCGCCCCGTGCGCGAGCAGCTGCCGGAGTTCGCGCCGGACGACCCGCGGGCGGCGCGCATCACCGTGCGCCACCTGCTCAACCAGAGCTCGGGGATGACGGACGGCGGGTTTCCGGAGATGACCCTGGCGCAGCCCGCCACGCCGCGCGAGGCGGTGGCGCGGCTCCGCGCGGCGCGGCTGGACGCGGAGCCGGGGGAGCGGTGGAGCTACCACAACCCCAACTACCACGTCCTCGCCCGCCTGGTGGAGGTGGCCGGCGGGATGCCGTTCGACGCGTACATGCGCACCCGCGTCTTCGAGCCGCTGGGGATGACGCGCACCTACACGGTGATGCGCGCCTCCGATCGCCCGCCCGGGCTGGCGGACGGATACGCGTACGCCTGGGGATTCCCGGTCGCGCGGCCGATCTTCGACCACTTCGTCGCGGGGAGCGGCGGCGTGGTCAGCACGGCGCGCGACATGGCGCTGTGGCTGGAGATGAACCTGGACGGCGGCGTCGCTCCCGGCGGGCGCCGCATCGTCTCCGCCGCGAGCCTGCGGGCGATGCACGCGCCGTCCGCGCCCGGCGGCGACTACGGGTTCGGGTGGGAGAACGATCGGCTGGACGATGGATCGACTCGCATCGAGCACGGCGGTGTGCTCTTCACCTACAGCGCGAACCAGCAGCTCTATCCGGCGCTCGGCACCGGCGTCGCGGTCCTCTTCAACAGCTCCACGCCCTTCGGCGGCGAGCAGTTGTCGTTCATCGAGGGACTGGAGGCGCTGGTCCGCGGCCGCGAGCCGGAGACGGGGATGCCGATCTCCCTGGTGGTCGACGGCGTGCTCGCGGCGCTGACGCTGGTCTCCGCCGCGCTGGGCGTCCGCAAGCTGCGGCGGGCTCGCGAGTGGGCGCGGCGCTGGGGCGCGCGGCCGCGCTGGAAGCGGATCGCCCGCCTCGCCCTCGGCGCGGTCCCGATCGCCGTCTTCCTCTTCTTTCCCACGCTGGCCGGCGCGGCGTTCGGCGGGCGGGACGTCACCTGGACGTCGGCGTGGTTCGGGTGGCCGGCGCTGGTGGCGTGGTCCGCCGTGGCCGCGACGTTCGCCGCCGCCGCGCTCGTCGTCCGCATCCTTCGGCTCCGCGACGCGCGCGGAGGATCGTCTCCCGCATCCGCCTGACGAGCCACCCGGGCCGACGTTGCGCCGGCCGATGCAACGCGCAGATTCAGAAGCTAGGTGTCCCGCGCCTGAACCTCCATCTCCACGTCCCGTGATCTCAGCGATCCTTTCGGTCCTGCTCGGCCTGCTCTCGTGGGTGGGGCCCCCTCCGATCGTGGTCCCCGTGCTCGCGGTGGCCCTCGGCGCCAACGCCATCGTGAAGGCCCGCCGGGGCGGGGAGCGGCGCCGGCTCCGGATCGTTCTCGGCAGCCTCGGCCTCCTTCTGGGCGGGTTCGTCACCATCGCGATCCTCCTCGGCACGTACCAATGAGCGCGGAAGATTGCGACAGGGGGTGGTCGTGATCGGACGGGGGCCGATGGCGGATTCCGCGGCCTGCTGGACAGTCAATCACACGCTGGAGGTGGTCCCGACGGAGCCTGGGCGACTGGCCTGGGACGCGGAAGGCTGGGTTTGTCGCGGGGCTGGCTATAGATCACTCGGCCTGCGGAATCTTGTGAGGGGCGATACGTAGGCGTATCCGGCCTCAGGGTGACAAAAATGGGGGGGATGTGCCGTGGGTGGGGCGTAGGATCGCCATGGGTGGGGCGTAGGATCAGGAATTGAGATCCGGATCGGATCGGGATGATCGGGATCGATATCGATGCCGGATCATGGGCGCGGCGGGAGGTCCGTGCGTGCGCGGACCGCGGGCGCCTTTGCTTGTTTGGAGCGTCATCACAGGCTATCTTGTTCGTTCCACCGAACTTTCGGCCCGCCGACGTACCCCGCCTGGTTGGCCCACCGCATTCCCGACCCCCATGGCGAACCCGGCCAAGCTGAGGGAACAGGCCCGCGCGTACGAGCTGCGAGACCAGTGGCGCGAAGCCATCGGCGCGTACCACGAGCTGATCGAAGCCGCCGAGGGCGGCGACGTCGACATCGCACTCTGGAACCGCATCGGCGACCTCCATCTCAGGCTCAACGAGACGGAGCTCGCCATCCAGGCGTACGAGTCGGCGGTGACGGCGTACGTGGAAGTGGGGCTGTTCAACAACGCCATCGCCCTCTGCCGCAAGATCCTGCGGCTGGTCCCCGGACGCGCCGCCACCTACCTGCGCCTGGGGCAGATCAGCGCCGCCAAGGGCTTCTTCGCCGACGCCCGCCAGAACTTCCTGGAGTACGCCGAGCGGATGCGCAAGGCGGGGAAGGTGGACGCCGCCTTCGACGCCCTCAAGGAGTTCGCCGACCTCACCCCCGAGCCGGCCGACGTCCGCCGCCTCCTGGCCGAGCAGTTCCTCTCGCACGGCCGCGCCGAGGAAGCGGTGGAGCAGCTCCGCCTCCTCCTCCCGCAGCTGATCGACGCCGGCGACGCCGCCGGCGCCGAGGCCGTCCGCCAGCAGATCCGCGGCGTCGATCCCGAGGCCTCCACCGAGCCGCTTCTCCGCGAGGGCCAGCCGCGCCGCGCCGGCGACGATTTCCACGCCGCCATGGACCACGCCGGCGTGCGCTCCGCCGCGCCCTCGGCCCCCGCCGCCGCCCCGGACGCGCGCGGCGCCGACTTCGTCCCGACGACCGTCGCCGGGCAGGAGTACGGCACCGTGGAGCTCCCGGAGGTGGAGCCGCTGGCCGGGCTGGAGACCACGATGATGGACTCCGGCGACGCCCCCGCGCCCCCGCGCCGCGCCGCCGCCCCGGAGCCGGAGCCCGAGGACGACGAGGACGTCCTCGACCTCCCCCTCCTGGACGCCGGCGAGGACGACGCGGCGCCGGACCCCGGCCGCTTCGGCGAGGTGGCGCTGGACCAGCAGCCGATGGACTTCCCCGTCTTCGGCGACGACGGCGACTACGAGGACGACGACGGGGACGGCGGCGGCGATCTTCCGTTCATGGACCTGGACGCGCCCCCGGCCGCCCCGCGGCGCCCCGCGGCGCCCCCGCAGCGCGACCGCCTGGAGGAGCTGCGCGAGCGCTCCGCCGCCCGCCCCGCCGACGACGCCGCCCGCGACGAGCTGATCGCCGCGCTGCACGACCGCGGGCTGGGGCACGAGGTTCCCGCGCTCCTGGAGGAGGCGCACCGCGACCTGGCCCAGCGCGGCCAGTACCTGGACGCGCTGGGCCCCCTCTCCGCGCTGATCCGCCTCCGCCCCGGCGACCCGCTCCTCCTGCAGAAGCGGGTGGAGTACGCCTTCCGCTCGCGCGACGTGGACGCGCAGGTGGAGGCGTACCTGGGGCTGGGCCGCCACCTGCTGAACAGCGGCGACCGCGCCAAGGGCGAGGCCGTCTTCAAGCGGGTCATCGAGCTGGACCCGCAGAACCGCGAGGCCCGCGCGACCATCGCCCAGCTCGCCCCCGCGCCGCCGCCCGCCCCCCCGGCCCCGGCGCCGGCCGCGCCCGCCCCCCCGGTCAGCGAGTACATCGACCTGGGCGAGCTGATCATGGAGGACGAGGGCGAGCCCACCACCCGCTTCGTGGTGGAGGAGCGCGAGCCCAGCGGCGACGAGGACCGCGACTTCGCCGAGATGCTGGCGCACTTCCGCCAGAAGGTGGCCGAGAACATCGAGGCCGAGGACGTCAGCAGCCACTACGACCTGGGGCTGGCCTTCAAGGAGATGGGGCTGATCGACGAGGCCATCTCCGAGTTCCAGGTGGCGCTGCGCGGCGGGGCCAACCCGCTGGCCACCCTGGAGCTGCTGGGGCAGTGCTTCGTGGAGAAGGGGCAGTACGCCGTGGCCTCGCGCGTGCTGGACCGCGCCCTCCGCATCCCCGTCCAGTCCGACGCCGAGCTGGTGGGCGTCCTGTACCAGCTGGGGCGCTCCGAGGAGGCGCTGGGGCGGCCCGCCCAGGCGCGCGAGCTGTACGAGCGCGTCCTCTCGGTGGACATCCGCTTCCGCGACGCCGGGGCCCGCATCGAGGCCCTCCGCGCGGCCCCGGGGGCCGCGCCGCTTTGACAGCGCCCCGGCGCCCGCTTAGCTTCCCGGCCGTTCAACCCGAGAATCAGGCGACGCCCCGGCAGATGGCAACGCACACCGCACCCCCCCGGCTCTCCGACGTCCACGCGCCCGTGCGCGCGCGGCTCGACAACGTGGTGGACGAGATCCGCCGGATCGTCGTCTCCGACTTCGCCCCCGTGGACGAGGTCAACCACTACCTCATGAAGCTCCGGGGGAAGCTGTTCCGCCCGGGGCTGGTGCTGCTCTGCGACGAGCTGGGCGGCGAGGCGCACCCGCTGGCCGAGACGCTGGCCGCCATCATCGAGCTGGTGCACCTGGCCACCCTGGTGCACGACGACGCGGTGGACCACTCGGTGCTGCGGCGGGGGATGCCCACCGTCAACGCCCTCTGGAGCCACCAGGTCGCCATCATCATGGGCGACTACCTGTACTCGCGCTCCATCATGGAGATCGCCCGCATCGGCGAGATGGAGCC
>Ga0247770_1001255_pt1 | contig 20918 bp, 16 predicted proteins | sample UWRJL136409B6_FD_179943 | JGI IMG/M metagenome (GOLD analysis project Ga0247770, IMG submission 179943) | Plant litter microbial communities from Arlington Agricultural Research Station in Wisconsin, United States - UWRJ-L136-409B-6 | ecosystem: Environmental > Terrestrial > Plant litter >... | reverse complement strand
CTTCGATCGAAGGAAGATGACCTGATCCACGGTCGCGTTTCCTTTGTTGTTCCATGCTAGGCACCGTCACATACTAGGTTTTGTTCCATACTAGGTACGTATCTGTTTTTCTACGTCAGTTGCATTTATGTCCCTCTGATTGGAGGACCAGTAGTCTGGGAGTCGGCCTTCCAGGCCGACAACAACGTTCTGTGGGTGTGGTTCTCTTTGTGGTTTCTTCCCTGTTGCGCCATCGCACCAGTTCACTATCTGCTCTCTATCTTAACGACAGAGTAAACAGAGTAACCGCTCTGTTTACTCTCCTACTCTGTGACAGAGGACCCAGAGCAACAGAGCACCTTTTAATTAGTCGTAGGGGCTTTAGGTCTTTGCACCTCTGGCCCAGTGCGCAGCACTGTGTGTGCCGCCTTTCTGCACTGCTTCTTCTGCGGGGGATTTGTCGGGCTGCGCCGGCCCAGGTGACGGCCTGCAAGGTCGTCACAGGAGCGTTTTCTATGCGGTATTAAACGTACTGCTAGCGAGCGGCTTTTCATGCGGAAGGCATATAAAGGATTTGATAACATGGCCTTCCAATTGGCTACTATTTAATAACAATTATAAGCGGCCTAGGAAGACCTTGAACGCGTGAGAGGCCGGAAGAGCAGGAGGGTTGAAATCGATCCTAATAAGGCCTTCGCTGGTATTAATGAGATCCGCCGCGTAAAGAGGTTAGCTGCTGGGGATTATATTACAGATTCCGAATTTTCAGAAGAAGAGGATTCTGAAACTGTAAGCTGTATTGACGTAGCTATCTAGTTGACGAAGTTGTGGGCAATTGAAGTTGGTGATGTAGTGGGGATGCGATTTTAGTGCGTGGTCTAAAAGTGGGTCAGTCTAAAAGCCGGTCACCCGACTTATCTCTTGGCCAACGGCGACGACACGCAGCTCGACAGGCCCATTAGTTGTAGCGGCTCTACGCAGTTGCAAGAAGCGATCAGGAGGCGAGACATACAGGTCGTGGGGTGGTTGTTGGAGCACGGCGCGGTCCTCAATAACGCCTTGAAAGATCTTGCAAGGGAGGTAGCGAAGCAAAACAAGGAAGTTGAGTCTGAGAAGGACGACATCTTGACCTTTATCAACAAATTTCGAAAAGGAGAAGGTGGTACGCCGCCGAGGTGGAAGGTCGAACTGGTAAAACCCGCATCGGGAGAGGGAAAATCCGTTGCAAAAACGTCGGTAGCTGAGGCAGCCATGGGTGTCAATACGCCGACAGGGAGACCGCCGATACAAAAGTCCATCTCTAAGGAGTCAGCCGGTAAGTCCCCCAAACCCCAAACCTCTCCACGGAAGGGCATGGCTGACATGTCGACTTCAGTAAGCAAAGCAGGAGGAGGCGCGTACCCGGCAACGTCGTCTTTGCGCTCCCTCAGTAGCTTCAAAATCTGGTCACCGCGAGGGGAAGGAAAAAGTAACAATGAAGTTACTCATGCTGCGGGAGAGGCACGAGAAGTGAGCTCGAAGGTCGTGCCGTCAGCTAGCGGGCCACGGCGGCAGCAACACGCACTGCCTATTGAGCCAGGGTGAGTACTGTCACGTGCGTAAGGTACGAATATGTAAATTTCGTGTGCCTAGGTTCGTCTCATGGAACAGGCAGAAGCGACCATCGATGCTCTCCTATATCCATCATATACCTACCAAACGCACCCCAGATTTTTGATGCGACGTGAGCCGATCCAAAGGTTTCCATGCGGCCAGGCCAGGACCCTGATTCAAGCCCATGGTTGCAAAGGGTTTGACCCTTGCGGCTTCTTTCTCGTCTGCCAAGAAGATGCGGGGAAAACTTACCGCAATCACTTGCCGATGCATCACAACCTTCCCACCAGTGCGCTCACAGAACTCAACCCACAGGCAGGGTAGCACTCTGAGCCGGGCCGTGCTGCAAAAGCACCTCAATGGGTAAGGGCTCTGCGAATGAGACTTGGGCCAGGCACAGACGGTGAACCACACCAAATAAGCTTTTCTGTCACCTGTCAGTCGGCGCACGGTATCACTACTGCGGGATATGTGAAGTTCGAGCCCGGTCCGTGCTCGGCTGGTTCCCCTCCTTCACGATGATTCGTGAGATATTTTGCGCCTTGACAACAAGGGCATTGTCCTCGCTTGCGAGGACATCAACAAGGGATTGTGAGGCAGCGGCGAAATAATATAAGGTCTTGCGTTTCGAGACCTCATATTGCTCGGTGAGCTGTCGACTTGTCGCCCCCACTGAATTGTTCTCTGATTTCTTGTGCTTCGCATCCTGCACTGAGCTAAAACCAATTCATCCTGCACTCTCCCCCAATCACTAGTCAACATGTTCGTTAACCGACGTGACGACCCTTCGAGCATGGGACCACCACCGCCGCTCACCCCAGAGCAATTCGCAGCGTTGCCCCACGACGACGCCGGTCCCAGGATCAACGCCGTTGTCTGGAGCCTCACCGCCGTCTCGGGCCTCTTCCTAGCTCTACGCTTGTTCTGCAAAGCCACTCGTTCCAAGGGCTTCTGGTGGGACGACTGGGTGCTCACCGCTGCATGGGTACGACTGCTCTTTCCCCCTCCCCGTAAGACAGACTTCTCACTAACCCACGTCATAGCTAGCAATCCTGGTCAACTCGGTCCTGGTATCCCTCTGCATTTCCCTCGGTGTCGGAAAACATACCTGGGACTTTCCTCTTGAGAACCTCAGCGACATGGTGCGAATCTACACCGCGGCCGGCACCCTCGCAGTTTGCGCCTCCATTTGGTCCAAGACGAGTTTCGCCCTGACCATTCTGCGCCTAACTAAGGGCACGGGGCTTAGGAACGTGGTGTGGTTTCTGATCATCTCGTTGAATGTCTTTATGGGGTTGACAGGGCTGTTTAATTATATTCACTGCTGGCCTGTCAATAAGCTGTGGGATTTTGCGGCAGAGGGAACTTGCTGGCCGGTTGATATCCTGATCAACTATGATATCTTCTCTGCGGGTAAGCTGTGCTGACACTTTATCGCGCTTCTTAGATCTGACTGTTGCAAACAGTTTATTCCGGTGTGGTGGATATTATTCTTGCGCTGATTCCCTGGAAAGTCATCTGGGGACTTCAAATGCGGAAGCAGGAGAAGGTTGGCGTTATCATTGCGATGAGCATGGGTGTCTTGTGAGTTTTCTTGCAACGCCACTGCTTGCCTTTTCGGACCTTTTCATCTTCACCAGTACCGTTTCAAATAGCGCAGAGGCTAACCGGACTCCCTCTCACAGCGCAGGTGTAACCTCTTTTGTCAAAGCTGCCTACATGCAAAGAATGACAGCACCGGACGTCTGTGAGCTGACTCTTGCCCTCCCCCTCTCCATCCCCCGTAGCGTTCGCCCCTGACACTCAACAGACGACATGATTGACCTAAACTACTGGAGCAATGCCGAGAGCACTGTGACCATCATCGCCGCAAGCATCCCCGTCCTCCGCGTTCTTCTGAACGATGTCAAGAAGTCTGTGTCCTCCTCCAAGCAGTACTACGGATCATCGGGCAATACGTCGGAGAGACCCAAGAGCTCCAAGCTACGCCGGTCTGGAAGCGACTCGGTGGTTACTACGATTGGGGGAAGTCGTTCGAGGTCTACTGATGTGGATGATGGTGAGCTGGGGTTGGGCGGTTTGGAGGGGAAGATTGTGCAGACGCGGCACTTTGAGGTTGAGCTCAATCAATTCAAGGAGAAGCCATTTGGGGAGGGTAAGTTCTCTTTGTAAGTGAAGACGAGAGAGGAGAGCAATAGGAGCAGTGGCCTTCCTTTTTCAATAGCCTTAAGGTAGAAGAATTCAATGCGAATTCGCTCTTTATTCTTTTTGGTCTGTAAGACATTCTCGTGATGTAGGGACATTAAGGGCATTGGTTATCGTACAGTGACAGTTCCTCTATGTCCACGCCCAACCATTAAACACCGCCCCGGCCCCCTCCCTATGAATCCTAGCTTCCCATGAATCTCCACAAATCCCACCCTGATACCGACCAAAGCAAAGACCCTCATGAGTCTACCTAGTTGATGGTGACCAGGGCCTTGATCATAGCATTAACATCAACCCCCTGCAGCGCAACAACCACCCCCTGCATCCCCTTCGCAGCCGCGAAAATCTCCGCCGAGATGTCCACAATCGCGCTAACCGTGGTACCAACCGCAACATTGAGCCCCACAACAGCAGCAAGTGAAATCTGCATGATGGGACCGGCAATGCTGCAAATGCAACCCACGACAGCAAGCAGCTCAACCGCGATGCGGACAAGAACGTCAACCTTGACCGAGACGACGAGCTGCACCAAGGCGAGTTGGACCGCGACAACGATGAGCTTGATTTCGGCGAGGAGGTTGAGCAGGGCGGTAAGCTCGGCTTCGACGAGGATGTTGGCGTTGAGGCGGGTGCTGATAGAGAGGAGGGCAGGGAGGACGCGGGTGACGATAGCTTAGAGGTGGACCTTGAGGGAGGCGAAGGCGGAGATGAGGATTTTAATGTCGATGTTGGCGTTGGGGGAGGCGGAAGCGGTGATTTGCGCTGAGACGGGTTAGTTGTGATCTTCGGTTAGAGGGAGAGGAAATGGAGTGAAGTACCGATGATATCAAGGTCGGCTTGGACGTTGGCCTTGACGTCGACGACGATACCGGTGACGCTGACGAAGACTTCAACAACGGCTGAGACGTCGACATCGACATCGACATCGACGGCAATGTCGCGGCGGCGGGGGTGTCGTTCTGGCCCGAGGGAACAAGGTTGGATGGGCAAGGGAACACGGTGCTGTCACAGCTTCGCTGAGTCAGAGGGACGGCCATGGCCGTGGCGGCGATGAGAGCAGCTGCGAAGAACTTCATGTTGGCGGTGGCGGTGGTTTGGTTGGAGGGTGAGTTGTGAATGAGTGTTGTTTGGCAGTTGTATTATTGAATGAGCGACGTAGTTGGAATGTTGAACGGGTGACTTTGCAAACGAGTGATGCAGTAGATGGATTGGAGAATGGAAGCGAGTTTAAGTGATGGTGGTGATGAGAAGCTGTGAAGAGGGAGAACATCATCCAGTTTGTATACCCCTCTAGCATCAGTTTTCCCTCCGATACGCCTTGATTTCATCTCCACCACCTGCATGGCCAAACTGGTGATCGCGTTGTGGCTTCTCGCCTTTGTTTGAAGCTATGCAGTAGACATTATTGTTTCCGACTTCTCCTGCCGATTTCAATGACCCATCCGCAGTAGCTCATGCCACCGTCTTAGCCAGAGTATGTTGAAGTCTTTCCTTCCAGTGGTCGTAGCCTTCGAACTAGGATTTAACAAAATGAGCTGTATGTGCTTGATATTTCTTGCCGTTTCTTTTATATCGTTGACAGAAGCAGAGTATCCGCGTCCTGGACTCCATTCAAGCCCACCCAACTCATTCACCGTCCCTGAAAACGCAGTTTGTCTTTCTGTTGCTTTTCTCGCAGCGTGCACTTCTCTGGTTGACTTTGCTGCACGATTTTGTTTTCTTTCCAGTTGAACCTGCATGATTCAAATCCTGGCGTTTTCGGCGTTTCTGAATGGCGCAGCAGCTGAGGTGGCCATGCAAGTTCGGTCTCTTGGCCTGCGGCCAACTGGAGAAAAGAAAAGTGTGGCTGAAAAGGAGCACAAGTCGTCCAACGGGATTGGCCATGTCAAACGACACAGCTCACTGTGTACACACTCTGCCGCGTCAACTTGTCTTACCGTCTTGCAGTATCGCGCCCGCCCGCTGCAAGCCAATCCGATGGCTCCGGGCTCGGCAGCAATTTTTGTTCGCGTCGGCGAGACCTTTTTCAAATTGTTTTGTCTGCTTGAATGCAGCTGGTTGGTCGCGAGTTGGTGAACATGGAAATGTGCATCCGAGAAGTCGGGCGTCTTGTACGCCGGGGATCGCGTAAGTCCGGGAGGGCGAGACCCTGGTATACGAGGTGGCTAGCTGCCAAAGGGATAGTTCCACCAACTACACCTGTCAGGCTCGGAGCGAAGGATGTCGGACCAAGAGCGAGAAGCGCTCCGCCCACCTATTGTGAGACCGGGCAACACTCATCGTATGGACAAAGATGTATGCTAGGGCTATATAACCTTCATTTTACTTTATTTTTCGGCTGTAGTTAGTTCTTGTCAGAAGCACTGCACTCTGGATTCTGTGGAATTGAAGGGGTTGTAACTTCGTGATTCTCTCGCTTTTTTTCGGCTCTCTGGCTTAGCCAGAGAACCTTCCTTATAGCTGTGAATAGTGGCAAGCCATGTGGCAAAGCAGCGCGGCTACAATTGCGCGTCTGTGGCAATGGTTACAAATCTATTGTTCTGGTGGTTTCCAGACTCTTCTTTCTCACAGTTCTGGCCTCTGGCCAGAACCCCTTTCTTTCTGACAATTCTATTGCCTTTATTACCCTCGCTCTCTCCCTGTGTTTCTCTAGCATATGGATACCCAGATCAGAAACACGCAAGCGTTCCAACATATTCCGTAACCTTTTCGGCATAGCGACCGCCGTTCTCTTTCTGACTTTCCAGCCTTTTATAGCACTACGTGTAAAGAGGTGGCAGTGCTTGTTTGCTGAAGCTAGTGTAAGGGACTATGCTTGCCGGTGTTACGCTCTCTTTAGGCTAGTACTATAGAGCTTCTTGGTGCTCTTAACTTTCACTACCTTTGCTGTACTTTTCCGGGGTTTTTCTATATAGCTCGCCAAATAGAAAGTGTCCTAAGCCGCCTGCTCGGAATTTTTGCCTATATTCGTTACACACTAGGGATAGAACGAAGCTAAAGGATTTGGTTGCAACCCTCTCCTCCAGATAAGTTGAAGTTATCTATTGAGATACAGACCTTACAAACTTATGCTACAGCTTATTGACCATGGTCTTGACGTGAGAAAGTCCAACCGATACCTTTCCATTTCCAATTGCTCGATATAGTCTGAAAATTCTACCTGTATTAGATGTTAGAGAACACTTAACAGGATATCTAATAACGTATTTTATAAGCGAGTGCCCCATATAAGCGAATGACACAGCTCAAGATGCATACATAACCCTGAAAACGCACTGCAACCTGGCTAAAATCACCAAACTTTGATCAAATCTCTCACGGCATCATAATCGAGAAGCTGCGCTTGATGACCCTCAGCCCTTGGTGGCAGCGAGTTTGGTAGGCCTGAACGCTTCTTCACAGTGATCTTAGTACTGACATTTGCTGGCTGCAGGGTTGTTCAAGAACTTGCTGTTTCGAGCCAGGCCATCATCCGCTACGGTTCCGTGCAGGCCCCCTGGACAATGTTCGTGACCGCTGCCACCGCAATCCAATCCCTTCATGCCCCTCTGGGACCAGAAAGCACAAAAATGCTGGAATATTTTGCTCGGCTAGTAAACACCTTCGAAAACCTTCGAGTACAGTTACACTCCAAGGCAGCCGGCGCGCCTCTCCTCTCTTTACTGCGGGCTTTCAACACACGCCAAGCAACCGACGAGCGCGACAAGGTCTTCGCGCTTCTTGGTCTGGCTCTGCCACAGCAGAGGAGCATCGTAAACACTCAGTACTATTCCGACGTGCCTGATGTATACCTCAAAACTGCCCTGGCCCTGATCCAGGATCCCAGCACCTCGGGCCTTTGGGCTGGAGACCTTGGGCGCAAGAGTCGTGGAGACTTGCCGAGCTGGGTTCCCGACTGGAACGCGGTGTTTGTGGAGGCCGACCTCCGGCGGATGGGAGTCGAACAACTGTACGATTCATGTGGGCCGTTTCGCACAACAGTCTTGCACTCTCACGACGACAATTCGGAGTTCGTTCGCCTCGGCATGCAAGAACTCCTCACCTCACTACAAAATTTCGACGAACATAGCAACCAGAGGCTGCCTGATTGGCTCGGGGAGGCGCTTAATGCCTATATTCAGTTCTGCCAGAGCCACTTACAATTAGTCTCTGAAGAGGGGCGAGTGCTTCGGGTGGAAGCCCTCTGCGAGGCCTTGATACCTTATTGCACCATCAACTACTCCGACCGCCTCTATGAGATGGGCTTGCCCAGGGTTAGGAAGTTTTTTCGTCGTTCCTTCGTTTTCCCAGGCCTATTTGAGCCAAAGCCGCGAGTGCCTCCGTTGACCTCCGCCCAGATTTGAGCCCCAAGGCTCTTAATTGGGCAGATCTTCGCCGGATACGCGACCTACAGCTGAGAACTCGAGGTCTAGAACTTGGTCTCGGTCTCGAGCCGCCCCCCGATCGTCCCTCACGGCCCATACTCTCAATCGAGTCCTTTCCGGCCGGTGCGGTGGCCTTGGTTGGAGAGAAACTGATATCCTGGTCCGACCAGGCGGCAGCCTTCTCTACCCTTCGCGAGTGGCTGATTTACCTGAAGGGGCCACCGGACCATGTCAACATTTGCTCAGATTCTACTTTTCTACCACTTGCACGAATATTAGTTGCTGACGTCTTCCCCATGGTCGATTATGGTTTACTAGAGGGCTCGAAGTCTTTCCGGCGACTGGGCAGCGATGATTACAAGGCTCTCTTGCATTGGTTCCGGATGAAGGTTATTCCAGCGACTGAAGGGACTCCCTCGTATGAATTTTTGGATCCGGGTGATTGGGCTAGTTTTAACAAGGCACTTACACTGGCAACTGAAGGACGCGTGCTATTCCAAACTCTTGACGGGAGCTTCGGACTTGGCCCGGGAAGCATGTCTCTTGATGACGAGATAAGGGCAATGCCAGGGGAAAGGACTCACATCGTTTTGAGACGGTATCATGGACAGGACGTGAAAATTCCGGACTGGGCAGAGAGAAGAACGTTCACTGTGGTTGGTAGTTGCTACCTCGACTGTCACAACGAGAGGGATGAGTTCACGGATGAGGACCAGTACCGTGGCAACTTCGATTCAGGGTTGCAAGGTTCATTGCCCCGAGAACTTCTCTCTTTGGATGTGTTTTCCGAGAATAAGGATATTGTGCGGCAAGTGAAAGGGGAAAGAGTGTATCTTGTGTGATATTTGGAAAATTCAGGCATATATCAACGCCACATTGGCTAAAGGGTATATAGAGTTGGTGGCAGCAAAGGGACCCATCCAGTCGCTCTGACGTTTCTAGATCATTATTTCCCGCGTCCCCTTCACCTCACCAAGAAAAGAAAAAGGAAGGAGAGGAAGAACTCATCAAACACATCGTTTTGAGGCTGGTTACTGTGTGCAACAGGATCACAAGTGACAGACCGGATCAGGTCGTTGGGGAGATCACGAACCGAGCAGAGAGTCATTTACGATGAGGCTGCACGCGCCCGTCAGAACTTAAGCTCAATAAATAGTTCATGTTGTGGTGTTGATACGTGACGGCTCTGAATATTTAGCTACGGACTTTGACTACAGACTGAACAGCTAGAAATACCTGATTCAACGAGCCCCAGACCTCTTCGTATTATACTTATTCAGACAACACACATCCGCTTGGTGGCTAAAGCAATAACCCTGCATCATAGCAGCAGCCCGCCTCTGACCCCTACGCGATAAAGCAAAGCCGAAGCCATGAATCACCATCACAACGGCATCCCGCTAGTCACGCCCATCGAGATGCCCCAGGGCGAGACCACGCAGTACGTCGACTGCCCCTGGTGCCACCAGCGCGTCCTGCTGACCGCCTCGCGCCACGGTACCTCCATGCAGATGTGTGTCCCCCGCTCCTCCGCCGATTCTTCGCCGATCTAACAACGCGTATACAGGCTCACCGGTCTTGCATGCTGCCTCATCTGCGTCTGCCTGGCCTGCGTGCCCTGCATCGCCGGCTGGTTCGAGGAGACGGAATATAACTGCTCGGCGTGCAAGAGGTTGGTGGCGAAGAAAGACGATAACGGGATGATTGATGAACAGTATCTAGAGGAAAGACGGGCGAAATATAAGAAATTTGGCAGCTGGAGCGTCGAGGAATGGTATCCATTTGGGGTCGACAAGAGGGATCAGGGTCGCGCTTCTCCTCAGGTGGTAGATATCCAACGCTTCCAGCCGTAATCCAAAAACTTCGAGTCTACCCACCGTAACTTACTCGCATAAAGGTACAAGCGTCTCTTTTACTCTGCTATGGTCGGCCTGATATAGAAGAAACACTTGATACTGTACTCAGAGAAATGGCTAATAGTAGAGAAACCAATAGGTAGGTCCGGCCGATAGCGTACCAGCATCACCATAGCAGATGCCTCCTACAAACTGAGTGGAAATGACATCACTCTAACCCTGTGTTAAAATAAAACTCGCAGAACCCCAAAGTATGCCAACAAGTTGGAGTAGCCAAACTGTTACAAATCTTCTGGACGGCCTAGTTCCCGCGCCTTTGTCCGAGTGACGGTGGCGAAAGATGTTACGGCTGGGGGAGGATTGGCAGTAGTTGCAAGACGCTGGAGACTTAGTGCCGTGCTTCTTGCTCCGCTTTCGGTGGCGGGAAGGAATGCAGTGAGATATGTTGGAGGGAGTGTCTCCTGCAGAATAGGTATGTAGAACAGTTTTTGCCAGCAACGAAGCCATTCCGGGGGAAGCATGTTGATCTGGTGAAACTTACGGAGCCAGTCCAGAAATATGGACACTCGTTGTATTCAGGGATGTTTGTATCCCGGCTCCAGCTTGCAGCTGATATTCCAGTTGTAGAAACCCTCGCTCATCAGAGAGTACATCGGCGGTCGGCATGTGCAGCTGACAAACGAAAGACTCGATGCAGGCAGCTAGCTTTTGGAACACAAATTGGTCTCGTAGTCGCCGCTGAAACAGCTTTGGGCCAGCCGGTTGCACGCCCCGAGATCATACGTTGTTTTAAGAGTGGGCTCGGGTGGAGTAGTGATGGTGGTCGTTTTAGTTGCGAGGCGGTCGTCACAAGCCTGGTGCCATCCTTGGATGTTGTCGTCGAATTGGGAGTCCAGGGCGTGGGACCGGATGTACTTGTACACATCGTCTTTGCAGGCGTAGTAGGAATCGAGAATTTCCTGTACGCAGTAACAGTCGAGAGCTTCTTCGCGGTTCGTTTTTGCTTTACAGGACTCGGTGCGGTGGTCCATTGCGACGCAACCTGAGAGTTCCTTCAGCCCTGAGTCGGAAGGCAGAGTTCCGCAGGGGGAACGAAACCAGCCCTGGCAAGACGAGAACATCCCAGAAAAAGGAAGACGGCGGCGGAAGCAAAGGTCATTATTGTGCTAGGCTGTCCATACATCGCCATTCCGCTAACGCGCTGTCTTTTGCTGGAGGGGAGGTTGAACGGGAGAAAGGGGAGAAGTGACTGGAGGGGTCAAGCTGCGGGATTTGGCACATGGCACCCCGCCCCCAGATTTGGTGTCAATCATCCTCAACCGTCGCACAAGACCGCCAAACTTCATGCATTTGGAACGCGCCGAGATTTGTGATATCCATCTTCTGGTATCTCGAATTTGGTGTTCTCCCCTAGATGAATCGCCTGTCTGCGTGCAGCGCGAGCGGGAATAAGGCGGCTTTTGTGCCGTCGCGGCTCAATTGCCCCGAAGGGTCAAGTCGCACAACCAGGGCTTGGCCAAATGAAGCCATCAGAACACGAGATCTTCGGCATCAATTTCCCCTGGCCCCTGCAATCCACCCGTGTTTGCACCATTCGGATCCACTCTGGATAGCATATCCTCTCCGGTCCGCGCTGTTTTTCGAGACGCTCCCAGGCACGCTTGCCTTATCATCATCAAGTTCGCCATCCAAACCCAATCCCACGCTCGTTCATCCGAACAACAAATAAAACAACTGCAAAATGAAGTCTGTCCTCTCCGCCCTGGCGATCCTCGCCCTCGCAACCCCGGCCCTTTCGGTCTGCGGCATCCACAGCTTCACCACCTGCGACGACGGCATCACGCACTGGTTCGATCCTCTGACCGGTGAAATCTGCGACCCCCTCGACTGCGGCGGCGGTCGCGCGCCTCCAAAGACCATCCCCGGATGTCCCGCGTATAGCGGTACCGAGACGAGAGCGACATCGGCATCGTATCTGTCCTGCTGGAAGCCTTCCGAGGCAACGACTACGCCCACTTTGGCGACGTCGACTGCGAAGGGGACGGAGACGGGGACAACGCAAACTGGCTCAGCGTCGACGGGTGCGGGAGGCACTACCGCCGCGCCTACTGGGACCGCTGCGGGGACTACGACACGGCCCACCGGGAGCGGCACGGGCACCAGCACCGGGACGGGCGCGCCCGCGGCGACGAACGCAGGGAATGTTGTTGGTGCGAAGTTGATGGCTGTTGTTGCGGGCGCTGCTCTCGGAGCCGCCGCGTTGATCTGAGGGGATATTTCATTGAACCACCCCTGGACCATCACTGTATCACTGAGCGAGCACCGCACATTTCCGGAGTTGCCGAGCGAACGAGTTATCAAAAGACGAGCTCCAAACAACGAGCTATCAAAAAGATGAAATTGCCAAGGAGTCGGATCAGTCGCGGCAGTCCGTGCTAACGGCCACCGCGTTGCTATGCTATGGGTATGAGAGAGGGTATTAGGCTACGAGGGTACACTATACAAACAATATGGAGGCTGAACAACTGTCAACCGGATTGAGGCACACGACCCGTTACACAATCTCCTTGCTTCCCTTTCGCAGCGACCTCTGCTCCATCCTCCTCATCTCATCCTCCATCTTCACCTCGGTGGTCCGCCAAATCCCAGGCTTTCCCTCCATAGGCAGGATGTTCTCCTCGCTCTGCGAATCGCCCGTCATACTCTTCAGCCGGATGGCTCCACCAGTTCCGGTCTTCCCTGCATATCCACCACCGCTGTGGGCCCCCTTGGTAGTGCCGCCGCGGGTGGTTGCCACGCCAATCTTCACCATGATGGTCTGGAACAGCGACCGCAAGCACGGAACACACGCCGCGATGAACGCAACCTGCTCTTCGACAAGCGCCCACGCACCCATGGTAATACCTTCAGCGTTAGGGTCATCCGTCTTTCCAAAGTTCGCTGCCGCGACGGCCTTCATGATGGAAGCGATGGCCGCAAAGCAACCGAGGCCCATGAGAACACCGATGATGATCTTCTCGCGCAGCGGACGCTGCACCTTGCGGAGGAAGCTGATGGGCAGCAGCGCGAATGCCACGTCGGTAGCGATGTTGATACTCGAGATGATGATCTGGTGCATGCCGATCGTCTGGCGGCTGAGGCACACGGCGTCCTTGTTTAGCTTGAGCAAGTCCCAGGCCGCCTCGAAGGGGAAGCACTGGATGGCTTGGATGGTGGTGTTGTAGATGGCGGTCGCGATCTGCAGGCCAATCATGAAATAGAGGAACATGCGCATATTCTTGACGGGCTCGAGGCGCAGGAGCATGATGGCCACGGAGATTTTGATCAGGGCCATCGACCACGCCCAGAGGGGCTGCGAGATAAGGGCGTACTTGTTGCCGTTGATGACGTCTTGCATGGTGGTCTTGTTGGGGTCGGCGCCGAAGGAGTATGGGGTGCACATGAAGAGGAAGACGGCGTGCACGAGAATCATGATCTGTGGAGTGTCAGAGACGATGTGAGGGGAGAAGGGCGAATTGTGTTGGGAAACTCACATATGCCAGAGAAATGGTGTAATCGTCCCATGACAGACGGATTGTCGGGATAGTTCTCGCATAGACGCGGGCTACGAACACCAGGAAAGAGATGATGTTGAGGGTGATGCCCACGCCGGCAAGTGCCACGGCGATGTTCATCGCGAGCGGTGTTGGGGGGCTAGGGATCCTGCTCGGGTCGGGAGGGCCCGAGAAGCCGCCTGGGGGACCGCCGCCCGGGGCACCGGCGGAGCCATCTTGAGGAGCACCACCTGGAGCGGACATGTCGCAGTCTTGCAAGGAGTCTTGGTGGGAAGGATTTTGCGGGGAGAAAAAGCAAGCAAAACCCGACAATCACGAGAGATCGGCGACACAGGACTTGGAAACCTTGGCCTGATGGGAGGGCTTCCCCAGATTTCTATATGTACTGATGCCCAGTCATTACCGTGTTTGCGGTTGAACACTGAATGGCAGGTTGGACAGTCTAGACGAGCCTTTGCTAGCTCGTTTTGCAGAAGGGTCCTAGCAACTGAGCGTGCAGTAGCCGTTCACCTTGGCCGGATGCGGTAAGTGATGTGCCGTTGAATCGTCGAGAACCAAGAGAACTTCCTTAGCGATGCGGGGCGTTGTTGCCAGACTCCCAGAGCACAAAGTCGCCAGGCATTGGTAGACGCTAAGCTCGCTGCAGTTGATCCTTCACCTGAACAAGCGCACGAATAGCAGGCTAGCTACCACCAGACAGTGCGAGCGGAAAGACCACACCTAGGGAGCGGCCCGGCAGGACGACTCAGCGGCGGCGCCCTACATTCCCAACGCGATGTTCACGGACTGTCCCCGCCTCCCCAGTGGCCTATTTGCCTTGGCGCTGACGAGCTAGATTTCTGGGCAATCGGGCATGTCACGTAATGTCAGCCCATCGGTGCGACGCTCAGATCGATGCCAACCCTCTTGGCGTGCTCAGACCCTCTTGGCCACGGCACGTCAGTGTCGACACCAGATATCATCATTGCCTGGGAAAAGATCGTCTCGATCCATCGCCGCTCACGGACGGAAATCTTCTTCCACATTTCCTGTTTTTATCTTGGCCCTTCAGCTTGTGACCAGCGTCGTTCTGGCCGGCAGGCAACCTCCATGTCGGTGTTGTGCACGATGTCTTTCGCTGGGTCCACTGCATGTAAGTCGCATTCCCCAGTTCCCGTGTATCAATGCGAAACGTCCTTTGGGATTGGAAATAGATGGCTAAAAACCAAGAGCAATTTTATCAACGATCGACGGTACCTCCCGCCGCAATCGGTGGTAGAGACCAATACCAAGGAGTCGCCTGTTCGTGGTTGAGTGAGCCCCATCACGACATCCACTTTGCTTTTCGCCACGTCAACCATCATTGAGCCTCCAAGCCTTTTTGGCCCGCTAAAATCACACGCTCGCCCGGTTGAGTGTATCTTGGCTTCTGGTGATTTCCCTTTCTTTCTCGACAGCGCGGCATTGGCTCCATTCCACTGTGCTGCGCAAAGATGATGGATTCGCAAAACGTGCTCGAACCGTCTGCTTGGCCGTGTCAGGCTCCTGTCAGGGCACGATTGTTTTTCTTTGAAGGATTCTGACAGCCTGGCTCCGTAAAAGACTGCATACGATAGTTGCCACTCATCCGAATGCAGGTACTTTACTTGGCTGTGGGCAAAACATGCGACGACCACGCGGTCTGCCTGTCAGCCACGCGGTGGAAGAAATGGGTCCAGCTTTTCCGTGCAGTGCTGATCCCTTAACAGCTGTCTGTAGGGATCCCTAGGCATGAAGTTAGCGATTTCAAAAAAGAGGACCCATTTCTTTCCGAGCGTAATGCCAACATTCAAGATTAATCATGATCTCCGAGTTTTGCTCCGCATGTCTCTGGGCCCGAATTAGGTCTTGGAAGAAATATTGTTTTTTTCGGTAGAGCAAGCGGGGACGCCCAAAGCTAGCGATCAACCACACCCGAGGTAATCTCAAGCCCTCCGGTCGACAGGAGGCCTGGATTCCCGAGCCGCATCTACACCAGCAAAAAAACTTCACCGTTCTGCGTACTTGTTGTTGGGTTGCGAGCACACGTTCCCTGCAAAGCCACAATCTGAGACAGTTTCATGCATGCATCCCTTCTCGCTTCTCGCTCGCATCCCGCATCTCATCTCTATCACGTGACCCCTTTCCCGTTCCTTTTTCCTCCCTTTTTCCCACCCCTCCCTCCCCCCTCACTCCCGCTCTCTCCTACTTACCCCATAACCACCGACCTCTACTTCTCACCCTCACTCCCCTCCAGCCTTAGCCCTACACAACCTCCCATTCTGACTCCCCGGATACCCATCCAGACTAACCACCTCCCACCCGTCACTCCCCACCGTCGTCGGCGCCCAAAACACCCCCCATGGATCCCTCCTCTTCTTAACCCCCTCCAGCCGCCCATAATTCGCCCCAAAGAAACTCTCCTGCCACTCCGGCTCCCCCGGATCCCCCTCGTTGATATAGCTCCCCGACCCGGGGGTGAGCTCTCTAATCGGCTTCATGTACCTCTGGACTTGGGACTCTTCCTCGCGCGCTTGGGAGGGGGACAGCCCCGACGGCTGCACGGTTATGAAGCACAGGTGCAGGACGTTGGAGCGCCACGCGGGGTGCACGGCGGAGGTGACGCCCGGGGAGCCTGCGACGGAAGCGGAGGGGCCGATGGACAGGCCGTGCAGAGTGAGGTTGCCGTCCTGGACGGCGGAGCGGATGGCGGAGAAGGTGCGGTTGAAAATGGACTCGGTGGCCCAGTTGGCGTGCGGGATGAGACGGCTGCGGTAGCGCGTGTTCTGGAGCCCGCCGGTGGCGGGGGAGGAGGGGGTGAGGGCGGTGCCGGCGTAGGGGGCGGGGAGGAGCTCGGTGCGGTTGAGGGTGAAGTTGAAGCCGGCGAGGGCGAAGGCGTCGTACAGGGGTTGGAGACGCTGGGCGGCGGAGGCGGCGGTGGTGTTGGGGTAGACGATGCGCGCGCGGAAGGAGTAAGAGCCGTTGCCGAGCGGGTAGAGGTAGTCCCAGTCGGTGCCGCGGGCGAGGACGACGGAGGGCTTGAAGCGGAAGTAGATGGCGAGGGCAGACCAGAAGCGCTCGGTGTTGTTGACGTAGTGGGTGGAGGGGTCGAGGGGGGCGAGGCGCGCGCGGGTGTTGGTGTCGGGGGGTGGATTGGAGGCGATGCTGAGGTAAGAGGTGATGAGGGTGATGGGCGGGTAGGTCTTGACGATGGCGGAGGTGACGACGCCGTAGGTGCTGCCGCCGCCGCCGCGCAGGGCGTAGAACAGGTCGGTGTTTTGGAATTCGTCGGCGATGACGTAGCGGCCGTCGGCGGTGACTACGTGCAGCTCGAGCGCTTGGTCGGCGGCGAGGCCGTAGAAGGAGGCGAGGTTGCCGTGGCCGCCGGCGGCCATCCACCCGCCGTTGGCGCCGATGGTGCGGTGTCCGCCGCCGACGATGGTGAGGTTGTTGCGGAACATGTGGTTGAAGAGCTCCCAGTTCTGGAGGCCGGATCCAAAATGCGCTACGGTGCCGGAGTAGTTGCTTTTCTTGTACCCGTGGAAGAGTTCGAAGGCTTTAAGGTTGTGAGTCCAGATGCTGAGGGAGCCTGCGCCAACGGAGCGGCCGCCAAAGTCATGACCGGTGTTTCTGGTGCAGGGTGAGAATCAGGTTCACGGTGATTCGTTGGGGCGTAACTCACTTGATGACTAGTCGAATGTTTTTGTTGCGCGCAAAGTTGACTGCGGCTTGGATGTGCTGTACGGTTGTCGCGTTCACCACGTAGACGGGGAATCCGCCTTGCGTGCAGGTCCCGGTGGCGTTTAGAGCTGGCATGCAAGTGCCTCCCTGTGGCCACTGTGTTAGCACCGCCAAGGGGTCGTCGATCCAGAAACCGTCATTCGTGGCGTTGTTGAGGAGAAATGAGCACTTGGCCGCGTTGAAGTCGGGGCCTCTATAGCATGCTGCTGAAGGTGATGATGGCTGCAGGAGGGCGCCGTCGAGAGTCGCATTTAGGAGGCGCCATTCAATGTCAGAAGGCCAGTCGTTGCTGCCCGGCCAAGCTTTGCAGCGAGCTCGGGGGAGGCGACCTTCCCCTCGGGCAAAATCTACAGCCGGGAACGCCTTGGTGTGGTCCTCGGTGAGCTGAATAGATTCAAAGTCCAGCGTCGCTTGAGCAACGCAGGCAATGAAAGCAAAAACAAGGGGTTTCATCGCCTTTATCGTCGTGTGTCGCTAATCGTTCGTCAAATCGAGTCAGACAGCTCTTCGTTCAGGCCAAGAGGGCGACGCCTCTAGGTAGGTAGGTAGTTGGCATCATATATGTGCCGCGTCGTCTTGCTTCGGCTCCAATCCTTCAGAAAAGCTTGGTATTTGCCAAGACAGTGTCAACCTGTCGGCCGGAGTGTTGTTGTGCTGGTGGACGCCACAGGAACTTGTCATCTGGGTAAAGTCGGACCCCCAATTGGCTCTTTTTCTTGGCAACTTTGTATCTCCCTCACTGCGGGCTGTACGAAGGCATTCGCCGCCCTGCTCGGATTCCACAACACAGCGGAGCGACAGCGGTCACGTCAGCGCAACGCGCAGCTGTATTGCATCTGATGTCGAGGACATGACTTCCCCGAATGGTTGCCCATCGGCAGTTCCTTTTTGTCTCGTCGTTTCCCGCAACGGCTCGAATGTTGGTGGGAATTTAGTGCTGTGATACTTTAGCCGCGACTGTTGGAAGTCGGTGAGCTCAATCGGGGTTTGTGTGACCTGACAATAGCGGCCCCTAGAGCCGGAACCACGATTTCGATCCCTTGTCATGGGTATCACTGCCGGCCAATGATACCTAGGAATCCTTCGGTGCAGATCTCCGAAGGCTTGTCTGGGCCGGGAAATACCATGCACTGGTGGAATTCCCGCAGTACGGAAATGATTCCGTCTGCCTTACTGACAGCGCCAAGAAGCGGCTCGTTCATAGACTCGGTGAGGCCAGGCTGATTATGGATCCAGAGGGCAACACATAGGCTTCACCTCCGCAAATTTTCCGGCTATACAAGCCATGTTGACATTGTCGTAACACGATATAGGGAGTGTTCAGGCGGCAGTACTCAGCTTCAGCCTTCGATTATACACGGTCGGCCGTAGAAATGTCAAAACGGCCGCCCTTTTCTCGGCATTTCTTCTAAGTTGAGAACGAGACCAGTGCAGGGGCGCTGGCGTTGTGGCATGTCTGGAGATCTAGCGCGTGGACGAAGGGGGAGAGCTCTTAGAGCGGAGGCCGAATCGCTGAATCAATTCGATGCGACTCGAATGCACCTCGGCAGCGACGTCCCGTGAAAGGACAATCGCTTTGTTATCAACTTTTGGCGAGGGTAGAGATACGCGACTGCAGAAAGTCTGTAGCACGGCCGACAGTTGACCAGCAGCTTCTTTTCTTCAATTGCAAGCCCGATAATTTGAGATGGGCCATCGTGGTTGTGTAGGCTTCGCACGGCTATCACAGTGCCTGAGGCAGGCAGACCTGGCACAGCTGGCATCAACAAACTTCAATCGGAACGAAGAGCAAAACTCACACCTCAGGCCGCTTTGTATCGTCAGCAGCGAAAAATCCTCACCGCCAAGCGTATCTTCAAGCCTCCAAGTCGTCGTAGGGTGGGTGTCGATGTGGCCCATGCGCAAGATCCACACACCGCCAATTTTCATTCAAAATTATCCCTGGCGACATCGCCACTTCCGGAAAGCTTCGCCAACGACTCAAAACCCAACTTAAAGTCAGACCAAGCGGTCCAATATGAGCGAGAACGCTGGAATCATTGCCCCCGCCGCGGGGGAGATCCTCAAGGAGTGCCAGCTCTGCGACAGAGCGCCGCCCGTGCCGCTTTCGCTGTGCGGGGCATGCCGCGTTGTGTACTATTGCTGCCGCGACCACCAGGTCGAGGACCGTCCCACGCACAAAGACGTGTGCAAAGAAGTCGGCGCCGCCAAGGCAGCCGTCGACAAAACCAAGGGCGTGATTTTCGCCAACGCCGCCCTGGGTGCGTCCAAACCAGGCGGCGGACTCGGAGTCAGCGCTGCGACTGGGAGGGCTCAATACAACGACTACGTCGGTGCCCTGTCCGACTATGGCCAGGCGCTGATCAAGGCAGGAACACAGGAGGCCCTCGTGGAAGCGCTCCTTACCTACAAACAGATGCTTGACCTGCGCCGCAACGACCCCAGGAGCCTCAATGCTCACAAGATTATCCCGGGTCTGTTCATCCGACTCGACCGGGACCAGGAGGCTTACGATGCTTGCCTGTGGATACAACAGAATGACGGGAATCTCAACAACTGGCAGACTGACAAGAGCGTGCCGATCCTGGACCTCGACGACCAATACCCCGTTGACGCAGATCCCCTCGAGGTGTTTGACAAAGAGAACATCGAAAACACATCATATGTAATCCTGATCCTGATGCGGATGCATTTGGGCTTCAAGGCTGCTCTTAGGGCCAAGAGTGGCAACCCCACCTTGACCGACATGGAGGTTTTCGAGACCGCTCACGAGACCGAGGCCATGGATATTGTGGCGAGGCATCCCGAGTTGCTGACCGACAATGCGGCCAAGGCGTTATTCCTTCAAAGAACTGTTGCGGGAGCAATGGGTCTGGCCGCCGCCATTAATGAGTACAACCCATTTTACTGGGGCAAGTTGGGGAATTTCGACCTTTACGAAGATCAGCGCATTGAACCAGGCAGTGTTTTCCCGCCAGGGACCCTGTCTGAAGCGGAACAGGCAATCTCATTCACTCACTCGGTTTGGGAAGCGAATTCTGGAATATACAAGATTCTAGCGGACTCAATTCGTTCGATGCCGCGCCAGCCTAACACTGGCAAATACCTTAAGTAGTGGCACGTGGCTGGTCTCAGGAATGTCTGATAGGGCCAGGCCAGAGTTAACACACCATTTTCCATGGATATAAAGACGTGCCCAACCACGAGGGCAAATGCTTCGGTTTTGCATCTAGCTGTTTTCAATACCCTCTGCAAGTACAAATTACAAAAATTGCCGTCTCCCCGTCCCTCTCTTTCACACGTGCCTTGGTTACACAAGATGCCTGCCTAGATCGGGCGATCATTCGGCCGGAACTTACCGACTCACCAGCCTCCATTCCAGCGCGTTCTAACGCCACCTGGCATTTCGCAATCTCTGTCAACATCCGACCACAACAACCAAAACCTCACCACGCTCAATCACCCAGGCCCCGACAGACGTGACACCAGGAGCACAATGGCCTCCACGACCGAAAACCCCGCTCCTCCCGCCCCTCTGGCACCAGACCACGACCCCGCCCCATCCATCGTCGTCACCTCCCCAATGGGCACCCAAAACCCCTCCCCCCCAAGTTCCCCTCTAACTT
>Ga0247770_1001254_pt1 | contig 20931 bp, 13 predicted proteins | sample UWRJL136409B6_FD_179943 | JGI IMG/M metagenome (GOLD analysis project Ga0247770, IMG submission 179943) | Plant litter microbial communities from Arlington Agricultural Research Station in Wisconsin, United States - UWRJ-L136-409B-6 | ecosystem: Environmental > Terrestrial > Plant litter >... | reverse complement strand
CATCAGCGTCTCCTCGTTGCCAAAGGCTAAGGTATCGTACGAATGGCTCCTAGGGCCATTTTGCTGACCATGTGAGGAAGGGCTCATTTGGAGACGGGGCGGTTAGGATGCGTGGGAATTGCCCCAGGAGTGGGTAGCCGTCTTTCGGTCCTGGGAGATGCCGTAAGGGAGAGACGAAGTTGGGGTAAATGATGAGACGGTAGGCTTTGAGGGCGCTGTACCGCAAGGCAAAATACAACAAAACCTGGGTGATGATTGACCAATATGATGTCTGGAGCGAGGCTTCAGACAGTCGTGCCCAAATTACTGTCTCGCTGAGTGATAGGGTTGCGGCGAGCTGGAGGTCCATGGCGAGATTTTCTGGGCGAAAACCTAAGGTAGGTATTGGCGAACACAAACTTGCCCTCGACAGTTCTGAAAGGATGAAGTGGCATCTCGCCCAATTTATGCCCCGACCCCGCGAGCTAGCGCATCACGGTGCATCATATGCATATTGCCTTCGGGCTATACCTCTCCGGAAGTGCCAAGCCGCATCACGCCGGTGAAAAAAGGTTACCGAAAGCTAATTCAGCTCAACAGGGTCCGAACATGGGTGAGAGGTGCGGCAGGCGAGGCTTGGGATGAGAGACGCCTATCCTTTCGTTTCTTCTTTCGAGACTTTGGGGTCGAGAGCGGAGGGGCGGAGGGGGAGGTGGGCTTGGTGCGTCCTCGAAAAACACCAACAAATATTCGGCCATCTCATGCTGACGGTCTGGTAGACGCGGATCGAGGGGGTAGTAGTTGTTCGAACTAACATCTCCTGGTCTCCGGAAAAACACGTGGATCAGCCGCTGCGTCTTCCAGTTGGTGACGGTGATCCGACAAATTGCCTCGATACCCCGCCAGTTGGTGGTATGTGAAAGGCTTTGATCAAATGGGGGAATAACTACAAGAATGGATTTCAACGCCCCAGTATCTGACTTCCACTCCGACAAGCAAGTCAGGTAAGTACCTACTTTAAGATCTGCCCCCATGGTTTGCCATCAGGGCAACCTTCTAGGATGTATCAAGCCACCTCATATCCCACCACGTACCTAGGCCTTCATTAACAATTCCAATAATGAGCAGTTACCCCATCAACCGTCATACTGTCTGGCAGTTCCCACCCTTCGCTACGTATCCTCTGTTCGAGGACATGTAGTTTATACGTCCCACGTCCCCTCCGCTCCAGCGTCGCCGCTTGCTTATCATCATACTGCCGACCGCGCCCCAACCATCCCCACTCAGCTGCCTTCTCATCGCTCACCCACTGTGAGCTTGGCTGTCTCGTCAACTCATTTCCATTCTCGTCCGTTTTGATCTTCGCAATGGCAGTAGGATCTGGCCAAATGCCAAAGACGGCGGCCTCGCGAGCTTCTAGGGCCATGACGAAGTCCACCGCAGTCTCGAGGGTAGTCAGGACGGCATTCTCAGTAGCCGGGGCGATCGATTTGAACGAGATGGGAGCATGGAGGCCGTCTTCGATACCTGTGCGAAACAGAACGACTGGGAAACGGCCAACTGTTGTCGAGTCCTCGTTTTTGTACTCGTCGCTGGGTACGATAATAAGTAGCGCTTGGAATATCGGGTTGAGGAACCTGGATTTCGATGATGGAATGTCGTTGCTGGTGGCTAAGTTCGCGTCGAAGGATGTGGACTCACGCTCCGTGCACTTCTGGGTGCAGGCCGAGACGTGCTCGCAGAGGATGCTGTTGAATTTGACAAGTGCCATGACCACGTCCATTGATGCCGGTCCACTGCCAGGCGGAAGGCCTTTTGGCATGATGAATCTGCAGGCAAATTGATCGGCGTCAATCTCGCTTCGATAGGGTCGGAACCAGCGGCGATAAATGTAGTTCTCCATTATCGTGGCCACGAGCTTGCGTGGACCACCTTCCAGGAAGTACACGGGCACAGTCTTGTTGCAGCTGTCACCGTACCAGTGCGGGCCGTTGATGTCGCACAGCTGCTTGTCGACTGAGATTAAAGATTGGAAGGGGTAAAACAGTTGACTATAGTGTAAGCGGAGCCGATGATGTTCCTCCTCGTTGGTTCGGTATAGCCATAATAACTCTTCTCTGGTGAACTCGGACAGCGGTTTTGGGGGGCCAGTAGGTGGCTGCCGAAGCACTGGCGGACTCCTTGAAGTCGTTGAGAACCGGCTGGATTGACGGGCATTTTGGTGTTCTGCCGTGAGGTGTGCGTCGAGGAGAAGGAAGGTGGACTGAAGATTTGCATAGCTGAAAATCTAGGAGGGTGTATGGAAGGTAGAATTTATGAATGCCTGGTCACCTCAGTCAGACTACAGTTTGTGGGCGCCGAAAAGCGCCCGATCCCTGGCGTTCTTTCTCCCGCGCGCGGTATAAGCAGGTAGGAACAAGTTGCCATTTCCGATCTGGGGTCAGATATTTTTGGTAGAGTGACACTCCTAGCTCATTGAGTGGAGAGTAGGATCCCATGTGATGTATACCTGCTGTTGATATCCCGATGCTTAGCTTCTTGGTTCCTTTTGGGGCCGGTGGCCTGGAGGAATGCCGTTGGCCCTAAGACTCGCAGACACACTGGCACCCGATGCAGTGCATGCTGGACTCAGAGCGAGCTGAGAATGCTGGGACAACAACCTGGAGGGAAGTCGCATACGTCAATACTAGTCCCATACGACACCATTCGTTCCTCTCACGACGTGCGGCGTACATGTTTGAGGGCGAAGCAGTAAATAGATCAACGGGCGTGCTCTGCTGGTAGGAAACCGGTAAGCTTTCGAATGCTAGCTGAGATGTTAGTGTGTCCGAAGAGACGATGCCAGATGTTCAACTCTTCTCCGGAGCCGAGTGCCTGAGCCGTTCCGACCCCTTCTGACTTGGCCAGGCTCACGTTGACTTAGCGAGCTGTTTTCCCATTTGTCGTTGAGATACCGCGCTGTTTTCCCCGTTCCGCCCTGTCTGGCCCGCGCCGCCGCCATGATCGATGGAAACCCCCAGAAAGAATACCAGGGTAAATGGTGCAACCATCCAAGCCCTGGCAGCCAAAAGCCTATAACCTCAAGAGGCAGGCATTTGTTACATGCAGTTGGGGTTATGTGTGGGATCATAATATAAGTGAATCAGAAAACCCCTCAATCTCTTCACCGGTCATCGGGTTGACAGTGTTGAATTCAACGTGGTCACTAGAAACGTAGTAATTGGAAGCCGTGAAGAGTGTTATATTAGAGAGAAGCTCGCAGAGCAACCGTGAGCACGTAAAGCGCGGACCAGCCGCGCTACCGCTGCTTACCTAAACAGTCGGTTGAATTTGACAGACAGGTGCTCGAAATTACGCCATCATCAGTGCATAATTGTGCGTCGATTGATCTCGATTAATGCTTCTGTACGAATGATCCGGGCTGTTAGGAAGAGTAAATAAAAATCATTGGACGGGAAAAATGAAAAATGGTTCCCTCACTTAAGAGTTTTGAATAATAACGTTCGTTACTACTGGACGTCCTTTTTAATCTGATCGAACTATTTCCCCATAACAGTCTTAACATTCGCGATGTCGGCTTTGACGTTCGCGATGTTGGTTTTAATGTTCACGACGTCGTCTTTAAGGGTCTTGACCTGAGTGAGTATCGACTTGCAGATATAAGTGAATCGGAAGCCATAGTACAAGGATACGTTAACTAAATGTAAAATAAAAGGAACTTCACTTCTTACACCAATTGTGTCATACTAATATCGCTGGAAGTGCCATAAAAACGCCAAGCATCGCAAAGAAAGCTGTCCCAGACACTGGATCCCTCTCCCATACCCAATCGCGCCAGCCCCTGCCATCCCCTTGATGGACTAATTTATACAGCCCAATCTCGATCGCCAAAAACCAGAGCAAGGCAAGCGCGCCAACGGCGAAATGTTTGCGCTTTCTTGTGTTGCGTCCGTGGGTTTCGACGAGTTGCCGATTCATTCGAGAGACCACATGTTTGGCGGACCGCCAGATGACAACCATCATAAGCGGCATTTCCAGGAGTTGCGCATATCTTTCGCCAAGCCATGGCTCGAGGAGCGGGACGCGGATGATGCCGCATACGAAGCCACCGCCGAAAACGAGGAGAGTGTAGATGAGGCTTGTGGTGAGGATGGTGAAGAACAATTTGATCGTGTTTTGTAAAGTTTGATGGTTGGAGGGTGAAGGGTTGAGAGGTGAAGGGTTGGGGGTTGTTGGTGGTTAAAAGAGCGGGTGGCATGAGGGTCAGGTGATGACTTGTCGATGTCACGTGGTCATCAATCACGCAAAATCCGGGTTTTCTCTGCTCAATTGGCCAATTTTTTTTCTCATGCAAGTCGATTACTATTTCAAGAGTTTGTGACATTGTTCAGTTGACAATTGACTTTGAAGCCAAGGTCAACACCGAGCTCGTTGGTGCCTCCCCTTTCTAGATGTTATTGGCAAGCGCGGAACCGGTGGACTGTGGTTGGCACCTTTTGATTGACTGCGTCTTGTCCTAGCCCTATTTGCTCCCTCTTACATGTAGGGCTTAGCGGCTTGGTCCCTATCAAATCAAAGGCTGGAGCAAATGCCAGATGGTTGGTGAAGCCAGGGGTGGGCATGCGTGATGCGATGGGTACAGGGATGCTCGCGGCCGCGATTGGTGTGCGCAACCCGAAACGAGGCGGTAAGGATGCAGACCAACATCTCAGCCCCCAGGCACTGCATCAGGCCTCTCAATCAAAAGGCGCTTGTGGGCCGCCAGTCTATTGATCCTCCCGTCTTCCTTTCTCATCCCCTTTCCCAAGTCCCAGGCCCGACATTGGATCGTCGCTGTGATGATGGCAGCGATGCGATTTCTCGCCGCCGTTTCGGCCCTAGGGCTTTGTAGGATCGCCGAGTCCGCAAACTGCTACAAGATGGACGGGAAGCTGCAAGACTCCAAATATGGTTGGAAGGTGTGCAACCCCAGCGTCGCGGCCAGCCCATGTTGCAGCGGCATTGATTACTGCCTCGATAACGGCCTTTGTCTCAACGCAGGCGTGGTCAACAATTACATCACCGTGCAGGGTTGCACTGATCCGAGTTGGGGGGGATCTTGTCGAAAATACTGCGCGGCATCCATGGGTCGGTTCTTCCAATTCAACTATCAAGAAAACTTATTGCTAATCCCTTAGCAGATATCAACGGCTACACCGGCATTACAATATGCGATGGCGTCAACAACGCCTGCTGCGGTGACAAGGGGACGTGCTGCTCGGAGGAAACATTTCAGTTGCCTTTCTTCACCAACCTCAGCCACCCCCCTCTCGAAGTCACAGGCCCGAGCTCGACGAGCGCGACATCAACGCCCTCGGTTTCCCCTCCAACTTTGTCTGGCACAAGTACAGGATCGGCTGGCCAAACCTCTAAAGCCTCCTCAGCAGATACGACAGCCGTGGCCAACTCGGACATGGCGCTCAAAATTGGGCTGGCAGTGGGCCTCCCGCTAGGCCTGCTCCTTCTTGCCACTATCGCTTACCTCGTCTGGGAACTGCGGAAGCAAAAGGCTGTGGCCGAGGAGTTGAAGACGATGGTATATCAAGATGCCCCTGGCCGCCCGGTTTCGGCGCAGCAGATGGCAACCCCGAAGTACATGTATCAGGGGCGTCCGCAGCAGCACTTCTCGGAGCTTCCGCACCATGAGGTGGCTCAGCTCCCGACCGGGCCCGATAGGGAGGAGCTGGATGCATCTCCAAGGTTATGAGGCGGAAGCCCTCAGAGGGGCTGGGCACTAGATATCTTGGGATTGTGTAATGGAGATGTGTATACTCTACCTACGATAAGTATTATGTATTTAGCCATGACTTTTAAGAATGAAATAAGGCATTTTGAAAGAGAATGTCTCCGTGTACAGTAATCCAAAATTTTCACGTAGATAACCTTTTGAAAATGCAGGACGTTCGATTGTATGAAAATGGATAGCCCTACTTTATTGTAGCAAACCTTAATTGCTTTCGAAAACGCTTTTAGAGATTGTACAATGGTCTCAAAGACCAAGCAAGACCAATGGGCCACCTGAGCGGCACGAGGGTATCTTCCATATACAAACAGACGTTCCCTCCCAAAATAGGATTCGTACAATAACGAACACGTGAAATACACTCTTTAGAGAAGGAAATCGGGGCCGAATACAGGAAAACATTGATGTAGCATTAGTAGCTTGGAGTGAACCACAACAAGACAAATATCCAACAGCAAGAATACAGAAATTGGTACACATAAACCCTCCCAGTGCCTATCGTCAATGCGTGCAAAATAAAGGATAGTAACATGGAGTGTAGGTATCGCTTACCCGAACCCGCATTCTCATACCACTAGCGTGCCCACAGCTCCTGGGTAGACCTCTTTGACTCAAACCCCATCCCTAGACTGAAGAGAATCCATGCTATCGGAGCTTCCGCCTGTACTGTGTGGTGCCCAGCCAGAAGATCCCGACGACCCCGACGATGCAGAACCAGATGAGCCAGACGAAGCCTCGGAGGAATCTGAATATTTCCGAATCTTCTGTGCCCGGTCCCCATTGCTGGTGCTTCTTACAAAGAATTTGGGAATTTCAGGGGGGGTATCGACACCATTCCACAGGTACGAGGGATCTTCTCGGGCTTTGTTGACAATTTCTTTCAGTTTGTCGTGTAACTCGGGAGCCTTGGCGCGCTTCTTGGGGTCGATTAGGAGAAGTCGTTTCTCGATCAGGTTGAGCAGTTCGGCTAGTGCGGTGCCCTCCTTGCATCGGGGGTCACTCCGAAGCCGTTTGATGGCCCTTTTAACCATGGAATGTATTTTGACCTGTCCTCCTTCCTGCTTGAAGAAGTTCCCCGGGGCCGTTGTCGGGTCGTCCTTGCTGGAGATCCTTCGGCTTCGGAATATCTCCACGGCTCCAAAACCGTAAAGCAGCCATACGATGAACTCCAGGAGCATGCAGCCCGTTGACCACATATCATAGCGGCGGGATCTCGGTTGGCCATTTATCCGGTCGTATTCAGCCTCCGGCGCTTCGTAAAGTATGGTGACTTCCTCCGTGTTTGTTGCCGCGTGCCTCAATCCTGTGGTTTTATCGCCGTGGGACTTGGAGACTCCCACGTCCGCTAGCACGAGAGTTCCACGTCCGCTGGGCTTCTCGCCGAGTGGCTGGTCCGTGAAGTGCAGGATGTTCTGCGGCTTGACGTCGCCGTGGCGAATATTCTTCTCGTGAAGGACCCGAATGGCGTCGATGAGGCCAAAGACTTGCCCGAGCAACCATAGGATGAAGTCGCTGGTTCTTGGGGACGAGTCCATTTTCTTCCAAAACTGCCAGAGATTACCCCCCTCTGCCCAGGGGAAGATGAAACAACGTAGTGAACCCTTTTCGTAACTGGCCAACAGCTTGATCAAGTGTGGGTGTCCAAGATCCCTGATGTGTTCCAAGTTTTCCATTTCACGGGCGAAGAATTTCTCGTTGCGGATTTCTTTGATTGCGACTGATGGCCCTGTATTTACCTTCGTTATGTCAGACCCAGTCTAACTGGAGTGGTAACGTCGGGGAAGGGGGAAGGGGGTGAATAGGAGGAGCGGCACTTACTTCCATGTCACCTGACCTGAGCCGGCACTCGGGATGAAACCAGGCCTGATGAACAAACACATCCCGGGCTTGAACCTTCACGATGCTCCTCTCAATTGGTAAGGGGCAGCTGGGATCGAGCTCGAGGTGTTCACCAGCAACGTCCAGAATTGAGCCCGCCAGAACAAGCCATTGCTTTTCGAGAAAGTCCCGTACTCTCCGCTCATCCCAGGACGTGAACGAGGTGAACTCCTTGGAAATATCACCCTTGGGAGTCTTAGGTATCCTGGAAACAAGGGCTGCCGCACGGGGACCGCCGGGGAAAAGGGGAAGGTCTTCGTCAGTGATGTTATGGTTGTAGATCAAACCACTAATCATTTGCTCTTGACCGATGAGTGCGAGAATGGCAAACACCTTTCGTGCCTGGGTGTGGATTCTGTCGGCGAGGGAGTTCGCAAGCGACCAGGGTGACCATTGGGAGAGAATCTTTTCGTAGAATGGCACATGCAGATTGGCTACGATGTTGTCCTTGGTGACTTTCTCGTACACAACGCTCTCGGGAAGGAACCTAGACGACTGGTCGACAAGCCCGCACTGGACCGCACCGGCCTCCAGCTGCTTGAATAGCGTCGCCATGGTTGGGCGTGGAGCTAATTATGTCGTTCGCCCTGGAATTTGATGGAGAAGTTGCAAGTTGGAGAAAAAAAATGCACAAGGCGACGAATCAGTTCCTTAATAAACCACATTTTGACCCACCCATGTCGAGGGAGCCTGACCGAAAAATGAAGGCACCCGAGGCGGCCAATTTGCGAACCACCACCACCACCACGATGTCTCGGTAAGCCTATGACACAGTGGTGAAAATAATGCGGGCCTGTGCCGTGTTGGAGGTGATGATACCGCTGATTGGCACTCGAACACGTGAGGGGTGTGCGCATGCATTGGGGTGTGTGGCTGGTTCGGCATAGCCTGAATCTGCTCTCCAGTTGAGCGATCGGCCCCCACTTGGTGCCACCTAGCACGCAAGAGCGGAGAAAAGGGACCGGGTGCGGCCTCGCGATGAGCGCGGGTATATCAGAGGTCGCAGTGACAGATGCAAAGCACATCGGCCTGAGGCGAGCGTGAGCGTGCCGGTACAATTCAAGTCGGCGTGCCTTGAACCTGGAGGTTTACCAATTGACACTCAACGGCACAACCAAGCTAATCGTCGCAATTGCGCGGCATCTATTTGCGTACTGTCTTGGAGTTGGAATAGTGGAATATGGATGACTCGACTGGAGACTGTCTTGGTCCTAGCCGTGGATGCAGCGATTGTGTCCAATCTTGTTCGGCGTAAAGCGCCATGATGTATGCGGTCATCGAGGAGGTGCATAAGGTAGCATGCACAGACATTCTCAGGTGGGCAACACTTGTGGGCTTGCCCACGACTCCCGGCAAGGCTCTGAGACCCCGTCGCCGCAGTTGTGGAAGACTCGGACACGACACGCGGGCAGGCGGGGTCGTGCAGCTCCATAGGCCAACGGGAGGCCGAACCAGTGCACCAATTCGATCCCCCCACACAAGAGCTGCTTCCAAGGACGGAAAAAGACGGCAGGCGCGTCATCTGGCATCTGGTTCCCGACAGAAAGAGCCCAGGGTCCAGGGCGATGCTGCGGGTCGGCCAGCACTGCCACTTTCGGGCTTCCGATGCAACCATTTCAACACACTTTAGCCCAATGAACATGAAAAAGAGGCTGAAAACTGCCAAAGGCTGGGGGTTTAACTTTTAACAATTTAGTACGCGCTTTTGCTTGTGTCCCACAGATGTGCCCAACTTCCAGCGCACGCAGCCTCCGGGTCGTGGCTGCCCAACTCAAACCGCAGTGAAATATTTGCTCAAGACCAGGCAGGTGCCTGCCCAAAGCCCAGCACCCGCATATTGTCAAGCACTCGAACAACTACTTCCAATACCATGGAATCTCTCAAGTCTTGGTTCAACCTCTGGTCGGGCAATGGGGAAGCAGAACTAAAAAGATTCCGCAAAGAAGTACAGAAATCGATCAGACTCAACATCATCGACCACAAACCATTCTTCCCGGCCGGAGAGATCAACAGACTCGTCACCATCGAACGCATCAGCACTGTCCTTTCACGCCATGCCTCGGATGATCTGGTCGTATTCGTTTCCCAGCATGCACGGAAAATGTTCTTGGCGTTGGTGTTTGGGGAGGCCAACTCGGCCAATGACCTGGCGTGTATCCTCAAATCTTGTCAGGATCATGGCATGTCGGACGATAAGCTACCCGTGCAAGGAATGGCTTGCACAGGACGGGGTGTTGATTCGCGCCAATGCTCATTTGGGCACGATTCATGGCTGAACGTCTTGCATGACAGCAGATGGGAGACGATCATGTACCGGTTCCGGACCGACCAGTGTACCATTAACGCGCCAGTGTTCACCAACAAGCAGTTTGTGTATAAACTGCCGGCCGAGTGCGTCCTACCATTTGTTTCCAAGGGTCCGAGTGAGCGGGATGGCCATTTCAGCACTGTCTCTGAGTTCATCCTTCACCAGGACCACTACATTACCTGCGAGGAGGGAGGGACGGAGTTCGTCGCAAGTCGGGAGCCGATCCGCGTTGCGTTAAAGAAGATGAAGCTCTTGGATAACGAGCCAGGATACAATGTTGCGAGCGCTTGGGCGCATGAGGTCTCGGCACTTGAAGAGATCCGCGGTATCAACCATGATCATCTCATCCGTCCTCTAGCTGCGATCAAGCATGGTTTTGAGCATTACATCATGTTTGAGTGGGCTGACGGTGGTAGTCTTCGCGATGTTTGGAGCCTAAAGGACGATGACGACAAATTTCTCAGTGCCGAGCGCGTGATGTGTGTCCTGGAGGAGCTTCTCGGCCTCGCGAGCGCACTCGCACTTCTCCACAAAACCAACACGAACACAAAGACCGGACTGGCGACCCGTGCTCGCAGCCTGCAGACCCTAGCTGCTCCATCTTCTGATACAAGACAAGACGAAGCGCCGCGATCTATGATGCTCCAGGTTCCAGTCCCACGAATTCGCATCCAGGGAGACAGCTCCGACGACGACTCCCATGTCGGCTCCGACATCGATCGGTCCTACGTCAGCGAAGACACCGACATGGACGGAGAGGTGCACTGGCGGCACGGGGATTTGAAGCCAGACAACATCCTCCGTTTCAGAGACAGTTCGGATCATCGGCGGTTAGGGAGGCTGAAAATTGCCGACCTTGGACTCGCGAAGCAGCACTTTCTCCAGACATCACGCAGACATGATCAGACGCAGCAAAGATACACCACGTCACAATACGAGGCCCCAGAGGCCATGGCAAACCTGCGCTTGCCCAGGTCTCGCAGGTACGACATCTGGTCAATGGGCTGTATCATCCTAGAGTTTGTCATTGTTCTTCTGTACGGGCCGGATGGTCTCGATGCATTCTACAGAGAGCGAAATCCCAGCAAAGCCTCCACCGATACCCTTTACTTCACTCTGGACGTGAGCAAGGACACTGCCCATGTCAGTGGCATTGTGAAGCACTGGATAAGTGGAATTTTGAAGGACCCAGAGTGTAGTCGCAAAGAGGGAAACGCGATTGCAGATCTCATTGAGTTGGTGAGGGACAGGCTTTTGGTTGTCAGCTTGCCAGACGAAGACATGGCCGAGAGTAAGAAAAAGAAATGTCGAGCAGATGCTGCGGAGCTAAAGGAGCGACTGGGAGCGATACGAAGGTTGGGTATGGATGCCCAAGAAAGAGGGGACACATACCTACTCGCGGAGCCAACTCGGGCTTACAGCCCAACACCACCCCCACTCGGTGCGCGGCTTGAACTGCCGCGACGAGAACTCGTATGACTGCTCATGCTTCCAGCCGTCAACAACACGGAAGCCAACAGCTAATGCCGAGATAGGAGGTGCGTATGCCAGGGACCTTGATACCCTGCCCAGTTCGTGGCTAATACAGCAGGGATACTTTCCGTCAATATTCAGACCGTCAGTTCTAGCCTTCTCACGGGATTTCTCGTGCGGCCTCCTTCGGATGGCTAACAGTGTGTGCAGTATGTGAGTATCGAGACTCCTCCATGCTACGAAATGATTTCTAGACTAATACCTTACTCTCTTTCGAAATCAAGACGGTAAGTTCTCTTTCACCAACTTGCGACGCATTCCCCGAAGCTAACAGGGTATCTGTTCCCTCAGCATGTTGTGAGTCAGACATCTTTCAGCACCTACTAAGGCGTCCAGAACTACAACCATAGCTAACAAGTCTGATGCTCCAAGCCCTTGGATAAGGCCTGGGAGTTTCCGGTTGACAACAATTTTGCCATGGAGTTCCTTCGTGATCGCCTTTACAAAAGCATTGTCTTTCCGCAAGCAAGTCTCAGGGTGGAATTATGCAAGCATTGTGCCCAAGTGAGCACCTGGACATCAACATCGATTGTGCGGTTTGAGAGGGCGACTCGGGACTGCTTCTTACACGAGCTCCTCATTCGCGCCTGTGGCGTCAGGTCTCTCGAGAGTCAAGATTACATCGAGATGCGGAGGGGAGGGTCGAACCTCTTCCTCAACGGGTACTCGTCTCCCGTCCTGTCGCTTTGCCGATCCCCACGTAGGTCTCACCCCGTCTCCATAAATTGTCTTACTTCTCACAATAGCATGTGTGCAGCAGCAGCACCGGACCCAATGCCTGCAACCCACGACACTCAAACACCACAGCCAGTACTTAACGAGATCCAAATAGGGTTCCCTAACCCCCAGCAGGTCTCACGCCCCATGTATCTTGATCTCATATCTCATTGGCTCCAGGACTGCAACGACAACCACCCCCAATGCAGCCGCGGCAATAATGTGTCGAGGTCCTCGAGTCAACGTGTGCTCCCGACAAGACTGATTCACGTTGGTCAACAATTCACAGGAAGCGAGAAAGAGGACGACAGGGTCCGACTACTCTCAACAGCAGCGATACCCGAAAACGAACTACAAACCGACGCTCGCTACATCGCATTATCTCACCCCTGGGGAAGCAAACTACATAACGACCACTTCTGCACAACGCGTGAAAACATCGCCTCTCGGATCCAGCACGGCATCGCAGTTCCAAACCTCCCTGCCACGCTCCGTGATGCCATCATCGTCACCCGCGCTCTCGGAATCCGCTACCTCTGGATCGACACAATCTGCATCATCCAAGGTCCTGCCGGCGACTTCAACACCGAAGCCCGCCTCATGGAAACCGTCTTCAGCCTCGCCTACTGCGTAATTGCCGCGAGTCGCGCTTCCGGAACATCCAGCGGATTCCTCTCCCCACGGCGCAGCCGGGACTTCGTCGCCCTCAACCTGCCCAGTACTAACAACACCCTCTACATCACTACTCCCCTCGACAACTTCCAATCCGACGTAATCTCCGGCCCCCTCAACAAACGCGGCTGGGTCCTCCAGGAACGCGCCCTCGCCCGCCGCACAATCTACTTCACCTCTTCCCAAACCTACTTCGAGTGCGGCGCCGGCGTGCGCTGCGAGACCCTGACGAAAATGACTAACAACCAAGCCTCCTTCCTCGGAGACCCGGCATTCCCTACCGTTGCCCTGAAATCTAGCAAAGGGGCGAAGATTCGGCTTTACGAGATTCTCTACAAGATGTATTCAGCCCTAGAGTTCACCAAGATGTGGGACCGCCCGATCGCCATCGCAGGGCTCGAACAAAGACTTGTGTGGGCGTTCGGAACGCACGGCGGGTATGGGGTGTTTGGGGGGCAGTTCTTTGGGAGGAGTCTGCTCTGGAAGAGGGATGGGAACGCCGAGGGGAATGAGGCGATGAAAAGCATTGAGTTCCCGGTGGGAGATAGGAGATATTACCATGTGCCGACTTGGTCGTGGATGGCGTATGAGGGGGTCATTGGGTTTTTAGAGATTCCGTTCGATGGGGTCGAGTGGCAGCATGGCGAGGAAGAGGGGGTGGTTTCGCCTTGGGTGGGGAGGAAGGGGGTGGAGGGAAGGGATGGGGAGGTGGAGGCGGATGCGGTGTGGCATACGGGGAAGGCGGATGAGCAGACTGTGCTGAGTGCGAGGGGAAGGGAGTTGGCGGTGTCAATGGAGGAGGCGCGGAGGAAGATTGTGTATGACGCGGGGGTGCCGCCGGGGAATGGGGTGAGTGAGGTAAGGGTTGTGATTGTGGGAAGGCAGAAGACGGGTAACAGGCAGGCGGTGAATGTGGGCGTGCTTCAACATTATGTGCTGGTTGTGGGACAGAGGCAGGAATCGGGCGTGGGCACGGCGCGGTATGAGAGGCTCGGCGTTGCAGCGCTGCCGGGGAGCTGGATTGACCTGAAGGGGCTGGGGAAGAAGATATCAATCGTTTAGGTGGATAGCTCATGCGAAGAGAATGTCTATTGGCACCGTAGTCTCCGTCTATTTGTGCCGTGTTGCTAAAGGGTATCTGTGTTGGAGAAACAGTCGGACACCATGCTTTGAAACGAAAAGTCCTGAGTTGCTGCATCAAAGTCCTCGGTTGTATTAGAATAGGCCCTTTAAATATGCAGGAAGGCCTTCTTTAGATGTATCAAGGGCTGCCATAAATGGAGAAACGCATTTCGAAATTAGGTATGGTATCAAATAGACGAAGGCCGGGGTGAAAATAGATACTCTACGTGTGACACCTGGCCGGACTTTGCAGCAGCCGCCTCTTTCCGCTTGTCCTGTCGTTGGAGCCGCCGGGTTTCAGTCCGCCTCGCTTTGCGTGCCTTGCCTCTCGCCTCTTTACGAAGGTTAGCGGATGACTGTGTACAAAAAGGGTAAGGGGGGTGGGTAGAAGATACCTTGCTTCGCGTCTCTCTCATTCTCCTTCTGAATCTCCCCAACGAGCTCCGTGACTGTGCCCTTGATAGCCTCCAGCAGCATCACCAACTGCGGATCTCGGGCATCTTGGGCAAGAGATGTCTCAAGGCGAAGAAGCTTGCTCAGGCCAACTGGAGTCTTGTTTCGGAGAACTGCGAGAGCACTTGTCATGCTAAGGCCCGAGAGACACGAGGTGTTCGGCGTTGGTGTTGGCGTTGGCGTCGCCCCTTGTCCTGTTCCACTAGCCAAGGCTCCGGGGGTCACTTGCACAGGAGGAGAAATCGGGATTGTGGCAGGGGGTGCTGGGTTCGATCCGCGGATAATCATGGCCGGATACCCAGTAAAGTAATAGGGGTGGTCTTGCGGTCTGTTCCAGTGGCCTGGAGTTGGAGGTAGGGTATGTGTGGTGTTAGTCTTGCCTGGCGCATGTGATATTCCTGGGTCCCGAGGGCCTTTCGACTGCGGATCCTGAGGCACCCGATTGGCCGGGAGCGGTGGCCTATGGTATGAAGGTGTCGAATGTCCTGCCAGTGGGTTGTGGTAATATCCCGTGTCCGGAATTTGCCGTTTCGTGTCCCAATTTTTCTCCTGACTCAATCCATGATACCGCCGCAAATTCTCCATAATCAAGCCGAGTTCGCGCCCAAACGCTGGTTCCCTTTCAAGTTGAGATGGCAACTTTTGACGAGTGTGTCTCACGTCGGGGTGCCGCAGAGACGGGCTTTTCACGCCCGTGCTTTGGCCTAGGTCCTCCCTGACCCCCGATTTCTCCGGGACGTTTGATTCCGGGCGAGAGTTCGATGTAGGTTTCTTTACAGCCGAGGTTGAGATTGAAGGTCTTAAGGATGGCGAAGTTAAAACTCCATCCTCGCCTGATTCGTGCTTTGGTACTTGAGTCGCTGACTCCTTAACAGACAGCAGACTTGAGGTATCTGGGGATGGCGTTTGGGATTGCGGGTGTTGGGGATCTGCGGGTCGGTTCGGTGGCGCTCTGGAAGGGATTTGAATCCAAACCGGATCCAACCGTTTTCTCTTCCCAGCGGTTCGATGTTTCGCCATCTTTACTAGGTGTAAGACTTTAAAGACGAGAATGTGATATCAGTGTGTTGTAAATGTCACTCAAAAGTTTGCTTCAACCCTCAGGTCGTTGACAGTTGAAAACCCTTCGGGATGCCAGGGGAGGGATATCCCAGGGCTAAGGACACCCGGCTGCCTCCAGCCTGGCATCGGACAATGTGTGGCAGGTGAAGAGGGATTGGCCTCACTGTGGGTCCAGAGCACGGGCAGATTGGCCTCACGGATCGGTGAGCGGGCAGAAGTGTGGTTACACAACCGTGACGCGGGGCCCAAACAGGGTTGGCCTCATGTGCCTGGCCAGTTATTCAAGACTATTTTTATGATCCCAGTGGCTTGTGCCGAAGGCGTGCAGCTTAGTGCAGAAATAGGCAGGGGTTTGGCCTCATCTTCGGCAGAGCCTTCCAGGTTCTTGGCTCCCTCCAGGGGCCACACTGGGGATAAAGAGCGGCTCTCCCACACCGCGAAGGCACAATTTCATCTCGGCAGGAGATAGAGGAGGGGGGATTTTTGCATGGTATTGCTTTTAGGATTCGGTGGATCATATCTCAGGTCAGTGGTTCAATGACTTCCGCCATGCATTTGTTTGACTGTTGCTGACCCTTTCCCAGAAAACGCGAACTCTCGCCGCGGCGGGGCATCTGTCCCCGCCTGGGTTAGATAAGCACAGAATGGCACAGTGATCAGCAATGTAGCTCATCAGTCCGAGAGCCCGTCACGGTAGATCCGAAGGATATTTGTTTGCTTCCCTTTGATCCAACTTGGTGTTACAACAACCCAACCTACCATCTCCCTCCTTCCGTCCCCATCCCCACCCCCGGCTTTGAGCCCATGCAAGCGGAAAGTCGAAGCACGACAAACTCCACCAGCTCCGCATCTCCTCCGCACTCGCCTCCGAGCCTGCCAACGACGCCCCGGTCAGCAGCAACAACACCTCAGTCGGCGACACGCCAGGATGGACCTCCGTGGAGATGCTCGGAGCCCGAGTGCGGTAAAAGCTATGCTTCCAAGAAGGGCCTCAGGTAATTTCCGCAACCCACGGTGGAAACCTTCATACTTACACCAAGTGCAGGGCCCATGCCAAGAGCCACGCAAAGCCCTTCAAGTGCCGGATCGAGGGCTGTGAGTACAATGTCGTCGGCTTTGGCGACAAGAAAGGGCTCGACCGGCACGAGGATGCAGTTCACGAGCTCTTCGGGCCTGAAAAGCTCCATTGTCCTGTCCCCAGCTGCCCTAGCATCTTCCCGAAGCTTCGCATGGACAATCTCAACCGCCACATCTCCAGAGTTCACCCCGAGCAACATGATGCACTCTCCGACTTCATCCGAGACAACAACCCGGCAATTCTTAGCTGAGTTTGCTGAAACTTCGGGCTTTCCACAACCCTAACAATACATCTCTCCCACCCTTGGATCAACTCAAACCAACACAGCAGCAACACATCCTTCGGTACCCCGGTACGAGCACGCCTATCCAGTCTGTCCGTTTCTTTTGTTTGGAGTTGGGCGGAGACTTTTTGTCGACGGGCACATACTCCTAGTTGGCTGGCAACGAGCTAGCAACGGTGGAAGAAAGCCAACCGATAGCACTTTTCAAACGGAAGCCATGACGGCAGGCGCCTCCCACAGGCGCTAACCAGGCTACCAACCAACGTCACAACACACAACTACCACCGCAGACACGCCTTGAGTCCGACCGACCATATAGGCCCAACTCCTCCATTTGGTTCCCGACCCTCTGGGTGGCGGTCAGCCGTTCTATTAAGACACGTTCGTTTCCCCCCTATTTACACCACATCACAATTTCCTACACCGCTTCCGGACATTCGACAAACCCATAGGCCGACGACTGATGATCAACTCGCCGCATGCGAGTCACTGTCCCCCGGCTCCGGCTGGGGGGTATAAAAACAAAACAAAAAAATTAAAAACAAAAAAATACGACAACCTCCGACACGGCGGGCGCCTTTTCGTGGCGTCGGGGATCAGTACTCGTTGGCGGCACGACTCCGGAGGGAAGGGTGGAGGTGAGATCGTGCGACGAGGAAGCTAAGTCTGCTGTAAATAGATGTTTTCCTTTGTCTGTCGATGTGATGGCTGATGAAAGCCAGGGGAGGGGACTTTGAGATAATGTTTCGCGATAGGAGGAAGGCCTTTTCGCAACGTCGTTAGTCTCTTTCGGGATGGGTGATGACCTGTTACAGCCAAATCCATAGGCGGTCTTGACAGTAAGAAGGCATCTTTCACACTAGCTGAGGGTACCCTTCACCCTTCTTTTGACTCAAGCCTTCGTATGAATTTCGCTCACCAGCCTGGTCTCTAAGCCTTACCCGCCAAGACCCGTCCAGCGTCCCAAAGCGCCAAGCGTCCAGGATGCAATGGTTGCATCCCGCAATGTTTCAGATCTGGGAGCTAACGGTGACATTGCATCTCTCGGCCCATAGAGAACTGAGATCTTTCATCTCCCATCTTTCCAGCGTCAGCGTTATTCCGGTATTAGTGATTAGCTCAGCCAACCCTAACCCCGCTAGGTTTTGTAAGGGTTGAAGGGTTGGGGTTCGGGTCAGCTGTCTGGGCACGGGGCAAGACTAAAACCGAATTTAATGGAGTAATACGTCCGTTAAGGTATAGAACCAAGTTGACGGCCGAGTTTCTTTCCCATATCACCTAACTCAGAACATCACCCGGGCTTTTTCTTTTCTTTTCACTATTATCTGAGGATGGTGCCATATTCAGTTTTCCTAAAGCAAGCTTTGGCCAGGAGTCAGCTTTTTGGAAATCACCAGCATGATCCAATGAGAGCTCCGGGAGGAAATTCAGCTGCGCTCTCTGAGAGGCCCATTTCTTCATCAATCATGCCATTTAAGTAATGTTCCTGATTGTTTGTTGATCATTTCCTGATCCGCTCCCCATTCGTTTCTGACAAGCTGATCATATCATATGATTTCTCGGCGAATCATTCAGCTTGTTTGGAGGGACCGGCAGGGTCATCAGAAGACGAGATACGTTCATGTTAAATTGACATAGATTCCTAGCCCAGATGCAGTTTTGGTCTGCCGCACCGTCCCGCAATCACATCGCGATCTACAGCAGCAAACCTCCAGCTCTTAGAACATCTTTAAATTTGCTAACACGATGGGCTCAATATCAGCCATTTCCAGGGCAACCGACTACTTGGACATCTTCACCGTGGGCCTCGACGGTCACATCTATACCGCCTACTGGAACCCGCACTCGGGGGGCTGGCAAGGATTTAACAGAGTCGGCGATCTCAAGGTGCCGCGCAAGGCAACCGTCACGGCCATCCCCCACGCCTATGGCGCCATGTACATCTTTGCCGTCGACGAGAATGGCCGCGTGTGCGGCAACCAATGGAATCAGCACGACCCCAACAGCTTCGACAACGGCAGCTGGGACGGCTGGCAGCAGATTGAAGGCATGACGGCACCCCCGGGGGCCTACGTCGGCGCGGGGTCTTCTAGCCCCTTCTCTATCGATCTGTTCGTATGCTGCGCCGACGAGAAGGTCTGGCATATCTACTACCACCCACGGCGGGGCGGTCACAACTGGCGCGGCCCCTGGGCGCAGCTCCTGCCGGCGGGCATCAGCGTCGTGCCCAGCAGTCCGGTCAACGCCGTGTCGCGGTCCGACGGGTGGCTGGACATCTTCCTCACCGACAAGGACGGCCGCGTCATGAGCGCGTCGTATTACTACCAAGGCAAGAAGTGGAACGGGTGGTGGAACCTCCTCAGCGGCAGGGCCCGCCCGGGTGCGGCTGTCACGGCGTGCGTGCGCGCCCCCGACCAGCTGGACATCTTCGTCGTCAACGTCAACGGCAATGTGTGCACGGCGGCGTGGAACCCCGGCCAGACGGACGGCTGGCACGGCTGGTGGGAGGTCGGCAGCGAGACCAAGTTCCCCAGCGGCGGGTGGATCACGGCCGTGTCGCGCTCGCGAGACATGCTCGACATCTTCGGCGTCGACGAGAGCGGCCGGACGGTCACGGCGTGGTGGAGCCCCGGGGCGAACGCGTGGAGCAGCTTCCGCCAGATCAACAACGGGGGTGCGCACGCGGGCCTGCCCCTGACGTCCGTCAGCAGGCGGCAGGACTACCTCGACATCTTCGTCGTGGGCACCGGCGGCGACAAGGTGCACAGCGCCGGATGGGCGCCTGAGAACACGGACTGGTGGCACGGCTGGTGGGGCATTGGGGGTGACTTCAGTGCGGCCGTGACGTGGGGCAAGTACCGGCTGTACCTCCACACCCTCGCCATCCACGAGATTCGCTCCCGCTACAACGACACGCTGCACATCAGCACGGCGGCGGCGGTGGGTGGTCGCACGCCCATCAAGACGTATCGCTACATCGGCGACCAGAAGCCAGGCACGCTCGAGCTGGGCGACGGCGAGGTGATGGACGTGGAGGACGACGACGTCGTGGTGTTCTCGTACGCCATTGTCAACAACGGCCACGAGTCCCGCCCCGTGATCGAGCGCCGGCTGAAGCAGGCGCTGGAGGTGGTTGTTTCCAAGGGATCCAACGCGGCCGTCGGCATCGCCAAGGAAGCCATCGCTTCGGCGATTGGTGCCGCCGTGGGAGGCGCCATCGCAGGCGGCGTGATTGTTCCGATTATCGGGTCGGCGCTGGGCGCCCTCGCGGGCTGGCTTTCTTCCGAAGGCGTGGGCATTCTCTTCAAGGACTGCGATGGCCCCGTCGCCTCGGGTGTCCATGCGTTCAAGGGCTCGGAGCTGAGAGCGAAATTGGCAAACAGCAAGACTGGGACCGAGGTTCTTGGGAAGGACAGGGCGCCGACAAGTGATGTGGCTGGCGATTTTGGTTGCGGGGCGCCGTCAGATTACGAGGTCTTTTATGCTGTTCAGCGGGCGTGATTCTCGCACTAGGATTGGAAGCTTCGACGAGGAGTGTCGCTGCCGAAATTGAGTAAGGACCTATTAGTACAGACTGAAAGAAATCAAGTAAAATTTCTCCAACTGAATACGAGCAGACAACTCGCAAGGCATTGAAAAGGGGCGATACCGCAACGTACTCAGACCCCGAGGTTATATCGTGTCTTGTGCTTGATCAATGCCCATTTTGACCTGGTACGCCACCCCATCAACCCTCCCCAAAGAACTCCCTGATAGCCTCAACCGCCGCCTCCGGCTTCCCCCCTCTCTCCCGCTGAACCAACGCGTTATGTCCCACCCCCTGAATCACCACTTTCCTGCTCCCCTCAACCAACCCCCCCAGGACATCCATCCCCTCCTTCAAATACCCCTGACTCTCTGTCCCCCCCATCAACAACACCCCTTCCCCGGTTATCGCCCTAAACCTTCCCGAATCCCCAACCATCCCCTCTCCAACACAGAAATCATACCGCAGCGCCTGCACCAGTCCCAGAAAATTATTGACCCCTTCACCCGCATCCACCCCTCCCCCCCCCCCCCCTCCA
>Ga0247770_1001253_pt1 | contig 20939 bp, 27 predicted proteins | sample UWRJL136409B6_FD_179943 | JGI IMG/M metagenome (GOLD analysis project Ga0247770, IMG submission 179943) | Plant litter microbial communities from Arlington Agricultural Research Station in Wisconsin, United States - UWRJ-L136-409B-6 | ecosystem: Environmental > Terrestrial > Plant litter >... | reverse complement strand
AATCTAGTTTTAAGTATTAACATATAAGATAATAATAATATGAAAGCTATCTAAGGTATAAAATAATACAATCAATATACAGTAAATTTATATATAATTAAACTATAACTTTAGTAAAATTGTTATATATATATTTTTATATTCTTTCCGTATTACTTAAATGTCTAATTAAAAGCTATATTATATACTATAGAGATATGATGACGTATATCAATTAGTATTTAAGTTATAAACCTATTATTGAATTTACAATATATTATTTAAATTAATCAATAAAAGTCATATATTTTAATATTTTACTATCTTTTATATAGTTTTATTATAATAATATAAGAACCTTAAAGGTATGTTAGTATGGTGAATAATTTATATTTTAATTTCCCCTTAATTTTACTAGTCGTAGTTGTGGAGATAGGAGCTATTGAAAAGTGGGGTTTTTAGTGGGAAACCCGTTGCAAAGTTAGGTCGTTACATGATTAGGTAAGCCTTTCTAGTCGGAAAAGAACGTCTTGCACTAGGTAGTTGCGGTATTAGACCCCTTGCATAACCTAGTCTATATTTCATCGGACTCGATATCGTTCTCGAGGAAATATCTAAGCATAAAAATGAGATAACTAAACAATGGCTATGCTAGGAGTGCAGAGTTACCTGTTCCAAACACCTATTAGCCATTTACGATAAGCCTTAGTATTATCGTTAGCAAAATCTCCCTTATCCTGTATTAGTTCATTCTCATATTTGTCAAACTTTTCCCGCATTCGTTACTGCTGCTCTAACAGCGTCGAATCTCCTACTCGTTATACATTAGGAAATCGTTGTCTCGACGTGATTCTTTCGTTAGCTACTATGTTTGTAAAGGTCACGGAGTATAAAAACGAGGGTAGAAAAAAAAGTGGGAGGAGAGATGAGAACTAAAAGTGAAAAAGAGTAATAAGAAAAAAATGGAAGCGATACTGTACTAAGGTACCTTTTGACCTAGCTTACCAGGGTTAGTTCCCTGGGTCCCAAAACATGGCCCATTACACGTTGAGGAGGCGAACACCAATTATGGAAGCGAACGCGACCCTCCGTTTCCTTCCGTTTCACAAATTGTCTACCTAACGGAGAATTAAAGTGGGGCAAATGGCTCCGGACAACTCCGTAGGGGTGAAAGAGTCTGCATCGACAAGACGAGCAGCGCCGAGCTCTCCGAGGCCATCAACTCGATGTCTCGGTGGTACCAGGAATCTGCCATCTGCTTCGCCTATCTGGAAGACGTCAATTGCTCGCTATCGATGCCTGTCTCAAGTCACGGCGCATTTTCCCATAGTCGGTGGTTCCGCAGGGGATGGACTCTCCAGGAGCTTCTTGGCCCATCTCGCCTCATGTTTTATGCCTCTGACTGGACTAGAACTGCGCTTCGAGAAGATATCTCCGGGGAGATAAGCGCTATAACGAACATCGGAAAGGAGTTTCTTTGCCGCCCACCGACGACGGACGTCAGCCGTCTCCTGGCTCATGCAAGTGTTGCGGAGCGGATGTCGTGGGCTTCACAGCAGCAGACGACCAGGGACGAAGACATTGCATATAGCTTGTTGGGTATTTTCGGTATCAACATGCCTCTGCTTTACGGAGAAGGGCACAGGGCTTTTCTGCGACTGCAAGAGGAGATCATCAAGTGGTCAGACGACCAGTCTATTTTCGCATGGGCTGACCAACCCCAACCGCGTGGTCGGGCGACAACGGGAGTATTTCCGCTCCGTCCCCGGTTCACTTCTCACACGGACGCGATATTGTTCCTCGCTGTAGCGGGAACGGCAACTCGACATACGCCATCACAAACAGAGGATTTCAAATCACGCTACCTATGCTGAGCGAACACGGCGTCTTGGAATGTGGTCCGCGAGATAACCCGACAACTTTGTTCACTCTCCGTCTTTCCAAAGTCGACGGCAATTCATGGCACAGACCCCCTGCGCTGGGCCTGGACCTTGGGATGGTGGACCAGAAAGCCCGGCAGCAGTGGACAAAGGCTGATATATTTATCGTCCCCAGCCTAGCCCGCCACTGGGTAAGCGACCCGACCACCGCGTGGGAATGCAGCTTCTGTATTCGGAAAATCCCCGCAAGCTCGGAGTTTGGGGACCGCCAGCTACTACCCGAGAACTCATTGGGCAAGAGGTGGGAGATACCGACGGATCTCCTCAAGTCTGGCAAGACGCAACGGTATTACCGGACCTTGAAGCCACTCCTCACCTTAGAGGATGGATAGTCTATCCACATTCTTCTCGAGGCCAGGAGGCTCAACTTTCTGAGCTCCCCGCCACGAGACTTCTGGGTGACCTGTGCATTCTGGCGGCACTCCAACTCCGATCCCTGTCTTCATTCTCTTTGCCCATATCAGGATGAAAGGGCCGGATTTCTGAAAATGGAAAATGGGACCGTCTTGCAGGCCAAGATCAAGCAACGTGATATCCACGGCGGACGAGTGGCAATCGTCGACATCGTTGCGTTGCAGCCCGGCCTATGGCTTTCTTGGTCACGCTTCTCAAGCTGGGTTGAGCTGGTACCCCTGAGGATCTTGACTTCTGTCTTGGACACTCGGCTGTCAATCCCGCCAGCCATACTATGGGCGGTTGTCTCAATGTTCTTTCTCCCGAAGGAGCTGCTGAGAAACAAGGCTTTCGCGTCCTTGATTGCTGTCACGTCACTTTGGTTTTGTCTCAACTACGTGGTCGGGAAAGGATGGATGACCGTAGGGATGGGGCCGCTCCAGCAGCAGGTGTGGACTGCACTTTGGCATATACGTCGTGTGTCATGGATGTGGGTGTACCAAGCGAGTCAGACAGGTTGGCCATGTGCAAGTCGCTGTGGCTGGAATGGCATCGCCACCCGCACTATTTTAATCGCTTTGACGGCAAGCTGGATCGTCCCTTCGCCGGGCAGCTTGTCAAGACTGCAACCTAGTCTCTCAACATTTTCATCTTCAGCTTGGCGGTCTGGTATGTTCCAAGCATACTTTTTGCTTGAACACGAGGTAGTTGTGCGCTTTGGTATCAAGATCTGCGTGTTTACCATCGTGTGGGACAAAGAAGGGAGTTCTTGCGACTGAGCTTCCGTCCAATGGAAGCTCCCCAGTATATTTATTTCCTGCAATACCTGAATTTCATTTAGTCTAGCATGAACAGGTGGGGGTACTCCCCGTCAACCCGGCCCGCCCCTTCGGGTCCGTGTGCTCACCCTTTCAGTGTCTTGACTGACACATGGGTGACGTACACAGGTGCTGCACCTTTCAATTTTCCTGCGGGTCTCGCAAGCGACGCACCACCTAGGAAACAATTCCCATCTGATAACCTGGGACCCCTGGAACCTCCACCGATTGGGGGGACATGCTCACACCGGCCCTCGCTGTGCAGCACTAGCGCTGCTGAGACCCCCTATGCCCAGCATCTTGGTACATCGGCCAAAGTTGGCGCCAAGGAAATTGCGCAGTCAGGCACCACATTTGGAGCCCTTCACACCGCACTTCTTCTTTCTGTCGGGTCGGTGGAGCATGCACCGACCTTGTCTGGCACTTTTGAATGTGGCTGGCGCGTTTTTCTTTGCGCAGCAACTTCCTCTTCCTTGGCTGAGAAGTGATGTTGTGCGCCATAGGCCTAGCGTCTGGCCCTCAGGCCTGATCAAGCAAAGTGCCCGAATCTGGACTGCCCCAATGCAACGACCCTCCTGTGAAGCATCCACATTGGTTGATAAAGGTCGCAATGACCGGACGCTAAAACAGTTAGCCTCAGCTGTCATTTTCAGTTTGGATTGACAGTCAATGTTCAAGTGCACACTGAAAACAGCTGAAATGGAAACAAGACAAAACAAGACAAAAATACACAGATACCGATATGCAGTCCCGTTGGGCGGGCCTTTGCGCCATGCGGATTCAGGAAACCGGGCTCCAGGCGACGATCGGCACTGATTCCCAGGATCGAGGATGACAGGCTAATGACTGCGATAGCCCGCTTTGACCCTGGACGCTCAGCCTCTTGGCAAGCACTCAAAGTCTGGCGTGTCGAAGTGCGATCGATCAGAAAGTTGAGGAAAGTGCCGTGGACATGGGCATCGCGGACGATTTCCAGGGCAAGTTCAAGCGCGCAACAATTCAACAGGGCGGCGCGGGTACTCTCGCCGCCTCCTCCTACCTCTGTCCAGGCGTGGCAAGTCATTTCATGCTGGCGCGAGCCGCGGAGATGAGGAAGCTGAAAACAGACTGGCTTGGGCTCCACAACTACAACGACCTTTGGTGGTGCGGGGCGACCAACAGGATCAAGCGGAATCACTTTACGGATCCGTCAGTCACTCAGGCTTGCCCAGGCGCGACACGAGGAGCAAGGCGGGGGACGACGCCCGAAACCGTAGCGTGCTAGCCCGCCTCTGCCGGCCGAGATTTGCGCCGGGGTTGCTTTCCAGCTTCTTGGTTCAGTGCGGAGATGGCAGGGGGGCTGGGGGTTCTGCTGTGCCCTGCAGCGTAGCTTCTCTCCCTCCTCAAATTGCTCGCAAACCCCGCTGCATGCTGAGCACCCATCCTGCGTCCTGCTGCTCCGTTTGGAGCCCTCGTGAACCAGGCTTTTTTGCCTCTCAACTATCGCCAAAATCGCCAGATGGGCACTGGCAATGTCGGGCGCGCACTCCGACTTCCCGGTCGATCTGCCCGGCTTGCCGGTGACGGCGCTCCAGATTCATAACGCCAAAATTTACATCAGCGTCACAGTTTCCCTGTTCGCCCTGGCGGTCCTGCTACTTGCGACGCGGTTGGTTTCCCGCTGGAGGTCGCCGACCGGCATCGCCGCCGATGACTACTTCGTCACCGTTGCCGCCGTGAGTCGCTCCCCTCCCATCTTTGGAAGACGACAGCCAGCTAATAGCTCAACTTGGAACGCACAGGCGCTCGAGCTCATCGATATCGCCTTGATCGTCGCCACTGTCTCGGCCAATCTAGCAATACCTGCCCCGGAGTACATGCCGTTCACAATAATCGGCAAGAATGCACCGTTGACCATGACGGCCGAGGTCTTCACCTCTTGGTCCGTCGCTATGGTTAAGACCAGTATTGCCCTGATGTTGGTGCGGTTCCAGCAGTCGAAAGCCTGGTCGCGCTTTTTCCACGCCATTATCGCCTTGCAGATCCTGACGGCCGTCTTCGTCACCATTGTGCAGAGCACGCGCTGTATCCCCACCGAGGCCGTCTGGAACCCCCATATTATCGAGAAGTGGTGCTGGAGCCCCGATGGCTATAAAATTACCATGACGGTGGCCTCGAGCATCGTTATTATTACCGACGTGATCTTCGCGCTTATCCCGCTAACGTTTCTGCATCACATCCGCCGTTCGCTCCCTCACCGTGTCATCATAGGCCTCCTTATGAGCCTCGGCCTGTTCGCCTCGGCCGCCTCTGTCGTCAAGACAATCATGGTACACCGGTTCGATATCTCGGGCGACACGGCCGGCAACGGTATCTCCATCGCTCTTTGGGCGAGCCTCGAGGCCATTATCGGCATCATCGCCGCTTGCATCCCATGCCTTCGTGCCGCCTTCCTCCGGCTACTTAGCCGTCTTGGGATATACACAGAGTTCGCCAATGCGATGGACAGGAGCTCCACATGGGCCACTGTCGTTCCACCTTCCGATGGCGACTGCAAGTTCGAGCCGGAATCTGGCCGAGCTGACTTGGGCGCCTCAGACGGCTCGGGGATCTTGGACGAGACAGGCGTCCAGCTGGGCAACCTGAGTAAAGAGCATGTGCAACCTTCGAGGACCGAAAATGCGCCATGGGCGAGAGCATGAGAACGAAAAGCTTTTCTCGACCATTACAGGAGTGGACCGAGATGAGTGCGGGGCTATCATGGCTGAAAGGGACACAGGGCATTACCGTATGGACAGGAATATTGGGTACAGCGAGGTTCGAATCGGGCGTTTGGCTGAATGGGATTTGACACCACCTTTCGGGAGATACCACAAATGGGATTGGATTTATGTTTGGGATATCCTGCATGAGCATTGGCGTCAGGACTCACATTGCATGGGAAGTGGAATTTGCGTACCTTGGATAGGGATACGTTCATTTGGTTTTGGCTATTTGCCGTTATGATGCCTCAGCACCTCAAATTATAGCATCAACACTAGGATTTATGTTTCTGGTTAAGTTTATCATTGCTGACTGAACCCCCTGCTGTACACAGGCACTGCCATTCCATACCTCGGCCAGGTTGGATCTCGTCGAGACAGTCTGACCATTGGTCCGAAGTACGCAAAGCTGTGTCTGCTGTTGCTGATGTAGTATTCTGAGACTTTTAGAGTGGGTCGTTGCGGTCCGTTGTGGGAAAAGAGGCGTTGGATTCGAAGGGATAGTCCAGAATGATGTTCTTTGGGTGGAAGGTGACATCCCTCGTGCCGGAGACAAGCACGGGCGGGTGTGAACAGAGGTGCACAGAGGAGATTGTTGATGACAGCTGTTAGAACAACAGTTTGCACGGTGTAATATGTTTGACACTCACAACAAGGCCTTGCATGAAACAGTATCATGCCTTACGGGACGGAAAGAAGGCATCTCTTTACAATGGCTTAGGGCTCTAAGATATCCACGAACGGCCTTCCATCTCTCACAATATCTCGTTCCGCCGACAATATACCTAGGCCGTCGTGTACCTTGATAGACGCCGGCAGCTTCCGGAATCCCTCCGGCCCCGAGAACTCCGCGCCTTCCGCCTCCGCCACGCCTTCCTTCCGTGTCAAAACCAGGATTCCGCCAACCATGTTCTGTTTTGCCAACTTCACAAAGTTCAACCAAGAGCCTTGATTCTTTGACACTCCGAACTCTTTCAGACAACCGTACCCACGACCACGACCATAACCAAGAGTAAGATGGCTTGGCTCGGGAACACCATCTCCCGGCTCTTGGCCTGTAAGTTTTTCTTGCTGGTCTTCCCTCAATTGACAGCTTCCGCTAACTGGCTGGTCCCAGCCTGGCGCGCTTCTTCCCGACGGCAGGCCAGATCGGCCACTCGTGCGTGCCCAACGCCGAGTACGTCTGGCACGATGGCTCGGCCGAGCTGTTGGTTTTCGCCAACCGCTACATCGCCGCCGGCGAGGATATCACCGCCTCGCACCTCAGCAGGTCGCAGAGCCTACTGCTCCGCGCCGAGCGCCAGCCCCTTCTCGGCATCCGCTGCGGTTGCCCCGCCTGCAACCCCGAGCACCCGGAGAGCGAGGTCCTCGAGGGCACGCTCGCCTACCTGGCAGCGATGTCCAAAGACCACGGACTCGACGATATGAGTGGAATTGGGTGGGAGAAGCCCTGGCATATGACTCTGGAGGGGCTCGAGATTGCTGCGCAGCAGGCCCAGACTCGCATCAGAATGGCCGAACTCCCGATCTCCTTCATCCGGTATTGGTCGCTGCAAGCGTACGAAGTTCCGTCCCCACTTGACATGTCTGCCTTGCTAACCACCTTGCTCTTGCAGACACGCCGACGCCGCTTGGATTTCCCTGGCCGAGCTGGGCAAGGCGAACCAAGTGGCAGACCTCCAGAATGCCATTGAGGCGCTGGAGCGGGCCATCAAGCTGCACGAAATGTACCTTGACACGGACAGCACTACACTCTGGATTTGGCGCGAACACCTCGCTGCTTTCCGGAAGCATCCTAAGCTGAAGGAGGCCGAGGAGGCTAGCAGTGCGGGTTGGTGATTCGGGCTGCGTCGGGATGGAACGGCTTCGATCTCAAGCTGCCAGTGTGTTCTGGACGAGCTCGACGTCGAGGAAGAACGGAGAGAAGGGGTAGATGGGCTAATATTTCGGGGTTTGCTGAGAATCGCCGATGAGGATGGACAGACGGGCTGGCAACTCGAGCTCTGTTCAAGATGGAATGGCGTCGATCCCATGCTGCCTTCCGAGAAGCTCGACGTTGAAGAGGGAGGAGGATACTGGACGGACGGCCCGGCGATTCGAGCTTTGTTGAGAATGGAATGTTGTCATTTCTGGGACTAAATTGGTTGCGTCGTGCTTTGGGGAACACAATGGCGTCTGATGAATCATGGATAGTATTGGACGGAAAGGATATGCACCGGACAGGACGAAACGGGGCAGCAGCTGGTGCGGATCTTGATGTAACTAGTTCGACTTATGTTGAAGCTTTACAGATCAGGATTTGCGCCGCAACCAGGTGTCGTCCATGACCTCCCTGGCGGATAATCTGTCCGCCGGTCGCCATTGCAGCATCTTCCGTAGAAATACCAGAAATGCAACCTTTTCTTCACCGTCCAGGTTTGCCTCCTCAGATTCCAGTGACGTTTCCGTGACCTCATCGCTCAGCTTGAACATGCCTTTTGCCGTCAGTAGTCAACGGGTGTCAAGGTGGTATGGTTAGGCAAGGCATAATGAATGAACTTACCGCTCTCGCCGAAGAGCTCGGAGGTCGCAGTTCCCGCTTGGAGTATCTCCTCAGGTGGTGCTCCAAGCAGCGAAATCATTCTTGCAAGATGTGCGCCAGCCGATGCGTCTCTGCTTGGAAGTCGCTTGTTGAACAGATGTTTACCCTCAAATATATCCCAAATCTGCATGTAACAAGTTAGCTAGCGGGAATACGTGTTGTCATACGGTGAGGTGGGGATGCTACTATGAGTCCAAGAGCCCAAATATCAATCTTTTCGTCCCAGAGAATGCCCAAGATGATCTCGGGAGCTCGATAGAGATCGGGCATGACCTCGCCAACGAATGGGCCGCTGCCAATTTCGGCATCCCCGAAGTCCGCGATAACCGGTGGGCCTAGATCGTCGGGCATTTCGATAGCTGTCGAAATGTGTACGACGTGGTCTTCGGTGCTTTTGCGCGGGCTTGGGGATTCCCACTACTCGGCGATAACATCGTCAAAGATTGACTGATCATCGACTGATAACATTATGTTTCCTTGGATGTCGGTATGGACCACGTGTGCTACTGAGTGAAGATAATCAAGAGCCAGGAGAATCTGCAGCACTATGGGCTTGAGAAGGGCCTCTGGCACTTCTCCGCCCGCGAGTTCGCAGATGTCCTTGAGTGACAGGCTGAGGGGTTCATGTGTGATGCAGACATGGGGTCCTGCCCTGCCCGGTATCTCGAATGTGTCCACGCCATACGCACAAGCTGTCTGCCTGGATTGGTGGACCCAATTCCCTGAAGATGCTGGAGCACCTTGTTCTCCTTCAGCGACTGGCGGTGCCCGGTTTGGTAAACTTTGAGCGCGACGTATTTGTGCTCTTGGAGATCGCGGCAGAGCCAAACCGTTGAAACCGACCCAAAGCCGAGCTTGAGAAGGACCTGGTATCGCGACTCGAAAACTTGGCCAATCTGGACGGATAGCCATTTTTCAACGGAATACCACGAAAACCCCTCTTCTTCCAGGAAACCGCCTTCCGCTGCGAGCTCAAGCTCGGGCCACTCTGTGGGTGTCTTACGAGGAGGAGACCGATTCCGCTCGCGCGCCTTCTCCATCGCCGAGAGAGACGAGAGCGGGGTGAGCCGGCCTTGGGCGATCGGTACGAAGGGGGCCGACTATCCGCCGCGTCTGATGTTGACTTCTGATTGCGAACATTGAGGAATGCTGGATGACTGCAATTGGTTAGATCCCATCATTGTGGACGGGTCTGTGCACATGATGTTGCTCCTGCCCGCGGCCAATCGTTGCTCCGACCCTTGGTTCAACCCCCATTCGGCAACTAATGGGCTTCGAAGTTTCGTGCCGACTCGGAGCGTGAATTATGCGAACTTGTAGCCCAACGATTTCCTGGATTAAGTTGTCTGAGATAACTTACATTCCCCGGAATGTTGACATCGTCGTAGGTACGTACCCTGCAACGCCATCCAACCCCGCCGTATAGACATCGTGACAATACGCGACCCGTCACTCAAGCACAAAGGTCTCCATACTCGGTACTAGCCTCAATTTCTGCCAGCGCCTGGCCAAACGCCTAACTGCTCATCTTCGACACCAAGCCATGAGATCGCGGTCCCGGCCGAGGAATAGACGTCGGCCACGAGCCTGACCTACGCACCTTGCTCGCCCAAGTCGTGTTGAGTTTGAGGTAGATGGCAGATAGCGGCAACTAGAACCTTCTCACACTGAGAGGCGGCAAAGATTTGGCTTGGTGGTCGCTGTATCCGTGACCCACTGGCACCCTGTAATGACGTCCATGAACCGACCGTAGCCGGCAGGTGCAACCCAGGTGTACGACAGGGCCGAGTATCTCGGGTTCGAATACGGCGCATCAACGTCTAAAATCTCGAGATTACAGCGAATGGTGCTATCGCTTGAATCCATGATGGCCAGCAGCCGAAGCTGCTTCGGTCCGAGCTAGAGGGCTTTGTGGCAGTAAGAGCCATGACCATGGCCGTCATCGGTGTTTTGAGCCCGCACCCAACGTGGAAGCCAAGATTCATGATGACGCCGTGGGGAAGGCACAACCCAAGATCACCCCCGCTCAACGGTGCTGCAGGTTTCGGTCTCCGGTCCATGATTGGCTCGCCTCCGCTCACCCGCTCCGTCCTGGCCAGAACCAGGAGAAACGTCCCCTCATCTTCTCTACACCCAACTTCCCCGGGCATTGGCGCGCACATTGATCTGCAATCAGACGTGCCGCCCACCATGACGTGCAGCTACCGATTTTCGGCACTTTCGGGCTTCTTTGTCGACAATGTCATCGCAGCCATCGCCTGCTTGGGCGGGAAGCTCACCACCCGTCCCAACCTCGGTCTCCTCGATCGCCAGTACGACTCTAATCAGACCTCCGATTCGCTGCCGTGGGTCCGTTTTCGTCAGCACGTCGATGCTCTCAACAAACAAAGTTTGGCCGCGGAGTCGTACAAAGTGCTTTAACTCGCCCGGCATGGCTTGAGCGTGCACAACATTGTGATGGAGGAAGTGGGAGGTGAGGCTTGGAATGTAGGTGCATTCTCCTGTTATTATCTGTTCGTAAACTAACAAAGCCCTGCCAAAGAACCACTGGTCACATCTCGAAGGCAACGGCATCCTCACCTGGCTCGATGCCAAACTGACAGCCGAGGGCGTGATCCTGGCCCAAGAGCTCGGAAGACTCTGGGTCAAGTGGATAAAAGAAGCAGCCATCCCGCTCCCAGAGACCATCTACACCAGTCCTCTCACCAGATGTCTCGAAACAACCAAGCTAGTATACTCGCCCGTCTTAACCAAGCACAACCGACCGCTCCAGCCCATCGTGAAAGAACTCCTCCGCGAGCGGCTGACGGACCACACCTGCGACAAGCGCAGTTCGCGGTCATCGATCGAGTCGCGCTACCCCGGCTATGTAATAGAACCGGGATTTCAGAAGGAAGATGTGATGTGGAAGGCGGATGCATTTGAGACGGCAGACGAGCACACCGCAAGAATGCAACACCTCTTGGAGGATATTTTTGCAAATGACGAGGCACAGTTCATCTCGTTGACAACTCACTCGTACGCCATATCGGCCATTCTGGAGGCTGTGGGGGCGCCGCACTTTTGGGTTAGTGAAGGGGCAGTTGTGCCGTTGCTGGTGAAGGCTGAGAAGATCCATGCGGCATAGCGCGCGCCATAGCAACCAACACTAAGGTAGTGAAAATTGAAGCTCTTCGGGGAAGCTCCTTGTCGGCACTTGCCTTGCCCTCGGTCGCGTCGAGTGCAATTGAGTTCTCCGTCGGAAGCATTAGTACATCATCTAGTGTCTCCATTGACGCTTCATCAGCACCATTCTTACTGGCTTCGGCTTCAGTTTTCGTCTTGATCTCGATATCCTCGCCCGCTCCCACATAGTTTATCAGCATTCGCACACATCTCGCCCCCAGCCACGTCTAAGGGACCGGCTGCAAATGCGATCTATGCCAATGATATATCACTTTCGAGAGTCTGAGACGAGCAGGTTTGGGATACTTCCTATTTTCTAACAGCTATCTAGAACTTGAAAAAGGAGTGTACATGCACAACCTCATCCACCACAAAGCGCCGGACACAAACTCGCCTGACATACCAGCATACCTCGTCCAGATACCTGACCTAGGTAGATGCCCTATCCAAGGTAGGTACCTGACGTCGCTTTCCCCAGGCGCAGCCCACCTAAAAGCAGAAGCAGCCATTGAAGCTGCCCGCAGTGCACCGGCCAATGCCATCACTGTCGATTTGGCCCTGGCAGCCGTTGTCGCTGCACGAGCCGGTATGGGGGCCACACACGCTGGCGCACGGGCAGCCTTTGAACGAGGCGGTGCAGACGCCGAGTCCCGAGATGGGGTCGTTGATACCCGCGCATCCATTCTTGTCGCACGGGCCGTTCTTGGTGCCGCACTCCTGACGGATCGAGAGGATCTCACCCGGGGAGCCGGGAGCGGCTGGCATGGCCGAGGCCATGCCTGCGAACAGCAGGGTGGCGCTGAGGACGGTGACGAAGTTGAGCTGCATTTTGGCGGTGTTGGTGGTGTGGTCTGCGGTATCGTTTTGTTAGTGACTTGGAGTTCATTGCCAAGGCGAAGAGGATATTGGGCTTACAGTTGAGAGAATTGGTCTCTGCGTGATATTGGAGAGTCTTGGAGTGGAGGTATTGATGATGCTGCGAAGCTTGAGAGTTGTGATGATGGATGTTCGTTGCTGTCTGAGTCTGCCAGTGGTCCTTGTTCATGCATTTATACATTCTCGAAGGGCAGTTGAGTCCGTAACTCAATCTTTGTTTTGATGCTCGAGTCGCCTGGATCCGCATTGTTTCCGTGCGAATTGTATGGCGGAGTTTCAGCTGTCGCCGTTGCTACCTCGTTCGGCTCCTGGCCCGAAGCGCAACGCCGTGGCTGGTGCTGACTGTGTGTGAGATTTGGCGAAGACAGTTTCCTGCCTATCGAAGTTGATAGCAATTAATCGTCGATATTGCTCTCACGTCGGGCGCCATCAGCTGAACGGCCGCGCTGGCGAGCTGAGCGTTTGTATTACAGTAAAAGAATAGGGCGTGCCGAGCGTTGCGAGTTGAGAGCCACTCAGAAAGTTGTCTCAATTTCTGGTGATTCGGCTGTCGGTTCCACGTCCAATTTTTGACTAGTTTTGGGGGCGGAAGCCCGGCGTTTCCCCAACCACACCGTCTTCGCCACTTGTTGTTCAGTATTCGGCAGGGCGGTGTTGGTGAGGCGATTGAGACTGGTTGGACCGAATGAGCGGGCGGTGTTCTCAGTCTGGAGATGAGATTCGGTAATAACGCTCGGATGGGATGACGTTGGTTCAAAACTGTCTGGGCTGTGCGACGAAACCCATAAATAGGGGCATGCCGAAGACTGATTAGCCGCACATTCATTCTTATAAACATACTCACAAACCCCACTTCATATCCTCTTGTACTCCTTCCTCTTCCAACGGTCGATATCTCAACTGCACGAGAACAAGAATCTGGCCCCGCCGAACATTCGCCTCAATTTGTGTCCTTTCTTTTCTTACAAATTTTCCCAACATCGAAATCTCTCCGAGGCGTGCGCCCGGCCTGTGCCACTTGACAGTCACTTCAAAATCACCCGTTGAAGGTCGAGGCCGCCAGAGCTGGGGTTTGACTGTCTTGTAAACCTCAAGACAGCCGTAGGCAATATATTTGGTGGTCTAGGTAGTTAATGTGCAAAGCATCATTCCCCACCCATCACTAATATCTGCCCTGCTTACTACCGAGGTTGGGGCTTTTACCAGGCCATGTATCTGTGTCTGTCTTGCAGATATCACCAGCAGTAGTAGCACTCCTCCCCTTTAGATAACCACCTCCAAGGCTTTGAGCAGCTCCTCTGGCATACTCAAATGCGGACAGTGGCCGCTCTGGAGGGTGGCAACTCGCGGCTCAGGTCCCAACTGCTGCACCATACCGTGCTGGTACGGTAGCGGTAAGGCGTTGTCCTTTTCGGTGTGGATGTACGAACACGGGATGCCGTTGGCCCACGGCTCGTACCCTGACGGCGTCGCAAATAGAGCGGCCGAGGTGTGTGTTGCCTCCTTGCCCCACCGCGCCTGTTGTTCCGGAGACAGGTCGTTGAACCCGACCTCGGGAAACAAGTCTGGATGGCCCGTCACGCGATCTCCCTTTGGACGTGTTAGCCTCCCGTCTCAACTTTGTACCGCCCAGGTGTCTTCTCCGTCAAAACCGAGTACCTAAGGATGAAGAAATGGCAAGAAAAGAGAAAGGAGAAAAAGACTCACGTCAACCACCATCCACGGCGCCGGCTGGCCGCCCAGCATGCCCAGCAGACTCTGCTCCTTCGGCAACATAAACGCAGCCAGAAACACAATGCGCACCACGCCGCCCTTCTTCCCTTCCTTCTCCCTCGTCGCGCAATCCCAGCCCTCGACGGCGTTGCTGCCCGAAATGCCGCCCGAGGAATGGCAGAGCAGCACGACGTCCTTCTCCTGCTCGTCGACCAGCGGCCCCAAGATGGCGCGGACGGCGGCCACGTCCTCGGCCAGGCCCGCGAGCGGGGTCTCGGTGCCGCCGATTGTCGGCAGCGCGACGTGCGCTACGGCCGGGAAGCCTCCCTCCTTTTCGGCGAGGGCGCGGAAGCCATCCCACACGACGGGCGTTTGCCACGACCCGGGGACGACAACGACGGTGGGCTTGGTGGTCATTTTGCTCTTTCTTTTGCGAAGGGGTGAGGTCCGGTCCGGAGGAGGGGGGAATGCTAAGGCGAGGATTTGGATCCTTGTTGGGGGCTACAACGCGCGGGTGAGCAGGGGGCAGAATGTAACAGTAACAATGGGTCGGCAGACGAGATGAGATGAGATGATACCTTGCGCGTAGCCGTCTGTTGGGGGGATTGGATTGACCAGGCAAGAGAGACGGATGCGCAACTTTCTGTTGCGATCCCGTCCACTTATCGGCGCGGCGGCGTGCAAACCTCAGGCCCCCGTCTGCCCCCCGCGTTTTCTTTTTGTTTCTTCAACCTGCAACCCAAGTGAGGGGGTGTTTCGCCAATTCGAATGAGCGCCCCTGGTTCTACTGCGGGTCGTCGAGCCATGCATAGCGCTTTCGCTGAATGCGGGAGCTGCGAAAAAGGGATTTCAGAACGGGCAAATAACGACTAACCGTATTCTCTCACAAATCTAACCCTCGGGGATTGGGTTACCGCATTCTCCCACAGTTAGGCAAGTCTGGTATTCTCCGGGCCGCCTCCCTATCCACGCTGCTGGGATACGGAGTATTAGCGACAACAGATTGGATCCCGAACGTCCACACGCGGTTTCCAGAATGGGTACCTGTTCTTAACCAGCGTTCGTACGCAAAAAAAAAAAAAAGGTACCCATTCTGGAAATCGCGTGGTCCGTAAGCAGGTGCCAGAGGGTCGCTGGGCTTGGGCCAATGTTGGTTGAAGTGGGTAAGGGGAATTGGGATTGTGCGGGAATGAAGTGTGTGCGATCATTGGTTCCAGTTCTGCGGGTGAGACAACTGTGTAAAACCAATATTTGCTGATGTCTATTACCCCTAGTATAGGCAAAGAAAAGAAAGGAAAGGAAAAGGGCATTCATCACGGAGTCACGGTGTCGCAAGAGGGAGGCAATGGAAAGACGTGCAGAAGGAGCGAGCAGGTTTCCATTTAGAGCATTCTGGCGACGCTCCTCGCTGAGGTGTGGCAGGTGTCGGAACCATCCGCTCTCCCCCACGTGTCCCCCATCACCGGGGCACCGTTGCGTACCGCGCTGGTAGTGGCGGAGGTCGGAGGTGTGTCCGTCCCCTTCAATCTCTCGTCCCCTGTCCATCGCAGCGTTGCAACACTTCCGCGTGAGCCTCCAGCAACAAGACTCACCCCACACAGGGGCTCCGCATTCCTACAGAGTAATTGATGGTTAGCAGTACGGACAGCTAAGCAATTATTGCACTCCAGGCTTAGCGGCCGTTGGCAGAATGCTGTCCATATCGTTTGACGTGAGGGTTGTCGCCTGATGGGAGTGCGGAATTGATGCCGCCTGTTGCTGGGCAAAAGGTGCGGCCAAACTGAAGCAGGGGCGATTGACTAGTGTCAAGGCCGCCAAGCCAATAGCGCGATAATTTCCGCTGGCAGTCAGCGTTATCAGATTGACCCGCCCGGCTGCCGGCACACGCCAACGAAGCCTCCGTCCTGCAAGCGGCACCCGGGTCGTTCCCGCGCCCTTTGCCACGACTCAAGACTCGAGGAAGCCCGGCACCAAGAAAGCCAGCACCCCGGCCAGGCACATCAACGCGACGTTTCCCATCATGCAGGTCCATCAAGTCCGCGCAAGGCCGACTTGGTTCATTCCATTCTTTCCCCAGGGAGTAGCGGCAGTGATCGGCAGCAGTCAGCAGCAACCACGGCTCGGTAGCGAATCGGATTCGGCCCTTCAATCCTACCTACCCTTCCCCTTCCTCCTGCCCCCTCGCAAGCGAGACGAACCCGTTTTCCCCTGGTTTTTCTTTCTGCGGTTTTATCGTGGGGGTTTCTTTTCCCTGCCTGCAAAAGAGAGCGACTAACCCAGCCCAAGCCGATGTTGTTGGCGCATCCAGAAAGTGTTTCGGTGCTCGTCGTCCTGGTCGACCGTGGCAAATGCAGAAACGGGTCGGGACACGACGCCCGTTGATACGCAACACGACACGACTGCGACGACGATTCGGGATTCTGGGGGCGGAGGGAGGACGACAACTTGGATGGAACAATTGGCCACGCCATTGAGGCCTACACGAACCAACGCAGAAGATCGCGCATCAAGTACCTGAATATCAGGAACAGCCGATACAATGTCACGCCTCACACCCGTCGTCTACCCCGTCAATGACACGTCCCGGTCCGAGGCCGAGCGCGAATACCTCGCCAAGCTCGCGCACCATGCGTCGACGCAGGACCTGTCGCAGGATATGGGGCCGTATGTGCGCAACATGAGCATCGCCTTCACCGTCTTCGCCGCCGTGTTTGTAAGCCTGCGCTTCCTGGCTCGATGGCGCCAGGCCGCCCGCATTCTCATCGACGACTGGCTGATTGTGGCCTCGCTGGTCGTGCTGGCCGGTAACATGGTCATGAACATCATGCTCGTCGAGCTGGGCCTCGGCCGCCACTCGGGGAGCTTGACGCTGCCCGAGCTGCAGCGGCTGGACCAGGTAACTTTGCCCTCTTTCTCGAATTGGATGGGCGGCTTCTGACAATACGGGAACAGACCATCGTCGGTGCCGAGATCATCTACGTCACGGGCGTCAACCTGTACAAGATCTCGCTGCTGTTCTTCTACTTCCGTATCTTCCCCGTCCGCCAGGTCCGGCTAGGCGGCTACATCTGCGGCGGCATCTCGACGGCCTGGCAGGTGGCGTGCATGCTGGCAGCTACGTTCCAGTGCACGCCGCGCGAGCGGCTGTGGTCGCCCTGGCTGCCGGGCACCTGCATCAATCTGTTCTTAACACAGCTATGCATCAGCGTGCCGAGCATCCTGTGCGACATTGCCATCCTCTGCCTGCCCATGCCGCACGTCCTGCGCCTCAAGACGACCCTCACCCAGCGTGTACTTCTTATCTTCATCTTTATGCTGGGCAGCTATGTCGTATTTACGAGCATCTACCGCTTTCGCATCTTTTTGCAGTATACAACCGACGACGTGCCGTACAGTCTGGCCGACGGGTGTGCGTGGAACATCATCGAGATTAGCAGCGGTGTGGTGAGCGCTTGTCTGCCGACACTTGTGAGCCTTTTCCCCATCTCCCTCTCTCTTGATCACTACTAATACCGATTGTGCACCATCAGGGCCCCCTCTTCCGCGTCTTTAAATCCGGATGGCCATCCACGGCCGGCGCAAAGTCGGCCGAGCCGTCGCAGAAAAATGGGTCCGCCATCATGACTATTGGCGGCGGTAGCACCGGTCCCGGCACCTCGCGGTGGAAGCGACTCAATGAGTCTGACGAGAATACGGATCTGAGGCGCGATGAACTGAAATACGGCCTAGAACTGGTTCCCAAGAACCAATCTGGACGGGTCGAGGTGAACGTACGGGCGAGTCCCACACGCATGAACAGGGATACTGGCAATCGAGGCGGAGACAGGGGGTCGAACGTCAGCTTAGAAGGGTCTGGTGATGAGTACCCTCTGACGGCAATCCGACAGCGCACCGATGTGGAATGGCATGTTGAAAACACTGGCAGCGGTCCAAAAACTTTAGACACGGGGCTAGACAGAGGGAGTAGTGGGGCAAGTCCACGGGTTGGTTCTTGATTGCTTGTACACCTAGGTAGTGTACAATTATGTAGATAGCGTAAATTAAAAAAATTACATAAATGATTCAAATACCAATGCATTCGGCTGTATGCTCAGCCAGAAGCACTCATCCGGGGGTTTAAATGCATGCTAATACCAGAGGAATATAGAGGATTGGGGACATGTTGAGAATATATCAAGGACAAACCTCAGAACTCCCAATAACGTCGGGTGTGCCGTTGAAAATCGGATTTCTTTTTCACGCTGGTTGCACATCATATTGAAGCAGTACACGAGTGTTAATTCAGTTTTGGAAACGGCAAGATGGTGTTCGATTCGAGCAGCGCAAAGGTAGTACCTGACACACCCAAGTGGCTTCAGACTCACTCGGCAGTGCCATTCTCTACGGCTTTGGGGGTAATACCAGATATGCCGGCATAGTGGTCCTTCAGGTTGTTGATGACATGATGGTCGATATGTTCGGCCTTAGCCGGGGCCTCACACGGGATCTCCAGCAGCTCCGTGCCTCTCTTCTGGTTCCTCTCAAACTCAGCGTTGTATTTCTTCTCCAGCTTGGTGTAATCATCCTCCAGTTTGTCGTACTTCTCTTTCAACTCGATGTACTTGGTTTCCCATTTCAGCCCGCCGTGGATAATGCCGTCTAGTTCGACCGCCTTATCCTGACGATTTCGATCCAGTACAGGGCGTTCTCGTAGTACTCCTTGAGGAGCTCGAAGTTGCCCTTGAACTCGGTGTACTCGGGCCAGCTGTCGGGAATGGGATCATCGGGCGGGTTGCCACCAGGTCCTGTGGTAGGAGCGCCCGGGCTGCCATTGTCCTCGTTGGCGAGGCGAAAGTCGGGGATGGGAGGGATGGGAGTCACTGGTGGTAGCAAGACCACATCAGTACGTTGCAAATGCAAGCGCCTATAGTTTCCAAAAGAAAGGAGGCATGCCATCTGCCTTGCGAAGTGCCACGGTGCCCAGGCCCGCCGTCTTCTTGAGGGACGCAAACCTCTTCTGCCTCGAGGCAAGATCCCTGGCGGTCTTGGTGGCAGTGGTTGTGGTGATGATCACGTTTGCTGAGAGTCGTAGTAGACTTGTGCGGCGGTGGAAAAATAGTACTTGGAAGAGATGCTCTGGTGGCTGAAGAAGTTGAAGTTGTGTCAAAGGGAATAGAGACCGGCGGGTCCAAGGGGATATTTGTAGACGAAAGGACACGGGAGTATCCATGAGAAACACCAAAGCTGACAGCGCACCCCAAGCGACGTACCAAGTATCTTGACTTTAAATAACACAAACACTGAAAAGAGGTCCTGGCACCAAAACTAAAACATGGTATCTCCTCTACTAGATACTAAGACGAGGTACTTACACCCACAAGTTCATGTTATTTCCTGCAGAGACGAACAAATTTGCTCACCTCAGGCCAACACGCGGGATGTTTGCAAGGCTGCAGACAGCCAGCTTGCAAGATGTGAGATGCAGGTATGAAGAAGTCACACCACCAATGGCCAAAGATGACAGAGCTGTACATGCCGTACTCTGGTGGCATATAGAACAGTCGGGCGTCTCAAATCTTGTCAAACACTGTTATCTTCACCCGATTATTGGCCGTCGTCTTTCGGGACGCATGCCGAAATACGGATGTTGAATGGCAACAACAGAAGTCGGCAGCATGTGGCGTCTGCATTGCGAACCACAATGGACGAATTCGGCGTGCGAGCCATGGTCGGCGTCCCGCGTGAGGCTTGAGGTGTGTTCAGCTCGCCACAACGCTCACCTCACCCCGCACAAAAAGATAAACAAGCATTCGCCTAGACGGCGCCACGGGTGACCTGCATTATCAAAGCCCTATGCAACTGCCGAGACGGCGCCAGTGACAGGCCCCATTTTCAGCCCCGTGTAACCCTGACCCAGCGAGCCCTTGGTCGAGACGGGTCCATCCTTCAATTCAAGGTTTGGACATTGTGATAGGCAAGTTGTCAGAATCTAGCACTCATGGCCAATTGTGGTGATTGTTGTGTATTGTTGTTCTGTGGAAGAGAATCTCTGGCCTGTAGGGTCCCCTATTGCCAAGCCGGCTACATCCGCGAATGGCTCCAATTGCTTATATAAGCTGACACACCCCCTCAACTGCTGGCTCGTTGGCCGAGGCGGTGGTTGAAGCTATTCACAGACCCAATTCCGGAAATCCAGCCTCTCCGCCTTCGATCAGGTCCTCTAAGGCTTCTTCTTCTTCTTCCGAGAGTGGCTGCGTGCCTCATGTATTCAACCGTTCCGTGATATCTTCCACACCAACCATGGCTCTGAACCGCTTGAAATCGTCGTCACTAAGAGCCTTCGTGAGGCCATTAGCCACCTGTTCCTTTATACTAACGTAATTAACCGTAATCTCACCGTTAGCGACTTTCTCGCGTAACCAGTGGTTATAAATATCGACATACTGTAGTTTCGTTTACAGGGTTACTATATCCTTTATAATAAGCCGAATTATTTGGAGGTTATCGCACTAAATTAGTATCTTGTTACTATTAAGCGTAACGCCAGCTTCTTAAATAAGGCGTAATAAGAAGAACGCTTCTTTAGTGCCTTATATTAACATTAGTAGTTCAGCCTTAGTAATGGAGGTTATTACTTGTTGGGTTTTTACAACCCTAACCCGGCCAGTGTGGTTAAAACAGTGTGGCTGGATCCACGCAGCCGCTCCGCGGCTGCATCCGTGGATCTGCACAGCCAAGAACGCCAGACTCCACT
>Ga0247770_1001252_pt1 | contig 20952 bp, 25 predicted proteins | sample UWRJL136409B6_FD_179943 | JGI IMG/M metagenome (GOLD analysis project Ga0247770, IMG submission 179943) | Plant litter microbial communities from Arlington Agricultural Research Station in Wisconsin, United States - UWRJ-L136-409B-6 | ecosystem: Environmental > Terrestrial > Plant litter >... | reverse complement strand
TACGCGCCGTTCCAATAGGCGTCGTAGTTGTCCGACACGTTGTCGTGGCTGTACACGACCTGGTTGAACGCCGGGCGAGGGTCGGCGGCCGTGTAGACCTGAGTGTGGGGGCCGGTGGTCGCCGAGTCGGGACCCAGCAAGCTCAGACGAGCAGCCGTGGAGATGGCGGAGCTCACCGGGCCCCCCAACGCGATGTTACCCGTCGCGACCACGTTGCCGGCGTGCGCCTGACGCCAGCGGGCCGCCGGGGCTCCCAGGTCAAAGGCCGTGTCGAACCAGGGGGTGACGTTCGCGCGAGAGACGATCGAGGCCCCGTTGCTCTGGATCCGCAAGCGAGCGATCGACGGGTTCGAAGCAGGCCCCGGCTGCTTGGTCGAGAAGTCCAGCGACGCCGAGTTGGCCCCGTCGTCCGTCGCCGTCATGGATACCGCCGGCGCGCCGTTGGCGCCGAAAGGCAGGTAGGGGCTGAGGTCCAGACCCACGTTGCCCCCTCCCGCCCCGGCCACGAGGACGCGCGACCCGACGCCGCCTGCCGTCCCTCCGCTGACCGTGAGGTTGCCACCCCCGATGTAACAGTTTCCGACGATGTACAAATTCGCGCTCGCCGTGTTGGTGCCGATGCCAAGGGAGGCCCCCAGAATCGACACCGTGTTGTTGACCGACATCTGCCCCTGTACGACCACGTTGGCCGCCACGAACAGGTTGGACGCCAGGAAGGCTTCGTTACCGAGCCAGATGTTGCCGGTCACCGTGTTTGCCGTCAGCCGGTTCTGGCCCAGGGTCCCGAGGTACCACTGGTTGGCGTCCTGCCCGATGAAGCTCTTGCTGACCGGTGCCCCGTTCCCGCCGTAGTCGAAATTGAGCGAGACCGGCGCGTTGGCCGTGGAGAACAGATACACGTTGGAGGCGGCGCTGCTCCCCACTCGCAGGGGCCGGTCGTCCAGAACGTCGTACAGATCGAGGGCGTCCGCGAAGACGCGTGCGAAACGGCTGGTCCCGTTGCCGATCGTCAGTTTGTCGGCCGGCGTCGCATACAGGTTGCTGGACAAAGTGGTCGTGTTCGAGATGATCAGCGTGTTCGCAGAAGCGCGTCCGTTGATGACCAGGTCGCCGAACACCTGAACCGTCTGCCCGAACGTCGTGAGGTTCGACGCCATCGTGACGTCGTTCGCGAGCCAGATGTTGCCGGTCACCGTGTTTGCCGTCAGCCGGTTCTGGCCCAGGGTCCCGAGGTACCACTGGTTGGCGTCCTGCCCGATGAAGCTCTTGCTGACCGGTGCCCCGTTCCCGCCGTAGTCGAAGTTGAGCGAGACGGGCGCGTTGGCCGTGGAGAAGAGGTACACGTTGGAGGCGGCGCTGCTCCCCACTCGAAGGGGGCGGTCGTCCAGAACGTCGTACAGGTCGAGGGCGTCGGCGAAGACGCGTGCGAAACGACCGGTCCCGTTGCCGAGCTGGAACTTGTCGCCCGGCGTCACGTACAGGTTCGCCCCAAACACCGATATGTTGGAGACCGTCAGCGTGTTCATCGAGGCATGGCCGTTGTCCACCAGGTCGCCGAACACCTGAACCGTCTGTCCGAAGGTCGTCAGATTGGACGCCATCGTGACGTCGTTCGCGACCCACAGATTTCCCGTGACGGTGTTGGCCGTCAGGCGGTTCTGGCCGAAGGTGCCCAGGAACCACTGGTTGTTGTCCTGGCCGACGTAGCTTTTGCTCGTGCCGACCGCGTTGCCGGCGTTGTCGAAATTTATCGTCACCGGGTTGCTGGCGTCGGCGTTGTACAGGTAGACGTTGCATCCGAACCTGCTGCCCACACGCAGCGGGCGGTCGTCCAACACGTCGTACAGGTCGAGCACATCCGAGAACAGGCGCGCAAAACGGTTGGTACCGTTGCCGATCTGGTACGTGTCGGGAGTCGTCGTCAGGACGTTGGCGTTGAACGTGCTCGTGTTCGCCACGTACACCGTGTTCATAGAAGATCGGCCGTTGTCGACAAAGTCGTTCAGGACTTGCACCGTCTGCCCGTGGACCCGGAGATTGGAGGCCATGGTAACGTCGTTGGCGACCCACAGATTGCCGGTTACCGTGTTGGCCGTCAGCCGGTTCTGCCCGAAGGTTCGCAGGTACCACTGGTTCTGCCCCTGACCCATCGTCGATTTGCCGGTGGTGCTCAGGTTGCCGCCGGCGTCAAAGTTGATCGAGACCGGCGCGGCGGTCGTGTCGCTGAAGATGAAGACGTTTGACCCCTGGCTCCCACCGACGCGCAGAGGGTTGCCGTCCAGGACGTCGTACAGGTCGAGCACGTCCGCAAACACCCGCGCGAACCGGTTGGTGCCGTTCCCGACCTGGTAGGTATCGGGTGCCGTGGTGTACACGTTCGCGTTGAACACCGAGATGTTCGAGACGGTGAGCGTGTTGGCGGACATGTGACCGTTGTTCAGGAGGTCGCCGAACACCTGCGCGGTCTGGCCGTAGGTCGTCAGGTTGGATAGCAGCGTGCAGTCGTCGGTCACGTTCAGGTTGCCGGTGGCGGTGTCGACGGTCAAGCGCTTCGTCCCGTTGGTCCCGACATACCAGGTCGTCAGGTCTTGCCCTATGTACGACTTGGAAGTCGACACGGCGTTTCCTGCGACGTCGAAGTTCAGGCTGACCGGTTGCGCCACCGTCGAAAAGAGATACAGGTTGGACGCCGCGTTACTGCCGACTCGGAGCGGTCGGTCATCCAACACCGAAAAGGCGTCGACCGCGTTGGTGAAGACGCGCGCCAGCCGGTTCGTCCCGTTCGCCAGCTGGAAAGTGTTGGGGATCGTCGTCAGCACGTTGGCGTTGAATGTGGCGACGTTGGCCACGTACAGGGTGTTCATGGAGGCTCGGCCGTTGTCGACCAGGTCGTTCAGGAACTGCGCCGTCTGACCAAAGGCGCGCAGGTTCGACAGCAAGGTGACGTCGTTGCTGATGAGGACGTTCCCTGTCGTCGTGTTTGCCGTCAGCCTGTTCTGGCCGCCCGTCGCCAGGTAGAACTCCTGGGGACCCTGTCCGATGCACGACTTGCCGGCGGCAAAGCCCTGCTTGTCGAAGTATATCTGGACCGGTGCAGGGTTGTTCGGCGCCGTGTTGTTGTAGACGTAGACGTTTGCGTGGCCGGGCGCACCGGCGCGAAGGGGAAACGTGTCGAGTACGTCGTAGGCGTCCAGGACGTCCGTCCACACTCGGCCGAACCGGTTGGTTGCGTTTCCGATGTTGTACCGGTCGGGGTCGGTCGTCCACACGTTGGAGTTGAACTGTGCCGTGTTGGCCACTTGTAGCTTCCCGCTGGTGGTCACATTGCCCGTGGCAAAGTCGGCGTACGTGAACCGCTCGAAGGTCTTGCTCATGTGCGGCTCTTGCGTCCAGATCGTCGCCCAGCGAGCCGCGGACTCGTCCCAGATGAGCCCCACGTTGGAGGTCGGCCGCTCCCCGACGATTCCTATGTCGTACGGTGCAGTCGCGACGGTCGGGTAGTCCTGGGCCACGAGGATCACCGGATGCTCTGCCTGGATCACCGCCGTCTCCACGCTGAAACTGTTACCCACGACGGACATGTTACCTAACACCGTAAAGTCGGCGATCAGCCGGGCGTTGCCGGTCTTCTCGATCACGAACCGTGGGTCGTACGCGCCGTCCCGGGTGTTGCTGAAGCTGAAGTGTAAGGCGTTCGACCCGTAGACGATGGTGTTGGCGTTGTCACCAGACACCGCGATACCCGCCCGGGAGTTGTCGACCCGCCGCTTTTCGATCAGAGCGCCGGTGTATACAGGGTCGATCAGGCGGACGGCCGAGTTGGTCGTGAAAGAATTGGCAAACACGTTACCGTTTGTGTACACGCGGAAGACGTCCGACCGGTGGGTGTCGTTCAAGCCGTCGCCGACGACCAGCAAGACGTTCTTGAGGTTGGCCACGTTGTATTGACCGAACGACGCCTCGTTGTCACCAAACGAGGTCGTGTGGAAGCCGGCGACGAGGGTGTTGTTTCCGTACGCGCTGTTCTCAGTACCGACGATGAAACTGTTGTTGCCAGTCGATATGTTGTTCGAAAAGAACGCGGCAGAGGACGTGTTGGCCGCGGTCTGATTTGTATTCGATCCATAGTTGATCTGGGCTTGCTCGAAGATGACTTGGCCTGTGAATCGGGCCGGGCCGTTGACATCGAGGCTGTACTGAGGATCTCGCGTCCCAATTCCCACGATGCTGTCGAATACGTACTTGTCCTCACGGAAGACGTTCATATGAGGCACCAGTCTCTAATCTGGAGCAGAGAAACTATTTACGCCTACACGTCGTGAAACCCATCGTAGAACAAGTGCTCGACAGTGACCTCGCGGTCCGGGACGGTGTTGACGTGGTGCAGCAGTCGCTCCTTCAGCACCTGGAGACGCTTCTCCCAGACCTTCACGTCCCGGATGATGGGTACTCCGCTTGTGCGGTGGTACTTGAAGCAGCTGGGGTGCCGCACGCCGTGGCAGTCGGTGTAGGCGTCGGGGTTGAAACGCACGAAAACGATGGGTCGGCTACCCGCGTCCTCGAACAGCTGCATCATCCTCTTGTTCTCGCACGAGCAGTACGCCTCCGTATCGTGCTGGGTCTCGTCGGTTTCCTCGAAGACGCCGTGGGTGTAGCACTCCAGGAACGTGTCGGGGCGGCGCGCCGAGCACCCTCCCGCCAGGGCACGGTCGTACGTGATCTCGATAGACTTGCCCTGGAAGACTTGAGCCACGAACTCCGACACGCGCGCCTCCTTGATTTTGTAGTTGCGGCTGATCTTCTGGTCGGGGAAGAGGTGGATGAAGCAGCGCAGGCAGTATCCTCGGAACTTGCCGTGCATGACAACCTTGGAACACCACGGTGACGCACAAGTCCGACTAACCACGTTGACCATCCCCTGCTTTGCATGCTTCGCGCAAAACTTGCCTCGCTCACCAGGGAAGTTATAGATGGGACTTTTTGTCAGGCAAGAGGGCTCTGCGCACTTGACGGTTCTAACACGTATCATGCTTGGCAAAGCGTGCTTTCGGCAGTACTCGCCACGCTTCGCCCCCGGGTAATTATATGCCGGGCACCGAACCTCGCAAGTGGTCACCGCACACTGTCGATCGACCACATTGACCATCTTGGGCTGCTTGTGCTGCTGACAAAACCGCCCCCCTTTCTTACCGATATCGTTGAAGACGGGCTGTCGACTGCAGTCGACCACCTCGCATTTCCTATTTGTGACGTCTATCATCCCGGAAGACTTGTGAGCGACACAGTAGACGCCCCGCTTTTGTCCTAGAACGTTGAAACACGGGTTCAGGCTATCGCATCCAGGAGCGGCGCACCGACGGCTCACGACGTTGATTGCTCCCTCCTGTGCATGCTGCGCGCAGAAGAGTGGTTTCCGCTCGCCTGGCAGATTGCACGACGCCAGCTGGCAGCAATCTCTCTCTTGACACAGCCGGTTGACATGAAAGGCACCGGTCGGGGCATGCTTCTGGCACCACTTTCCGGTTTTCTCCCCTTTTACAGAGTAGCCGGGTTTCCGAGTGCACTCAGGCTCTGCGCACGTGGCGACACCCATCTTGCGTGCTTGCGGCAAGAGGGAGGCTCTCTAAGTAAGTGTTCCTCACGATACGCACTTCGTACGGCTCTGCCTGCGAAAGGTAAAACGCTTCGTGCAAACGACGAACGCGCTGACCGGCTACATACACCTCGACCTCGGCAGGCATGGACAGGACCTCGCGGTCCCATCGTATCCTGAGTATCTTGTCGACGTACAAATCGACCCTAACCGACACCAGCTCGCTGTCGTCTTCGAGGTCCAACACCCGCCGATACGGGCGACAGAGTACATTCCCAACCTCAGGCGCGAAAGGTCCGGTCCATCACGTCGTAGATCGCGCGTCTCGTGGCGTCGTCGACCTTGCCCAGGCTCGCGAACGTCAGGGGCAGGCGCTCGGTAATGGCGACGCACTTGACGTCGTTCACGCCCAGGACTCTGCGGAGCTCGTCGGTATCCGTGGAGGAGTTCCCGCCCACCAGGCGCTTGCACTTGAACACGTAGCCCTTGGGGGTCGACCCTTTGGTGCGGTGCTTCGTGCCCGGGTGCGACACCTCGGCGGTGTAGGCCGGTCCATCCTCACCCAGGCGCTCATGGATCAGGGTCAGGATGGTGGTCTTGCCGGTCGCGGGGCCGCCGCTCAGCACCACGCACTCGTGGTCACGGATGGCGTCGCAGAGGGTCTGGAGCCAGGTAGTGTCCATCTTTGTTGCTTGTTCTGTTTTGGCGCACTTGAACTGATTTTTCAAACTTATACGGGTGAAACCCTATACAACCCTAGACAGTAAGGTTTCGGCTTAGGGCTGGTTTCAGAAGCCGTCTGGAAGCTCGATATCTACACGGTCAGATTCCAGGCAGCCACGAAGAGTTCACAACCAACGAAAGTCCCAAGTCCCGAGGAAGCCGAGGACCTCGCCACGAAGGTTCACAACAACATGTCATTCGAGAACCCCGAGCGAACGTTGGACCACGCCACGAATATCTGTGATGATGTCCCGCCGGGCTTTCTGAGCGTCTTGCAGTGTGTACAGGCGGGTGTGCAGAACAGCAAGCGCATGTACCTGGAGCTGCTCAGCGCTGACCCAAGTGAGGCTCAGATAGCTTTTGCCAAGGCTGATTACATGAGGATTGCCAAGAGCTATACCTACCTGGTAGCGGCAGCCATAGCTCGTATAGATGGATCGGATCTAGCCAAAGAGTACATCCGGGAGAACGAAAGCATGTAAACGTGAACCCCTGTTGCACATGTGATGACGACGGGCTTATGAGGCGGTCTCTTCGTCGAACAGCGGCGGCCACTCGGACCCTTCGTAGTCGACGTACAGGACGTCCCCTGTAGCCGGGTCACGGAAGTATGCCAAGCTGCCGGACCGTTTGATGGGCTGCAAGCGTCTCCAACGGACCATCTTTTCGATTTCGGCGGCGCGTGCCTCGTTCATGTTACAACGGGTTCAAACACGGGTCTCTAAGTGTTGGCGCAACACGTGGGAGCATGTTGTGACCAGTCCGCTTTCTGACAGACAACTCCACAGTACGCCGGCTTCCGACACCGCGAGCACCGGCTGAGGTCGACCACTGGCGGCCCCTTCTTGCACACCACGCACCGCCGCGGACGCCGCAGCAGCTCCGCCACTTTCTCGTGCCCTTTCGCCAGGGCCAAAGCTATCAGGGTCGTCTCGTCCTCCGGGTCCGCCCCCGCGCGGAGGGCCAGCCGGACGACCTCAAGGTAGCCCTTGTGACACGCGACGGCCAGCGGGATCCCTGACGGGGGAGGCATGCCGTGGTCCAGCAGCAGGCGGACGGCCTCGGTCTCGCCGGAGGACACCGCAAGCTCCATCGTCAGGTCCAGCTTCGAGGCGGGGCACCCCTCTTCCAGCACGATCGCCAGCATCTCCGGGGACGACGCCAGGAGCACCTGGATGGACGCCGCCTCCTCCTCGTCGGATGGCTTGGCTCCGTAGCGCAGCAGCAGGCGAGCGATGTCCCGTTGCCCGTCTTCAAGGGCGTGGAACAGCATGGACCCGGTCGGCTTCGCGCCTGCTGCCAACGCGCTCCGGACCTCCTTCACATCCCCCTTCACGCAGGAGTCAAACAGGTAGATGTGCAGCTGCGCCGCCTTGCACACCTCGACATCGGCGGCGGAGAGCCCTCGGAAGCACACGTTCCGCCGCCTGCCCATGTTGGTGCAGGGTGTCCAACGAGGTTTGCCGCCTGAAACTCTGCAGAAGCTCCGTCCGGGGTATGATAACGTGAGGCTCGTTCGTCGCAATACTCGACATACCCCGTGTGTTCCCCGCCGAAGACACCAAACACTACCCTGACAGCATGGACCCTTCGCCTGCCGTCGAGTTTGAGGAGGCGAAACGGCGGATGAAGAAAACTCTTTCGACGCTCGACAAGACCAGCTGGCTGTGCCAGCTTTACCTCGCTAACAAGCCTTTCTTCGACGACGTCCTCGCCAAGGACTTCGAGGCGGCTAGCGCTATGAGCCTCACGAGAAAGGAGGTTCTACAAAACCTGGAGAGGCGTTTGAACAAAGGGGAGGCGGATGGCCGATGACCCTGTCCGGTCAACGTAGGTTCGCCTGTCTTGCTGAAACGTCGGTGAGGTCAAAAAACTCTCTCACTAGCCTCTGCTTGCAGAGCAGCATGCGAGGACAACTGATCGCATGTTTCCAGGCAGTGGCTATGACGTATGTGGCGTCGATCTTCCGCTGCAATCGCTCCCGCCAGGCCCGTTGGATGATCACCGCCGCAACCCAACGCCGGGGAGGTGAAAACCTTGGCTGCAGGTCTTGGAACCTGTATCCAAATTCCTGGAAAATAACGAACACGCGCCGCCAAAAGTGCTTAGTTGCTTGTTTGTTCCGCCGGGAAACACCTCTGAAACCGTGCCCCAAACAAACGAGCGCATGAACCAGGCGCGCCGTGGTGTCAGACCGCCTCTCGGAAACTGCTCTTGGCTTTCCCCACACCGCCGTGTCTGTGATTCTGCTCTCACGAAACGCCGGTCGGGGGCTGGTCACAAGCAGCGCAACCGCTCGGTTTGGATCAGCGCCGGCTGCTAGCATCCGGCGGATATGGTCTTCTTGCCAGCGAAGATCGCGGCGACACTGTTTCTTGGAAGCCTGGTCTGACCTGAGTATGCGACGGTCGATCTGGCACAGGAGCGAACACAGAGGGGTGCGGTACTCTCTCACGGTAACATCGTCGGCCGAGGAAAAGTATGCCGGGGCGGGCTGCAATGTGTTCATGGTCGTGAACGCCCGTATGTGAGCAGTCTCTAAATCACCTTCTCGAAACAATCAGGGAAAGGCAGAGGCGAGCCGGATGAGTCGACTTCCTAAACGGCGTTCGGGCTGTGAATTTTGGTTTCAGGGTTGAAAGACCTCGCGTACACAGTTGCACCTTTTTCTGCTCCAATCATTCATGACGAGCAAAGCGGAAGCATACCGTAGCATCGTGGAGGACTTGAAGGGGCTTTTCGCGACCGGATGCGTTGGTCACGAAGCATATCAGTCTATGCTGGAACGGATGCACGACTACCTTGCCAAGTATCCGGACGAGACGGCGAGCGTCAACGCCGACGTGGGCTACCCGCGAGACTACGACTTTGACTACGGGGGCCGGGGGCCGTCTCACATTCGCTGGGCGTTCGTTCATGGTACTTGAAGCAGCACAACATCACAGCGCGTGGAACCCGTCGTAGAACAGGTGCTCGACCGTGACCTCCCTCTCCGGAATGGTCGCCACGTGGTACAGCAGCCGCTCCTTCAGCACCGCCAGCCGCGCCTCCCACACGGCCTGGTCCCGGATCACGGGGACGCCGAGGCGCTTGTGGTACTTGAAGCAGCTCGGGTGCCGCACGCCGTGGCTGTCGGTGTACGCGTCGGGGTTGAACCGGACGAACACGATGGGTCGGCTGCCCGCGTCCTCGAACAGCTGCATCATTCGCTTGTTCTCGCACGAGCAGTACTTCTCCGTGTCGTGCTGCGTCTCGTCCGTCTCCTCGAAGACGCCGTGGGTATAGCACTCCAGGAACGTGTCGGGGCGGCGCGCCGAGCACCCTCCCGCCAGGGTCCGGTCGTAGGTGATCTCGATGGGCCTGTCGTGGAAGACTTGCGCCACGAACTCGCTGACGTGCGCCTCTTTGACCTTGTAGCCGCGGCTGACCTTCTGTTCGGGGAAGAGATACACGAAGCAGCGCAGACAGTAGCCGTCGTACTTGGCGTTCCTGACGGTTCTGTCGTCGCACTCTTTGCAGCGGCGGTTGACGACGTCCACGCTTGCTTCTGGGGCATGCGCGCGACAGTATAAAACGCTCTTTTCGCCGGGAAGATTGTAGGCCGGTTGCTTGTCGCAACCACCGGGGTGCGCGCAGCGACGGCTCAGGACGTCGACCATGGAATCGTCGGCGTGGCCCCGGCAGTAAAGGCCGCGCGTTTCGCCGGGGACGTTGAAGACTGGTTTTTTGACACAACCGGTATGTGCGCATCGGGGCTTCCTCACATCCACCATCTTCTTCAATTTGTCCGCGTGGTCCGCGCAGTAGAGACCGCGCGTCTCGCCGGAGACATTGAAGCTCGGGTGCTTGTCACAGCCGGGATGGGCGCAGCGACGAGAGACGACGTTGGTCATGGTGGTCGCGTCGGCGTGGTCCCGGCAGAAGAGGCCGCGTCGTTCACCGGGGACATTGTAGGCCGGTTGTTTGTCGCAGCCGCCGGGGTGTGCGCAGCGGCGACTGTTGACGTCAATCATCGAGGGTTCAGCGTGAGCTCGACAGTACATACCTCGTTTCTCGTTTGGGTTGTTGAAAACGGGCTGTTTGTCACAACCAGAGTGTGCACAGTGCCGGGCACAAATGTTTTTCATCCCCAAGGCAGCATGTGCTTTGCAGTACCTCTGCTCGCGAGCAGCATATGCATACGAACCGCGTCGTGTGCATCCATCTGGATGAGCACACCAGTTCTTGTTTGACCCGGGCTTGCGAGTCATGACTGCGAGGTGGCTCGCCTGGGGGTTAAGGCTACTCTAAGTGTCTCATCACCAACCTTTCGCTCAGTGGTGAAGCAAAAAATGTACGCCCCAGACAAGGAGCCATGACGGGAGGGCTTATGCAACTCGCCACAAGAGGCGTGGGCCTCGAGCTGTTCACTTCCGATGTCGAAAACACCTTTTGGAAATATGTGAGTCGCCGCCACACCCTTTTCGCCATCGAGTCGATCCAGTGCAGCTTTCAAAACGATGTAGCGTTCGACAGCCAATCCACCTGCGTGATAGCCCGCCAAGGCGACCTGCTGTGCGGCCTGATGTTGCAAGTAACTTTGACAAAGCTGGACAACCGATACCCAAACGCACAGGCTGCTTACTATCCGGTAGAAGCTTTGGTACGTGATGTCGTGTTAACAATCGGCGGCGAGGTAGTTGACCGGCACACATCCGACTGGTTCCGGATCTACGATTCGCTGATCCGCGACGCCGAACAGTCCCTGCACTACCAGCGCATGGCAAACTTTGATGCCACAACTTTGACGACCGAGCTCCAGTCAACTGAAACCCTTTACTTGCCTCTCAGTTTCAGCTTCACGCGCCACCCGGGCCTGGCGCTGCCCCTCATCGCCATGTACGACAGCGAAATCAAGTTGACCTTCACGTTCGCCACCGCGGCCGAGGTCGGTGTTGCGGAGACGGGCTTCACGGCCGCCGTATATGGTGAATATGTGTACCTTGATTCCACCGAGCGGGCGCACATGCTCAACCGGCCGCACGACCTGCTGATCGAGCAGGTGCAGATAAACGGAGGCTATAGCATCCAGGCTCCTCAGCCGGCCGCTCTGACCACCGTCACCTGCCCACTGCAGTTCTTCCGTCCGATCAAGTGTCTGTATTGGTGCTTGAAAGAGACCCGTCCCCCGCCGACCGGCCGAACTAACCACGGGCGGTACGTGGGAGACGCCGAGAACACCTACCTGGCCCTGCAACCGTCGCAGTACGGCCTCAACGGCTTCGGTCTGTACGAAACGATCTCCGAGAAGCTGGCGCCCGTCCACTCGGCGCACCTGGTGATCGGCGGCGTCGACCGCGCGGCCCCGCGCATCGGACGCTATTACAATCTCGTCCAGCCGTACCAGTACGGCAAACGGGCCCCGATGCCCGGTGTTTACATGTACAGCTTCGCCCTAAACCCCGAGGCGATCGCGCCGTCGGGCGAGGCCGACTTTTCGACGATCGGCGACGTCAAGCTGATCCTGAAGCTCAAGAAGACCTCCACGATGCCCCTGACGGACGTGACGTACGCGGGCGAGGGGGCGGAGACGACGGCGCGCAACATCGTGGGCATGACCGACCTGTTGGTTTTCGCCGCAGGATACAATTATCTACACATCGAAGGCGGGGTCACGCAGATGCTGCTGGGTGACGGGTCGTGAGCTACATCGACGAGGAGGTAGTTTACATTTGGATGGCGTGTCGTTCTAGCACGCTGTTTGGCGACTGATAGCAAGCAACAATCATCTTGACCTCCTCCTCGGTCAACGGGATCGAACTCATCTGACCCACAAAAGGCCTAGAATACTTCAGAAACCTGGTGTAGTTGCTGCGATAGTTCTCGCGCTGCTCGCTGCTCAGTACGTAGGTGACACGGAAGAAAGCCCGCAGGACTGTGGGGTCGCTTGCTCCTTGGCGGCCGGCAGGGCGGTAAAACTGCAGCTGCTGGTTGGGCACGACGCCATTCACGCTGTAAAGGTATTCGCCCCGAGCCGTGGGGCCGAAGTCAGCCTCCGCCCGACGGCTCGCACCCACGCGAGTGTAGTAGAAATAGCATCTGTCGCCGTTTTGCATGGAGGTCCAGACGTCACGGAGTGCGATGATCTTGGATGCACCGAGGGCACCACCCGCCCCCAGCATCCGGGGGATGTCCAGGTCGTCCTGGTCTCTGTTGAGCTTTATCAGCACCGCGTGAGCAACCATCTTGTGAGGGGACGCCCACCTTGTGGCCCCATATAAGGTTAGGTTACCCAAAAACCTAGCTTCCAGGCAGCTACGACGAAGGCCCGGACGTCAGCTAGCCGGCGCGTCCTAGGAGGAGGCTTGGTAGTACACCGTCGGGCGGCGTTTGTTCGCCTGATACGCATACTGCATGGCTTGCGTCAGGAACGACCTGATTTTTTCCAGGTACCCGGCCGTCAAAATTGACGCCTGGCTGAACTCCCCCGCGTCGTCACCGAATGCCAGAAGCTGCGGTGTGGCGTTGTAATAAAGGTCGACGTTGAAGATTTCGTTGTTGCCAAAGTCGAAACACACCCGCACGATGTCGTCCCTCGTCCCGCGCGGATTGTCCTTGCGGTCCTTGGCCATGAGCAGCAGGTTGTCCAGCGCCTTCTTGGCGAGCTCGGGCGGCCTCAGCGAACGGTGGTACGAAGCGTGGATCTGGTCCAACTCGTCTACGGTCAGCTCGCGCCGGGTGTGAGGGACGCGGTTGACGCCTCCCGGGGCGAGCTGGCGCGCGTTGTAGACCTGCTTGTTCAGAGTGATCCCGTACTTGGCCGGGAACCGTTGGAGGGAGATGGGGTCGTCGTCTTTGCTCAGCTGGCTTCGCCACCAGCGCTGCAGGGTCGTCGCTGCACGGCCCTCCTTGTTGTTCTTGCTCTTTTTGGTGGCCGTCTGTGCGACCGAGTTCGCCGCGCGTTTCATGCTCCGTGCGGATATAATATTTTTTATCACACCCCTTGTTCGCGTAACCCGGTACTAAGAAGCGACTGTCTACCACAAATAATGTCGACGGTTACACAGGTGGCCGATGGCGTCATAGCCGCCTCGTATTTCGCTATCCCTCTCGGCCTCCTGTACTTCTGCAACAGATCCCCTGTCAAGCACCAGAAGACCCGGCTGATCCTGCTGCTCTTCGTCTCCTTCATCCTCCTGTGCGGCTGCACCCACCTGCTCACCCTGCTCGGCCTGCACAAGGCCAACGAGGTATGCAAGGTGGTCACGGCGGCTGTCAGCCTGGCGACCGCGGCGGTGTTGGTCCGGGTGATTCCCGAGATCCTCCAGTTGCTGATCGAGTCGGAGGAGCGCGTAAACCTCCTGGACCAGACGTGCGAGTACCTCACCCACTGGAGGGTCTTCAACCAAACGATGATGATGTGCCAGGACTCTGTGTTGTCTCACCAGCAGACGCCGCATCAGTTGGCTCTTGACATCCTGCGGTCGATGTTCCCGCGGGAGACCTTTGACTTGCGCGAGAGCACCGAGGCCGGTCAGGACGACGGGCTCGTGGAGCTACCCATCCATGACAAACGCGTGTTAGTGTTGCACCCCCAGCTATACAACCAGAACAGGCGGTTCTTCGACGATGTGAGACAGCAGCTGTGGGTGCAGCACGGGTCACGTAACGTTTGTGACGACGTTTGTTGTTTCTAGCGCCGGATGACCCGATACTCGACCGTCCCTTGGAACAGCTTTTCTATCTCGCGGGCCGCGACGGCGGGCTCGAACTGAGAGTCGCACACGAACAGGTCTATGTAAGCGGCGGCTCGCTCGGGGTACGTGTGCACGCTGCAGTGAGATTCGGACAGGACAAACACGTGCGTCGCGCCGACCGGTAGGAACTGGTGCCCGGTCTCTGCGACGACCGTCAGGCGGCAAGCGTCCACTATCTGCCGCATGAGGCGGGCGAGAATGGGGAGGTGCCGCAAGGCGGTCACGTGGCGTACGTGGCTCACGCGAGCGATCATGTGCACCCCGACACTCTCCGTGGCGTCCGCGAATGCGCTCATCGTAACAGCGTACAACATAAGTTTCACGGGCTCGACGCCGCGGAGTCCCAGGTCACTTAGAGAGGCGTGCCGTGACCGACGGATCAGATGGCCGACGACATGATGGCGCTCTACGAGCGTGCGGTCCGCGCGTCCTACGAGGCGGCGATCCAGAGCAACCTGGAAGACTTCGCCGTCTACGGCGAGCAGGCGCGCGTGAAGGCCAAGACGGCGGAGGAGGCGACGGCGGCCCTGCTCAAGACGGCGCTGGAGGGGCTGGACGACAAGGTGATGGAGGCGGCTCGGGCCGGTGAGACGGCGGCGACCTTACTGGAGTTCGAGGGGAGCGAGAGGTTCGACGAGGAGAACAGCTTGCTCTACCTGGTCAAGGGGCCGCGGCGCGAGGGCAAGGAGTTCTTCACGACGCTGGGGGTAATCCCGTTCGTCGACCGCTTGCAGCTGGCGATCCAACCGTTCCGGGTGCAGCTGACCTACGACCAGGAGACCAACATGAATTTCGTGTCGGCCGGCTTCGCCTAGAACCGCAGGCTGATCGTGCCGGCGTCCCGTGGCAGGCTGGTGGAGTAGGCGGCCCGGACGGTGCGCGCGAGCCAGTCCACTTGCACGTCGTGTAACGAGATGATCCCGATAAGTTCCATCAGCATCGTCAAGATTCCCGTCGGCCGCAGCTGCAGCGTAAAGTCTTCGCCCCGTTTGGTCAGGGAGACCGGCAGGCTCTGCGTCTCGCCGTGCTTGTACTCGCCGCGGTGCGTGAAATGGACGGTCCCGTTGGTGGTCGACAGCTGGGGCGTCAGCGGCTCGTCCAGCTCGACGCTCACCTTGCCGTGACAGTACCCCGGGTCGTACTCGGTGGACTCGAAGGTCCCTTCCAGCATGTACGATTCCGGCGCGATTATTTCAGGAGGACCTGTACGCGCCTTCTTTCACAGCACCTTGTGCGCGGTCACTCCCCACAGGAGAATCGCGGCGTACCACTTCGCCCTCTTGAGACCGTCGTCCGGCAGGATGTAAACGGGGCTGACGATGGCGTGGAAGATCGAGTCGTCCTTGTCGACACCCCGCAGCATCTGCTCGGCGATCGTAAGAGCGCATGTGTCCGAATTAGTAATCCAGTGCAACACCAAGAAAGGGATCACGATCAAGTGCAGGCGGAGCATCTCGCGGCTGCCGAAGAAGGGCGTCGCCAGGACCCACAGCGTGAAAGCAGTGTGTATCCCCGAGACGAGCGAGGCCAGCATGGTTCAAACACCCCCGGAAAAAACCCTGGCGCGGAATACGAACTTTCGAAAAACCCTACCCGAGCGTTCGCAGCCAGGTCAAACCGCGCTTGCCGCTTAGAGAAAAAGTCTGGCACAGCGAGAATGGAGCCTGGGGAGTCCGACCGTCTGCAGGTGCGACCGACGCCCAGTCCCAACGTGAAGCGCTACAAGGTGCGGGAGGGCGGGGTGCGGCTGGACCCCACCGACTTGACCTGCGCCATCCGAGGCAAGATCTTTCGGCGCCCGCACGTAGCGTCCACCGGGCAGGCCTACGAGATGGCGGTCATCCGGGGGCACTGCCACCGCCAGGCCGAGGCGGACATCCCCATCAGCTGCCCCCTCACCGGTGCCAACCTCGAGGAGGACGAGGACGGCGTGGTGCAGCTCATGCCCGTCCAGACCCTGCAGAACGCGGCGCGCGCCTACGCGCTGAGGACCAAGACCTACATGCCGCCCACCACGGAGGCCGCGCTGCTGGACGACGTCGACAAGGCCATCGCGGGGGACCCGGGGTACCTGGAGGCCATCAGCGCGGCCGTGGACGACCACTTCGTCGGGCTCTTCACGGACGACCGCACCTTCCGCACCATCCTGCAGCGCATATACGCCCTGGCGGCCGCCGAGCACCGGAGCGGGACCAGGGGGGCCGCGCGGCAGATCTACAACCACACCGTCGCCTGCTGCCTGGCCTACCCCGAATGGACGGTCATCCACCCGCTGCTCGACTTCTTGGTCGTCCAGCTCCTGGACCCGCCCCAGGTCGCGCTCCTGGCGGCCCTGCTCGGCGCCGGTTGCTCCGACGTGGACGGCCTCGTCCGAGACGCCCTGGTCAACTCCGTGCCCCTGGCCGACGGCCCCCAGCTGCGCGCCCTGCTGGACACGCTCAACCGCAGCGAGGCGCCCGCGCGGTACGACCTGATGCAGGCGGTGGTCAGCCAGATGGTGAGCGATCGGCCGATACCCGTCGAGGCGTTGACCGAGTGCTACCGGACGTGCGCCATCCTGACCGCCTCGCACCACCGCTGGGGCCACAACGTGGCCAACCTCGCCGTGCTCCTGAAGGCCCTCAAGTCGAGCGAGGTCACCCTGCCGCCCAACGTGGTCCGGGCCACCCTGATGCAGCCCAAGGTGGTGGAGCACCTGGAGCACCGCGCCTTCAAGGCCCTGCAGTACCAGCAACACCGGATGACCCCCGTGGAGTGGACGCGGCTGTACACGGACGCCTGGGCACAGACGGAAGGAGCGGCCGGGCCGTCGGACCTGCTGGACGTGCTTTGCTCATAGGGTCGTCGTGTGTTGCTTAGTCAGGGCGTCCTTGAGCAGCGTGTACACCACCCAGGCTATGCCGAGCGCCAACACCTCCCAGGGGCGGGGCAGGGTGGACTCTAGCAACAGGTGTTTGACGACGCCCAGACCGACCATGTAAGCCACCGCGCCCGCCAGCAACTGTTCGGAATATTGGACCATCGGGAGAGTCAAGTACGGTCATATTTTTTACAGACTGCTGGGTTTCAACTCAAGATCCGCGTCAAAAAGGAACGCCCGTCGGCTCGCAGGCAAAAAGTGTCAGCGACGGGGTAGCCCGCGCAAAACCAGCACAGAAACATCATCACGCTAGGTACGCAGTCCAGAAAGTCCGGTACGTCCTTGATCAACCGTGCAGGCACAGGGGGCAGCGGGTCCCACTCATCCGGCCCCGCCCAACGCACGTCAGCCAGGCCCACTCGGGCAAACACACAGCTAAAGGTCACAGCGATGTCGCACAACCCAGACTCGGGGTCAAAGTAGAACGCCAAACGCCGAGTCAGATCACAGACGGCCAAACACAGGTGGCCGATTCCTAAACCTGGGTGCAACAGAGGGACCAACAAAAACCGCTTGCCTTCCAGCCGCGCCAGAGGCAGGGGGGTCAGAGCCGTAGAAGGCCGCACCCGCGGCAGGACGAGGGCCTGTCGGCACGCCCGGTTGATGCCGCGCCCCAGAGAGTCCACCGCCTCGCAGCTGACCCCACTTCCGCTCGCCAGCCGCTCCAGGGACGCAGCAGACAGCCTGACCCTCCCGCGCAAGGGAAGAGTCGACTGCTTGCAAGGAACTCCGCGCAGGCCCCGTCAAGAGGCAGCAGGAGGGGCAGCAGAAGAGCCCGGGGGTGGCAGAGCAGCGGGGCCGCTCGCGAACCGCCTCCGGAGGTATGCACTCGTTTCCTCTCTCTTGGCAAGCAGGTCATCACGTGCCTGCCTCCACAGGCGCTCGGCCGCCTTCTGCCGTTCGAACTTCAAGACGGCGGCTCTCACGGTGTCGCGGCGGGCGGTCAGGGTGGTGACAGCAACGTCCAAGGCCGGCCCCAGGTCAGCCACAGCGTCCTTGAACTTCTTCTTGGCCTCCTCGTCGTTCTTTGCCTGTCACAGGAGTACGAACCACTGTCACTCACAGCTCACCGGTGCTCACAAGAGGACATGTCTCGCCGAGCTGATCACCTGCGCAGCGTTTTCCATGCTCTGCAAAACGATGGGCAGCGTCCGGTTGATGACGCCCAGCTCGTGATCGACGGTGGTGCCGTGTGCCAGACGTTCGCGCCAGTCCATCGTCTCGTACGTGGCGTCGTCGACGACGGACACCTTGCAGGGCTCCGTGGTGCTCTTGATGTTCTCTTTGATGATGGTGATGTCATCGTCGTCCGAATCCAGGTGCTCGCTGGGTGGGTCTTCTTCGCGGAGGTACTTGCGGACCCGGCGCAGCGTTGCGATGGCCGCGGCGTCGCTGGTCGGGTTGAGGGCTTCCTTCGCCTTGACCTTGCGTGTTTTAAGAGAGTGTGAGCACGTGTCTGCCGTGTCAAACAGCACGAGCAGCGGCAGCGTGCAAGCGTACCAGGGTGTTCTCTGGGCCGACCACCGCCTCGGCCGCCTTCCACAGCTGGGCCGCCTCAGAGTCCACGTCCGAAGGCTCGCCCTGACAACAGACTCGGTCAGTGAACTGTTGTTGACGGTCGTTCACAGGCTGCCAAGTCACTCGCTCACCCCACGACCCTGCATCGCAGCCTCGGTCTTCAGCCGCGCAACCTCAGCGTTGGCCTCCTCCAGCTGCTGCTCAGCCTCGGTCTTCAGCCGCGCGGCCTCGGTGTTGGCATCCTCCAGCCGCTTGATGTCGGCCTGGGCAGCCTGCAGCTGCTGCTCAGCCTCGGTCTTCAGCCGCGCGGCCTCAGCGGAGGCGCTCTCCCTGGCAGCCTGCAGCGCCGCTTCCGCGGCGCCCTTGTCCTGCTTGGCGTTCTCGTACTCTTGGTTCTGGGTGGCCAGTTGCTGGAGGAGATCACTGACCCGCTTCTCCTGTTCTTGATTGTCCTGGTATAGATTCTTCAGCTTGCCCTGCAAGACAGCCGCAAACAAATGAGAGACGTGAGCCTCGCGACTACAGCAGGAACTTTAGAAAACATCAGAAACTTTGGCAGACCTCGACTGCGGTGAAGTGCTCAACGTTTGAAGGGTCCCAAATGGGCTGGCCGTTCTCTCCCGAATAGCCCCAAAGCTTGGCGTACTCTTTGAGCAAGTTAAGCGTCGCTTTCACTGGCTTCTGCAGTTGCAGGGATCACGTCCAGGGCGTCAGTCGCTGCACACAGGCTGCACGCACGCACCAGCATACAGGCCCTGCACCTCCTCACCTTGAAACGGTGCAGGTTCAAGGTGCCCGGCTGGAAGTCAGGAAGGCCGGCGTCCGAAGCACAGTCCTTCACGGCGTTGATCAGCATGCCGCAGGCTGCCTATACAAGCACAATGTGTGAGACCAACACATGGAGTGCACGCCCACCTTATGCAACCAGGCTCACCGTGGCCTGTACAATTTCGTCTGTGAGGCCCTTGAGCGGATCCGCCGAGTTCTTCGGCTGGAAATCCGGATTGAACAGCCTGATATACTCGAGCATCTTGCTGTTCAAAAGCTGCGTGTTGTCGTCGGTTGCGTGCTCCGTCACCTGCTCAAGCCCCTGCAAACTTGCAAGTCTTTTGCACAGCACCGTTGGACACCACAGCAAAGCACGCTGAGAAACTTTTTTCTTCATACCGGTGGGGCAGGGGAGCCAGGAAGAGAAGGCAACCGTTCCTCGTGCGCCCCGTGCGCTTGTGGCAGGCTCCCCTGCGGGTGCAAAACCTGGTGTTGCAGAAAGTGCCTGAACTGGTCGTCCGCCGGCTCGGCTGGCTCGGCTGTTGCACGCTCGGCTGCTGCACGCTCGGCTGCTGCACGCTGCTCGGCTGTTGCACGCTCGGCTGCTGCACCCCGGGCTTACCTCGCTCTTTTACCGGCGGCCTCACTCACACCTGCCACCTCGCAGGAGGTCGCGCTGCCCACGAGACTGTCGCCGGTGCTGCTGTGGGACCGCTTGCTGCACGCCGGCGCCACACTGCAAGCATGAAGGGCTGGTGCTGACGTGGCTCAACCTTCGCCTCAACCAATAGCAAGGAGTACCAGATCTTTCGCGCACCTGGTCGCCTGATGCCCCACCGAAGCCGCCGCCGACCCCGACAGGACCCCCGAGTATGTTGGCACCACACCCCTGCATACGACAAGGATCGTTGAGAGGACTCGACAAGCAGCAGGAAAACCGACAGCAGGTGTGAAACGCTTGCATACCCGTCAAAGTAGCTGCGGACACACTGCAACTCCTGGTCCGCCTGTTCTTTGAGGCAGTGGAGCATCGCCACACCGTCCTCCCAAACATTCTTGCACCACAGATCCTTGCACCAGTTGTGCCCTGGTCCCTTTCCCTGTTTCCCGTGGATCGCCGACCGTATATGGTTACCGAGCCTCTGTGGAGCCCTGATCTTCGGTGTGTCGGGGAAGAACAGTGGGCAACCAGGTTTACGGCTGCCCGATGGGTGCAGACAGCCACTCTCGGAGTCACCGTATTTGGACTCAAACTCATCCTGAAAAGCCTCCTGCTTCCACTTGTACACATAGATCATCGACATCCTGCCCGCACGATTGGCTTGCTCCCGGGTGGCAGATCTTGGTTGTGTCGGCGCCGGGGCCCGCGTGCCCGGTTCGCGGCAGCTTCCAGGAACACGCGGGTTTCATTCGTTTTTGCATGACGTTATGGGCCTGACAACGGCGCACCACGATGGCAACGTCGTAAAGCCACCTAGAGCCATCTAAAGCCACCATGTGATCCCCTTATGGATGGCCATCGTGCGTTACGAGGCGCTCATGCATCGGGTGACGTCATCATGTAGCCATCATGGGTACATCATGTATCGGTGACGTCATCATGTAGCCATCATGTATTCATCATGTAGCCATCATGGGTACATCATGTATCGGTGACGTCATCATGTAGCCATCATGTATTCATCATGTAGCCA
>Ga0247770_1001251_pt1 | contig 20958 bp, 30 predicted proteins | sample UWRJL136409B6_FD_179943 | JGI IMG/M metagenome (GOLD analysis project Ga0247770, IMG submission 179943) | Plant litter microbial communities from Arlington Agricultural Research Station in Wisconsin, United States - UWRJ-L136-409B-6 | ecosystem: Environmental > Terrestrial > Plant litter >... | reverse complement strand
GGCAGTCGCTGGTTTCATTGTCGAAGATGAGAGGGCCGAAGAATGGGGGGAGGCAGAAGGCGGAACTGCCTATTTCTGGTCTGGGATGGGAAAAGGGGTGTTAGTTTCTCATGGCGGTACTGGTGAGAAGGGTGGGTGGCTCTACTCGTTTATGTCGCCGACCTCAACGGGCCGTGTAAGGGAGGTTGTGCAGCACGAGGTCGAGCCATCCTCTTCGTCTTCATTGAAGTTTGGGATGGGCGCCCTTCTTCTTGGCATTTTGTGGGTTACGAGATATAGGACTCTGTTTCTGAGAGTAACACACACATATCTCAGTCCGGGAGAAGCGAGTTGATGAGAACCATCACGCAATCTCGCGATGTGCCCTTTCCTGGAAGCTTTCATCCCGCCTTGTCTCAGACCCATATTTCTGACCCCCACCCCACTGCGGGGATGCTTGAACCCTGGGCGAGCCTGGGCTTAGGTAATCCGTTCCCCAACGTTGGTGGGGTCCGCGTTTAGTGGTTGCTTCCGTCGCGTACTGCAGCGCGTCTCCCTGAATCTTTTCGCCCCGCATCACCACCAAGTTACAGTCTAGAAGTTGCATCTGGAGATCAAGCAGATACAACACCAGAAAAAGCAGCAATCATGGGTATGACCCCCAACAATCTACCAATTGTCATCCTGCCGTACTAACCGATCAACCCATCACCGCAGCATACGGAGGCTACGCGAAAACCACATATGGCGCCCAAGGCAACGAGGATGGCGGCGGCTTCACCATGGGCGGCACACAACAAGGCAGCCAAGGAGGCGGCTCAAAGGTAACCACCACCAACCACCCTCCCCTCCCAGACAACCCCAAGCTCACCAACCCCCCCACCAGTTCACAGACGACTCCCTCCGCCCCGTGACCATCAAGCAGCTCATCGAGTGCGACGAGGCCTACCCCGGCGCCGGCCTCTCCATCGACGGCATCCCCGTCACGCAAGTAACGCTCGTCGGGCAAGTCCGCGGCGTGAAGCCCCAAGCAACAAACATCACCTACTCGGTCGACGACGGCACGGGCGTAGTCGACGTCAAGAAGTGGGTCGACGCCGAGCGACCCGAGGGCGCCTCGGAAGCCAAGTTCGCGCCGGACACATACGTGCGCGTATTCGGCCGGCTGACATCCTTCAACGGCAAGAAGCACGTCGGCGCGCACTTCATCCGTGCGATTGACGATTTCAACGAGGTCAACTACCACCTGCTGGACGCAACGTACGTGCATCTGTTCCTGACCAAGGGCGCGCCGGCGCAGGGAGGTGCCGGTGCGGCAGGAGGAGATGCGGGAGGAGGCGACGGGATGTTTGTGGATGGAGGAAACGGCGGTGCTCGAGCAGCGCCTAATAGGCTTAAGCTCTGTTCGAAGACTGGGCAGACGGTGTTCAACTACATGCAGCGCATGGCTGCGGGCGACGAGGGCGTTGGCGCGCCCGCCATCGCGTCAGGCACGGGCTTGTCGATACGGGATGTCATTTCGGGAGCGGACGATTTGCTCGGGCAGGGGTTGATCTACACGACGCTGGATGACGAGACATGGGCTGTGCTTGACTACTAGTTGGGCGTTTCTTTGCTCATATATGCATGGAAAAGGGCAATTTTTGGTATGGGAATCACAGCGGTAGGTGCTGTTTAATGTTACTGCGACGAGGATATGACGCTAGGATGGCACGGGGGTGAAATTCTTGTGCATTGCCACGAATATGAATGATTGACTATGGCAAGATGCTGTTTAAGGTGGCTGTGATACCTTGACAGATAGGAAGCCGCACATAACCACGCCCAAGGCCTCGATTTACGTGTAAGTGCTCCCACAACACGGCTAGGGCTTACCATGCTTTCATCTAGGCCATACTATTCTGGCCGCAAGGCGAGGTACCAATACGACCGCGTATGAGTCCTCATCTGAATGTATGAATTGCGTTCATAGTGCAAATGAGACGGAAGCTGTCATACAAGGAGAGGTTCTCAAAAGAAAGGAAATTCAGACCAAATTTTACCCTCTGGGCAATACGAAGAGAAAACGCATACATCAGACGAAACCATACCGGATCAAGAACAAGCAAGCATCAGCACTCTCCAAACCTCGGAGAACCCAGAACCCAGACAGACCCAAACAATCCAACCCACACCCGATATCAAATCAGCATCAACCAATCTTCGCCCCATTCCCACCCCCAGCAACATGAAACAGCCCCAGCCCCATCCCCGCCCTCTTACCAGCACCACCCAAGCCATTCATCACAGCCATGGGCCTCCCACCACCAGCAACATGAATCGGGCGCTGATGCGCCGTCGCAGCCCCAGCAGCAGGAGGTTTACCCTTCCTGGCTGCTCTGGGCTCGCGCACCATGATCGACAGCTGCACGGGGGTGCGGCCCCTCTCGAGAAAGATGTCGCGCTGGACTTCAAAGCCGTACTTGGCGTAGTAGGCGTTGTTGGCTAGGGAGCTCGACTCGAGGTACATAGGGCGTTTTTCCGCGTCGGCCTGTGGTTTGTGTCAGTGCCGTAGGGTCAGGGGTGGGTATATGTGGTAAGAGGTTGATTGAGAACTTACGCGCTGGATCATATCCTCCAGCAGCCGCTTCGCGTACCCGCGTCCCTGCGAGTTGGGCTTGGTGCCAAGGAAGACCAGATACCAGGCGTCGGCGTCTCGGTCTCCCAGCACCGACGCCTTGGTATCGTGCAGCAGCGGCAGGACTTCCTCGAAGTAGCGCTTCCTGCCCTCGGCTGACAAAGTGAAGTACAGCCGCCACATGCCGCTTCGCAGGAGCGTCACCCATCCGTCCAGATCCTTTCCAGGAGGGAGCCTATCTACCGCGAAGTTCAATGAGCTGCGTTAGCCTTGCTGTGGTGGTGTGGAAGAGAGATTGTGTAGAATACGGAAATGTTATCATACCAGAGCGCGACGCTGTCATAGTCTGGTCCTGTGGCGGTGACTAGTCCGCTGAGGCAGTGAGCGGCTACGGCGTACATCATAATGTCGACATGAAGCTTCCACTTGTCCTCGGCAGAGATAGACACCCCATCGGACATGTCGCCGGGGTCGACGAGGTATTGGGCATACTCATCGGCGGCGAAGGCATGTGCCAACGACAAAGCGGCCTCTCGGCACTCGCTCATGCCGAGCACACGTACGCTTTCTTCCCATTTGGGGGGGACGAGAGAGCGCTTCAGCTCAATGAGTGTGATGGCGCTGCTACTGCTAGCGGTACTGACATTACTGCTGACGGTCTCCATGCTGGGCAGCGATTTATTGCCTTGACAGTGGCAACCGACTGGCTCCTGTGACAAGACGGGACATCCGTGTAAACAAACTGAGCGAGAGACTATGTGGGCAGGGGAAGGAGGAACATACTTTAAATACTTGATAAATTCTGTATACTATCACCTGTGTGGACTTTCGAGAGTTGCGATCTCGACACGGGCATGAACCTTGATGGATGGCGCAGGCAATTGAGGGCGGTGCGGAGGTCAGAAGACATCAATAAGGTCCTTTCGCGGAACGATACTGCGGTGTATGGGTATGGTGGTGAGCAGAGGGCTGCTAGGCAGTGGGACTGTTGAGTAACTGTCGAGGAACGGCCGAAAGGGGCAGAAGTTGTCACGTAAGAAACGCAAAGCAAGGCCAGAATAAGGCTGAAGAGTCCAGGAGAATTTATTTGTATGAGGATAATATGCTAGCAAGGGGAACACCGGAGAGTGCCCTTGGAGACAGAAATGACCCCCAGGATGGGGGACTTGAAGAGCTGATGCCTGGAAGATGCTTTCTCAGTCGGATATGGTAGTTTGCGAGAGTGAGAAAGGAAGGGGAGCGAGGGACCGGACACAGGAAGTGAGCCTCGATATGTACCCGACGCTGGCCGGCCAAGAATCCGCCAGATGGGGCTTGAGTGGCCATGTCTTGGACGGAATGAAACAGGGATGGAGGGGCGCGACGGGAACCGCGAGTCGGGCAGTGGGAGGCGGAAACGGGGCCAAGGGCAATCAGTGGTTGGAAACGCAACAGGTTTAGTTCAGACCCGAACGATAGGAGTGAGGAAGAGCCGAGATGAGGAGAACCGCATGAGCACACTTGCACTGCAGCCGGGGCTTTGGGTTGTCGGACACCGTTGCCGTGGACGGAGTGCCAAGGCTCTGAGCGCCGCTCCTTTGTCTGAGCCGGCCGGACGACGGGGCTGAGATGTGTTGATTGGACAGCAGCGGCTGCGAGGAGACGGATATGGGGGATCTCCACGGGTCTATCGGCTTCGCCCGCCAGAAGTTTGGGTGGGGGGCGGCTGTTCGCCCTTCCACGAGCCAGCTTCCGCAGTCGAGCAACGAGATGCAACCAGATGCAACGTGGGGAGAGAGGGTGTGATACTTGGGGGAAGGGGGCCATTCGTGGCGCTACCTGTGCATGTGCTTGTGCGTGCGGCTAACTCCAGTACGTCAGCCAAACCGCTGTTGGCCAGTTGCGTAACACGCAAGACGTTGGGGAACGGCGTTTTGAGCATCTTTGTTCGCTCTGTTGGCCGCATGGCAGCGCGATTGGAGCCATTGAGCCATTGCCACGGACGATCCATTCACGGTATGTCTTGGACACACCCCGGACCCCCTGCTCGCCGTCAGGTGATGCAGCCATTGGCGCACTTGTCGGCAATCAGCGCCCTGGTCGTCGAGGACGCACTCCCATCGAGATAAGGAATCCAGACCCTGCCTGCACAGGTGGTTGGCGGCAAGGCGCTCCGTCACCAACGACCATGCCGAGTTCGCATGTGGATGTGGGTTGGGTGTTTGTCAAAGCGCATGCTTGGATATCTTGCCTGCTGTGCTACTCAGCCCATTGGAGCTGCAACCATGTTGCCAATGTGCAATTCCTCTCCTCTATTTGCATTTGCCTGCCATGTCCTCCAAGAACTTCCCGACCAATGCTTCTTCCGATGAGATGCGGGAGACTGAAAAGAGAAGAAGCGGCTCTTTACGTGACGTCCTATTCGTCGCCGCCTAGATACGGATATCCCAGGCTTGAGAGGGATGGCCAACTTCTAACCAATGATGGCCAAAGCAGCCTAACTGCATTCCGCGACCCCACCGACCCCCGCTGGATTAGGGTTGTCCAGATGTCCAGAGGTTGGGTGTCTCAGCCTTTGGGGCCGATCCTGCCACTCGTCAGAGCATGCGGCGGATCTCCTGCTCGTTTTCGTACTTCTCCAGGCCCGAATCGAGGTGCTCCCACCACTCGAAAAGCATCGAGTTGCAGATGAGCTTGAACCAGGGCGTGAACTTCAGGCTCGGGTCCTCGAACTGCTTCTTCAACTCTTCAGCCGACACATATTGTGTGGCGCGCACCTCGTTCTCGTTGGGATTCAGGTCGACGTTGGCCTTGATGAAGAGGATGTAGTCGACTAACAGCAGTCAGCGGACCGGCGTTCAAATAGCAAAAGACTCGGAAGCACTCACTCTCGTGCTCGCCCCATTTCCCGTCGCTCGGCGCCTTGTAATGAATGCGAGTCAAGAAGTGGAAGTCCTTGAGGGGCACCTGGTCCTTGTTGATGCCCAGCTCGTGGTCGAGCTTCCGCCGCGCAGCATTCTTGACGCCCAGGATGGAGTCGGGGAGGTTGGAGCCAGTCTCGGTGGACACGCTGAGAGGGTGCGAGCAGCAGGTGTTTGTCCACATGTCGGGGAAGGTAATCTTCTCAGTGGCTCGCTGCTGGAGGAGCAGCTCGTTCTTGTCGTTGAACAGGAAGACAGAGAAAGCCCGGTGGAGGAGTCCCTTGTCGATGTTGGTCATGAGATGGCCTGTCCGACATGTTGATTAGCACGTCTCTTCCCCTGAATGTATTTCCTTGGCCACGGGAACACGTACAGAGTTTCTTGCTGGCAGTGCCGATGGGCAAATCATTTTCGTCGGTGACAATGCACACCTCGTCCATCAGACGGATCTGCTCCTCATCGTGGCCCTCGAGCGCGTCGCCGCTGGTGTCGATGTCGGGGAAGAGGCGCAAGATGGTCTCGGCCGTGATGGGCACCGAAGTGCGGGTCTCGGTAACCGTGGTAGACATGATGCCTGGGTTTCGGTACAATCCTGTTCGCAGAATTAACTTGCTTCGTCTCGTCGGCACGAGCAGAGGTTTGTTTCTTTGCGCCTTCGGCGAGGGGGAGCGGGGGCGTTCTTTGGGCCGGGGACGGTGAACTAATCGAAATTACAGGAAACGCTCATGTTTTGCCGTCCTGGGTGCCAATTCTGGCTAGCCTTGACCCGCTCTTTTCGGCACCCTCAACCACCCTCCAGAGCTCGGGCCACCGAGTACCTGCCAAGCTGTTATAAAAAAAAACCGGACTCAATACCTCAAAGTACCTCGCCGCAGGGCTGGTTTTCCACGGAATCTAGGTTCCTCTCTGGTACCGTACTGTTAGTCTCCAGTCATCAGACCATCGTCGGCTAACATGGGCTTCTTTCGCTCTATCTGCAATCAACCATCTTGCGAAGTAGACGTGTTATGTAATTGCCAGAGACCGTTAGCGCAAGCCACATCACACCATTTCCACTACCATTGGAGTCCGGTCTTTTTTTACCACAGCTTGCCTGCCAAAGTCTCTTCACAGCTCAGGAACTCCAAAGCGGCATCCCAATTCACGGTTGCACACCATCATCTTAGAGCCATAATCCCGGAGTATGGTTGTGAAGACCCTAGACCGTCACTTGGGCCGGCACGGTCCGACTGATCCCCCGCAGAAGGCACCATGTGGAGCACCGTGTTGTACTGTGTTCGCACAGTGACCTCTATGCCAAGACTCGTCTCTGTTGCCAGAAGCCCAGGAGGCCGCAGAGGCAGGTGCAAGGTACATCATAGCTTGCTAGTATAGATAGCCATCATCGCGTCCACGATGAAGTGTGAGGATTTATGATCCTCACGCTAGTATTCTACGTTGTTCATTTGTGTCCTACTGTTCAGATTCCCATCTGTGCATTATAGCGAAAACGACCTACAGTGACATTGTACCCTGTCAGAAGCACAGCACACTGGATTCGGTGGATTTGAAGTGGTTGCAACTGCGTGATTGTATTGCTTGTGTGTTCTGGCTCTGGCTGGAAGCTAGAGCCTTCTTTATAGACTATTCTGCAGGATTTAGGCTTTGTCACTATGGTGGCTGAGGCTCACTGGCGTTCAAGCAGTGCCAGGCATCCAGTCAGCTCCGCTGATTAGATGCCTAGGGCCTCTGAACCAGGGGGCTCGCTTATTGTCACAGAATCTATACCTTGCAATAGCCTCTATATCAGCGATTGGTTTGATTGCTGGAATTCTACTGTGTGGCCCATTCCAGGCCATAATAACGGAGGAATGGAATTGCACCATTGTCCGTAGTATTTAGAGGTCACCGTTGAAAGCCCTCGGCTTCTAACGTGGAAGAAATAATTAACACACTCTTTTCTATCGTTGGGCCTTCGATTCCACTGCGTGTAACATTCATTCTCGCATGGAAGTATTTGGTAGGTCTCCTAATGTACCTGTCAGCGCTAAGGTGAAAATGGTGTGTGACTTTACAACTCGCTACAAGTAACAAGCCCCTACGGAGCGGGGTAATGATCGCCTGATGTAGAAATTGAAACCTACACAGTATGCATACAGCAAGTTGAATAGTTTGTGTCGATCCCGTTACAATTGCGACCAATGTAGAAGAAAAATACATAGAAGAGGATGTAGCATTTATGATACCCTAACACACAACGTATAGGCTATCATTAACCCTAACCTCTTCGCCTTCCCCGTGTCGGCCAGTACCCTCCCTCCAAATCAGATGGGGCCCCAAACAAAATCGATGTTGATGTCCTGACCGTTAAACGCTGGATCGTTGCTCGCTGCAGCCCGGATGGCGTCGAGAGTGGATGGATCGGTGAGATAAAGTGAATGCCGTCGATCGAGGGAGCCTTGACGGGTGGGTGAGCCTGGTAGTCGCAGGATTGGCTTTGTCCTCCAATGTACATGCCGAGAACTCTGCCTTGGTGGTCGAATACTAGGTTACCCGAGTCACCACGCCACCCGAAGGCAATCGGAGCACCTAGCCACCAGGCCATAGCGTAGAATTTTCCGGAGGGGAAACAACGAGCAAGACTTTACCCTCGACGATCTCATGGCCGCCACCATCGAATTCGTAACACATCCGGACACTCGAGTCAATGGTATTCAACTCGCCCTTGGTGCTTCCTGTCGTTCGCCCACACTTATATACGGTGCGGTTATTCACACACTTCACCTCACCCGGCGTAACAATACATCCCCGCTGTGTACCTGGACAGCAAGAGGGGGAATTGCCAGCCACCTCGTCGTGAAGGAAGTGCTTGTCATAAGCAGACTCGTTGATGCGAGTTAAGGATGAGAACCGCCCCGCCACCAGCTTCGCCAGACCCCAATCCAATATCCAGCCGCCTAATGAGCCAATGCCGGATGTATAATAGACGGTGCCAAGGTGGTTCTGAAAGTGGGCCAGCCTCTCGCTCCTTTCCCGATTTTGGCGTAGAGAGTACTCCTTCAGAAAGAGCTGGTTTCTTCCTTCGTCGCTAATCTGGACAGCTTCTTGCTTGATTCGTAGCAGAGCGAGGGAAGTGCAATTCTCGTCACGCTTAATCGTATTCAGAATGGCAGTTTCCTAAACGCGCATATTCAATACAGGTGGACAGTTGACGGCAATACGTTCATTACTCGGTGGCAATATGCCAGCTCGACCACTTTTTCTGGGTTAGCGAGTGTAGCCTTGGGGGATTGGACAGGGGAGGGAGAACATACGGCTTAATACGTGGTGACAAGTCAAGGCCATATAGTCGAACTTTTCCACCTTGTGGATCGCAAGGTATCTACCCAATGTGCCGGCTGAGTTGGAATCCTGGAGACCAAGGCTGGCACCAAGCGCAGGCACATTGCGAAACGCATCCTCAAAGCAGTGGCCCAGCCACGGCAACTTGCCGTCGGTTCCTATGGTCGGTTGGTCGAGATCGTTGAAAGTGTTGCCATAATTCGAAACAACAGCGGCTTCGACCATCTCGATGGCAACATCATGGAGCTGGGGGAAGACATAGATCCATTCCGCAGCTAAGCGAAGCATCTGAGCCGCGCCGTCCGAGTCAAGCGTGTTGGGCCGGACCGCTACCAGGATTGTCGCTGGACATTGGCTCGGTGCCTGCCCGGATACCCAAGGCGCACAACTGTGACATGGGACCAGTCGACTGTGGTGCACTCTTTGATGAGCCGGCTTCGGATATGCGTGTCAAAAATGTCAACGATGGGATGGTCGCCAATTGCCGTCGCGATCCTGTTTGGCTGAAACGGGAGCATCGGGTTTGTAGCCTGCGAAACACCAAGGCTAATTCGGGCGAGAAAGTGGCCGCCGCCAACTTCGAGCTGTATTGCAGGCATGGTTGTTGCGGCTTGGGTCTGCGGAAAATATGCCGAAGGTAGCCGCGGAACTGATGATTTTTTGGTAGGCTGCGTCACATGACTGTGAAGGCGGAGGCAGCTCTAGCATTCACATCGAAATGACGGCGTGCATCAGGCAAAGACAAAACACTGAATGTCCATCCCACCGGCATATGAAATGGCGCAAGTATTCTATGTGCCTGGTCCTTGACTTCCGACCGGGGCTCAGAATTTGACCCATTGATTTGTTCCTCCTTGTCGCAGCTGGGAACTGGACCGACCGAACACATCGGTAGTGGCTTCAGAATTGAAGCATCGCGACCTCATTATCGGCTCAGCCTCGTTGACCGAGCTCTGCAGGTTGATGATGGGGGGCCGCAAGCCCGCAAGAGCACTGCCATTGCGGCTACCCGGTTCGAGTATGAAGGCACGTGGAAGGCTCCTACCACAGGAAACGGTCCAGCTCCTTCCTTGAATATGTCAGCCACACATCTTTCTCCAGGGCACCAAGGTGCAGCTGCATTGAGAGAGGCCCTGATTACATCACAGCAGGGCTTATTGTCGTTGTTCAAGGGGTCTTTCAACAATATTTCCAGGGCTGGTGCTGGATCAACGATGGGTGACAGAACAGAGCCTCGACGGCAACACATGGATTACAAGGGTCGAAATCTGTAAACCAATTCCCTGATAGAACTAGTGTGGGATTTTGTCGCTTGAACAGGCAGTTACGCAGCATGGGTCAGGTGGGGGCCCTGAAAGAACGACCCTGCCCCCCTGGATTCGGGAGGCAGGGGCGGCAACTGCCGGCTGGCACCACCCTCACCCAAGCACAGCACACGGGACGAAGGCTCTGGCCAAAGAAAGGCGCCCTACAGAGTAAATCAGGATGAAAGATATCTTCCTGTCACGATAGGCCATGATTTTTTTTTTATCGTGTAGGCCATATCGCATTCTGAAAAGGCCGATACTGTAATTGACGTTGGCTGTGGGGGGATTTCCCCATGCACACAGCCACGACAGCGTAGGTCCCAACCTCGGTAACATTTCATGTTAACATTACTGGATTAGTCAGTCGACTTCGCAGCTAGTAGTCTGCCAAGCCATGATATCGATATGTATCCCACGCAAAACCCCATCCATATATTCGACATCCACTCCTCCTGTTTCGTATTTGTTTACTTCAGCCGGAGGCGTTTCTGCTCTCGGCCTCCTTGACAATAAGATTCCAGTCAGACATGTAGATAAATACATATTCAACAATCGCAACGCTTGCACCCCGTCAGCAAATGAAGTGCCACTGTTCGAAAGGGGGAGAGGGGAGAGGGACAAACTCACAGGCACAGCCCAATAGTCACACCAAACCACAAGCCCTTTAGCTCCCACCCAAGGCCAAAGGCAAAGCCGAATGAGATGGGCACTGCTACGATGTAGTAAATAGCTAGGTTAGCATACCCGCCAAATTCCTGCCGGCCAATACCGCGCAGCAAGCCGTGCGAGACAGCCGCCATGCCGTCAAATAGCTGCATGACGGCCACGATAGGCAGCACCGAAGCAACCAGCTCGATGACGTCCGGATCGGGCGTGAACAGCCGCGGGATTTGATATCGGAACACAAAGAGCAGAGTCACGTTGAAGAGCCCGATGAGAACACCCCCGACGACAGTCTAAACCCTAGTTAGTTGACCGTAGGAAGGGAAGCGACGAGTTCCGAACTTACCACTTTCGCGGATATCTTCGCTGCGTCGACGAGTTTCGCCCCGATGAGGTTTGCGACTCGCGTCGAGCCGGCGATCGACATTGGGAACGGCAGCTGGAAGGTCGTGGCCGTCACCGTCATCAGGATAGACTGAGCCGCCAAGGTTGTCCTGTGTTCAATATCAGCCAACAAGTTCCAACTTCGTCAACACCTCAAACCCCAAAAAACACCTCCCACCCTTCAACAGCCAAAGAAAAACAGCACTCACACTCCCAGCCTCCCACAAGCCAACGTCAAGATCTCAAAAGCAAACCACTCCGCCACAACCATCACCATCCCCGGCAGCGCCAACCTAATCATCGGCCCCCAATTCTTGAACGCCGCCCTCCGAAAGCCGCCCCAAGCCTCCTTCCCCTCCACCTTCCACACATACAACAGTAACAACGCCGGCAGCATATTCTGCGTAATGACCACCGCCAGCGGCGCCCCCTTGAAGCCCCAGCCCAGATGCCACACGAAAAACCAGCTCAAAAAGATATTCGTCGGCGCCGCCACAAACAGCACGTACGTCGTGGCATGAAACAGCCCCTGCGCCTGCACGAAGCGCTTCCCTGCCTCGAACATCATGTACGCGGGGGTGCCGAAGATCATGATCTTCAGGTATGTGGCCGCTAGCGCGGCGCTGTCGGCTGGGATTCCCACCGACAGCAGGATGCGCTCCGAGTTGAGCCACACCGCGCCGATGGGCGCCAGCAGGAGCAGCAGGAAGTAAACTAGCCGCTGCATCTGCAGCCCGACCAGCTGCTTATGGCCGGAGCCATACGCCTGCGCACACAGGGTGTCCAGGCTGGTGGCTAAGCCCTGAATAGGGGCGTTGCACGTTATGGTGGCGGTCATGGAGGCGAGGGAGACGGCGCCGAGCTCGAGGGTGCCGAGGCGGCCGACGGCGAAGATGGATGTCACCTGCAGGGAGTACTGCAGCACGAAGGTGATGATCAGGGAGCGCGAGTAGCCCGCGATGGTCTTGGCCTCGCGCTGCCAGGTGGTTTTGATCTGGCCCGCGGCGACGGCGGCTTCCCACTGCTCGTTGAGGTGCTCGCCATGATGGGCACCATGGTGGTGGTGCTGCTGCTCCTCGCCAAGGAGGGAAGTTGTCTCGGTCGGGCCGGCGACAGCGGCCTCCTCGTCGGATTCGCGGCGCGGCAGCTTGGTGCTGAAGACGCTCTTGTAGAGTGTTGCGACGGGGCCCTGGCTCTGCTGGGAGGAGTGGTGCTTGGGCGGGAGGATGTGGTTGTCGCGGAGCAGGGAGCGCTCGGCCTCGCGACTGCGTCCCCTCTCGGAGCGGCTCAGCACAGGGGTTTCTTCCAGGCCGGCGGGGCCGAGGCTCAGGGCTGGCCGGACCGCGCCGAAGGCGATGCCGCTTGGCCGGCGGTAGAGGGTTGGACCGGGGGTGTCGTCGCTGGTCTCGGAGTCCGAGGAAGCGACGTCGAGGGCGGTTGTGGCGGCGTCGTCGTCCGGGCACTCTTCGAGGTCACGGGCGAGGACTTCTTGTGCCAGCGGCGACGAGGGACAGAACGAGGCGCCGAATGCGTGGGCGAGATCCGCCGGAGCCGACTGCTGCTTGTTTGGGATTGGCCTGCCCCCGTTCCCGGGAGATGTCATTGCGGGGCCGGGTCCTTCCCGAGCTTCGCTTGAGCTTCTTTGAAGCTTAAGTTTTGCGTGCGATGGGGGCTCGGCGCTCGCACACACGTGGCCGGCAGGTCCAGTGGCGTTAGTATGCGGGATGGGAAGCTAGGAAAAAAGTATAAGTTTCCTATCATTGGCGAACGAGGGAGGACTAGGCGAAGGAAAAGGGCTGTGTGTACTTGCCTTTTTCTCTGGCCAATGCGACGAAGCGCCCCTTTTCTGTGGTGGAGAAACGGGACGAAAGGCAGCTTAAATTCTCAATTGGCAAATGAGGCCCCACGACTTCTTTATCATAAACCGCCGCCGCGCCCTTTGGCGGGTGGGGTTTCTGCTGCACAAGTTGGTCATTTTTTTATGCCAACCTGCTCCCCGCCGGCGGTAAGCCCAGGCCCGCGTTCCGTCCCTGGTAGTTGTTACCCGATCCGAAGCGGTGCCGATATAGGAGGCCAGGATCGGGTGGTCCGGATGCCAAGTGGGTTAGGGTTGGAAGCAAGGTTATCCACACGCCTTCCATCTGGTCTCTTGCAGATCAGGTCAGTTCCTAACATAAGGCGATAATCATTTCTACCATGAAGCGCCATCACGGTCGCTCAGTTCCTCAAGAGTGAAGAGTACGAAGGCTTGGGCCGAACGAAAGGATCCCCTTAGCCAGTGCGAAAAATGCCTTCTTCCTGTTAAGACGGCTGGCCCATGGAATATTTATGGCAGGCTATCTCCTATTCCAAAAAGGCCTACTTGCATTCTTAAAGGGCCTTCCTGCATTTTGAAAATGCCTAGCTGCATTGTTACAGGGCCTTTTACAATACCGCCAAAGCCTGTATGTGGTAAACCCAGGCCTTACTGTTCCAGTACAAGACTGTGTGAGGATTTCGACAATGTGTTTTCGCACGGAGAAGAGAGAAAGGACATGTTCAGCACGAGTCTTAGCCCGTTTGCCATTAACACTACGGAATAGCGAGCTAGTCCAACACTATCCAGACCACCAAATATCCATCCTTCATCGCAACAATCCAAGCACAGCTCTGATCCGGCTGGGATAAGAAAAAGGAATAGTACTACTGGGTATGCCTTCCCAGGTCAATCCCATAACTAAAGATATGCCAGCATGGCAAGCAAACCACAAGGGCAGCTATGGAGAAATGGAATATTTTCCCTGACTAGGGAAGTAAAAAGTCAGCATCCTGCCCGCCATGTGTAACTCCGTCGCTCAAAGACCAAACACCGATCCCCTTTTCCATCATTGAAATAAACATTCCCCAACAGCATGGCTGTCAAGCTCTCAACCCGTGACCCTCCGCACCCAGAGTGTGGTTGGCTCCCAGTTGTCATCCCGATCTAAGCGCTTGTATGCGCGGTGCAGTTTCAACCCGAGCTCATACTCCTCACGCTGCACCTCGGCCAGCTCCTGCTTCAGACCCTCAACTTTGCGCTTCTCGCCCTCGCGTTTGCGAATAACATCCATGCTATTCAACACGTTATCCGTGGGCATGAGCTCCGTCATTTGTGTGATGGAGCGGTTGATGTTGATGCGGCGATTGGCGAGCGCCTGAAGCTGAGCGTTGAGCAAGCCGACGCGGTCCCTAGCCTCGCCTGCTGATGTCTCCGGCGGCACAGGTGGGAGCATCTTGTTGATGCTTGAGCTTGAAGAGGTTGGGCGCTCGGCAGTCGTTCGAGCCCGGGTAACCGCCGGATTCGCATAAGCACCAGTCGCAGCCGCCTTGCGGTCGCGCGAAGCCTGCGACTCGTTTCCATAACGGTATGGAGACGAGGCGAACTCATCCTTGAGGGATATTACGATGGGACTCGCGTGAGTCGAGCGTACTCCATCATCATAGCCTGCGTCAAGCTTTGGCCGCCTCCTATCCATGACGGACTCCTGCTTCGCCTTGGGGCTTTCCTTGAATCCCGAGGGCATGTTCGGCATGGGGGGATGGTTATGCGCAAAGTCGTCAAGGGATTCACGAGGGGTGCCGTCAGCACTCGTCGCGTATGTCGTCACACTGAATCGCGATGCGGGCTGGACCCAGGGATCGTTGGGCGGGAGAGTGCTCGCGTGAGGATTGTGTATGGGTGGCGGCGGTGGCATTTCCGACTGGTGAGAGTAAACCGACGATACAGATTCCTGCGGTTGATGGCCCGCATTGGCAGCCGGCTTCCTCCTGATTGAAGGCGATTTTCCTTGCGGGCTGGCACCAATGGACGGTGAGTTGGATGAGTTGGCACTGATGCTTGTGAGAACATCGCGGGTGAGTTCTTGGGCCGCTCGCTCCGGAGCGCTGGGCGTATTTGGGGTGACCGGCGAGCTGGGGAACTGCTGTCCACCCTGTGGATTTTGCCTGGGCTCAATAGGTGAAAGCTGGGATGATGGGACAACCTTCCTGACGGTGTCTCGTGGCGCAGCTTCAGCACTTGTTTCAACCCCAGGACTAACAGGGGGTGTTTGTCCTCGTCGCAAGAAAGCCCCCACAAAACTCGGCTTGGGAGCGGAAGCCGAGGTTGGCGATACAACTCTGCGGCTGCTTCTATCGGGAACCTTCAAGGGTGCCACCTCAGGATCATCCTTTACGGGATCGACGATAGCCGTCCGGCCACTGGCACCGCGCCACCCGGGGCGCGTCGCTGCAAAGGCCCCCGCAGCTGGGTCCTCTTCCGCGTCTTTGGGTCCGCCCATCTTTGCCATCCTCCGGACTCGGTCGCCAAATGACACAGGGGCGACCACAGTCTTTTGGGGCGGAGACGATGTCTGCCCCGTGACCCCCAGTCCATGAACAAACTCGGCAGGCTTCACCTGAGACGGGCGGCCATGGGGCCTCGTGGTCCGCTCACCAGTTAGTGGGTCCCATCGTGGGCCATCTGGGCCATCTTGCGCGGGGTCCTGAGAGTTCTGGGGCTGCTGATTCAGGCCCAAACGCTCCTTGGATTGGGCCTCGCGGAGCGCAGCGTCCGACTGCTTGCGGCGAGCGCGGCGCATCATCGGGATGTTTGAGCCAGCCCGGTTCTGGTTCTGAGAAGAAGGTCTATTCTGATTTTGGGAGGGCGGCCTGTTCTGAATTTGGGAGGGTGGCCTATTCTCCTGGGGCGTTGCGCGACCCGGCCTCATATTTCGAGACGGATTTCCGTCGAACCTGTTTGCGTAGCGGTCGTCCTCAATTGGAGAGACGCTCCGGGCAAAGCGTCCGTGTGCGGGGGCATGGTCTAGCTCGGGAGAGCTCGGCGGCGAGATCTCTCCCAAGCCATGCCTCTGACCGTACTGGGACGCCAGTTTTGCGGGTTGCGTGGGCGACGGTGGAAATTGCTGCGAATAAACCGAGGACGGTGGCCGAAAATTAGACGATCGCAGCGCAATGCGGTTTGGATTCCGTGGTGGTGGTTCCTGAACTGGCGGTATGGTTTCGCTGTGAGAGCGGGCGAAAGGCGTCAGTCAATCGTGTCCTCTGCCAGAAAGGGAGGACGCAAGGCCGAGAAGAAAAATGTGTCGCGACAGAAATGTTTTTGGAAACAAGAAAAGAAGGGATGGGAGATGCAGGAGTGTGGAATGGGTATGACGAGGCCCGTTTCCCTTTGATGCAGGAACACCAGAGGGGCAAGTGAGCAGGCAGGTGTGGCAGGGCTGTAAGTCGCGACAAGGTCGGCTGCCCAAAATGGTACCCTACCGCGGGGCAAGGCTCCGAGCGACGTGTACAACAGGTTGCACTGGAATTTAAGCTTGTAAGACCAATGACTTACTATTGCGACTCTCTGATGAACTCGCGCGGTGGTCGCGGTGGCGGCGGGCCACCCTTGATCGAGTAGCTGTATCCTCGCGCTGGCGGTTTGTTGCTGGCAGCTTGGAAGGCCGATATCCTCTCGTCGAGACGGTTTCCCACGGCCCTCGCCCGCTGCGAGACAGGGTGCTTCGGCTTGCTGTCCCACATCGTGGATGACTGCGCTAGCTTTGGCTGCGAGGTTCTACCTGTCAGAAAATAATCACCAACACCTCGCTGTGACGTTCTCTGGCTCCTCTAATATCCGCGAGCGCTCCTCTTTCGGCTTCCACGTCGTTGGGATTCCGGGATGCAAGCGGGCTTGCGGCGGGCAAGTGGGGGCCTCTCGTCAGATCGTCGACAGCGGTGGTTTGACCAGACCCCAGGCTGCATGCACCCACTGAATAGGGAACTAGGGTTGGCCGTGCGTTCAATTGACGACTACTCGGGAACGGCGAACGATAAATCCCATTCCGGTGTTGCAAAAGACGTCGGGAAGCGAGGGCCTGTCTTATACAATAACTCCTTTATGAGACGGGCAAACCGGTTTTGTTTGTTGACTGTAATCAGCGGATGGCAATATGCGAGGCCGGTCCTATTGGTCGCGGCCGCTTCGAGGAGCCCGTCTACAGGCAGATCGAATGGAGGTGGTGACTTCAACCATCGGCAGAAGGCCCGTGTGCCTGGTGTGGTTGCGTGGGTGGTCGCCAGCAGTTCACAGCCAACCCTCGCTCTCAGCGAGACAGACACACAGCTTGGTCGTGGCGACTGGCCCCCAGCGCACTGGAGGGGCTGTGTAGTCGCTAACGCGTCGCCGTCAACGGCTGTCAGTTGCTGGTTCGTTGGTGGTTGTCTCTCCCTGGACGCGATGAGTGAAGCCAGACTAGGCCTTCCTGGACTTGGCCAAATGAAAGAAGGAGAAGCACATCCACTCGCAACAGGGCGGGTGGCTTTCCAGAGCCACGCTATCTATACAGTAGGCGCACATCATAAATAATCAATCGAGGACACTCGCTAGTTGATCATCAACATCATTGCTCTTCAGCCGCTTATGCGATGTGCGGCGATGGAGGACTCTCCCGCGTCTCAGTGCGATCAACCGGGTTCAAGAGCACGGGCCAACAGCTCTTATCGATAGTATTTCCAGCTGCCTCACGCCTTCCATCAGTTCGTTACAGGGCAGGATGCACTGCAGATGAAAAACGCACTCGAAGATCTGACGGACGCCTTCGGCAGTTGCAGAAACTTGGTGTTTAACGGTCATCCCCGAGCGCAGAACCGTGTAGCTTGGTCAGGTCAGCCATTTGGTGCACTCTCGGAACTCAGATCCCTCTGTGGCTCAGATGGCGGTTATGAATGCTGTGGTGAAAAGGGGGTGCGGACTGCAGATGAAGGGCCAACGTCCGTGTTTCACTCAACAGCCCCACCAACCCACCCCCGCCGGTTGGCGCTGCTGAGCCCAGGCTGTTCGGTCCCTGCATTCGCCTGCTCTCAGGGGGCACGGGAGCGCAGAATCATTTGGCCCAGCGACGTGCTCGACTGCAAATCATCAACCCATCGCGGAAGCAGCTCGCCGTCGGCTCCGTCCCAGGTCCTGCTGTGGCACCCAACGGAGCGCCCGTGATCTTCCGTCAACCTCATTCCAGACGAACAGGCAAGCATCAGACGAGCTCTCGGACGCGCGGGGCGTCCGACCTCCGCGCATCATGGACAATCACGGGCCATTCGAGCTCGTAGAAGGACGGCACACACTTCCACGAATTCTACCGGCGCAGATCCCGTCTGAAGAAGTCTTTGGCGCCTTGGCCAACCACGATGGCTTCTCCTCGTCCCGACCGCCTGGACCTGGTCCGGCCTGCCGTGCGGGGCCGTCTGATGGTAATGGGTCTCAGAATGCGCTGCCTTGGCTATGGGCCAGGCGCAACGGAGCAATGATGAGGTCGCCCGTCTTGGACCCCAAGACATCCGGTAACATCGCAAGAGGAAACACTCCACCTGACATCGCCAGGACCAGGGCTCGACTGCAGTCTGCAACCCAGTCCCCTTGACACTCAGCTTGAGCCTCATCACCAACGCGATCACCGTGCCGACCATAGATCCCGTCGAATCTCTGTGGGGGTCCAGTCCCGCGGAGGATTGGAGGAAAAAAGGAGATTTGTGTGACAGGCATAAAATCGCTCCACAATCACTGCACTTGAAACCCGTTTCGGGCTTTCGGGGCTTGGGCATTTTAACCAGGATACACCTTGTAGGTTCTCTCGACGGGATACCTATTGCGCGTGCTATAACAAATGTACAATCGCGGTTGGCGCAATGCATCTTCAAATCTAGAACACTGGCATAATGCCTTGTACGTGAGGCGAGCTACTGAGATCCACTCCTATAAAGCGACTTGCTTTTTATGAATGCTGATAGTTCCAGATTGTTTCCGATCAGCTGAGACGCGAGGCGGAGGGTCATTAGCAAAGGCATTCAAACCAAACAGGCGTGGCTGGGATTGCCAGCTTAGGATAGGTATTAACGTGATGCTATGGACGGAAGACAGTGGGACAATACTGCCAAGACACCACGGACAACAAACATCCTAGCACCGAAGGCCACGGTCTACCTGTACCGAGATTATCACGATTAAAGTGCCTCTTCTAGCAGTCGATAGGAAACCGGAATTCATCCTAGATGATGCTGAGCCTCAAATATAACGGATCACTAGCAAAGAAGACCAGGTTCAAAATCTAACATCCCACAACTCCAGCACATGAAAGAGGGTGTCTCCTTTCAATTCAGCGGGGTCATTTCCGCACAACCCATATTTGATATCAGTGCCTTTTTTTATTGTAACAGGCCGACAGCGTACCCGGTATATTTGAATAGACCTCTCATGAACTGAACACAGCCGGCTAGATTGAAAAACAATAGCCAGCCCCAACATGAGAGGATGTTCGTTCTATTGAGGTGGAACCTGGCTAGCAGTAGCCAGTTCACCATCTACCTGCCAAACCTGACCCGAGTTCTAAGGTAGTCGCTAAAAGCGTGGGTTAACGGAGACACCGACGTCAGCACCGACAATATCATCTAAATCACCTCTCCCAAGTGCCATCTTCTTCAGCATGTACATGAATACCATTGTTCCTGAAGAGCCAACCATCACCTGAACACAATCTGATCGACCCCAACTAATCAAACACCACCAGTGGATACACCTATGCTCTCAACCGCAGGGTTATATTGGTCTGGTAGTCTAGGAAAGCGACGCCGGCATCGAAATGTGCATCGAGACTGATGGAGCTCGTGGAAAGCTTGTCCAGGAGCTCTTCACAAACTGCTCCGGTGGCATAGACGCTTACAGCCTTCATGACAGCCCTGTTGACATTCTCGGCTATGCCTGAATAAGGAAGACGCTTGACAATAGCCCTCGGTCAAATCCCATCGTATGGGGAAACCCACGGTGAAAGAGATTATAAATAAGGCGATAGATATGGATGAGGGAGAGGCCTAGATAACCGCACGGTTTGAGAGGATAAGTGAATTCGGTTGGTGTTGATTAAATTGCTTTGAGGTGATAATTTCTTTCCTACACAGCTGCACTTTTCCTTCTTTTCATCCTTCTCACCACACTCGTTTCTGTTGAGCAGAACTGAATTCGGCAACCTAGTAGCTTTTTTCCCACCAGAGTGTCGGTATGACAAGTAAACCACTAAACCCTGAAAATTCACAACAACGTCCGTTATGACATTGAAAATAAAAGGCTTTTCATAACTGATCGTCGCATTCAAAAGACACCCAATAATCTGGAACGCCCTGGACTTACAAGCAGATGCACAACGGTGAAAATTAGATGCAACTTGGCTTGGAACCTTCAACTTGAGGATGCCGATATACCTATTTCTACGCAAAACTACGCTCGAAACTCTTGAGCATCTTTTTCTAGCACAGCGAGGCATAGCAAATGAACGCGTGAGAGACCTCTTCCGAATGCAACAAGGCCTGTCGTAGTAGTAGGAAGTTCGACAACGACGGGGCGGTAAAAATACATAGCCATTTTTTTGAATTGTTCCGATGTTAACACCGACAATAATCCGAATGACCTCCAAGTACCACCCTCCCCAATATATACATGAATGTCACGAACTCTAGAATGCCAAACCCTAAACTCCACCCTATTAGTACATCCCATCTAGAGACCTTCCCATAACGCCCAGGTGCCCTGCCCGTCCTATACACCATAACCCCATCCCATCCCAACCTTCCCAACCTTCCATGCAACCCCCCCTCTTTACCCTCTCATCTCCTCTACCTCTTCTCCCTCTCCCCAGCCACCCCTTCAACAACAACACTAGTCATAACCTCCAACTGAATCACCCCCGCATTCTCGCTCTCATACCCTCCATTGAACCCCCTCAACGACTCCTGACTCGCA
>Ga0247770_1001250_pt1 | contig 20989 bp, 16 predicted proteins | sample UWRJL136409B6_FD_179943 | JGI IMG/M metagenome (GOLD analysis project Ga0247770, IMG submission 179943) | Plant litter microbial communities from Arlington Agricultural Research Station in Wisconsin, United States - UWRJ-L136-409B-6 | ecosystem: Environmental > Terrestrial > Plant litter >... | reverse complement strand
GGGGGAAGAGGGAATGGGGCGGGAGGATTGAGCTGGTGGAGGGGCAAAGGGAGGGCGAGGAGGTGGTCAGCAGTACGTATGCGAGGGATGCGGCGGGGGAGAAAGACTGGGAGAGGTTAGGGAGGATGGTGACGCCTGCAGTGGAGGGGGTGGTTGAGGAGCTACAGCTGTATGTGAAGTAGCAGTCTTGTAGGGGTATCACCTGAATGAACATCACGACGGGAAACTTCAAAGGAGCTTGCCTCCATGCCCGGTGAGAAGGGTGTGGAACCAAGCAGCCGGGTCTCGGGAGCGTGAGTGCCGGCATATGCCCCACATCGGAGAATTTTCACAGCGCCACCAAAGTTCGCACCCGCGCACGGGCCAAACTACAACCACATAAATGTTCCGATCGTGCCTGCCCTTTCCTCTACTTTTCTCTTTTTTCTTCATGTCGACAATACTTCATAGAATCATTTCTATAGTAGTCGTCCTCTTTTGTGTTCCCTAAAGGAGCCACAGATCCCACCCGGGTTGATGATCAATATCCTCAGCACCAAACCAGTGAGCACTTCAGCTCTCGATCTGCCTGCAAAGGCAGCGGTCGTTGCCCTTTGGGCGGCGGTTGTATAGAGAGCGTGCGATGATCTGTACCCCGTCTTTCGAGTCTTGCGTTCGGGCGCTCGGTCGGGGTGGGTGTCCGATGGAAGTCTGACCGGCTTTGCATTTTGCAAATTCTTTTTTTCGTTGTATTCGCTGGCTGTGGCTTGCGATGTGAGGAAGAAATTGACATTCTAGGATTGGGTGAGGGGCAGTGGTCCTGTTCCCCCACTTCGCGGCTTGTCGAATGTTTTCGGGAACTTTTTAGCCTTCACCGTCATGACTTTGTAGTACGAACCGACCGGTCCCATCTGAGTCCTGCCGTGACTTATCCGACGATGTGATGAGCATTGATTTTGTGCCCTCTAGACATACCAGCCATCCAGCCGATGGTTCAAGGACCGTGCCTTCGACAGCGGCTATCAGCCCTGGAAGGATGCCTTTCGCCACCACGATGACCTCGCAAGACTTGGCCTCGGCCCAAACAGGCTGCGCCCTCTGCCGCATCGTGCACGACGACCTCACTTCCTTCGGCCCCGACGACTGCAAGGGCAGCGTTTTGCTCCATCAATTCCAGGGCTTCACATTTCGTTTGAGCCACTCCCCCACCATGCGCACCCGCCCCGCGCCGTGGATGGAGCAGCCGCGGTTGTATGAGCTCTTCCAGCGCCGCTCTCTCAGTTCTGGAATGGCCAAATCGAGTCCTACAGAGGGAGCTACGCCGTTCCTGCGGACGGGACATCGGAAGACGTTTTTGCTCCGAGTACACCCTTCGCAAGAGCTTCGGTCTTTCGGGAAGTTCCTGTCCGATTGCCCGCTCAACTCGAGATATTGGTACCTTCAGCAGAAGTTAATGTCGCCTGCGCTCCTTCACCTCGGCTCTTAGCAGATCTTCTGGAAGTGCGGCCGTGACAAAGCGTCAAAAGGCCAACCTGTAGTCAGCAAGAGTTACAGGCCACCCGTAGGAGCGCGCCCGTTCATGGGGCTCAAGAAATATATTCCCTCTGAGGGGCCGTCCTGTGACTTGTGGTACACTGCCGTTAAGACATTCTCCGTGAGGAATCTGACGTTCATCGCCGACAAGTTTTCTGCCCTGGCTGGCATTGGGGTTCGGTTTCAGCAACGAAATAAGGGTGACACCTACCTGATAGTTACGCCGCGGAGATTCGCCAGAATGTCGGACACCTGGTCTTCAAGGACAGCAAGGATATTGTTTTCATGGGCTCCATGCTTGACTTCGAACGCGGCAACAAAAGAGAACGCCAGTGACTGGACCATGGTTATCTTTGGGGTCTCGTGGAAAGGGTTCATCCCGCTGGAAGAGCTCGGGCTGCATTTCGTGAGGATTGGGCTCGTCATGATCAAAGGTATGGCAAGCTTGACATGACCAGGTTCGTTGAGATGACGGTCACGGTTACTTGATGTCTTCCACATCTTGCAGAAATGGAGTATCACGGGCAACGCCTGTCAAACATTCCCTTCGGCCTCCCGCGGACCACCGGCATTCGTCATGTCTTCCTTCTGGAACGATGATCGAGGTTTCGTTGCTATCTGCAGCCACCCTCGGCCTGGTGGTAGTTTTCCTGCTATCCATTGCCATCTACCACGACGCAACAAGCATCAGGCTGTCCATGCCGGTCCTGATATCATCTCACTCACCTGGAAACGTTCGCCTCTTGTCATCAAGGAGATCAAAAGCCTCCAAGCGGCGGTTGTTTTAGCCGTCTGCGAGCTACAATAGGGCCAGCTTTGATGCCTATCATGCCTTCGCCTCTTCTTCGGCCTTCATTCCGGGGTTTCCAGCCACCCCCGCAGCTTCTTGAGCGAGTACGTGTCGTGCTTTGCCTGGGAGGTGAAGAATATCTCGTACCATCCGGGCGAGCCCAGCGACTGCAGACGTCCCCCAAACGGCTGGCATGATCCAAAGTCAATCAAGATGGGATTGTAATCCTTGACCATGATGTTGTACGGGTTGATGTCGTTGTGCGCCAGCCCCCAGCGAATGAAGGTATGCCACGGCGGACTCGAGCTCGTCCACAAACTTGGTCTTGACGAGCTGAGAAAAGCCAGGTTCGTGGATGTAGTCTATCAGAGTCTGGTCCAGGCGCTCCAGGAAGATGGACGTGATTCGGCCGCGGCGCACACGGCAGCCAAGGTAGGTGATGATGTGGGGATGGGCGTCTTGGAGATTTGCCCCATGATCAGGGTCTCCTCGAGGACTCCTTTGGGGACGAAGTTGGACCCCTTCATACTCTCATACGAGTTCAAACCGGGCCGCTTGATGAAGGCAGAGACGTCGTCCAAGTGGTCGGGCGCGATGGTGAGGGGCGTGTCTGGGGGAACCTCGGGGTAGATCTCGCTGTCAGGGACATGCTCCAACGCAGCATTGTACTCTGCTAAAGTTATCTCCTGCTTTTTGAACGACTGGCCGAAGTACAGCTCATCTTCGGGTGTCACCAGGTAGAAGGTGACGTATTTGGATTCCGTGGCCCCTTGGTCGAATGCCTCAAGGATGGTCAGGTCTCGGAACGATAAGAGCACCGGTAGTTCCTTGTTGGGACTCTCGCCCGTGCTGGATGTCGCCATGGCAAATTTGTGGGGCGGGGTAGAAGCTCCGGTCTAAGAAAGGCGGCGGGCTGTGTTTGAGAGCATGATGCTTTTGGGAGAGGTGGTGAGCAGGAACGATCCTGTCCTATTTGGTTGCAGGGTCTGAGAATCGGGTCTTTAGACCAATGGAATTTCCCCCGCAAACGTAGCCATGGCATTCGCCGGGCTGCCTCTGCTGCCGCCCAGCTCTCAGCCCCCGATCCGGCCTGCTGCCCAACACACCCAGTCACTTTTCTACCCCGCTTGGATCGAAGTTCGCGACAGCTTCGCCCGCAACCACCGGGTCCCAGTTATTATTCCCTGCCCCAGATTCTCAAACCAGAGCACGCGAGATCTATTTTGTTCGCGGTTGGCATTGACTTTCGCAACTTCCCGCGATGCTCAACCGCTTGTCTCAACCCTCCACGGTGAAAGCGACATTCCGTAATGGCCCCACCAAACCGCGACCACGAGCAACGCCCAAATGGGAGGGCTGATTCTCCCATATTGAGTCTGAGACAGAGGTTGAGAAGTCGATGGTCAAAGAAGAGAAGCACCGTACCGCCAACTCTGGAGCCGACGGCCGTTGCAGGCAGCAGCGGCCGTACCAAAGAGGAGCCTGTCACTGGGGACAGTAGCTCAAGTGGCCACAACCAAGCTGGCGAAAGCGGATCTAATAATGGCGCCAGTGATAGCATCCGCTTCCTGGGAGATCTCCAGGCCTGCATGAGTCCGGTCGCCTCCGACGAAGAACTGCACACGGCGCAGTCGCTTTGGGATCGTGCATACGTAAACCTCGGGGAAAAAGATGAGCACCTGGTGAAGAGGTATGAGGAACTGTTGTTGAAAGAGACCGGGTCAAGTATGCACCGCACGATAACCAGACACACGTCCCAGGCACTGACTATGTTTTCAGGTCTAGCGCAAGATGGCGGCGCAGCCAACAAGCTTAACGAAACATCACGCCAGGTCACGCTCGACACGGTGATCCGCCAGGGTCTGGGACGCATGGAAGAAAAGACTGCCAAATATACCATCGCCGGGCATGAGTTTGTTCTGCGGGACCAGGTGTCAGACGCAACGAAGTTGGTGCTGTGGGGAAAGGATCTCATCGGAGAGGCCATGAAGGTTTCCCCCGAGGCTTCTATCGTATGGGCCGGTGTGTGCCTTATTCTCCCGCTTCTCACGAACCCCACGACTGCGGATGAGGCCAACCGCGACGGTTTCGCATATGTGTCCACCCGAATGCGTTACTACACTGCTCTCAATCCCCTCCTGGAACAACTTTGCCAAAACCCCAAGGTCAATGGCGCTTTAAGAACGGAGGCGAACGGTCACATCATTGACCTCTACCAGCACATTCTCGAGTTCCAGATTTCCAGTGTCCTACGGTTCTACTATAGCAGCTTGAGACGCTATGGTTCCGACGTTCTTCAGCAAAAGGATTGGAAGCACATGCGGCTTGACATCGAGAAGCTCGATGCAACCTTGCATCAAAATTTGACTCAAATATCCACGCTCGTCGGGGGACAAGAGCTTGAAGATCTGAACAAGACAAGCAGACAGCTCAACGAAACAACCAATAAGAATCTCGAAGTCATGCAAAGCCTTCTATGTATTTCCGAACAACAACTGGAAGTCACGAAAGACCAGCGAGGCATTGCTCAGAAGCAGCTCAACCTACAGGAAGATGTAGCAAGTCGTGTTTTATCCCAGGAGCGGGCACAATGCCTCCAACTCTTTCACCTCACCGACAGTACCAAGGATATCACGTATAAGTGGTACAAGGGACGTATCGAAGGCCGCGTGGAAGGCACTTGCCAATGGTTCCTTGGACACGAAAATTTCCAGATGTGGCTGGGCCAGGGGTCGGGGCCTTTACTTGTCTCAGCTGATCCCGGCTGCGGGAAGTCGGTTTTGAGCAAGTACCTCATCGACAATGTCCTGCCAGCGCCAGCTGTCACAGTTTGCTACTTCTTCTTCAAAGATCAAGACCAAAATACAGTTCGCCAGGCACTTTGCGCTGTACTTCACCAGCTCCTCTCCCAGACACCGGAGTTGATTGACCACGCCGTGGATCAATGGAAAAAGGACGGCCCTGGCCTGGTCAACTCCACGAATTCGCTCTGGAGTGTCTTTGAGAATGCCGTCCAGGATTCCCGAGCTGGGTCTGTGATAGTTGTCTTGGATGCCCTGGACGAATGTGGCTACGCGGAGCTCGAGAATCTGGCAAAACGCGTGGAAAGGCAATTCTGCGGCAACCAGGGAGGCTACCAGAACCTGAGGTATCTCCTTACAAGCCGCCCATATGATCAGATCATTTCCAGCTTGCAACCATTAGCAGACGCTTTTCCGCATGTTCGGATCCCAGGCGAAGGCGAACATGAGTCTGACATTATTAGCCGAGAAGTTGACCTTGTTGTGAAACACCGAGTCGATGGAATGGACATGCCACCCCAAGTCAAGCGCCGTCTTGAAAAGAGACTGCTTGAAGTCCCCCACCGCACGTATCTCTGGGTATATCTCGTGTTTGACCATTTGAAGACAAACCCCTTCAAGAAAACAGGAGCGGGGGTTGAAAGCGCCATCGCAACACTGCCGAAGAATGTCAACGCCGCGTACGAACAGATCCTGAACAAGTCTCCTGAACCACACCAAGCCCACAAGGTTCTCTGCATGATCTTGGCAGCGGAGAGGCCACTGTCAATATCCGAGATGAACCATGCCGTCAACACAAACGACGATACGAGGTGGTTGGACGACCTCGATCTGGAAGAAGAACGTGACTTCCAGACAAGCCTCCGGAACTGGTGTGGACTGTTCGTAGCCATCCATGATCGCAACATCTATTTTCTTCATCAAACCGCTCGGGAGTTTTTGCTCTCGGGCTCCACCTCGCAACTACCTAGGCCGGCTTCAATTCCATCGGGTCATCATTGGCAAGGCTCAATCACCGGTCCTGCTGCGCAAAAGGTTCTTGCGGAAGCCTGCATTAGGTATCTCGGCTTTTTCGGCATTGGCGTCAAAGAGTATCTCGGCGATAGCATGAGCACCGCCACACGACAGAGCGCCAACGATGGCGGAGGCACTAGGGAGAGCGCTGGCGACAGCGTGAACACTGGAGAGAGCCAACACGATTCGCACCACCGCCGCCATACGTGTGCTTTCCTACACTACTCGGCTTTGAACTGGGTTGTTCACTTTCGAGAAGCTGGCTTCGGAATGGATACAGCCATAACGTCGTTGGTCCTTAAAATCTGTGATCCATACTTGCCAAGCTGCTCGGCATGGTGGGACATATTCTGCGAGTACTCATCATTTTGGGACACCAACTTCAGACTCGGAGTCCCCCGCAAACCCGGCACTTCCCTTATCATAGCTGCAATATTAGGGTTTGAAGACATTGCGAAGTTCCTACTTGCGGGTGGGGCCGATGCAGAGGCGGTGGACAGGAATGAACGGTGCGGGTTGACGCCACTGTCGTGGGCCGCCTTTCGAGGCCATGGGGCTATCGTTGGGGCACTGCTTGCTCACGATGCCCACGTGAATGCGAATAAAGGGGTCGGTCGTCGGACGGCGCTATCTTACGCAGCCGAGAGAGGTCACAAGGATATAGTCAGTCTTTTGCTTTCTCACGGTGCTGAAGCAAATAAGAAGGATGGGGATGGCCAAACGCCGCTATTGTGGGCCGCCATAGAGGGACATGAGGCTGTAGTTGGGTTGCTGGTTGCTCACGGTGCTGACGTAGAGGTCAGCGATGAAGAGTATGGCCAGACGCCTGTATCATGGGCCGCTGAACACGGCCATGGCGGTGTGGTCAGACTACTGCTCGCTCACGATGTTGAAATTGAGGCGAAGGACAAGAGGTTTGGCCGGACGGCGCTATCATTTGCCATTGATCAAGACCGCGAAAGTGTGGCTAAGCTACTGCTTGCCCACGGTGCTGATGTGGAGGCTATCGACGAAGATGGCCGGTCACTTCTATCATGGGCCGTTATCACTGATTACAAAGGTGATATGGTCAAGCTACTACTTTCCCACGACGCTGACGTGGAAGCTCCGGACAAGGACGGCCGGACGCCGTTATCCTGGGCCGTTGCACAAGGCGGCGGGCTCCTTACGAAAAGCAACAGGGCTGTAGTGAAGCTGCTGCTCGCTCATGGTGTCAACGTGGAGGCAAAGGATAAAAACGGCCGGACGCCACTGTCCTGGGCCGCAAGCAGAAGCAATGCGGCTATGGTCAGGCTACTACTCGACCATGGTGTTGAAGTAGAGGCCTTGGATGAAGATGGCAAGTCACCGCTTCTGTGGGCGACGAGGGAAGGTGAAAACGCTGCAGTGGTGACATTGTTGGATTATGGTGCTGATTTGGAGGTGAAGGACAAGGATGGCCAGACACCACTATTATGGGCCGCTAAGAACGGTGATGAGGAAGTGGTCAAGATACTACTTTCTCGTGGCGCTGATCTGGATGCAAAGGACAAGGATGGCCAGACACCACTGTCCTGGGCCATCAATGACAGGGACGAGGCCCTAGTCAAGTTGCTGCTCGCATACGGTGCTGATCCAACGTTATCAGGTGCGGATCAAGAAGATTTCGAAACCGAGTCTGACGTCGATCCTCGCCCCAACGAGCCATCTCATATTGAGGGCGACAGTTCATAGCAGAAACTGATGGCACGAGCTGGGGCTGGAGGGCGAGCTTGATAGTTCCTGTAGCATTATCTCCAGAAGAAAGGTCTCGTGGCAAGACCCCATGGGCCGGGAATAAGTAGGTAAGCAAGCAAGCAATGAGAGTAACTTAGTACTACCGTATGATGCCAATAGACGGCGAGTTTGTACGCGAACGTTGAAGGCTCATCGTCGGCCCCAATTCCGCTCCTCGCACGGTTAAACGGTCGGATAGGCCTGGTTGATCAAGCACTTGCACAAATTCCGCGCAGCTCTGCTAGGGGGCGCTTTCTGCGATTTCGTCGTCGCCGCTCATTGGCAGGGAGAGTCTTAGTGCGGTTTAGCACCTAGCGAAAGTCGGTATTCGGCCTCGTCGTGATAAGGAGTCCTAGTGGCCGCATGAATGGCGTTGCAGTAGTGCAATGCTAAGGACAGATCCGATGCTTCGATCATAGTTGTAGTACAGGTGGAGGAGGCGAGGTCCTTGTGCATTTAACGGCCGAACCCTCGGGCTAGTTTTTGATGGGTATGCCGCCAACGATTCTCGACGCTTTACTTCTCGTTCATTCCCCCAGCCCGCGTTAGCGCCTGGTTTGCGCCGCTCCTTCCCGGACATGTCCGGCAACAAGGCGTACATCGGAGCCTGCTGGAACCACTCGAGTGGCGAACTGATCCTCACGCTGCAGGACCGAGAAGCGTCCATCTTGTCTTCTGCAATCGCCATACTTGTTAGCTTCGTGGCGTCGCAGGCATGGAACATCCTCAAGTTTGCGTTCCACCAGGTCCGCGCCTCGAAAGTCGGCGATGAGCTGCACATCCAGCAGCAGGTCGTCTTGCGAACGCCATCTGGCTGATGGTCTGTCTGCCTTGCCCCTGGGTGGGGTGCCGACAAGACCCTGCCGCTCATCGTCGTTGTTCTGGTGTCATTCGCGGGGTAAACGACGGCGCAGCTGTTCGTCTCGCTGGTGTGGACGGGAGCAGGCGAGTGAGCAGCCACTCGTGGATCTCTCGGATGTTAGCTACCGTACCATCCTGGGATGAACCTGCACGACGTAGTGGGTAGGTATGGAGAGAGCTGTAGTGCGGTAGTAGAATAATTTTTTTTTCAGCATTAGGAGGAGTATGGCATGTCATCTTCGGTTGTGGACATCGCAGAAATGGACGGGATAGGAGATACTCCTGGGGGTTCATCGAGCACCACAAATTAGTGCACGGGATCCGGGCGGATATGTAGTGGGTTTATTCAGAGGCCCCACCCTTGGAGGGTGAGGCGATGCGGCAGATATCGCGCCAATCCTCGAGAAATTCGATTTTTAATACTAGCAAACGAACATATACTCTCGGGCAGTCAGTCAGTCCAACTTTCCCCCTTCCCCAACTCAACGAACCAAATCCCACAGATTTTCAAGCAAGAGCAAGGATCTTCTTCGCCGCATGTTCCGCAACAATGACGATAGCTGCCGACGGGTTGGCGGTGATCATGCCCGGGAAGATGGAAGCATCAACAACGAAGAGATTGTCGGTGCCGTACACCTTGGTGTTCAGGTCCACCACGGCCGTTCCGTTGTTGCGGCCGTCGTCGGAGCCGATCTTGGCGGTTCCTGTGGGTGTCAACACATAAATTCTACGATAAAAAAGAGATACGGATAACTCACCAGTCCAATGATTCGACCCGCGCCGCGCCGGAATGGCAGGGACAGAAGCAATAAACTGCTCCGCCGTCACGTTCGGCTTCGGCGTAATCCAGGTGAGCCCAACAACAGGCTTCAGCACCTGCTGGAGGCTGATCAGACTCTGGATGACAGCGGCCTTGTCGTTGTCGGTGCGCAGATACGGCGGGGTCGAGACAATGGTGTTGAGCTGCCTGGTGATTGTCAGGCGGCCGCGCGAGGTTGATCCGGTGCCGAGGTATTGGGTTACGGTCATGGAGGTGTTGAGGGTGCCTTCTACGCGGGACTGCCAGTGGAAGTGGCGGGAGACGCCGTCGGCACCTTTGATGGTTTCCCAGAACTAGGGGTGGTTAGTACCGAGGTATGAGGCTGGTTGGGGGTTTGAGATGGGGGTAGTTGGGTCTTTGAGATAGGAGGTACTCACGATGGGGCCGATGTTGGGGGCTGCCTGCGCCAGAGGTCCGATGCGGGCAGCTAAATCCACAAGGTTAGTTTCTTTCCGATGTGGTGATGGGTTGCCGCGTTAACTCACTCAGATATTTCTCCTTGTCCTCGGGGATCGGGTTCTTCCACGCGCCGTAGTAGTCGTAAAACACGACATTGGGGTGCGAGATCTCAACGTCGGTCTGTGCAGGAGTCAGCAGGTGTTGCTCAGAACGAATGAGCACGGAGTTCTTACGCCAACGTGGTCATTCAGGTTGTACCCCACAGGGAGGTTGATCCATTGGTCCGAGGAGATCATGGTCGGGCCATCAGTCGAGTTCTTGATGACGTTGAGCTGGTCGACCGTGCCGATTCCGCTCCTCCACAGCAACTTTGCGGACCCAAAAGCCCCAGCGGACAGAATCACACGGCCTGTCTTGGGAGTCACGGACACGATGCCAGCATGGCCTGCACCGTTGCACTCGAGCTCAACGCCTGTCGCCATACTGCCGGTGCGAACCACGCGCTTTGCGATCGTGTTCGTCCAGAGGGTGAAAGACGGACGGCTTGCCGCACTGACGAGATACGTCGCCAAAGGCCCGCCGCGCTCTCCCCCGGCGTACATGAAGGTGCTATGGCCGTAGGTGCGGTTCTTCTTCTCGGGGTTGTTGTTTGCCACAACATACTCCCATCCCGCGCTCTTCAGGCTGCCGCCGAGCATGTCGAACCCCTGTGACAGATATCGCACCCCGTCCACCGACGGCGCAATGGTTCCGGGGATGCGGCCGAAAACACGGCTCGTGGCCTCGACCACATCCTTGCTCTGCCATCCGACAGGGAAGTTGACGTCCCAGTCCTCCGGGTGCGGTTTCCACCACAGGCCGGCGTTAACAGCGGTGCCACCGCCCAGAACACAGCCGGCCATCTGGTCGACGTCAGTGCAGGAGACACCCGTTGGGTCTGCCCAGATCTGGTTGCACAGACCCGGCACATCGAAGCGGGTGAGACTCGTGCCCTGGAGCCAGTCGGGCTTCATGGTGCCGCCCCAGCGGCCAGTTGAAGGGGGTCCTTTTTCAATAAGGAGGACCGTCTTGCCGGCTTCGCTCAGGCGGTCCGCGAGAGGGATGCCGCCCGCGCCGGAACCCACGATGATGTAGTCATATGTCTTGTCCGAGGCCACGGTTGAGCAGGTTGCCTGGCCCGCGGCGAGCTGCAGCCCTGGTTTTGTTAGCTGTGGAGTCTGGAGCCATTGGAGTGTGGGAGACTTACAGAACGACGCTGCGGCCGTGGCGGCGACCACCTTCGACGGGATGTGCATGATCCCGGTCGGTTTTCACAAGACAAGACAGGAATAAGCTTCAATCTCCCAATGGCAAGCTTGGTCTCTCACGGGCGCAAGTGAGCCAGGGCTGGAAGCACAAAGACTGAACTGGTCTCAGACTTGGTCTCGACCCGACCCAGGCCCAAGTCCGCGGGACAAGCTTCGTATTCATATTCATATCCATAGCATTGCAGCGACGCGTCTGGTCTGAGCTGTGGGGTCGTGTTTACCCATCCCATCCCAATTTCTAACATCCCATGGCTAGCGACATTACCCTGCGCTGTGCTGCAGGGCGCGACTTTGATATTGACCATCTTCCCCACTTCCTCAACACGGGAATAGAATGGACCCTCCCCCACAACTTCCCCAGACCCGACAACCTGCCGTGCGGAGATTTTGCTGGTAGGCACCTCGCGGCTAGTTTAACCTCCTGGCGAGTCCCTGGCGTCCGGGTAGTGGCACCTAAGGTTGGTACCCAGCATTAGCCGGGACGCTAGAAGCATCCCGATTTCCAGTTGGTCCACCAAATGTCCCGGGAGACCGCACGCACGGCTCGGCCCAAGACCTCGTTTACCTTGTCTGCCACCTGTGGGCAATCTAAACTGCGGGCGGGCGGGGAATATAGGGAGTATAGAGGGAGGGATTTGCGGGGAAAGGGGGATATACTTTGGGGTGGTATATCGCTGCTTTGGTTTAGCTGGTGTATTTTAGTGTTTGCGACTGGTGTTATTGCACACACCCACACACATGATGAGAGCCAAGCTCGAGAGAGGGGAGGGCACCACCTCTACGAAAAGAGATTCATTTGTGCTCAGGGGTTGGGCGGTTTATCCTGATCTCCACTTGCACCTCGGCTGAATGTGGAGTCGTTGGCTCGGCAGCTGTTGTTTGTGGGTGTAAGTGCAGCTGTGGGATTGGAATGAGTGGAATGAATTGTGTTACTTTGGGTCGGGACCTGGAATTGCGACGCCCGCTACATGCCTGTGCGCCAAGCTGACAGCGTCCGGGGAGGGGAGACGAGGAAGAGACCCCAGCTTTCCTGTCCTGTCCGCCTGAGATGTTACACGGCATTTCCTCTGTCCCATGCTGAAAACCATATTACCTAGACGATCCGGACGTCTAGATGACCCGAGGCCTCGTCTACGTGTAATGGGTAGGTACCAAGAAATCATACATCACCCACAACCATCATGCTAAATCACTGGCTTGTCTCAGACCACTGATGTAGTTTCGTGGCCTACGTTATTATGGCAACACCGGCAGTCCACGTAGATCGCGCCGATCCCGATCGGAAAGTCGGCGGCCGTGCATGCAGGGGACGAGAGGGATGCCGGTTCCTGAATACGGGATGGATGGAGACCTAGGTATTAATTCTCCTTACCCGCCGGGCTTGTCATCTCCTCGCCTCGCCTCGCCTCGGTAGCTCGGTGGGTAACCGGTCGGTAGGAGCATTATCTTCTAGGTGGGTGTATTGTCTTGTGTGTATATTTAGGTGGGTCCTCACCACGTCACGGTGTGTGTAATGGTAATATGGTGCAGAGTGTGAGGAGGAGAATCACTCCCACCGAGCCGGATATTTTGAGAGCCTATTTCGCGGGTGGCGCGCGGGTGGCTGATCGTGCTATGTCTATGAGGCTTGGCTTCCCCTTCCTCAGTTTTCGGCGTCACCTACGATGCGGGGTGCCTTGTAAGCTCGAGTTTTGTGAGAACAATACACGGGTGATGGCTTTGAAGTCAGTTTGTTGACATATGCCCCACTTTCACGTGGGTTACTTAGGATACCTAGTGTAGAGGTAATTCATTTGTCTTGGTGTATTGAAGTAGATATCTAATGACACAGAATTAGTAATGACTCGGATTAGCATCATTTTATAAGGGGACAACCCTTCATAACAACATGAACTATTAGGGATGTGTGAATCAGTTGATGACACCGTAACTAGCATCACACATGGTCGGAGAAAGGGGAGGAGGCTGCGGGAGTACTTAGGTGACCCAGCTGAGTGCACAATGACATAACTTTATTTAACGACTGGATGATAGTCACGAGTACTCGGCACTGCATATGCAGTGAGATACAGTGACCGTAAATCACTGCAAATTTAGTATCGAAGGAGGGCCCTCGGGTTCCCTAAGTGTAACCTTCGCCTGTCCACCACATGGCAAGTCAAGCCTTAGTTACACTCTCTTCCAAAGGACGTTACACAATACTCAGAATAGATAGGTCACTGAATATTGTACCATTCTCCTACTACATAGACACCTTGTAAACCTGAAACTTACAACCCCCTATTTACAGTCACTTCGCCCACTTCTGGTATAGCTTCTTGTTCTTCTTCTCAGCCTCTTCCACGTTCTTAGTCTTTTCCTTCTTCGAAATCTCAACGCTATGCCTGTTCGCCTCGGCTGCCGCATGGGCTTCCTTCGCCGTGTCCCGGTTCTTCTCCAACCTGGATTTTTCTTCCTGCAGCTTCTTATCCTTTTCAACTGCTTCTTGCACGTGTATAGAGTTGAAATCGGCCAGGTGCTTGGCCCGGGCCTGCACCGCCAGGGCAAGGGTCTCGCGCTGGATGTTCATCTGTTGCTCCATGGTCGGGCTAGTGATGTGCTCAAAGACGGCACGCGTGTTCCAGTTCTCAACAAGGCCGTCGGGCGAGAAGAAGTGATCGTGTACCTCGACCTCAAAGCGGCCGGCCACGCTGAGCATCACCCGTGCTTCCGGGACGACGGCGAGGTCGATGTTTTGCTCGGCGATGAGTTTCTCAGCCACCTCTGGTGCCACCAGGTCGCAAATGCGGGAGAGCTCGGCCTCGACGAACACGCGAAGCGAGGCTGATGTCTGCACCGCAAGCTCGATGGCTAGGGGCTGCGTCTGCTGCTCGGGGGTTAGGTCATGGATGACCTTGTTGAGTGCCTCGCGGTACTTGTCGCCGAGCGTGAGCATTGTCTGCGGAGTCATATGCTTCGTCATGCTCTCAACAATGAGCTTATCGAGGGATTCTTTCCACTCAGCCGCTGGAGGTTCTTGCAGCGGACTCGAGGGGTCGTTGCTTGCGCCAGTGCCAAAGGCCAAGTCGACGAAGCCCTGTCTGCTGAGGTCGTCGAAGATACCGCCGCCGCTGAGCTCGTCTTGCGCCAGTTTGGCGCCTGGTTCTGGGTCTTTGTACCAGAATGTAGGGTCCACCTTCAATTCGCCCGTGAGGTTCTGCGCGTGCTCCGTGGCGGCCTTTTCCGTCTTGAGATCCTGCTCAATGGTGCGCAACTTCTCGTATGGATTCAAGGCCTGCCACAGGGCAATCTTTCTGGCCTCTAACACCTGAGTCGCGCCCCCCGGCCACTCGGAGAATAATTGCACGTCCACTATGGCGTGGCTGAAGTGGCCGAAGCTATTGCCGACGAACCTCAACATGTTCAGCGTCTGGAATACCTGCTCATACTTCTGCGCGACCAGCCACTTCTCGATTTCCTTGTCCGTGATGCCCGCCCTGTAGGCGAGAAAACGGGCGAAGCCTGTGATGGGGCTGGCGGACCACATGAGCGCGGCTATGAGGTTGTTTAGTGTGTTCCAGGGGACATGCGGCTGCCCCAGCCCAATGTTCTGAAAGATAAACTGGCCGTGGGACCGCAGAGAACACGTGCATCGAGTCACTGGGCGCAAAGGCGTGGTGGTTGCGGACGGTGCGGAGCTGCACGGCGTTGAGGTTGCCCTCGACCAGATGCGCCAGACACTTGACCATGTCCGTCATGAGGATCGCCACAAGACCCTTGGGCACCAGCTCGCCCTTGGCGCACCCCTCGAGCAGCGTACTCTTCCCAACCTCTATCGCCGCCGCCAACTCGGGGGTCTCGAGCAGCGCGTGATACTCGGCCGTTGTCGCGCTCGCCAGCTCCTTAACCAGGGCGGCGTGGCCCGGGCACTTGGGCAGCAGCACCTCACGGCAACCCACAATGTTGACGATTTAGTGGGCCATCAGAGCTGGGTCTTTGATGGCCTGTTCCGGCTTGAGGTCGGGATGCTCCGTCAGTTTGGAGAGGAAGTAGAAGTGCGAGAACGCGTCGGATTCGCTGGCAAACGTCACCGCGTGGTCCTTCCGGCGCAAATTCAGCTCGTGCTTGACGTCGAGCTCATGTAACTGCGCGAATATCTCGTGGAACTCTGGCGATCCAAATAGCACGTTCGTGAGCTGTTGGGCCAGCTTGCGCGCCTCCTTCACGTGCTCATCCGGTGTGAGAAACATGTGTCGGCCCATGACGCGCGCGTACGCGACCTTCGCAACCGACGTCATCAGACCGACAGCGTACCGGAATATCGACATTGTTGTAGTGTGCTCCTCTAAGCGCGCTGTGGTTCAGGTTGTTGTCCAAGTACTCTCTCTTTGGGGCATGGAATTCGAGTTTGACCTCTCAGGCCGGAGCGCCGGGCCCCCAGCTACCAAGCTCGGCATGGAGCGCACCCCCGAGGAAAAGGCGGCGACGAGTGCCAAGGCGCCGGGATTGTCATTGGCGGGCTTCATGGAATATATCACAGGACACCCGATCGCCATGCATGATCCTTGGCGCGCTGTGGGATATGACGAGACCATGGCGCCGACGGTCGCGCAGCAGGGCAAGACCGGGACAAAGGGCGCGACAGGCGAGCGAGGACACGACGCTGGCACTTTTGAGCTCCTCGTCGAGAAGGTGGACCCTCCCGTGACCAACTTGAAGCAAGCAGGCGTGCTGTTTGCCGTGACCTGCAACGGAGGTGCTGGAGGCAATGGGTAGGATGGCTAGGACGGTGCTGAGGGCGGCGCCGGCCTGGATTACGCCTGCGAAACGATCAGGATATACAAGTCGAGCCGCCGGAATCCACACTTTTCGGCCTGGTCGGTTCATGAAGGCTACAACCAGACGTACGAGGTGTATATCAGCCTGCTGCACACCTTTCTCGGCGCCGCTGGCGGTCTCGGCGGTAATGGGGGGCCGGGGGGCAGAGGAGGGAGCAGCGGGAATGTCTGCATCTCGCCCAAAGAGCTAGAGACGGCATTCCAGGTCGCACACAAGGCGGGAGACGCCGGCAAGGCGGGAGGCGTCGTTCCTGCAGAAGATTTTGGACCGGCTGCGTTTCGAGCACTTTGTCACGTAACATGCCAACCGTATGGGGCAAGTACGACTGGAGCAGCCGGGGCAGCCCCACCACCGTCAAATGCAGTGCTGCGAATCGAGACATCCATGGACTGGATGGCTCAAGTTTTCCACGACATTAGCGCCGCCGACGACAAGCGACCGCTTATACAGTCCCTTCTCCTCTCCTACGCGGCCCTGTCACTGTCATTCACGGCGCCCATCGCCTTCGACGCCTACCATAAGTCGTTGCGGTACGTGCCCTGGATCCCGAGCGCCAGCGCCTTCGAGAAGACCCTGGCCGACTTTGAGATTGTCGAGAGATGGTACAACGAGTCGGCAGCCATGCTGTCGGGCCAGGGGGCGCAGCGCGACGCGCTGCAGAAGAGGATTGACGGCGCCCACGCCATGGTGGCTCGCTCGGCGGAGGAGATCGAGAGGCTGAAGAAGAATATGGCGGACCTGGCTGAAACCTTCAAGGCGGCCGTGGAGAATGTGTCTGAGGCGAGAAAGCAGCTGATGGGTGCCAAGGGCGCCCTGAAGAGTGAGATAGGACACCACGTCGACTGCAAGGTCGACACTGTGCTGGACGCGCTGTCGAGCGCGCTGATGTTTACTGATGTCAAGGTACAGTTATTCCTCTACACCCTCCATAACCTGAGGTTCTGAAACAGACGTGCTGACCCGCTTGAGAACAGAATCCCGCGGCCGTAGCGGGAGCAGTGCTTTCTGTTAGCGTCGGAGCGGCCAAGACCGCAAACAAGATGCTAGGCCAGATCGACGGCGTGGACAAATCGCTGCTGTACGCCAAGGTCGACATAATGACCAAGGCCGGTCAGGACCTCATGGCAGATATCGCCAAGACCGTCACGGCCAACCTGGAGCTCGTCGCAAAGGAGGGCGAGCTCAATGCGCAAATCGTAACCGACCGCGCCAAGTTCGACGCCATGGCGGACCAGTACCTGAGTAAACTGCCCAGCGCCACCGAGGAGGTCAAGAAGCGCTTCAACCAGCTGATCAAGGCTATCGACCGCAAGAACAAAATCCTGTCCGACTACAACGGCGCCGCGATTGACATGGCCAAAGCCTACCTGGAGATTCACTAGAAGGACACGTTGATCGCAAGCCTGGGGTCCAGCAAAGCGGCTCTCAGCGACGACGAGCTACAATTCGTGGCGCTGTTCATGGGTCGCGTCTACGAGGACATGGGCCGATACGCCGTCAAAATGCTCTACAGCCGTGTCCGCGCCTTCAATTGCGTGTCATTTTCCCGCTCGCGCGCCTTTGACACTTTGGCCCTGCTCAAGTCCTGGAGCGCAGTGACGGCAGCCACGCTTCAGGTAGCCGTCAAGTCGGCTCTTCAACATGATTTCCATAGCATAAATGCGCGATGGGCGGAGAGACGCAGCACCATCCACAATGTGTCTATGGTCCTTAGGGAGGCCGACTACAAGATCCGCTTCAGCGGGCTACGGAAAAAGCGCCGAGCCATGTTTGACATCGGCTGGGACATGCTGCGCCCCAGCCTTGGTGACGATGACGCCTGGGACATCCGCCTACTCACTATGAGTGTATACTTGACCGGCGCCAAAGTAGATCGTTCCAGCCTACCGCCCAACCCGCCTGCCAACCAGACCACAGTGCGGATGCACCTCAGCCACACAGGCGTTTTCCGCTTCCTAGACCAGGAACGGGAAACGCACGTGTTTGAGCTGCCGCCCGTCACCACCTCGTTCGCTCACAAAGTGATTCCGGCCGAGGACGCACCCGAATCGTCTTTTGTGCCGGCGACGACCCCGGTCAAGGGCGAATCCTTCGAGCTCGACTTCCTTGATGGAAAACATGACCCAGTTCCTCTGCAGTCGCCGATGGGCGCATGGATTATTGAACCGCTACAGGACATTGATCTCAAGGACTGCCACTCCATCAGGTTCGATTTTCAGGTTCGCTACCGTGTGTAAAGCTGAATCAACGCAAAGCGCTTTCAGCTTGTATAAGATATGCTGGATTGCAATCCGAGGGAACCGTAGCCGGGCCAAAAGACAGAGTCTCTTATCTCCGTGTGAGAAGACGTTCTTGGAATTCTTATCCAGTCAGTACTGTTCTGGAACGGTAATGCCTCGGCTTATCACATTACAGGCCTTTTGACATGCAGGGAGGCCTTTTCAACATATAGAGAGGCCATTTTAGAATACAGGAAGGCATTCAAAGAGTGCAGGAAGGCCTTTACGGTGTTTATGTACGTGTTATCTGAATCGGAGATGGCCCAAAATAACGGAAGCTATGGGCAGTCTTTATACCCAAGACATTTTTCGCACTGACTGAGGGCTTTCTTTTGGCCTGAGCCTTTGTACACGTCTTGGAAGCCGTAGTGGAGAGCCGACTGGAAGCTTGGCATCACCTGGATGTTTTGAATCTGTATTCGCTCTTCCATCTTGCCTTCTATTGGGGATTCGAGTTCTTTTTATTATAACCCTAACCCTATGGCGCCTTTGGTTCTCGTGAGAGCACACGAGATGATGCCGGTTGCTGCGGTGCCAAGCCCGGAACTTAGGTCGATGCCATTGGACCATCTAGCGCTCAGCGGCAGGGCTTGTTTTTTTCTTTTCGTGAGGGGTAACGGCGTATTCGCGACAGCGGCTCCACCATGACAGTTTAATTGAGACACCAAAACTTTGTATGCGGGTTCCGTCGCCAAACTAACAGCTAGAAAATCGAAAAAAGTTAATAGGAGCTCTAACAGCGGATGTAAGTAGGACTGTGAAATTTGAGTTGAATTAAGCCAGTTTTCGTGGTCCTATCGCAATTGCAACTTCGGTCGTCGCTGGCAGAAGATGTATTTAATGTGGGGATTGACGTTTTGGTGTCTTGATTATTTTGTCATGGGGGAGAGCGGTAAGATCTGAGGCCAACGGGAGTCCTCAGAGTGGGACAGAGTGGGAATACTACGGGTTTGAAAGGAGGCGATCCGATCCTCCCAAGCCAAGATTCTGGCAACAAAACCGACCAACACCTTTCGTGTTCTGAGTTTTCAACTCTCTTCAACTCATTCCTCAGCAGCCACTAGCCGAATTGAAGGCATTCAATCTCCACAACAATTTTTTTTTTGGAGAGCGTTACGACAAATCCACACGGACTTTTGACCTGCCAGCGCGCGCGTCAATAACCGGGCGGCCAACAAGATGCACCCGGCCTTCACCCAAGGCATTCATAGCGTCTTGCCCGAGTAGGTGCCCAATCCAGAACGAGAGGGCTGCATCACGTTACTTCAATTCCAACCCCCACGTCAGCCACAAAATATGGCAATATTCTCGGCAATTCTGGCACGGGTGCCTGGAGCCTTGTCGTCGTCGTCGCGATGAAGTTCTTGTTATATTTCTCTTATTTATCCCTCACTTCCAGTCGGCCATCTTGTGTCAGACTTCGTCACAATTTTTTGAACGGGATTAACTGATCACGATGCTGTACAGGCCACTCAACTCCAGCGACATCCGGCTCATCACCATCCATCCGTCGGATGATCCCAGCAGCCCAGTTATCTGCACCCTGAGCCACCATGACATAACTCAGAAATGCTACACAGAGGCATACGCTGCCGCCATCAAGGGTACTTCCCGGCATGATTGGGACGGCCGCGACAGGCCGCAGTGGACATCTGAAAATCTGTACGAAAACACGGCGGCGGCAACTTCCAATCTGCCACCGTTTCGCTATGTCTGGGGCGACTTTGTGGCTCTCAGCTACACATGGGGCGACCCGGCCATCAGGCGCCCCATCCAGCTGAACGGCCAGACCATCAACGTGACTGCGAATCTCTTCGGAGCCCTCCAGGCCTTCCGCTCGCGCCCCTTTAGCAAGGCCGGGTGGAAGATCTGGATCGACGCGCTCTGCATCAACCAAGGCGATCTCTGGGAGCGCGGAACCGAAGTCAAGCGCATGGGCGACATCTACAAGGCCGCCTGGACGCCCGTCATCTGGCTCGGCACTGCCGCCGACGCAAGCGACCAGGCGTACGATCTCATCCGGCGGCTGGCACCACACACCCACGAGACCGACCAGGTCATCAAACTGAACCGAATTCTCAAGCAAAGCCCCAGCGAATTCGGCGACGGCAGCTGGCGAGCCCTCCATGACCTGGCCGCACGGTCCTACTGGCGCCGCGCGTGGATCGTCCAGGAAGGCTCCCTGGGAAGAGCCGACACGCCCGTGTTCTGCGGCGACCAAGAGCTCCGCTTCATCGACATCTACCGCATGTTCACCTTCCTCGGCCGCACCGACGAGGTCCTCAACATCTACATGCAAGGCGAGCTCGCCGCGGTCGACCGCACCATCAACCTCAGCATCCACACCGCCATCGGCGTCGTCGCCAAGATCGGCGACTACCAGCAGGAGACCGAGTCCGGCACCAACACCGCGCTCGACATCTTCAGCACCATTCAAATCAGCCGCTCCGTCGACGCCACCGACCCGCGCGACAAGATCTACGGCCTCCTTGCGCTCATGCCTGACGACCTCACCCAGCACATCCACCCCGACTACACCGCCCCCGTCGCGTCCGTGTACGCCTCCTTCACCCAGCAGACCATCACCCTCGCCAAGTCGCTCAACATCCTGCAGATGGTCACCCCGCACACGG
>Ga0247770_1001249_pt1 | contig 21008 bp, 23 predicted proteins | sample UWRJL136409B6_FD_179943 | JGI IMG/M metagenome (GOLD analysis project Ga0247770, IMG submission 179943) | Plant litter microbial communities from Arlington Agricultural Research Station in Wisconsin, United States - UWRJ-L136-409B-6 | ecosystem: Environmental > Terrestrial > Plant litter >... | reverse complement strand
AGTCCAGGGGCGATCAGCGGTGAAGGACTGGAGGGAGATAAGAGAACTCTCGTGGCCAGCGCCCGGTCGCACATGAAAGATCGGGAGACCCCAGAAAAATAACTGTCTGCTCCAACGGCAAGAGCTCCTCTTTGTTCCTTCCGCTGCCACCCGCTCTACACACGTAGTAAACATGTAACCCCCTCTACTACATGTTTGCGGGAGCGTTGTATCATCGTCAACCCGTTTTTAACGCCCGCTGTCTACGGCCCACGACGGAACCACACAGCCTGCTTCCATATCTTAGCAATGACTCCCAGTCCCTCAAACCATAACCAACATATTTTGCCCTCCCATCGCCCGCGTCGTACGCCATGAAGCCAATACAGAAAGACATGCAAGAGCGAGAACGCAAAGCCAGAAGCCAGAAAGCCGGCCGACGTCGTTTCAACCTCCTAATCCGATGCGATGTGGGGCGGATCGGAGACCCCAGCACACGCCCTTAGCGCGCGCATGCAGCCAATGTGCATTCTCCTCGAGCTACTGGTATGCTGAACTATGCACATCATTTTCGATTATCGGCCCCGGTGTCGTTAGAGATCGTCCTCAGCACCCGGTCAAGAGCCTCCGTCATGACCACGTCCGCGGGGCGGCTGACGTCAATCGACAAGACGTCCACCTCTTCCTTCGTTGGCCGCTCGAGGATGTCGAACTGGCTGTGCACCATATTTGCCCCCATGTAGTGGTTCTTGCGTGCAAGAACCCGCTGGAGGAGCAGCTCTTCGGGTGCGTCGAGGTAGATGAAGTGTAGTCGGAGATTGTGGATGAAGTACGGCGCAACACGGATGACGTCACGGTACTTGCGCTTCAGTGCCGAGCAGGTCAGCACAACGCCGTCATTCCCTCCGTCAAGCTGGTGGATAGATGCCTCGCGGAGGGCGGTCAGCCAATCCCACCTGTCGGCGTCGGTTAATGGGATTCCGGCGCTCATCTTGTCGACATTTGCCTGGGGATGAAACTGAAAAAGGGTTATGAGCATTGGGGGTCCACCGATTGTACCGCCTGGGTCACAAGCAACGCACCTCATCGCCCTCGATATAGGGCCAGTGAAGGGCATCGGCTAAGAACTTGGCCACTGTGCTCTTTCCACAGCCTGCTGGGCCCGTCACCAGCCAGATGTGTCGTTCCTTTGGCATTTGCGCAGCTTTTGGCGCGATGCCATTTGTGTGGACGCCGTTAGAAAGGGACTGTGTTGGTAGAAGCACTACCTTCGGCGCGGCGGGTATGTTCTGGCGGGTGGCGGAGAGGGTTGGCGGCGGCGGAGGGCCCTGGCCGTTCATGGCAACTGGCGGGTCGTATGACAGCATAATAAATGATATGAGCGGAGATCGAGACGTGGATGACTGTAGGTTTGGGCGAAGAGGTTTGATTCACTGGCAAAAAAGGCTATCGCATATTGTGGTTGCGGCAATTGCGGGAGTTAGTCCGGTGTAAGTGGGCTTGCGACGGGTCGTGCTGAAGGTCGAATCTGACAGTGACGATGATTTCGGCTTGACAGACAGATAAAGTGGGCGGAGATCACAACAACGGATAACGAGATGCCATAACTATACGGGAGAATGGTGAACGACACGGGAGACCAGATGAAGGGAACAGGCTCAACCAACAAAAACACGCTGGAGGGGGCTGGTCAGGAGCGAGGCCGATGGCGGTGCGCGGGTATTATATAGCCACGCTCTTCAGCAAGGTCAGGGACAGGCACCCAGGTAAGACCTGGGGGAGCAATGACCTAAAACTCTTCCCCCAGCAGCGCCGGGTGACGACAGGCTGGAAGGGGGAGCCCGAGGGAGCTAAAAAGCGCTCGCGGTCGAATTTTCCAGCAACGGGAGTTCCGCTGGCGGGGGACCTATTCACCTCAATCTGCGGGCTGGTTGATGAACGGGGCGGGGGGACAGGCTCAATGCCTCTGGCAGGGCAGCAGCAGCAGCAGCCACCTTTCGAAGGTACACTCGACTCTACCGCCTCGAAGTACAGTACCACGAGGATTGCGGTACCAAAGTACTCGCAGATGTTGGCCACGGCGGGTCGAAACCTAACTAAAAGATCGATCCTATTGGCGCATTGTTGAAGAGAGGGCGAACTCGACCCAGCGCCATGACAGACGCACTCCACCCGAGACAGGGGAGGGTGTGTGGGCGTCAGCGCCGGGAACGTGTAGCGCGAGGTATGCGGGAAGTATCCACAAGGGAAGTCGAGGTACCTGGGTCGTTTGGGGGGTGGTGGGTGTTCGGGGATGGTTCTCTCAAAAACAGGAGTGGGATGGATTCGACTTTGGGTGTGGGGAAGAAACGAAGACACGGGAGTGGCTGACTTGTCAGACAGACGGCGCGCTGCGAACCGATGCCTCCCAGGCTCCCACAAAAATTTTCCCACAAGCGACAGGTTCGCACATTCCTCTTTGACTCTGGGAACAATGGTTTGGGTGCGGCTTGTCACATCATGCCCCAGACGGGAGGGCAACAAAGGGGGGGAACATTTCCGAGTCTTGGGAAGCCAATCTTGCGCTGGAGACCGCTCAGCCACAGGGAAAACCGGGCGTGCCCCGTGACCACTGGCCAAATAACGTAAACCGGGCGTGCGAGCACGGGCATAACCCAAGAAACGGCCGGGGCAAAGACGGTGACCGATATGCAAGTGATCTTTAGGCGAATCCAGATTTACACTACTTTACAAGCCGATGTCGACTGTGACAGGTACTGGCGAGTACATGCACATACACCCCTCTTGGTACTGCGACAGCGGCAGAACAGCAGCAGGACTGGCGTGACGGGGAAGGCGAGATCAGGGCTGTGAGCTTCCTTACTCACAGTGCCGATTGTCAACTGAAGTTTTATCCCGCCACTCGATCGTGGGGCGCGGGTGGAGGGAACGACGGCAGCAGCAGCCCTGGACGAGCCCATCTGCCGTCGTCAAACCCGAGTGACACACACAAATTTCCCGCCAACCCTGGGGCGAGGGCGCTGACGTTGAGAATCCTGCTGGTCGCCCTTCAGCCCCACTGGAGAAAAGTTGCAGTGTGCAAAGTGAATTGGAAGTGGAACGGGTGCGAGAGACTTGGGGACCGCAAGGGAGAGGCGGAGAGGTCCCTCGGACGACCTGAAAAATAGCGAAGCAGCGAAACAGCTCACTGGAGCTTCGGCGAGGCGTGGGGGAGGGGCCGCAGTAGCCACGGCCCAGTGAAGTTCGGATTGGGGGTGACGGTAACGAGGAGAGCACCTCCTGAATGCGCCAGGGGATGCGTGGTGGATGCACGAGTCCACAATGAGCGCCCAGGCAAGGCTCGGTCAGGAAAAGGACCTTCAGCGGCAGAAACAGTCAGAAACTAGTCAAGATGAAGTAGCTGAGGAAAACCTCCACTTGCGTAAATAGAGACGTCCCGTCCAGCTGTTATGTGGGCAAATGTTTTGCTCGTGTTGCCTGCCGTCCACTGGACCGTGTTCCCCAGCAGCTTACATCACTTGCTGGATACGATCAATGGTTTACTTTCACACTGCTCGGCATTCTGGTCCGGAAAGCTCCAATTGGCAGTACGTATTCGACCGGACGAAAGAATAATGCAATTCATCCTCGTTTGCCAACATTTCAGCACTTTGGCATCTTGGCATATCAATGACGGGAACCGGAAACCAGAATGGCCCCGTGACACGGTTTCGCCGTCAGCCGGCGCTTTGTGCCATCCTCCGCCATCCTCCGCCAGTGTGGACATTGCGGATCCAAAAATCCCCCGGTCGTTCGGCTCTGCTTCCGGGCCCCTCTCAGGTCGAGGATGCAAATGCCAACAAAAAAAAGTCTGTCGAGAATCTCTTGGTAATAAGGCCGAAGGTAGTGGTGACTTACAACCCACTCGTGGGCTCCCAACCGCCAAGGGACTGATTAGGTACCTGCCGTCGATGGGAACGCGCGCGAAGGTGAAATTCCCACTAGGCCGGTTCTTTCTAGGTCGAGTACGTCTATCTACCGAAAGTGTGCATCCCGCAGGGCAGGTTCCGTGAAGGGGACCGACGAGGGTTGTTGGATAACATTCACCATGCGCGGGGGTTCAGGAGTCGAGGGTTTCCATCCAGGTTCCCTGTTGCTGTTCCCTTAGAGTACAGGACAGCAGGCCACGGGGTTATCACAATCTTCACCGCTCAATGCCCCGAAATGAATTTTGGAGTAGCTGATGCCCCCAACCAAGTGCCCGTAAGTCGTGCTTGTACTCTCTGAGGTACACAGGCCGAAACGCACAAGGCGCATACCTAGCGGTTTCGGTCTGCATTGGCCAATGCGCCTTCCCTGTCTGCCCGAACGTAGTGAGAACCTCACTTTCTGTAGCAGGTAACCCATGAATGTACTGCGACTTTGAAACGCAATGTGCCTACGAAATTGAGAGAAAATGAAGGTTTATAAGAGGGAGCTCTCCAACCTGTGTGCATCCGGTTTTCTGGGCGATTGATGCCGGCTCATCACAGCAGAAGATGCAAAAAGTACGCAGTTGGAAGCTGCCAGCGCGGCACAGATTGGCCTTCCAAGCACCGCACTACAGCAGCATGCAAAGCTTCCTTCCACTTTGGCCTTTGGAGGTACCGACGCAGTTTGCCTCGAGATTGTAAACTTAATGTAACGGTATTCAATCTAATACAAAGAGGTAGTTAAGAAGATCATCCATTAGATCATTTATTACCACACAAAGACACTCAAAAACAATAACCCGATTACAAAACCGCGCGTTGGCCCTTGTCGTCAACGCAGAACTGTTGCCAACTGCGATTTACAACTTTCTCACTCTCTGAGCCCTGAAACGGCAGGAGACCTGGGCTGAATTGACCTTGCCAATATACGGTGTGCAATACCTAATTTACTCCAATTACTCGTCAGAGTCACGGGGCCTTTCAACCCCTCGGAGAGACTCCCACATGGGGATGAAGCTAGTGGGTGGAGTGGAGGCTTCAAAGATCTCAGACCACTGCACAACAGGGAGCCTTCCTTGCGTGCCTTAGAGGAGTCGAAGTGCTCATTGCCCCGGGCTATCTTTGGTAGTCATGATGGTACCTCCATAGCGTAACGAAGGTGGCATTCAATGTGCCGAGCTGGATTACGAGATGACGTCTCATGAATCCGATCAATGGATGTCTGGGACACTAGCGAGGCACAGTTTGTAAGTGCAGGATGAGCAATGAATACCGCACTGGCCCGACATTCTACCGCCTGGCAGGATCTCAAGAGGGCGTCGGGTACTGTACTTGGGGTCTATTTGACCTGGCACCGGGCCAATGCTCATTTCCCAGCAGTTGTTCCGGGCTCGCTGCTTCGGATGGAAGTCAAAGTCGCCTCCCGTCCCGCGGGTGTCTCGTCATCCAGAAGACCACTCATGTCAGTTCGCGCATCGTCAGGGGTTGGGGTGTTGTCTGCGATGTCGGAATACGCCAGGCGTGCCCAGTAGAAAGCACTGATGAGATTGGCACGCATCCGCTCCCGCTCTCGTTTACCCATCCGCAAGACGCTAAGAATTGGACCGCATAGAACGTTGTCCTGCTTCCACACATTCGACACGCTTTCCGTACTTAGAACTAGACGCTGTCTACTGCTGGAAAGGTAGCCGCATACGGCACAAGAACTTGAGCGCTCAGCGCGGTCTTCGGTCGCCGACATCGCAATCGGACCCTCAAACATGCTTATCGCCTAGGCCATCGAAATGAATGAATTTCGACTATGGATATTGTACAATACGGTACCTATGTGACAACTTAGGTATATTGATTCCGGTAGAAGTTGGCGTTTCGAAGGCTCACATAGTCTCGTCTTCGAGCTTGGCGCCGAGCCCACACAGTGAGCTTGCGAATTGAGAAACAGCATTCGCATGATCAGTGTTGTGAATGCTTACAGAGGTGACCAAGTGCGCTCTGGAAACCTATATTTCTGGTTGGACATGACGATGACCACAGAATGGTAGTGCTTGCAGCCGGATGAAGCAGATTGTGTGGACGCCGATTTGAGTCGAACATTTTGAGTCTTGGCTGATGGTAAGGCGCCTGGAGCGCGTCGCGGCTGTTACAAGGCTGGAGCTCGGCCCAAAAAAGGCAGCTCGGCCCAGTCTTTGCTTGCAGCTTTCCCCGCCTTCCTGTTTGGTCCCGAACTCCTCATCAGCCCGCGCAAACAGCCGCTTGTTGGTGGGCCAGCTGCAAACCCCGCGCAGTGTGGTTCAATAAGGCAGCTCTGGAAACCTTAACGGCGTGCAGGTGTGAGACTTTGGGATGTCCATCGCCTCTCTGTCGTCTTTCAGACGCCTCTCCTTCTACCACCAGAGATTTTCGACGGCTTTGTGTACAGCACACGGGTATCGACACACTCCAAGAGCCCGAGCTCAGTTCAACTTTCAGCTACAACAATTCCGAGGTTTGCGCACCATGGACGCTCAGGAGTTAGCCCAATACTATGCGGACTCCCCGCCCGCAGTTGTGAGGCTCGAGATCGCAAAGCACTTCGAGCCCTTGTCGGATAAGCAGAAGCGCTATGCGCACTTCATCAGCCGGTAGGTCAATCTTGTTGTATACCTGTGGCGGATCTTTATTGACATTCATCAAAACAATAGAGTGAGTGATCTGGGAAGGTTTCTTCCCGTTCTATCATTTCCCCTTTAATCCTCGGGATTCCTGTGACACTTGTTCCTCTTCGAACATGAAGACATATCCTAGCGGAGAATACTTGCTAATAGACATCCACCACAGGCATCATTCGCCGGCAACCGTATTGTCCTCCGCCAGACATCTCCCGAGGCAGAGTCTATCTACGACTTCATCATTGCGCTTCACAGGAACGCCGCTGGTGACTGGAAAGCACTCGCCGAGAAGGCCGGCGTCGACGAAGCGGGTCTCGCTAGCTTCCTACACTATGCGGCGCAGTTTCTAGGCAATGCTGGTAATTATAAATCGTTTGGAGACTCTAAGTTCATCCCACGCTGCTCCGAGTCCGTTTTTTCTGCCTTGGCATCTACCTCGGCCGATGCTGAGAAGCATTACAAGGTGAGTACTCAATTATGAAGAGGGTTTCCTCCCGTCTAGTCCTCTTCCTGTCTAGTCAATTTTCCTCTTGACTCAGGAGCTCGAGACAGTCGCTCCTTGGACATAAAGAGGTATCACAAAATGGAGAATACTGGCTGATATCCACCGCAGGCTACCAATGGCGCCATCTTCTCGTCCGACAAGCAAGGGCTTTTGCATCTCGGCTTTATTGACGAAGGTCATCTGACCACCTATTATCCCGACTCCCCTGAAATCACGAAGGACGAGATTGGGGCTGTTGCAACATGGTCTCAGGACAAGGGCCTTCTCCCTGAGAACAACAGACTCCGAAAGACCAAGGATGGCGTCTTTGAGATTCTCATTGCTTCTGCCACGTCTACCGTCCCAGCTGAAGGCGGCGATATTGGGAAGGATACAGAGTTCACCGTGAGCGGGGGCCTTCTGGACGGCAAGACCATCAAGTTGGTATACGGCGACTATGCACCAGAGATGGGGGCCATCACGGGCTTCATCAGTATGTTGAATCACCGTCTTTATGGCTGCCCTGATGTCCCAGGGACGCCTGAGACATTCCCCTACCCCGAAACAGCCTTGAAAGAAGAATAACTGACGGCTATTTGCCAATAAGAACACGCAGCCGAGAACGCCGAGAACGAAACCCAGGAGAAGATGCATCACGCCTATGCCAAGTCTTTCGAGGAAGGCTCGCTCTTGGCTTTCAAGGATTCTCAGAGATTTTGGATTCGCGATCAAGGTCCGATGGTAGAATGTAATATCGGGTTCATTGAGACATATCGGGATCCGGCTGGCATTAGGGGAGAGTGGGAGGGCTTTGCTGCCGGTGAGTTGCTGCTCCTATCGACTGACTACAGTAATATGTTACTAACGTTAGCACAGTTGTCAATCGTGGGTCCCCCCTTATTTCTTACTGAAGATGTTTAGACTAAAGCCTTCGCGGCAATGCAGTTGAAAGGACACGGGCATTTGGAGAGCTGGTGCGCAATGCGCCAGCCCTAATCCCACTGCTCCCATGGTCCAAAGATTTTGAGAAGGACAAATTCCTCTCTCCCGACTTCACCTCGTTGGAGGTCCTGACGTTCTGCGGTATGTCTGGGGGTCTCTCGGAAGTCTGGTATGCTGGTAACCCTGGCTGACTCGCGTTGGATAGGATCTGGTATCCCAGCAGGAATCAATATTCCCAACTACGACGACATCCGGCAACAAGAAGGGTTCAAGAACGTGAGCTTAGGTAACGTCCTGGGTGCGAAAGCTCCCAACGAGAAGATTCCATTCATTGCAGAGCGCGATTTGGAGGTTTTCCAGAAATATCGAGACCACGCTTTTGAAGTTCAAGTAGGGCTTCACGAGCTTACCGGTACGAGACGAGACATTCTATTTTCCCATTCCCAAGACTAACGGGCAGCTTAGGCCATGGTTGCGGCAAACTCTTACAAGAGACCGCCCCAGGCATCTACAATTTCGACCATGAAAACCCTCCCATCAGTCCTTTGACAGGCAAGCCGGTGACGACTTGGTACAAGCCGGGTCAGACCTGGGGTTCTGTCTTTGGAGGTCTTGCTGGCGCCTATGAGGTACGATCCCCGACGCTTCTTTGTGAGAGATATAGCTGACAGCGAGTAGGAATGCCGTGCCGAGCTCGTTGCCATGCACTTGAGCTGCGAGTTCTCGGCGCTGAAGATCTTCGGTTTTGGCGATGGCTCTATCGACATCGACGGCGAGGCTGGCGATGTGCTCTACTCGTCCTATTTGAGCATGGCTAGAGCTGGGCTCCTCAGCGTTGAATTCTGGGATCCAAAAAGCCAAAAATGGGGCCAGCCGCATTGCCAGGCCAGGTTCGCGATCTTCAAGTCATTCCTCGAAGCGGAAGACGGCTTTTGCAAGCTAGAGTACAAGAACGACGATCTGTCTGACCTTACCATTCACCTCGATCGGTCCAAGATCCTGACAAGTGGCCGGAAAGGTACGTCGATCACTGGCAACTGCTGTGGAACGTGCTAATGCTGTGTGTATAGCGGTGGGTGATTTCTTACAGAAGATACACATCTACAAGTCGACAGCCGACGTTGAAGCCGGAACCAAGTTCTTCAGTGATATGACTAACGTGGGACTTGATTACTGGGGAACCACTATTCGCAATGTCGTGTTGAAGAACAAGCAGCCGAGGAAGGTGTTTGTCCAGGCAAACACGTATCTGGATGACGCCACGGGCAAGGTCTCTCTGAAGGAGTACGATCCCACACCGGAGGGTATCATCGCAAGCTGGGCCGACCGCGAGGTTTGATGAGCCTGGTGGTTCTAGTGTGGTCCTGGACACTAAAGGATATGTTTGTTGATCCGTCGAGCAATACCAGCATGAGAGCGAGCAAGCAAAGTGCAGCTTGGTACCTTATACCAGTATTTATTGTGTAGTGTGTGATCAATGGTCATGTGAGTTCACCTCCACAGAAGCTAATATACATATACCGCAACATCGGCCTGTCAGCCTCGCTCTCTCGCAGCCCAGGCGAAAAAGTTAGGCACGTCCTTTGCCACCTGACCACCCACTGCCCTCGTCTGAACCCACATTGGAAGGACACCTCGCGCATCGGAAGCAGTCGCCATAAGCCACTCGACCTCCCCGTCGCCGTCGAGCTTACGGATCCTCTCGATGCTTACATATGTCGCGACGACTGCGTCATCATGCTGCGCGCGGAGTGATGCTGAGACGTGTGGTGACGTGAGGAAATCGTCTACAGTGACGCTGACGACAAGAAACTGTTCGCGATGGCTGGTAATCGTTGCGTCTGCTGCCTCGGAGCCAGGCCCCTCCATCGCAGCGCAGGTCATCTGAAGGACAGGGAACGTCCGGTCTCTCAGGATCGGCTTTCCAATACGGTGCCGCATGACTGCTGCGGACAAAGTGAAGGCGCCATATGTAGTACCGGCCTCTTGAGCCTCCTGTTTCTATCAGCCCCCTTTCCACTCACCCACCACCCACCACAGAATGTGAAAAGGAGAAGAAAAAAGGGGGATCACCTACCACGCTGCCACAATCCCACCTCAAGACTTCATCAGCACTGACTACCGATGACGTGAACGCCGCTTCCACCTCCACATGCCGCTCCTTAAACCCATCCCAAAACTCACCCCAGCTCGCCGTGCCCTTCCTCATTTCATCCCGATGAACACTCCGCCGACAAGCCCAGGTCTCTGGCCCATCGCCGCTATCCACGACCCTTTCGTACAAATCCACAGGCGCAGCCGAACCGGGGTATGATTTCCTCCTTTTTGCCTTCCATACCCTGTCTCTCGCATGGGGGGCAGTCTTGGGCGCGACGGAGTCTATGAACGGCGCGGCCTCTTGTAACATGGAGATGAGAAAGGGGGCAAGAATTTCTGGTGTTGCGTCAAGAGGCGGGAGTTGCGCGGCGCGTAGCCCCTTGAGGCGGAGGAGTTTGTCACGTTGATGTGGTTGGTCGGTCATGGCATGACGCAAAGACTTCTCTCTCCTCTTGTTCGGTTCTCTGTGCAAGGTACCTTGGTGACTATCTACCCGTATAGGTAGGTTTAAGAGTAGATTGAGTAACTATACTGAGTTGGTGTTTGGGATGCAGTTGCGATGGTGTAGAAGCCGAAAACCTTGCAGGTGACGGTCAATTAGCGTGGCGGATCACAGTCCGTGAACCTGAAACACGTTCGGTGGTGACAGTTTGGTTCATCGTCACAACTCGCTCCTTGGATTTGCCGGTGGCAATGTGTGTGACCTTTTAAGAAAACATGAAATACGCGTTATCGAGGTATATCCTCTGCGACGCTCTAGTAACTGCTGTTTTCCTCCGATCCATTCGAACGACTACTTGCCCATGTGCCTCGCCACGAGGCGGGCAAGGGACTTTCTTCGAACATAACCATCCCACTTCTCGCCGCCTGGTTTCTCGTATGGCTATTATTCTGTCCCCAAGACCAGACCATGTCAAAGACAACCCCTCCTCCACCATTCATCAGGCTACCTTCCCTTCCGTGCGCCCGCGACCTTCCGTTCCGAGTACGCCCCTTTCCGTATCTTCCCGTCGTCATGTCGTAAAAGTATTGCGCATTACCACAGTAAGCCGAAAGAAGTCCCCAGCCAGCAGACATGGATTTCTCGATGCCATCTGTATACCTAAGCGTGACCGATCAGCTGTTAACGCCGACACACTCAGCCTGCTATTTTTGAGAATATTAGTCGTGCGTATGCTGCTCGAACGCGTTCTCAAGTTGAGTGGCTAGCATGTTGTCTATTTGGCCGTTGTCGCCCTCCTTTTGATGCGTCTTCATATGCCGCCGAAGCTGGTCCTGCCGATGGAAATTGCGGTCGCAGCCGGGAATTCGGCACGAGAAGCGCCCCCTGATCTCATGAGTTCGTTTGTGCTTTGATAGATTGGATGACTCGCTGAAGGTCTTCCCGCACGTAGGGCAGCTCAGCGGCTTCTCGCCCGAATGTACTCTTTGATGCATCGCTGTGACTCGTTAGCCACCTTGACACGGTGAAAGGTGAAGGCGCAAATCTGGATCCAACCTACTGAGAGCACTGGGATACCGAAATGTCTTGCCGCAGGTGCGGCATATCAGCGGTTTTTGGTTGGTGTGAATAAACATGTGCTGGTTGAGAGCCTGCTTTGCAGAAAACCCCTTGTTGCATAGACGACAGATGTGGGGCTTGTCTAAAAATTCTCTTAGCATCTCCCGAAAAACCCCAAGAACGCAAATATTGACTTACGGTCGATGTGAGTCTGCATATGCCGTTCGATTTTGCTTCTTTGTGGGAAACCCGCTGCGCCGGCGTCACTTCGAGGGCACTCTTGCCAGCCACATCGGAAGCCTTGATTGCCCTTCTTCGCATTCTTGATGTGGGCATTAGAGGCGTGGTTGAAGAGCTCCTCCGGTCCTGGAAAAATCTGCCCACAAATATCACCGCCCCCTTCTTCGCGCCACAAACATCTGTGAATATGATGGTGAGTGTCATCTGATAGAACTAAAGACATGCTCCGGCCAGGCGGCGAACCGACTTCCTCTTTGAAGTCTGACGTGTCTACACTAGTAGACATTGGAGTCAACGGAGATGGTGTGCTTGAGGACTCGTCCGAGTCAGGACTGTCGAGAGGATCGAGCGGGGTCGTAGGAGACGAAGACATGGCCTCGATCGAGGGAATCACTGCCGTTTGCTGCATTGTCGAGTCTAAAGGAGATTGGTGGACATTGGCGGCAAAGAAATCCCGATGTCGTTGGTTGAAGTGCTCGAGGAAAAACTCAGGATCATGCACCTCAGCCCTACACGCCACAACGTTCTGATTGAGCTGCAAGTCTGAATCGAGAGAGCCGTACTGGGCGTCGAATGACCCGAGGCTGTTGTACATTGGCATTCGGCAATTGGGATAGTTTCGTGGGTCATCTAATAAACATGGTCTCGTGCAAGTCGATGAGTTTGAGTCACCATGGGCGGCTAGGAGATGGTTCGCCACACTGTTGATGACGGGTGACCACATGAACTGCTGCGCAGAGGGTTGAGAGAGATTGAAGTCGAAGCCGTCCATAACTGAATCCCCACCTCGGTAAGCATAAGGGGACGAGAAACAGAAGGGAAGTCGTTTGAGACTTACCGGACCCCTGCAGAGCAAAGTCATGTGGTTGCTGCTCAGGGACATGGTTGATAGATATGAGTGCGTTCGCGCCGTCAACAACTTCGGATGGCAGCGTAGCGGAGGAGGCGGCGGACCGTTCGGGGCAGCTTTGATCGGTGCAAGTGTCTTCCTTATTGGCACATGCGATGTTACTGCATTTGCCCGTCATGGTGCACTGGCTATCGCAGCAGCTGTCTATCGAGCTGCAGTCTTCATCACCTCCTCGAAGACCCCGATCAAGTCCTTGGTGAGACTGCTGCCCATACCACAATGACTGGTAGTGGTTTGGATTGGATGGTGTCAGCTCGTGGCGAAAGTGCATGGCGTTGGCGTCTAGTTCGGGTGAGAAGTTGTAAAGCGATTCGGGGATTTGATGGGTTGACATGGTTCGGCCCTGCCACCGGCCGGTCATGGTAGGTACAGCACCTCGGTGGTTGAAGAATTGAGAGCCGTTGTAGAGCCCAACATTTGCGCATCGATCCATGCAAAGGTCGTCGTGGGACTCATAATTAGCGCCGCCGTTGGTATTCGGCAGGCGTGACATCTCGCCGCTAGAACTTTGGGTGGCAGATGGGAGGGGAGGCGGTTGCATGAGTGACGAGAAGCCCAAGGCCATATGGTTCAGGCTGCCGCTTTGGGTGTGTCGGTGGAATCCATTTCGATCACCAGTGAAGCAGTTGGCGCCATCGAAGGGACCGTCCATTGTGGCCTCTGTATATGGGGAGGCGTGAGCAACGCGAAAGGGTGCAAGACCCTGACCAGCAACTGTGCGGGTCGCGGCTCTCCCGTTCGAAGGGAAGTCTGATTTAAAAAAGCAACGGGTATCAATTAGACAGCTTGTGCGATTCAAGCGGTCCCAGAAGTAACAAGGCCACTGGTCTCAACGGGCCGCGGCGTGTTTGGGTGGCCGACCGGTGAACTGCTGGCTTTGGGCAAGGTGGTGGTGAAATGCGGATTTGAGAACCTTGACGGCCCGAGACTAGTGGGCGGCGATCGCAGTCGCTGCGCGTAGCTTGCGAGCTCTGTCGGGCCTGTGCGAAAGCACAACGGGTGTCCTGGTCGCCGCGATGAACCAAAGTATCGGCGGCTGGTAGACGAGATTTGGCGGAGCTGTCGGCAGACCTCAGCGCATCGCAGCCACGGAGCGCATCGCGCAAGCCATTCTCTGGGGGTTTTCCGATGTCTGGATTGAGCAAACAACTTTGTTCCTGCGAACAGTGGTGGGGTTCTTTCAGGAATCGAAAAATGCTGACCAGCAAGCGTGGGGTATCCACGCCATCGCTGATTCGCCAGATATTAGGCGGGAAGCCAAAAGTGACATTTGGCGCACAACGATCGGCTTCCCCTGGCTGTCTCTGCACGTGCCTTGGAAACTCACATCGGTGATGACCTTGGCCAGCAAGGCAAATGGGATGCTGATTAGAGTGATATCCGCCCTCGTGCCGCTGTACGTATGTCAACGTCGTATGCCCCTCAGTAAATCTTATCTCGCGAGCTTGAGTGCATCCGGGCCGGATTCGGCGCCAGCCAAGAGGCCTTGAATCCTTTAGAGCCTCAACCCCCGCGGCGCTGCCGTCTGATCTCGGCCCCACATAAGCCGGGACACGCAAACGCTTCCTCATCAGCAAGCCGATCTCCCACTAGCATCGATGGCATGGGGAAACAAAGGCCTTCTAAATAGCTCCATACGGACATCGACTCACCACAGCATTCTTGTCTTGTCAACTGCGAGTGACGGTTGACTGTCATTTCGCCCTTCCACTAGTTCACTCCACTCCGTTCACTCACTCACTTTCTCACTCAGACACATACGTCGGATAGCCAGTCGTACATATCGCTCTATTCATAACACTCCAAATTTAACAACAAACACCCGCCAACATACCATGGGAAACATCTGCGGAAAAGAATCCGACGCCTTTGCGCAGCCGGGTCGCCGTCTCGGGGTAGCCCCCGAGACGCCCGCCACCGTTGCCGTGCCTGCCTCCGCAACAGCTAAAGCCCCTAAGGTAGGCGGTCCGCCCCGGAGGCTGGGAGGCGACAACAGCAACAGCAGCGGAGGCACACCCGGAAGCAGCCCCGAGGAAGCCCGGAGGAAAGCCGCGCTGGCAGCGGAGGTGAGCCTAACTCCCCCTGGCTTAAAATGCCATTATCGCGGGCGCGCTTGCGAAGCTTCCTGATACAGACACTGACAAGGCTGTGCAGGCGCGCGCACAGGGCAACAAGGGTGGTGACCTGACCAAGAAGCTGGCCGATCAGAAGAAGCTGACTCATCGGGCAGCGCTCGAAGAGGCCAGCAAAAAGAACTTGCGAGAGAGGGAGGTCGATTCTGTTACTGAAACGCTGCGGCAAGGGTAGTCGATGGGCTTGTGCGTCATTTAACTCTGAGCCGCTGGGGTGGAAATGGAAAGCAGTCACTCTGCTCGTTGCAATTTCAGGACAGTCGATACATGTATAACATGGAACGTCGTCGTATATAAGGCGCAATGCAGTTACCGTTTTACAATCTGCCGCTCGGCCCAGAACCAACTATTGAACCAAGAAGCCACCGGCCGCGTCATAATGAAAACACCTGAGAGAAACATCTGCGCCCTCCACCCCAAAAATGACAGCGGAATTAACGCTAGGTAATCGTATATCTGCCGCTTGCTGGGGCGCGGCTTTCAGCATCTGCGGCTGCCATGGTCCCCTCCCTAAGCAGTCGAGTAAGCTCAGAAAGAGCATTTCCAACAACCACCTCAGTGTCACCCTCAATGAGGATGTAGAGCTTGGGATCCGCCCCAGCAGGTGGTTCCTTGCCTGGCGGATAGAAACTACCCTTCGTGGTGATTGAGGTGCCTGTCGCCTCGAGGATCTTAGCCACGTTAGTCCGGTTCGTGACGGCCCACCGAGCCTTTTGGGGGAAATCGTTGATCTCGAGCGTTGCGTGGAAAGCGCCCGCGTCAGGGCCCTTGTTGTCGATTGGCTGACCCGGGCGAAGCTGGCCTGCCCGCGCAAGACGGGCATTGATCTCGCTGATGGCCGAGGCGGCCTTGTCCAGCGCTCCCCCTTTGCCAGTCGGCGCGGCACCTGCCTTGACAGCGCCCTCCACAGGAGGGATGACTTTAGTTTCGCCCACCTCCGCCTTGACACTGTCACGAGAGATGATGGCCGAGGCCGCTGAGAGAACCGCCGTCTTCGCCTTCTCCTTCTTCTCGACCTCCTCTGGGGCCTCTTCCTCCTTGAAGTCCTCCTCCTCGCCTTCTGCCTTGTGCGTTTTCCGCTCCCGCAAGCGGGCCGCTTCTCGGTCTTTGTCGAGCCTCTCCAAGCCCTTTCCACCGAAGCCGCTGGCGTCCTTGGCCTTGCCGGATTTGACCTTCTCTCTCCAGAGCTTGCGCATTTCGGTGAGTCGCTCAGGCACGGGCTGGCCGCTCTGCTCAAGCGCCTTGACGATGCCCGGGGCACAGTTCTCCTGTTCCTCTGTTATAAAGGTAACGGCTGTTCCTGTGTTCCCTGCTCTTCCGGTACGTCCAGCACGATGAACATAGTCCTCCAGATGGTTGGGGGCATCGTAATTAATAACCAGCTTCAGCTGCTTAACATCAAGACCGCGCGCAGCTACCGATGTTGCAATCATGATGGGGCACACGCCCTTCTTGAAATCCGAGATGGTCGAGTTACGATCTTCCTGGTCCTTTCCGCCGTGGATGGACATGCAGCCATAGCCACGACGCAGGAGCTCGCGAAGAAGGTCATCCGCCTTCTCTTGCCGCTCTACAAAAATCAGGGCACGGACATCCTCATCATCAGCGTACAGTTCGCCGAGAAGTTCAAGCAAGCGGACAAACTTGTCCTTTTCCTCGATGATCTCAACAGCCTGAGCAATCTCGGGGGCAACGACACTGCGGCCTCCTACTGTGATCTCGACGGGATCCCGCAAGACTTTCTTGGTAAGAGCATCGATGATTCGGGGCATGGTTGCCGAGAACAGAATAGTCTGGCGATCAGGGCGGACATTGTTGAAGATTTTCATGACTTGGGGCTCGAAGCCCATGTCGAACATACGATCCGCCTCATCAAGCACGAGATAAGTCGCCCGGCGAAGGTTTGTTACGCGCCCTGAATTAGCGGCAAGAAGATCAATCATCCGACCAGGAGTAGCAACAATAATCTCAGCGCCACGCTTCAACTCGGCGATCTGATCCTTGATAGGAGCTCCACCATAGGCGGCAACAGAACGGAGCTTCAGGGCCTTGATAAACGGCTGCAAGTCGGAGTGAATCTGGGTGCACAGTTCTCTGGTAGGGGTCATGATCAGGGCAACAGCACCATCATCGCCGCTCACCGGGTTTTGGTCCTTAATATGACGAAGCATTGGCAGTGCAAAAGCCATCGTCTTGCCAGACCCGGTTTTAGCAACACCAATAACATCGCGCCCTGACATGATGACGGGCAAGGCCTGCATCTGAATCGGGGTCGGCTTATCATAACCGAGGCTGTCGATGGTGTCCAGGATAGGTTGGGTGAGCCCGCACTGGGACCACTTCTGAACGGGCTTTGGTATATCTTTACCCGAAACCTTGATGCCGTCAAGCTCTAACCTGAGGTCGGCAGCCTCCTCTTCGGTCATTTGGCTTAGTTCAAAGGGCTCAACCCAGAAGTTTTTCCGGATTGGGGTCATATCAAGTTTGCTGTAATCCACTACCGGGATGTCTTTCTTCTTCTTCTTGGCCGCCATGGTGAGGATGGACGATGGGTCAACTTTGCCCGACTCGTAGTTGTAGTCGCCATCGTCGCTAAAGTAAGCTTCCGGCTCGGGGGCCTGCTTCTTGCTCATCTGCTTAGAGGGGGGGGCAGCCCGTCCATGCACTGACCCGCTGTTGTCCAATCCGGCCATAAAGGCGTCGAGGGGGTCGACCTCCCCGTCGACCTCCATAGCAGAATCCTCTATGACAGGTTCCGGTTTGCTTTCCTCCTTGGGTGGCTCCGTATCGATATTCATAGTCATGGACTCTTTTTGTATTCGTTCCTCGCGTCGCTCGTGCAAGAGTCTGTGCGCCTGTGCGATATCTTCCTCGGTGTTAGCCCGAGCAAGAAGGAGGTCCATGTCATCCTCCTCATCTTCCTCGCCAACCCCCTCGGTATAGGGTGTGTCGTCTGCATTATCCAGGGCGAAGTTAGGCAACTTGATAAGCTTGCGTTTGGTAATTTCCTCGTCATCCATGTCAAGCTTCCGTTTTGGTGCTGATTTATTGGCGTCAGTAGCTTTCTGGAATCCGAAAGTGCTCACAGTTCGATTAGTCGGAAGCAAACCGGCCTTTTTCGGTACAACACCAGTCGTCTGGGTGGTAGCGATCCCTGCCCCGGCCGTCCCGAGCTTCAAGTCACCGAGCCTGAGATCCCCAAGCTTGGTGGGCTCTTGCGGTCGAACCGCCTTAGCATTCCGAGCTATCGCCTTAGGGTCAAACTTTCCAGCATAGGGAACTGGAGTGCCTGGTGAGGCCGTTGCGGTCGGGCTCAAGGAAGTTGGCGAGTCTTTATAAGGGGGGCTATTGGCGCCACTCGCCTTCTGGTCCATCTCGGCGAAGAGCTTCCTAGTGCTACCAGGGGTGACATCAGCCTCCTTGGCTTCTTTCAACGCGTGCTTCTCCTTCATAGCTTGAAGCTTGCGAAGGCGCTCAGCCTTCTTCTCCGCCTCCAAGGGAGGTTGGCCCTGCGCAGACCTCACCGGCTGAAATGGTTGAGCAAGGTCAGCTATGCTCTCAAGTGTGGTGGGATGCGAAACATGGGGGTCAAGGAGAACACCGCGACGAACCTCCTTCTCCTTGGTTGGTAAAGAACCTTCAGGTTTGGCCTGGGTGCGTGAGCGGCCATCCTCAGAGCGCCGAGATTCGGCGTCGGCATCGAGCCGGCCCTTTGCACGATCCCGAGATTCATCTCGCCGCGTGCGACGATCCTTGTCGCCGTCTCTGCTCCGTTGCCTATGTCGATCTGGTGACCGCAGTCTGTCGCGTGACCTGCGGCGGTCTCGATTGGGAACCCCGTCCCGCCGCGGGCCTCGATAGTAGCTATCGTCGCGGCGGTCTATGGAGCGGTCCCTTCGGCGGTATGAGTCGTGATCTCGGCCATCGCGCCCGCGATCTCTGTCGCGGTCTCGCTCTCGGTCGCGATACCGGTGCTGCGGGGTTGCATACTTGTCAGAATGCGATGCATTGGGAGAATGGCGCGCAGGGCAACTCACGTCTACGGGACTGCGAGAGCGGTGGCGATTGTCGCGGGGAACATCGCGGCGGTCTCGGTCACGGTCGCGGCGGTCGTCATCCTTTCGCTTTTTGGCAGTGTGACTTCCTGCAGGAGATGGTGAGCGCGAGTCCTTCAGCCGAGCCATACTGCCGGATGGTTGGCTCTAAAGGATGCAAGTACTTTCTCGAGAAGGCCGGCGACTCAGTTAGTGTGTGAGATGATATTCTTCATTCCTTTACTTTGTATGTCGCCCACAGCCTCGGGCTGTCTACAGATCGGAAAAGCGGGAGGTTCAAGATGAGAGAAACTCAAGTTTGGCGAGCAGAAACACGGACGGCACAAGAAGGCGTGCCGCATAGTGTGATGCAGAATTGCTGCCACTCTTCACACGGTACTGAGTCAGCGGGCTGATATAGAGTCCACCTTCCGTCAAGGATGAGTGGCCAATGGGGTGCTTGCAGCGTCGCCACTCCATCAACAAATGGGGGGCTGGCAGCTGTGATGCAAGGCGGGGCGCAGAGCTCAAGTGGGCACGAGCGCCCTGCAGAAGGCAATTGTACGTCCATCAACCCAGCTCCTATGCATAACAAGCTAATCTCTGCCTCACTTCCCGTGCGTGGGCCCGAAACACCGAGCAAAACCGCCGTATTGAAGCCCTGACGACATCGCAACACATCACACCACGCGCCTCGACGTCGTCAAACGCCGCCGTTGCAATGTGGTCAGCAATTGGTCTCGCAACACAGCACCGGCTGCGCGTCGCTGGCGCCCGGCTTGCTGTGCCACTCACCCGCCAAACCGCCATTACCCCAGTGGTCTTCTTCCGCCGCACGAACATCAGCGGTGCCGTCATTGTGAAAAGAGGCTTTTCCGTGTCGCGGACCCGTCTAGTCACGGCTGCTGCTGAGGGAACCTCTCGAAAGAAGACAACTGCTGTGGCAAAGAAGCCTTCCGCCAAGAAGCCTGTCACCAAGAAGAAACCTGTCGCCAAGAAGCCTGCTGCTCAGAGGAAAGTCGTTGCCAAGAAGAAGAAGCCAGTAAAGGTCCTCACCGATAAGCAACAGCAGGCGCTGCAAGAGCGCAAGTTGAAGTTGAAAATCCGCGAGCTGAAGCGCATTGCGCTTGTTGGTGAAGAGCCGAAAAAGCTGCCGCACTCTGTTTGGTCTCTGGTCTTGAAGACAACGATAAGCAGTGTGGTAGGAGGTCCAGGTCGAGGTCTTATCGGTGAAAAGTCGACTGAGGCAGCGCAAACGTACAAGGATTTGTCTCCAGAGGAGCGAGGCGTGAGTAGACCTTTTGGATTCCGTTATGGGTAGTTAGTTCACCGCTGACCAAAATCCATACCCACAGCACCTCGAAGGCCAGGCCAGGCAAAATCGGCTTGCTAACGAGGCAGCTTATCGTGCCTGGGTGGAATCCAAATCACCCCATGAGATCCTGGTTGCCAATACTGCCCGCAAGGCCCTGAAGCGTCTAGACGTCAACAAGAACTCCGTTCGTCCCATCAAGGACGACCGAATTCCGAAGAAACCAGGTCAAGCTTTTTCATTCTTCATGAAGTCACAGTGGGAGTCGGGTGCCTATGATGGTGTGCTACCCTCAGACGCAATGAAGCGTTGCTTCACCGAGTTTGCAGCTCTGAGTGAGTCGGATAAAAAGGTATGTACCCCCCCTGAAAAGATATTTGCTCGAGTATCTAACACATTTCAGATCTTTACCGACCGCAGTGAGGCCGCTCTCGCTCAGTACGAAGAGGAGATGTCGATCCTGTTTGGCCCAGATTGGCACAACAGTGCACGCTTACCGCGAGTGTGAGAGTTGCCTCTCAATCCTTATACCAACGATTATGAGTGCTGGTCGATGTACTGACATGCGATGGATTACCGCACGATTACCTTCTGAGGCTGATATATAGTTTCATATTGTAGTGTACTTTTAGGACCATTATCCGAACTGTGTATTATTCTTCAGACGTCCTGTATTTACTCTACGGCGGTAAAGTGGATATGTGTCAGGCTCCATTCAGGCTATCACCTAAGCCATGAATCAATGTGGCGAACTACTGGAAGTTTGTTGTTGACTCGTT